>ERZ827524.1255-NODE-1255-length-25563-cov-3.056806_pt1 | contig 25563 bp, 13 predicted proteins | sample MGYA00519702_ERZ827524 | MGnify/ENA primary metagenome ERZ827524 (study PRJEB31778, sample SAMEA3449341) | human gut metagenome | biome: human gut; feature: human-associated habitat; material: faeces | place: United Kingdom | collected 2010/2012 ...
CGGCGAAGCCGATTTGGAATGGATTTTGCATCGTAACTGTGAAGGTACTGAACAGCTACAAAGCAAGAATGAAAAGGAATCAGATATGGAAAATAAGAAATATGAATACTGGCTTCACCGGATGCCGGAAGCCGGAAACAGAACGATCCGGGAGCTTTTAAGGAGGTATCATACTCCGTTCGAGGTTTATGGGGCGGTGAGGAGAAGGAGCAAAGGGGTTCTTGAAGTGCTTACGGAGACAAGGATGGACGAAGCAGCGGAGTATACGAGATCCTATGACCTGAATCGGGAATATGAAGAACTGCTGCAAAAAGGAATCCGTTTCCTCACTGCAGAGGATGAAGACTATCCACAGAGACTGCGTAAAATTCCGTCAGCACCTTATGCATTGTATGTGCTGGGGAAGCTGCCGCCGGAGAATCTGCCGGCGGTAGCAATGATTGGTGCGCGCGAATGCTCGGAATATGGAATTTATGTGGCAAAGAATTTTGCGAAGGAGTTAGGGGCACATGGGATACCGGTAATCAGCGGCATGGCAAGAGGAATTGACAGCATTTCACAGGAAGCAGCATTGCAGGGCGGCGGCAGAACCTATGCGGTTCTGGGCTGTGGCGTAGATATCTGCTATCCGAAATCCTCGCGCAGACTGTATGAGCAGATCCTGGAACAGGGAGGAATTCTATCGACCTTTCCACCGGGGACAGAACCGATAAAACGACTTTTTCCGGAACGAAACCGGATTGTGTCGGGTCTTGCCGATGTGATTCTGGTCGTAGAAGCAAGGCAGAAAAGCGGCACCTTTATTACGGTAGATATGGCGTTGGAGCAGGGGAGGGAGGTTTATGCCATTCCGGGGAGACTGACGGATCGGCTGAGTGATGGCTGCAATCTACTGTTACAGCAGGGAGCACTTATTGCCGTGTCTCCGAAGGATTTACTGCAGCATCTTTCACCGGGACAGATGGAACTTCCGTTGGAAAATCCCCAGAAGGAAACAGGAAATATAAGAGATGTGGAAGATGCCGGAAGCATAGAAGATACCAGAAGTATGGAAGATGCCAATAGTATGGAAGATGCTAGAAGTATGGAAGAAGCCAATAGCATGGGAGATGCCGGAAGCATGGAAGATGCCAGAAGCATGGAAGCTATCGGAAGCATGGAAAATATCGGGAATGTGGAAGGTGCCTGGAATACGGATGATAGACTGCAGATTCTCCTTGAAATACTGGATTTTCTTCCGAAAAGCGTGGAAGAAATCCGGACTGCATATGAAAGGAAAACCAAAGCTGCGGCGACTACACCGGAAATACTGTGTATGCTAATGGAGCTTTGCATGGAAGGCACTGCAACACAGGTGAGCGGAAATTATTTTGCAGCCCAAGGACCAACTGCATTACAGCAATTTTATAAATGAGGTTAGATACACTAATAAATACTCAATAGATTAATTTGTGAAATAATGGAATGGTGAAAGGATAGAGAGATGTATTAGAGAAATCTGATGGAGGCGGATTATATCATGTATAAACGGCATGCCATAAAACAAAATATGGTTGCATACGATGCCGTGAGGTATAATATAATTAATCCTCAGCTTTCTCTGATACCACAGAGAAAGGATTATGAATGAGCAAAAGATATGAGGAGCTTGATTTTACAGATGATTTCATTTTCTGTAAGATTTTGTATAATAACGAACCACTTTGTAAGGAACTGTTGGAAGTGATTCTCGGAAAGAAGATCAGGAAAATAGTATATCACGACTGGCAGAAGCAGATCGAAATGACAGCGGAAGGAAAGGGAGTGCGGCTGGATGTCTATCTGGAAGATGGACATACCGTATATGATCTGGAAATGCAGGCAGCCCGTAAGAAGAATCTTCCGAAAAGATCGAGATATTATCAGGGAATGATTGATTTGAATCTGATTGAGCGCGGAGCAGATTATGAGGAACTGAAGGAATCCTATGTGATTTTTATTTGTACCTATGATCTCTTTGGAAAGAATGCCTGTGTGTATACCTTCGAGAACCGGTGCCGCGAAGTGGGAGGATTATGTCTTGATGATGGAACGATGAAGGTATTCTTAAATGCCGAGGGAGATACATCGAAGCTGACCCCGGAATTAAGGGATTTCCTGGATTATGTTGCAGGACGTAGGATACATGGAAAACTGGTTGCCAAAATTGAGGAGGAAGTCCGGAAAGCCAGAAAACATGAGGAATGGAGGACAGAGTATATGACATTTGAAATGTTACAGAGGGAGAAGTATAAAGAGGGAGTGGAATACGGTAAGAAATTAGGCGAAAGACGTGGAGAAAAGAGAGGCATAGGACTGGGTAAACTGGATGCAATCCGGCGCATGCAGAGAAAAGGACTGAGCATGGAAGACATTATGGATATGGGTTATACCATGGATGAATACAAGCAGGCGCTTCAGACAGAAAATCAACTGATTGAAAAGTAATACCAATTTCCTATTTTTTCTTAGATATCTGCCCGTTTTGGGTTGCAATCTCATGTCGAAGAGTGTAGAATATTGTCCGTAGGCAATAGTACATTAGTCACACATTCTTAAATATAGATCTCCGTGGGCTGTCAGATACCGCCGGCTGGGATATGAAAATCATAAATTACTCTGGGAACGAATACGCTATGGATTTTAACAGAAAAAAACTTCGTCTGGGTGACGTACTGGTGAACAGTGGCGTTATAACGGCTGAACAGCTGCAGAAGGGTCTTGAGCTGCAGAAGGGCTCTGGCCGTAAATTGGGAGAAACTCTTGTTGACGAAGGAATTACCACAGAAGAGAATATTGCGAAAGCATTGAGCAGCCAGCTGGGCTACGAAATGGTTGATCTGCAGGATATCTCCATTGATGAAGAAATCCTCAATCTGGTACCCCCGAACATTTTAAAGAAGCATACGATGATCCCGTTTGAATATTCCAGGACGGGGATGAATGTTCTGCGTGTGGCAATGTCAGATCCCATGAACATGGCTGCCATGGACGATATCAATATTATTACGAACCTGCAGGTGGAGCCGGTCGTGGCAACACCACGGGATGTGATGCTGGCTCTCGACCGTTATTACGGACAGGCAGAGGTAAACTCCGCACTCGAAGAGTACGTAAAAGAAAAGACGAGCCAGATGGCGGAGCAGGAGGATATCTATAGCGACGACATCAACAACTCCCCGATTGTACAGCTGGTAAAAACGATGATCGAACAGGCTGTACGCCAGCGTGCATCCGATATTCATATCGAACCGATGGAGAAGCAGGTCCGGGTGCGTTACCGTATTGACGGTGCCCTGTATGAGAAGGCAACCTACAACATCAGCCTTTTACCGGCACTGGTTGCACGTATCAAGATCATTGGCGGCATGGATATTTCAGAGAAGCGTAAGCCGCAGGACGGCCGGATCACGCAGGTGGTGGACCGGCGCGAATTTGATATCCGTGTATCCATTCTGCCTACGGTATATGGCGAGAAGATCGTTATGCGACTTACCTCCAAGAACGCCTTATCGAGGGAAAAGAGCCAATTGGGCTTAAAGCCGCATGACTTACAGAGGTTTGACCATATTTTGAAAAATCCGCATGGTATTCTGCTTGTGACAGGACCTACCGGAAGTGGTAAGTCTACAACGCTCTATACCGCGCTTAGTGAGTTAAATAAAGAAGATGTAAACATCATCACCGTAGAAGATCCGGTGGAAGCAAATATTGACGGAATCAACCAGGTGCAGGTCAACAATAAAGCAGATCTGACCTTTGCATCGGCATTGCGTTCCATCCTGCGACAGGATCCGGACATCATTATGATCGGAGAAATCCGTGATCAGGAGACGGCATCCATTGCCGTACAGGCATCCATCACAGGTCACCTTGTGGTATCCACGCTGCATACGAACTCCGCAGCCAGCACGATTACCCGTCTGGTGGATATGGGAATTGAACCTTACCTGATTGCAGACTCTACGGTTGGCGTTATTGCACAGCGACTGGTGCGCCGCCTTTGTCCGGATTGTAAGAGAGCAAAGAAAGCCGATGCCGAAGACCTTGAAATGCTGATGCGTAAGCCGGAGGAAGATCTGACAATTTATGAGCCATGCGGCTGTGCAAAATGCGACGGCACAGGCTTTCGCGGACGAATCGGTGTGTATGAAATCATGGAAGTGACTCCGCAGCTGAAGCATATCATCAGTAAAGGCGGAGAAGTGGAAGCCATCAAAGCACAGGCGCTGAAGGACGGCATGCATACCCTGCGTATGAGTGCGACCGAGCTCGTCCTGGATGGAACGACATCCGTACAGGAAATGATGAGAGTATCTTTCGACTTGTAGAATGGGAGGAACGACAATGGCCAATTGGGGCTATGTGGCGATAGATAAAACAGGAAAAGAAATCAAAGGCAGCAGGGACGCCGATACACAGGAAGCCTTAACGAGAGATCTGAAGCAGCAGGGACTCATCGTTCTGGAGGTAAAGCAGCAGAATACCTTAACACGGGATATCAACATCAGCTTTGATAAAAAGCCGGCGGCCAGAGATCTCGCCGTATTCTGCCGGCAGTTTGCCAGCATCGTGCGTGCCGGTGTCAGCATCATTGAAGCTCTGAATATGTTGGCAGAGCAGACAGAGAATAAGCTTTTGCAGAAATCCCTCATGGCAGTCCGTGCCGATGTGGAAAAGGGGGAGAGCTTCGCAGATTCCATGGCAAAGCATCCCAGGGCATTTCCGGAGCTTTTGATCCAGATGGCGAGAGCCGGTGAGGCATCCGGCAGTCTGGAAATTTCCATGGAGCGTATGGCAATCCAGTTTGAAAAGTCCGCGAAGACACAGGCCTTGGTTAAGAAAGCCATGATCTACCCGATTGTGGTTGCCTGCGTAGCCGTAGGCGTTGTTGTAGTCATGCTGGTGTTCGTTATTCCACGATATACGGATATGTTTAAAGAACTTGATGCCGAGCTTCCTGCAATCACACTTGCCGTTGTAGGACTCAGCAATTTTATTAAAAACTACTGGTTTATTATCGTTCCGGTAGTAATTGCGATTGCGGTTGCCTTTAATATGTGGAAAAAGACCTTATCCGGCAAGCATGTTTTAGGAAAACTGGCACTCAAATTTCCAATGACGAAAAACCTGGTAATAAAGAGTGCTTCTTCCCAGATGGCCCGTACCTTAAGCACGCTGCTTACCGCAGGTGTTCCACTCACGGAAGCAGTAGATATTGTAGCGGATACCATGGGAAATATCTGGTATAAGGAAGCCTTAAAGGAAGCGCTCGAGCAGCTACTGGTCGGCGTCCCTTTATCCCAGCCGTTACAGACCTGCGGACTCTTCCCACCGATGGTATATCATATGGTACGAATTGGTGAAGAAGCCGGCTCCACAGAAGAAATGCTGAACAGACTGGCAGACTACTATGAAGAAGAAGTCGAAATGGCTGTCCAGTCCTTAATGGCCGCCATGGAACCGATGATTATCATCATCCTCGCCGGCATCGTCGGCATCCTTCTCGCCGCCGTCATGCTTCCCATGGTCAATATGTATGCGGCACTTGACAACCTCTGATACCAGCTTAGCCATGGAATTTTTCAACACCGGAATGGGTGCTTGCACACAGGTTCCGGTGTTGAGAAAATTCCATGCGCGAAGCGCCCACAAGATGAAATAAGGCTGAGCCGTGAAACGGCGGGAGGCTGCGTAGCAGCCGTGCCTTATGAATGTTGTGGGAAGCTGGTATCAGAGTGTTTGCAGATACTCTATGCTGACGTCATAGGTCAGAGATATGTGAAAAACATGTGAAGAATTTCACTAAAATTTCCAATAATACATACAACTTGAATAAAAGTGACTGCGTCGTAGGGACAGTCATTTTTTAAATAAAAAACAACAACCAAAGGAGAATTTTCATGAAAAAGGAAAAAATGAATGACAAAGGTTTTTCACTTGTTGAGTTAATCATCGTTATTGCGATTATGGCAGTACTCGTTGTAGTTCTTGCTCCCCAGTACTTAAAGTATGTTGAGAGATCCAGAAACTCAACAGATGCTTCTAATGCAACTTCTATAGTGACTGCTTTACAAGTATGGGCAGCAGATCCGAATGCGGGGGAAAATAATGAAGCTGGAGAGACAACTACTGCATTCAAAAAGAACGATACATGTACAATCACAGTTGCCAAAGATGGTGGAACTATAGCTGATGGATCTGGAAAAAATGCTGCTCTTAGTGCATTAAAGGAAGCTTCAATTACGATTGGTGATGTAAAATGTAAGAGTAAGACAAACTGGACTTCATATATTATTACAGCTACTGTTCAAGCAAATGGAAGCCTTAAAATAGAATATACATCAACGCCTGGAGCCACAGGCGGTGGTGCAGATCCTTTTGCAACCGCAATGACCAAATAATATCCCAGCTCTTACCCCCCGTCCACATCCCATGTAACCAAACCCCACATCCGATATGGACACCAAAACAAAAAACTCCTCCCCCTCTCGTCACAGCAGAGCCTTAAGGTCGTCGGTTTCGACGATCCCTTGATCGCTCGTGTACCCTACGACCTTTATGAAGCGAGAGCTGCGATTCTGTGATCAGAATGGATGGAAGTGCCACAAGGACTCCTGCGATATATGCCACAGAAGTCCTTGTGGGTTTAAGAAGAGTAACAAAGATCGAAAAAGATTGAAAAATAAGCAATAACAGTTTTAATACCATCAACATTTATTGACAAGGATATCCCCCCTATGCTCGCAGAAATTATTTTTTACATCTTCATATTTCTTTTCGGAATCGTGATCGGCAGCTTTTTAAATGTCTGCATTTACCGCATACCGAAACATGAAGATATCGTGAAAACACGGTCACACTGCATGTCCTGTGGTTATCAGCTCAAGTGGTATGACATGTTTCCGGTATTCAGTTACCTCTTTCTGCGGGGCAGATGCCGGAAATGCCATGCGAAGCTTTCCGTACAGTATCCGCTGATTGAAGCAGCGAACGGCATTCTTTATGTAATGATCGTGTGGATTCATGGAATGACAATTACTTCTATATTATATTGCCTGTTGGTTTCTGCACTTCTGGTAATCAGTGTCATTGATTTCAGAACCTTTGAGATTCCCCTTGGAATCAATATTTTCATTCTGATTCTCGGAATCGTCCGCGTAGCAACAGACTTTACCTGTGTGCTGGACTACGTGATCGGATTCCTAAGTGTGAGCGTTGTGCTCGCCATTCTGTATTATGCCTCCAAAGGAAGAGCAATCGGTGGAGGCGATGTGAAGCTCATGGCCGTCTGCGGACTGGTGCTTGGCTGGAAGCTGGTTCTGCTGGCATTCTTTTTAGGATGCATTTTAGGATCGGTCATTCATATTATCCGGATGAAGGCATTTGGCGCCGACCGGGTTCTGGCGATGGGACCATACCTTTCGTTGGGAGTACTTCTTGCAGTTTTGTGGGGAAATACCATGATTCAGTGGTACATGGGACTACTGGGTTTTTAACCTTAAGAGCGAATATTTTACCTGCTTGGTAATCCCGGCAGGTTTCTTATATATAACATCATTTTTTCGGGACAAAGGAGAAAATATAAGTAACTAAAAACATGATTAAATGTGAGTCAATGTACTCAAAGATGCTCAAAAACCAGAGTATTAGTTGGTAACTTAAAACCGCTGAAATCATAGGAAAGATAAGCCAGTACAAGTTGAAATAGTCTTGTTAACTATAGGGTAGAACCTTGATGGTAATGATTGAGTAATGGTAGAAGTCTACAAAAACCAAGTAGCAAAAAGAAAAATATTAAGAAAGGAAAAGCTATTTAGATGAAAACCTATATCTAATCAATAAAAAAGAATTTATAGGTATGTACCGATGGCTTAGTCGGGAATTTACGACTGTGGAGTGTACAAGAACTTGTGAGTAGCGTATTGTTTACAATCGCCAAAGCATACACGTTGAAGCAGTAACTACAAATCGTGAGATTGTAGCGAATCATCTAGCATATACACATTTGTATATGTTTTTAGTAGCAGGAAACGATTCGTGGCTGGTAAAGTAATCAGTATAGAAATCGGATATTCACTGACAAGAGTATGTGAGGTTGACTATAAATCAAAAACCCATAAGGTGTACGGGTATTTTTCCCTACCGACTCCGGAGGGAATGATTAATGACGGTATTTTGAATTTAAATGAAACCTTTGTGGCGGATTTAAGGGAAGCTCTTGCCGAGTATAAGATGAAATCGAAGCAGGTGGTGTTTACCCTGACTTCGACCAAGATCGCCAGCCGTGAGGTTACGATTCCTTTTGTGAAAGAAAACCGGATCATGGATGTTGTAAATGCCAATGCGTCGGACTATTTTCCGGTGGACTTAAGCCAGTATCAGCTTGCGTACAGCATGCTTGGTGTGACCGGAAATCCGAAGTCCGGACAGCAGTATAAGCTTCTGGTTCTGGCAGCGCCACAGGCACTTCTCGATGGTTATCAGCAGCTTGCCAGGGCACTGAAGCTGGAGCTTGCGGCCCTTGACTATGCCGGAAACAGTATTTATCAGGTCGTAAAGGATGAGTGTGCACAGAAAGCGCAGATGATCGTAAAGATCGAAGAGGGTGCAACCATGGTGCTGGTTGTGAATCAGTCGGTGATTTCCTTTATCCGAAGCGTTTCCTACGGTGTGCAGGAAGCATTGGAGCTGACCTATAACCTTCCTTTGAAGAACCGGATTGAGACGCCGGAACAGGCGATGGAGCTTTTGTCCAGGAAGTCCTTTGTGGTGCTGAACGATGGTTCCGAAGAGACTGAGGGCAGTGAAGAAGAAAAGTCCAAAGAACAGGAATTCTGCGAATCCATGACAGATGTACTGGTTCCGCTGGTTGGTGCGGTTTCCCGTGTTGTGGATTACTATGTTTCCCATAATGCCAACACCCCGATTGAGAAGATTCTCTTAACCGGTCTTGGTGCAAATATGAAGGGTATTCACAGACTTTTGGCCCAGCAGATGGACTATCCGATTGAAATTTTACGTCAGGCAGAGGGCTGGAACCTGGAAAAGAGCTTTGAAGGTAAGTTCTTCGGTGAATATGTTGCCTGCGTGGGTGCCACAGCGGCTCCACTTGGCTTTAAAGCCGATAATGAAAAGGGCAAAGGCGGTAAGACCGGAGATACGAAGAGTAAGGGCAAGGTGAACGGAATTCTGATTGCTGCTGCGGTCTTTGCATTCGGCATACTGGGGGCTGTAATTCTGAGTGTGGCTTCTGCCATTACCTATGTCGCGGCAAAGGCAGAGAACCGGGCACTGCAGGAGCAGATGGCAGGTTTACAGGAAATCAAGCCGATTTATGATAATTATGTGAGTACCAAAACAGCTTACGACCGATTGACGGCCATGCATGATGCCACCCGCAACCGGAACGATGACTTATATGCGTTTATGGAAGAACTGGAACGCAAGATGCCAAGTAACGGAGTAATCACTTCCTTTACCAGTGATGCGGAGACGGTAACGATCAACATGTCGGTATCTTCGAAGACGGAGGCAGCATCGATGATTGAACAGTTCCGTACCTTTGATTCCCTCCTTCCCGATACGGTGTCGGTATCTTCGATTACCGCAGATGTGGATGGCGAGGATACCGTGCTTTCCTATAACTTCACAATTGTCGGATCCTACCGGGATATGGACGAAGCTCCGGAGGATGAGATGACCGATGAAGAAGCGATGCAGCAGAATCTGGAAGATACGGAAAACCACGAAGTGGCGAAAGCGCAGTAAAGGAGAAGAACGATGAAGGTATCAAAGAAAGATATTTATTTAATCATTGGATTTTTGGGAGTCCTCGCTTTCCTCTGTGCATTCCTGTGGGTTTATCAGCCGACCATGGAAAAGGTGGATGCCTTAAAGGCAGAGAGCCGCTCTCTGGAAATAGAAATTGCAGATCTGCAAAGCAAAATGGATAACAAGGACACTTATGTGTCTAAGACTCAGGAAATGGCAACCGAGATGGACAGTATTTTACAGATGTTTCCCGTGGAGTTAAAGGAAGAGGATGCTATTGTATTGACATTAACGGAGGAATTATTATCTCCGATGATCGTGACTACGCTTACCATGGATGAAACAGAACCGGTGGACTTCGAGCTTTATACGCAGGAATCCGAAGAGGCAGAACCGGTCGATACGGGAGAAACGATACAGCTTGGGCTTTACCGGAATCCGGTTTCCATGCAGTTTGTTTCAAGCTACGAGGCCCTGAAGCGCTATGTGAAGACCGTGGCTCTGCAGACAAACCGTACGAAGATCGTCGGGATCACCGCTTCTTATGACGAAATGACAGGCTTACTTACCTGCGTGGCAAACTTAAATATGTATTTTATTACCGGACAGGAAGACAAGACCTATGTACAGCCGGACTTCTCTTCGGTCATTACCGGAACGGATAATCCGTTCGGTTCCATCACAATGCCTTATGAAGCAGATGTTGCAGGACTTGCAGAGGATGCAACGGGTATTCATGTGGATGAGGAAGAGGCAGAAGAAGATAACGGTGAGGATATGTAGCTGCGGTCTGATTACGGATACCCGTCAGGAAGAAGGAGCCGGAAGAAGCCGCCGAAGAAAAGAACAGTCTGCATAGAGAACCTGAACAGAATAAGCAGGACAGAGGATACGTATGAAGCAAAAGGAAAAAGTTCAACAACTGAATAAGAACGCGGGCTTTTCCCTGCTGGAGCTTCTGATTGCCGTTACGATTCTGGCAATCATTACGATTCCTATGCTTCATATGTTCGTGACTTCCGCAAAAATCAATGGTAAGTCCCGGATCACCCTGCGGGCAACCGTACTTGCACAGGATATTGTAGAGGGGCTGAAGGCATATCATATCGATGAGATTCAGGATCAGTTTAACACGAAACATCTTGATATGTTGAATTCAACGATAACCTGTGAGGAATGTAAATATGACGATGATGGTTCAAATGTTTATTATTTCTATTTGAAAAATGTAAAATTGGAAAACAGTACGTTTGATGCGAAAATCAAACTGGATGCCAGTGCATATATTGACGGAACATCGGAAGCTGGTAAACATGATATGCATCCCAACACAAGTGAAACAGTCAGACTTGCAAGTGCGAATAGGAATGCTTCATTTGTTTATAAAAAGAATTGGGATGAAACAGCATTGAAAGATAAGAACATTGACGACTGTGCAAGAACATTCGTTTTATCTTTTACGGATGATGTAACAACAGGAAAGCGGGTTGCCACTTTGAAATGTGAATATCAGAATAATGGTACAGATATTGTTCCACCTGCATATTCGGATTTTACAACCATAGGTGAATTTGACAGTAATAATTTTTATTTCCTTTATTATCCGTTATACGGAGGCAAGGATGATATTATCGAAATAGACTGCACATCAACAGCGATTACAGAGGAGCACCCGTTAAATATTTATTTGGTGAAACAACGTGACGTCATGCTGAGTGATATACAACTTACGAATAAGGAAAATCTTTATAAAATAACAGTGACTGTCAAAGGAGATGGAATCTCAAGTGGCTATTTTTCCCTGTGCACCAATTTTGGAACTAATCTGGCAGATGAAAATATGGTTATAGATCAAGCTCCAGGCTTGAGAAGTGTCAGTTTCCCTGTTTATGATTTAGCTGGTATTCGAAACAAGAATTATGGAGAGCAGTCATCAAAGGATCAGATTACAGAATTTATATATGATATTGAAGTTGAGATATATCAGCAGGGAGCATATGAGGATAATTTTGGTACCAACTCTCAGCGATTGGTAAGCCTTGATGGAACGAAAAATTATTAGGAATATGAAAATGAACAATGGACACCAGATACGACAATTGCAGAAGAGGTTATGGAATCAGAAGAGGCGTAACAAAGGCTCTTCTATTGTTATTGTTATTATTGCAATGGCGATGATTGGAATATTAGCTACAACGCTTCTCTGGATGTCTTATTATGGCTATAAAATCAAGGCCAATGATATCCAAAACAAAAACAACTTCTATTCCGCTGAGACGATAATGGAGCAGATTATTGCCGGATTACAGGGTGAGGCTTCTGATGCCATGGCAAAATCCTATCAGATGGTGTTATCAAACTGGGATGATTATGAAGGAAGCGAATCAAACCGCTTTTCAGCCTTTGCTGCTTCTTATCTGGATACTTTGGTGGATGAATTCAGGATGAGTGGAAATCCGGATCAGTATGATAGAAAAAAACTTAAAGATTATGTTGATCATGATCTGTGGAATAATGTAGACGAAGGTATGTGGGAGAATGGAACAGATGACTCGGCTGCTTTAGAAGCAAAAATGGAGCTTGTGAATGGAAACAGCCTCATTTTACGCAACCTGTTCGTTTCCTATACAGATCCGGTTAATAATCGTGTTTCTGTTATCAGGACAGATATCTGTCTGGATGTTCCTTATGTGGTCTTTGAACAATCAGCTTCAATTGATCAGCTTTATGATTATGCGCTGATTGGTAATCAGGGGGTTATTGTCGATGGGGATGGAAAGACCACAGTATCTGGAAGTATCTATGCGGGAATCCATGAACCGGAAGAGGGGAAAAAGAAGGAAGATACTACGTTAACGGATGGAATCCATGTGCAAGGTACATCAAAGATCAGTGTAGAACATGCTAAATATGTAATATCAAAGGGAGACATTATCGTTGGATCCCAGCAGATGAATGGAGGTACGAAAGCATTATTTTCTGTTGAACAGGATAAAAACGGGACCTCTTTATATGTGGGTAATTTAGATGTGAATGGTGGAACCCTTAATCTTAATTGTAAAACTTATGTGGCAAATGATTTGGAATTATATGGAAGTGGAAGTAAAGCAACCATTGAAGATGAATATTATGGTTATGGCAATAGACAGCTTATAGGACTTAATGATACTGTGACAAATCAGGATCAAAGCAGCTCTGTCATTGTTAATGGTTCGAATGCAACAATTGACATGAGAGAAGTCAGAACATTAATGCTTGCCGGTCGTGCCTATATAGGAAGAAGCATAACAAAGCAGACAAGTCTTTCTGGAACAGAAGGGGAAACTTCTTCTACAGGGGAAGAACAGAAGAATGCTGTGCTGATGGGAGAATCCATCACTGTAAAGGGAGGTCAGATTGCTTATCTGGTTCCGCCGGAATGCCTTGGGGTGTTGGGAGAGGAGGTTATAATCGGACAAAATCCGATTACGCTGAAGCAGCACAATCAGATTGCAGAATATAAACAAAACAGTACAGAGCAGTTTAAGGAAGTGGATTTCAGTAAGCCGGTCAATAAGTTGAATGGGAAAAGCCTGTTGGAGTATGGTGTATCAGATATGAGCCATATTCGAAAGGTGAGTGTGCCAAACCCGGATGAAGAGAATAAGGCTTTTACATATTATTATTTGGTGATGGAGCCGGATGATGCAGCACGGTATTTTGCAGATTATTATGCTATTAACAAAGAATCCATAGATCATTATTTTAAGAAATATGCAGTTGGGGGGATTATGCTTGGTGATAAAAGCCAGGGGCCGGAGGATTCCTATACCATACTGGGTAATGCACTGGTAAGTCAGATGACGGATGATGGAACCGGAATGACTGGGGAGGTTCGTTTAATGACTCAATCGAATTCCTCTATTAGTGCCATGACAAGTGATGAAGTGGAGCAGGAGGCTTCAAAGATCGGGAAAGAAGTTGAACATCTGACTACGAATCTGAAGGAGGATGGCGGTGATCCCGCAAAGGATGTATTTCAAAATATAATCAGACAGACGGAATTGACAGATTTTCTTGGCACAGGAGAGAAAACCGTTCCGTTTACAACAGATTCCGGTCTGGTTGGAATCCTTACGTCAGAGGACGAGTATTCTTTGTCTGAGGCTGGAAGTGAAGTATCCAATGTGCGTTTAATTGTTTCTACAGGAAAAAATGTGACGATAGACCGGAATTTTAAGGGGATTGTGATCTGTAGGGGAACTATTACCATTAATAGTGGAATGGCCACAGATATCCGGAATCGTAATTATTTATCAAGTTCAAATCAGGCAGATTCAATTAATAAGGAACTGTATCAGGTGCTAAATGCAGAATATACAGATTCCGGTACAGTATATAAACCGCTTGATTTCTTTGTGAATGGGACGACGAGTCTTAAGGAAGAAGTTAACCAGGCACCTACAGATCAATATGGAAATCTGGATATTAACTATACGAAAATTGTGCGTTATGTGAATTGGGAAAAGAGATAAGAATTAAGAAGTCAGAATTCTTCAGAGTGACAATAACACAGGTAGAGGATATGAATACGAGAGACGGAAAATGTAAGTGGAATGAAAAAGGCTTTTCTTTAGTGGAACTTATTATCGTCATTGCAATTATGGCAGTGGTGATTGGAACGGTGGTCTTTTCAGTATCCATGGTATTCAGTGCTAATGCCAAAACATGCTGCAATAATTTGCAGAGAGCAATTGCTGACTGTAAGGTGACTACTATGGGAAAGTCCGAAGCGTGGCTTGTATTATATCGTGGTAGTGACAATCAGATATATTGTCAGATGTATTACAATGAGGCTGTGATTGAAAACGATGCGGAAGGAAATCCGAAGGTCAAAAAGGATGATGACGGAAATGTAATTATGAAGGCTGTTCCTGCTAATGAGGAACCACAGAAAATTGGTGGAAAACGCGTGGTGGTTACCTATATTGATACAGAAGGAAATGAACATCAAGACCTTCCAACCGATGCAATTGATGTCAATAAGAGACTTACCATCGCATTTGATCGTTCTTCAGGTTCTTTTAAAAATGCACCGAAGAGCATGGAGATTATTGGTGGAAATCGGCATTATCATTTAGAATTCAATGAACTTACTGGCAAGGTTACGGTAAAACAGATATAGCTTTTGGTTAATATGGAGACTTGGATGAAGGATCAGTTACATATGCAGAAACAGAATAAAGGTTTTTCGCTGGTAGAACTGATTATTGCGATTGCAATATTAGTGATAGTGACCGGTGCTGTCTGTAGTTTTATTGTCATTACATCCAGAAATTATGCGAATGGAAACAATGACATCGGAGTACAACAGGAGGCACAGCTGGCTTTTAATCAGATTTCAGATGTCGTAATTGATGCTCGAAACAGCATTAATTATGCAGGAGAAGATGGCTCCGGTAATTTCGTTAAGGTTTTGAAAGATTCCGAGTTTGCCAATACTCCAGAGGTGAAAAAACTGATTGTATATAATACTCTGACAGAAGAATCCGAAGGGAAAACACCGGATCCGTCAGCTTCATCTGTTCCGGCTGCATCAGCTAGTCCGTCAATATCGCCGGGGACTGTGACGGCAGATTTGTATAATTATATTTTTATGTGGCAGAAAAGTGATGAAAGTTTGTACTTCGCAAAGTGGAAACAGGAAGAAACAGAGCCGGTTTCAATCAGTGACTTTGAAGTGCTGGCAGAACATATCAATGACTTTCAGGTGGATTTAAGTCAGGTGGAGGAACGACGTGTTGTCAAATTGATGATGAATTTTACGGTTGGCACACGTGGCTTTCAGATGGCAAATAATATAACCGTGCGTAATCAGGTTGTGATTAATGAGGCTGATATTCAGCCATTAGATAAAGAGATTTCAGTTGAAATTTCTATTCGTGAAAATGGACTGATTATGGAGCCCGGAGAAGAGTATCAGTTTGCGTCGCCCCAAATTAAGTCCATGAATGCTAAAAATAAGGAAATTGAATGGGCTTTTACTTATGATGGTGGGAAGACCATATTGGATAAAACCACGGGTGGAAGTGAGTTTATTGATAAGAAAAATGGTATGCTTAAAGTTGGCATAGATGAGGGAAAAGACGGGAAACCAAGCGAATTTGAAGTTGTAGTAATAATCAAAGCAACGAATGGTGATAAATCCAAGGAAGCACAGTCTTTACCGATTAAGGTTCAGATAAAGCGCGTAAACACAGTCACATTAAGTAAAAAGTCTGAGGATGTTGAGGCAGGCTATGAGGATAAGCCGGGGACTATGGAGGCTTTACAGGGAAGCACAATAACAATAGGTGGAGAAGCGGGTGGTAATCTGCTCAAATCCTCCTGTAGCGTATGTAAGGAGGATGCTTCAAGAGATCAGGAGCTGACTGACTGGAAAATCATATCTGGGGCTTCGTTAGTGGAGTTTGGTATTCAAAGCGCTGATCAGACATCTGCTACAATTAAGATAAAGGCGGATGCTGCGGTGGGATCAACGATTACGATTCAGGCAACATCTTCCCTGTCTAAGCGGAAAGCCTATGATAATGTGAATGGAACGATTACCCTGACGGTGAAGGAACGGAAGAGTAAAGTTATACCAGTTGGAGGAGTTCTGCAATATGGTAATAAGATTCAGGTAGATAAAATGCTGAAAGAATTTACTACTACGATTACACACCATGTGATAGTAATCCGGGTAGTAGATAATTCCGGAAAGAGCGCGGATCAGATTGTGGCATATCATAATGAAGGATGGAATTTGTGGGTTGAGCCGGAATGCTTTAATTTAGACCTGACGAAAGCATATACCTTTTATATGCAGGCATTAGAAGCAGTAAGTAAGGAGAATTACAAAGAATGGAAGGATCATGGAGGAACTGTTCAGATTTCCTCTGATGAAGAAATATGGAATGAGTATATTAATCATATTTCCAATAAGGCGCCATATGGATATGAGGGAGATATGTTTAATTGTAGCGCAGTATATTGTACTACACTGGAACCGCCTAAAATAGCCTTTACTTACAATAATAAACGTTATGTGGATCAAAATATTCAAATAAAGGATTATAATCTTTTGACGGAGACAAATAGGGAGGTTCTGGGAGGTGTGGCTTTTGATACCACACAGGAAGACAGCTTGAATATTAATATTTCAAGGAGAGTAATGAATACGTTGACTTACAGCCTTTATGTTGGTGAGGGAGAGGATCAGAGTCAATGGACAAAGATTAAAACCTTTGATGCGAAATCTTTGCAATATGTTTATTCTGAGTTAAATGATAAGTATCTTTCTTTTTTTCAGAATGGATATAACCCTAAGCTGAATATTAAAAATAAGAATGATAGTAATACCTGTGGAACTTATCATATTGTACCTGGATTTGTATTTTACAGAAAAGCGGAAACTAAGTTGCAAATTGTTGGACAGCAGAATTATGATTCTTCATATTCCGGACCGGTATATTATGATGCGTCAAACAGTACGATACATGTGAAGATTAAGGCAGAAACGACAATGGAAGTCGATAGCTCTGTATTTAGAGGAGGTGTCTGCTTTCCAGTTCCTTTAGAAATGAAAAGCGATGCGCGATTTACAGATATTTTAAATACAGACTGGCATTATGCTAACCTTTCCCAGGGAATAGATTTACATGCGTTGGAAAGGGATACTGGGAAACAGATTTCCCTGCATATTTCCAAAATTCGATATCATCGAATTGAAGGAACGAATACCATTGAGGTAGAACCAATTGTGGAAATCAACCGGGATAATGTACTTTATATATCTATCTCTTTTGGAATTTATCAATGTGATATGAATGGAGAAAAATGGGAACGTAAGGATGCCGGGAGAGAAACCGGTAATGGAACACTTGTATTTATGGGAGATGACGGAAAAGATTATCTGACCTATTATCCGGTTCCTAAAGATCCTGATTTTAATCAGAAATTTAATGTTACGGAATTAAAGAATGGAAATCGACAGGAACGAAATGGGGAGACCCTGATAGGATATGATTATTCCAATCCGGCATATGGAAGCAGAAAGGATATGTATATATCAAAGACATACTGTGAATATGTGAATGGTATTTATACACTGACATTATTAAAGAGCGAAAATGTTTATGATGGTTTCTGGACGATACGATTCGTTTATGGAGTATATCAGTGCGATGCAGACGGGAATAAATGGTCCCGAATAAAAAATACAGATACCATTTTAGAAACCCCTGCAAACTTATATTTGTGGAGCAATAGAAATTATATTACGTATGTTCCGCTTCCAACAGAAACAAACTATTGGACATCAAATACAGTTTATAAAGATCTCGTATTCCATAAAACAGATGATATGAATGGAAATGATAGACAGCAGATATCATGTAAATTACAGTATTTAAGGGAGAATGGAAAAGATACATTAACTATCATGGATACTGCAGGACATATTACGGGTGGTAAATATATCTACAATACCCAGCTAAAAATGTGGATATCATCGAATATCTAAAGTAAACGGAATTATATATGCTATTTCCTATCAAAGTGTAAATAAGGATATGGAAGCAATGCAAAGGATGAAAAAGCGAAACAAATACAAGAGAAAACAGAATAAAAGAATTGCGACCGTCATCACGGCGTCTGTTCTGGTGGCTGCACTTGGTACCGTAGGAGTCTTCCATCATATGGAACCGATGGAAACGTATGCGAAGGAGTCCTTTACCGGGACGAAGCAGGTTGTGGAAGGTCATACCGGTGATGACAACCCATTCGTGATTCTGGATGTGGTACCCAGCTATGCAACCTATGCATGGGATGCGGATACCTCTTATGAGATCAGTACCGGCACCCTGGGGTATCTCTCGAATGGACAATCCCCTATGGCAGCGGATTATATGCGGATTTATGAGGATCTTTTGAAAAATCATTCTGCAGAGCTTTCCATGTATGAGAAGCGTGCTGCACTGGTAAATGAGATCTGGAAGTACGGAACCGATAATGGTGAAGCTCTTTTCCAGTATGAAGAAGCTTATGGAAGTGGGAATACACGTAAGGATCTGAACACACAGAACGCCAATGGATGGCAGTTATTGATTGATACCACGACACTTCCGGATGATGATAAGAAGAAAGGGGATACGGCACACAGCGGATTGATGAAGGGCTATTTTAAGAAGTATGCAGAGCCCGATCCGAACGATCCGACAGCAACAACACCGGATAAAACAGGCTATGATTATATTAAGGTAGGAGACTGGAGTGAGGACGAAGGCTCCGGAGAAGCATCACAGTCTGCTTATCAGTTTGATCCGGATAAAGGAACGTATCAGGTACAGTTCAAAGCATTAAACGGATCCGGATCAACCGGTCTGACAGAGGGATACGTGCCGGAGAAAACCAATGCAATTACGCAGGAGGATGTTGATAAGGGTACCTATAAATCCTCTACCAGCCTGTATTATATGGATGACAAATCGAATTATGTCTATGCCGGAACAATTGCAGATAAGTTTTCAGCAGGCAGCAGTGTTTCCTTAAGTGAATACTATAATAATCAGAATTCACAGAATTCATCAAAGGACACAGCTTCAGATGACACAGCTTCAGGCAATACAGATTCAGACAATACAAATTCGGATAAAACAGGGGCGTTAAGTACTCCGAAAGCGACTCCTTCAGCAGGAAGTGGAACTGCCTCCACAGCAGATCCGGTGACAACGACATCGCCTAAGAAAAGTGAAAGCACGTCTCCTTCAAAGGACAGTACGGTGACACCATCTGCAGCACCTTCAGCAACGCCATCTGCAACACCAAAGGTGGTTGGCAATTCTGATTTATCGGTAACGACCACCACAGTCAGCAACAAAGTGAATCATGCCATTATGATTCCTTCTGTTTATTATAGTGAAATAAAGCAGACCACCACACCAGCGCCCGGTGCAGTTCCGGTGACTTCATCATCGGCTGATCCGGGATATTCCGGAGATGGAAATCAGGATGATCAGCAGATGGATGAGGGTCATACAGGCAATGATGATAGCACAGGAAATGATGATAGTACAGGTAATAGCACTGGTAATGATCAAAGCACTGTAAATGGAAATCCGGTATCTACAACCGGAACCGCCTATTATGTTGTTACCTTTCAGTATGTAACGGATCTTACAGAAAATGATACAAGAACTGTTTATGAAGTGATTCCGGGAAGTGAGAAGGAATTTCTTTTGGACAGCAGTAATCGTCCCTATGATGTATATGGGAAGAGTGGAGCTTCTGCTGCGGCAAGTGCAAGTCCTTCCACATCAGCGGACGCAGCCGCAAGTGCCTCGGCTTCTGCCGGTACTTCTCCAGCTGCTGTATCTGTGGCTTTGCTGTCCACAACGCCGGTGAAGACCGATAAGGTATTTCTTTATGTTGGACCGGGAGCAGGAGATTATAAGCTGACGGATGAGGCGGACTTAAGCGATGCAGATAAGAAGAAACAGGCACCGGTATGGATGGAGGTACGGAATGCGCCGACCTATTTCCGGTTTAATGGTGGCTGTGACTGGCTGAAGCAATATGTGTTCCATGCACTTTCGGGTGGAGATAATGCAAATGAAAACTTTAAGATAGAGGTACGTACAATCCGGGAGGATTTCCTGACGCAGGATATGATTAAGCAAGCAGATCTCGTCTATCTGGAGAGTGGAACTGCCCCCTTCATCAATCAGGAAAGTACGAAAGTAAAGCTCCAATATCTTACGTCGGATACGCAGAAGGTTACGGAGAATGGAAATGAGGTAATCAAAGGACTTACCAGACAGAATGCGTATGCACTGGTGTACCGGGCGGCAGTTGAGCTGCTTCCGGTGATTGTGGATTATAATGCGGTTACGAATGATCAATACAGTAAGCTGGACTATCAGGGGCTTGCAAAGATGTTCCTGAAGGAGGATCTGGAAAACTACGTGAAGGATGCCCAGACGAGTCCGGACTGGCTGTTTGAGAATCTGGAAAACCCCAATTACCCGAACCGTTCCGATAACGGCAATTATTATGTGAACCGGAATGTGTATGTGGTAAACAGCGGTACGCCGCTTGTTAACCGGGATTTTCCTGAAAGTATTGACGGAGGAAGCGCAGAAAGCGGATTTTCAGAGGTATTGAATCTGATCCGGTCTGAAAATGTGCTGCTTCCGGAGGAAAACCGGATCCCTGAAAATGTAAGTAAAGCAAAAGCAATCGAATATATCATTAATTATTCGGTTGGATTTATTGCAGATTTTACCGATTTGCGGATTCTGGAGCTGCAGCCAACCAGTAACGACAAAGCAGATCTGCAGGCAGAGAATCCGACAGATAGCAGTACGACTCTGTACTGGCAGCGTAATGCAACAGGCGCAATAAAAAAACAGGTGTTACGCAGCTCTCGGAAGGTCGATGTGAAGGTAACAACCAAAGCAGCTGCGGCATTTAACAGTGAGTGGGAGGACATCAATGAGAAGTATAATCTGGTGTTCATCGGATTGGACGGACAGAAGCTGAATTATGCAGCAGGCTTGTGGAGTGGTACGGTTTATAACAATACGGACCTCAATAATAAGCTTTACCATATGGGAGATCAGGCGGCGAACGACAGCGGGCAGTATGATCCGTCCGATATTACAGAGCGTAAGAAGAATGAGCTTCTGGACTTTATGAGGGCAGGCTATCCGATTCTGGTGGAAAATGACTTCTTTACCGGAAAGTCAGCGAAGAACGGGGCCGGCAGAATTAACACGAAATATGTGGCAGAAGATACGCAGATGTATGACTTCTTAAGACAGGCAGTGACCGATTTCACCGACCGGATTTATACGATTGATGATGTGCACAGCAACATTCTGTTTATGGCGCAGCTGAATATCGATCATCCGGTGATTTCGGTATCGGATACTACCGGCCTGACGCTTACAGAAGCAGCAAACGGAGAATTATCCGTAAGCTTTACTTACGCAATTACCGATCAGAACGGGGCGGGCTACGCAGGAGAATACCATACTGAATTTTATCTTGACATCAATGACGATGGCAGTTATACGGATGCAGAACGCATGGACAATCTGGCCGGTGAGGGCAAGGTACTCCGCGCAACAGCAGATAACGGACAGGCAACGGTGCTCTTTACGGAGTCTCCGGGTTCAAGAGCCATACCATTCCGGTTAAGGGTTGTCGATAACAGCAATTCCTGCCGCAGATCCTCGGTACAGGGAATCCTGCAGGTGACGGATGGAACGAAAGAGAAGATTAAGGTATTGCAGATCGGAGCGAAGGATGGTACTTCTCTTGCGACATTGTACCAGCAGGAGAATTCAACCCTTGGGTATTATCTGAGGGCAGCAGAGAATACGATGAATGTTAAGTTTGACATTGAAACAGTGGATTCCAAAGTACTGACACAAAGATTTGAGAAAAATCCGGATTGCCTGAACCAGTGGGATCTGTTGATTCTGGGATTTGGCAATGGTTCGGAGAGTCTGTCACCCAATATGATTGAACGTTATATACAGGAAGGTCATAGCGTGCTCATAACGGGAAGGGGAGCATCTGGTGAACGTCTATTGCTTTCAGGAACTCTGTTAGGGCAGCTTGATCGTAAAACCTATGGCAGCCTTGGCTTTACAAGCGGAACAGCCTATTTCCGGTATGCAGATCTGGATGCAGGGATGTTTGGAGAACAGAATAATATGAAAGTGGCTGCATTGAACACTGGAAGTGTGTTCAGTTATCCGCTTTCCGCGGGAAGATCAGCACAGCTTCAAGGTGATGTAAGCTTTAAAGCATATGATTACCTGCTCGACCTTGGCAGAACAGAAGCACCATTTGTAACTCCATGGTTTACTTTTGCCGGTTCAGGTAATGATAATGATACGAACGCATATAATGTATCACCGAATGATGGAGCAAATAATTATTATCTATACAGTAAAGGTAATGTGGTTTTTATCGGAAATAATAATTATTCATCCTATACATATCAGGCGGATAATCAGCAAATCCCACAGGGCGCGGGTGTACAGGACTGTCAGATGTTCGTAAATGCCATGATGCTGGCTTATGACTCCGGTATCCACAATCTGAAAGTGAATATCGTGGCAGGCTTTGATACGACAGCAGCAAAGGTGGCAAGCATCAGTGTTCCGTTTGACAAAGACCTTGAGAATCAGAGCGGAAGCGGACTCCTTGATGAAACCGTGGATGTTTATTTTAAGTTTAAAAACAGCAACCTGACACTTTCCAATGCATATGCCGTGAACTTCTATTATGAGGATGCGGCAGGGGGAACATCCCTTGATGTGGGAGATGAGGTTGTACAGGTGACGCCGTTTACAAGCAGCCTGTGGAGGGTACAGGACAATACCCTTACGGAAGTGGCTGCCTCCCAGATCCGGCAGGGAAAGGTTTACCGGTTTAAGGCACCGGTGATTGCACTTCAGAATAACACAGCGGCTACGAATGCAAAGATTTATGTGGAAGTGGTTTCTGCGCTGGAGCGTCCGGATGGTTCGGAAGGCGCAGGAAGTAAAGAGGTTCGTGGATATGATTCCGTGACCTTTACCCGTACACAGCTTTTCCTTTTGGAGTAAAGCAGGAATCCCGGCAACGGTTCTGCCGGTGGAATCCGGAACAGTAAAGTCTTATATATGGAAGAAATTCATCAGGCAGAGATTTCCGTTTCGTAAAATTTCGGAAATTTCTGCTTGAAACTTTTTCGGAAGTATTGTATAGTGTAAAATCGTATATGGTTTAAGACTTTAGCATACAGAAGCGTTCCGGTGATCCAAAGGATCCGAAGGGATGCAGCTAATTAATAAAAAAGAGGTTTAAAATGGCGAAATATCTGGTAATCGTGGAGTCACCTGCCAAGGTGAAAACTATAAAGAAATTTTTGGGAAGCAGTTATGAGGTTGTGGCGAGTAACGGCCATGTACGGGATTTCCCGAAGAGTCAGCTTGGAATTGATGTGGAGCACGATTATGAACCGAAATATATTACGATTCGTGGCAAGGGCGATATTTTAGCAAATCTGCGTAAGGAAGTCAAGAAGGCAGACAAGATCTATCTCGCAACTGACCCGGACCGTGAGGGAGAAGCAATTTCATGGCATTTATATTGTGCATTGAAGTTAGAGGACAAGAAGGTATATCGTATTACCTTTAACGAGATCACGAAGAATGCCGTGAAGGAATCCTTGAAGAATGCACGTGAAATCGACATGAATCTGGTGGATGCCCAGCAGGCAAGACGTATGCTGGACCGCATGGTGGGTTACCGGATTTCCCCGTTGCTGTGGGCGAAGGTGAAACGTGGGTTAAGCGCAGGACGGGTACAATCTGTGGCACTTAGGATCATCTGTGACCGGGAAGAAGAAATCAACAGCTTTATCCCGGAGGAATACTGGACGCTGGATGCGTCCTTACAGGTAGACTCCGAGAAGAAGCCTCTCGTTGCCAAGTATTATGGAACGAAAGAGGGCAAGGTGAATATTAAGAGTAAGGAACAGATTGAGGAGATCATGAAGGAGTGCAGGGAAGCCTCCTATGAGGTTGCCGAAATCAGAAAGGGAGAGCGAACCAAGAAGTCTCCGCTTCCGTTTACTACCTCAACCTTACAGCAGGAAGCCAGCAAGGTACTGAACTTCTCGACACAGAAGACCATGCGTCTTGCACAGCAGCTTTATGAAGGCGTGGAAATCAAAGGCTCCGGAACGGTGGGTGTCATCACCTATCTGCGTACCGATTCGACGAGAATTTCCGAGGAAGCACAGGCTGTGGCAGAAGATTTTATCAAAGAACATTACGGAGACCGCTATGCTGCCGGCGGAACAAGAGAGGATCGTAAGGATAATAAGAAAATTCAGGATGCACACGAAGCCATCCGTCCGTCAGATGTTACCCGTGTTCCGGCAGAAATCAAAGAATCTCTTACAAGAGACCAGTTCCGTCTGTATCAGCTGATCTGGAAACGGTTTGCCGCAAGCCGGATGCAGCCCGCAAAATATGAGACGACTTCTGTGAAGATCGGAGCGGGAGAATACATGTTTACCGTAGCGACATCTAAAGTGGCATTTGAGGGATTCCGTACGGTATATACAGAGGCGGATGAAGAAAAAGAAGTGAGCAATGTTCTGGTCAACGGATTGAGCATGGATTCGGAACTGACGAAAGAAGAGTTTGATACCAAACAGCATTTCACACAGCCTCCGGCACACTATACAGAGGCAACACTTGTAAAGGCACTGGAGGAGCTTGGAATCGGACGTCCGAGTACCTATGCACCAACAATCTCTACGATCATTACAAGAAGATACGTTGCAAAAGAGAACAAGAATCTTTATATGACAGAACTTGGTGAAGTGGTCAATAATATTATGAAGCAGTCTTTCGCAAGCATTGTTGATGTCAACTTTACCGCTTATATGGAAGGACTTCTGGATATGATCGCAGAAGGAAAGGTAGAGTGGAAATCGGTTATCAGCAATTTCTATCCGGATCTGAAAGAAGCGGTTGAAAAAGCAGAAAAAGAGCTGGAAACAGTTAAAATCGAGGATGAGGTAACCGATGTAGTCTGCGAAGAATGTGGAAGAAATATGGTTATCAAATACGGTCCCCATGGAAAGTTCCTTGCATGTCCCGGATTCCCGGAATGCCGCAACACCAAACCGTATCTGGAGAAAATCGGAGTTGCCTGCCCGAAATGTGGAAAAGATATTGTATT
>ERZ827524.1256-NODE-1256-length-25544-cov-6.191494_pt1 | contig 25544 bp, 19 predicted proteins | sample MGYA00519702_ERZ827524 | MGnify/ENA primary metagenome ERZ827524 (study PRJEB31778, sample SAMEA3449341) | human gut metagenome | biome: human gut; feature: human-associated habitat; material: faeces | place: United Kingdom | collected 2010/2012 ...
GCGTAGCACACGGGATTCCTGATTAAATGTTTTAATCAGGAATCAGTATCAGAACGTTTTCTGCAGGAATGCCTTGATCGAGCCGTCATACAGCTCCTGATTGTTGATGCGCAGGTGGGAATGCGAGCCTTCGTCCATCCAAACGAGCTCCTTCGGGGCATTGCAGGCCGCGTACAGCTCTTCTGCGCGCTTCGGCAGCGAGAAGGCGTCCTTGCGGCCGTGGAGAAACAGGATCGGCGTTTTCACCTTGCCGATGACGCGAATGGGCCGCGCTTCGCGGATCTTCATGCCGGATTCCAGCCGGGCGGCCCAGAAAATTTCGTACAGGACGGGGAAGATCGGCCGCTTTTCTGCCTTCATGTGCAGCTTGAAGGATTCCAGAAACGTTGCGAACAGGCCTTCAACCACGAGATGGGAGACATAGGCCGGAAAGTCCGGCTTTGCGGCTGCCAGCACGACGGCGGCGCCGCCGACGCAGATGCCGTGCAGCACCACGTCGCTGCAGCCGAGCTGATCGTGCGCGAAGCGCGACCATGCGATAACGTCCGACCACTCGCGTGTGCTGCAGTAGTTGTATTTGCCTTCGCTCAGGCCGTGGGCACGGCTGTCGACGACGAGAATGTTGCAGCCCGCCTCGGCGTAGGGCTGTGCGAAATAGTAGCTGTAGTACAGCGACTCGGTGCGGCCGGGGAAGATGATGGCGCAGCGCTTGTGGCCGAAGTCGAAATACTCGCCCGCGAGCTTCAGACCCTCGTTTTCGATGGAAACGGGCCGCTTGTGCGCTTCGTTTTCACGCGCCCAGTCCATGCCGAGGTCAAACATCCGCGTATGCTCCGGGTTGGGCGGATAGCTGTTTGCGCGGGTCCATTTTTCCGGCCCGGTCCGGACGAGAATGTTGTGATACACCTTTTTGGCGATGGGCCAGGTCGCTGCGAACATTCCCAGGAACGACAGCAGCACGAACCCCAAAATGAGCCATATCCAGAATGGCATGGGAAGATACCTCCGTTTTTTCTTTCATTATATCGAATTTTGTCGTCTTTGTAAACGCAGAATCATAAAAATACATTGTTCCCTCTTGAAAAATGAACGCATCCATACTATAATGAATGCCGGGAAAGGGGAGAACACTTATGACAAATTTTGCGATCCTGACGGATTCCTGCTCTGATCTGACGGCGCCGCTGCGCGAGCGCTTTGGCGTGGACGGCTATGTGCCCGGGGCGCTCGTCTACCCGGACGGCAGCAATCATTACGCGGATCTTGACTGGAAGAATATGACACCCGCGCAGTTTTTCGGCACGATGAAGGATAAAAAGGGCGGCCTGTTCACCTCGGCGCAGATCGGCCTGCAGGACGTTGCTGACCGGCTCGAGCCGCTGCTGCAGCAGGGCCGGGATATCCTGTTCGTCGCCGTGTCCTCGGGCCTGAGCGGTACATACAACAGCACCTGCCTCGTGGCGAATGAGCTGATGGAAAAGTACCCCGAGCGGCACATCCGCTGCGTCGACACGCTCCGCTACTGCGGTGCGGAGGGTATGCTCGTCATCGCGGCGACGCGCCTGCGCGCTGCCGGGAAGACGCTGGACGAAACGGCCGACTGGCTGGAGGAGAACCGCCTGCGCGTGCACCAGATGGGCGTGCTGGAGGACCTGTTCTTCTGCAAGCGGATGGGCCGCGTCTCGGGCGCTGCGGCCGTGATGGGCACGCTCGTCGGCATCCGCCCGCTTGCGGATATCAACGAGAAGGGCCTGAGCGACGTCATCGGCAAAACGCGCGGCCTTGCCCCGGCGCTGAAGGCGACCGTCGACTATATGGCCCGCACGGTCGAGCGGCCGGAGGAGCAGATCATGCTCCTGTCGCATTCGGACCGTCCGGAGCGCGCGGAGGAGCTGCGCGCCATGGTCGAGGAGCGCTTCCACCCGAAGGAGCTGCACGTTGTACCGGTCTGCCAGTCCTGCGGCGCGTCGATCGGGCCGGGCCTGTACGCCATCTTCTATTTTGGCCGCCCGATCTCGTCCGGCCTGACGGAGGAGCGCAGCCTGATCGCGGAGCTGACGGGAAAAACAAAATAATCGCGCGGGAGCCAGCGGCAGTCGAGCCGTTGGCTCCCGTTTTTTGCTGCAATTTACAAAATCTGGAAGTTATGTTTCGGAACATGCCAAATTCGGGCGTCTTACAACAGAAAATCTTGGAAAAACCTGTTGATTTTCCAAAAAACGCGTGGTAAAATATTTACAACTATAGGCTCCGGAGTATGCCGGGGCGTCTGGGAGGGAGTGCACATGAAACACTTGCTGCGCGCAATGGGCGCAGCCATGTTAGCGGCTCTGCTGCTGTCGGCCTGTTCGACGCCGCAGGAGCAGACCGAGCCGTCCGCGCCGCAGACCACGCAGGCCACGCAGGCCGCAACCGGCGCGACGGAGGAGTCCGCAACGGAGGCAGAGGAACTGCTTGCGCTGCCGCGTGACCTTGGCAGCGGCCTGACGCTGCAGGCGGTCCTGCCGTTTTCCGGCCCGAATGTGGATGCAGACGGCGCGGAGAGCGACCAGCTTGCCACCATCATCGTGCAGAATGACGGCGGAATGGCCGTCGGCGCGGCGGATATCACCCTGACGTGTGAGGACGGCGCGGAGCTCCGCTTCCGCGTGACGGACCTGCCCGTTGGCGGCTCGTGCTACGCCTTCGAGCTGAATTCCGCGCAGTACACCGGCGAGAACCGCGTCTGCGCGGCCTCGGCGGAGGTCGAGCCGGACGGCTCGCTCTCCGTGGACTACCGCGTCAGCGTGATGGTGCAGGACGGCGGCCTCGTCCTCGTCAACATGACGGAGGACACGCTGCACAACGTCACCGTCCGCTACCGCACGGACACCGGCGGCACCTACTTCGGCGGCCTGAGCTACACGGCCACGGTCGAGGAGCTGGCCCCCGGCGCGTCGCAGACGGTCCTCGCGGCGGAATGCTACATGGGTCTGCCCTCCGTCATCGCGGTTTCGGCAGACGAATCGTAATCACCCTAGAAAAAGGAGGAAATATTGATGAGAAAACTGAGCAAAACGCTCCTCTCGCTGCTGCTGATCGCGGCGATGCTCGCATCGTTCGTCGTTCTCCCGGCGGCGGCTGAGGAACCGGCCGCAGAGCAGCCGACCGAGGCTGTGCAGGCGGCTGAGACGCAGGCGGCGGATGATACATCCTATCGCTATAATATCGTCCACGTGGACGCGGGCAGAAAGTATTTCAGCCCGACAAGCATCAAGGCGATCATCGACAATGCAGCTGAGGCCGGTTTCAATCAGGTCGAGCTGTATCTGTCTGACAATCAGGGCTTCCGCTTTGCCCTGGATGATATGACGGTCACAACCTCCACCGGTAATACCTATGACCTTTCCGCTGCATTGGGCGACGGTTATACCGCTTCCGACGGGAAGTGCCCGGATGGTTCCGACAAATATCTGACACAGAGCGAGATGACGGATATCATTGCTTACGCAAAGAGTAAGAATGTTGAGATTGTCCCGTGCGTTAACGCCCCCGGCCATATGGGCGCGATTCTAGAAGAGTTCTCAGATTTCCGCTATACCTCTGGTTGGCAGACATCGAAGAGCTCGATCGATCTTGGAAATGCTGAGGCTGTGGCGTTTGCTCTTGCAATTACGGACAAGTACGCCAAGTACTTTGCCTCGCAGGGCTGCAAATACTACAACATCGGCGCAGATGAATACGCGAATGATCTGTCGTCCATGGGTTTTGAGAACATGGGCTCTGCGCTGTATACGAAGTTTGTTGAGTTCATGAACAGTGCAGCAGACATCATCGTCGGCTATGGTATGACACCGCGTGCGTTCAACGATGGCTTCTGCTATAATAAGAACGAATATAACTCTGTGACTGTTGCACCGAGCAAGGCTTATGAGATTTGCTACTGGTCCAGCGGCTGGGGCGGATATAATGTCGCTCCTGCATCTACGCTTAGCTCCAATGGTTACAAGCTGATCAATACCAATGGTGATTACTATTGGGTGCTGGGCAATTCCGGCTGGCAGTGTTCTGCCAACAAGGCGAGCGGCTTTGATTACACGAACTTCTCCGGCAACACGAAGATCTCCAGTCCGAGCGGCTCGATGTTCTGCATCTGGTGCGACTTTGGCAATACCAACGGAGCCGATGGCGGAACGCAAGTCGTTTCCGATACGGCTGATGTGATCGCTGCATTCGGTAAGGCTCTGCCGACTGTCAGAAACAATACGGCAACCGACGAGAACAAGACTGTTTTCGATAGCAGCTTCCCGGAAATCTCTGTGACTGGACCGAACCTGACGAAGGTTACTGTGACCGAGACTGACGCGCCGGCGAACCTCCCCACTGGCGTGACCGCCGCGAAGGCGTGGGACATTGTTCCCTACGTTGGCGAAGACGAATATCATGATACCGCTAAGGTCACGCTGCCGATTCCGACGGAATGGACCGGCGCGGATGTCTATGGCGGTGTCATCGAAAATGGGGAAGTCAAGCCCATTAAGGATGTCGAGCTGGACGAAGAGGCAGATACGTTGACCTTTACCGTGCCGCATTTCTCGACGGTCATGGTGCTTGAGGCGGAGAAAACGGTAGACATTACGCTTGCCCTTGGCGAGGTATTCTCTCCTGATCCGCTTCCCGGCAATGTGACTCCGATTGATGAAACCGGGCTGGATAAGAACGTTGCAACTGTCAGTGCTGAGTATACGAAGACGGAAGCGAGAACAGACTATGTTGCGGTCGACGACTTGGACGGTTCGGATGCGCAGACGAAGGGTGTTTATATCGGTGATGGAACAAACTGGCTTGTTGTGAATGGAAGCAATATCAGTTCCACTACTGACAAGACCAAGGCTACACTGTTTACGGTAGGCGGCAAAACGAACGCATATTCACTCAATGTAACCGGTACAAATTATAACCTGCGGGTTAGAGATAGCAACAATACTGTGAAACTGCATCCCAGTAACCAGAATAGTAATTATACAGATTGGTGCTATACAAGTGCGAAATCCGGGTTTACATATCAGTTTACTTACACGGTTCTGTTTTGGCAAAAAACAGCTAGCGGCGCGTTAACCTACAATAATGGCTGGGAAGCTACAGAGAATGCCACTGTCGGCGCAAAGGCATATACGAAAAAGACAATTCCTGCTGCCGACAAGACTGTCCTGACGTTCACCGGCGTTGCAGCAGGTACTACGTCCGTTAAGATTGGCAATATCCGCTACAACATTACCGTTGTTCCGGAAGATGTGAAAAACGTTTCTCCGCTGACGATCGAGTATTGGATCACAAACAGATATGTGTCCGAAGGCACGACCTACAACGACGCGCAAAAAACAATGTCTCTGAGTGCCACTACGGCGTACAAGCCGGAGGGCGTGGTGCTTGCAGAAATCGTACCAGCAACTGGCACGATTGAGGGCGGTGCAACTGGTGTTTACTGGAAGAGCAGACAACTGCCTTCTACGGATAAGCAGACGCACACCTCTGGCGTCGATAAGACGACGGTAACGACCGGTACGGATATCACGCGCGTTCGTTACTGGGGCAAAGCTTGGCAGTATTCCAGCGACGATGGCAAGACGTGGGAAACCTTTGAATCGACAGATCAGGTTGTCGCGTACTATCTGCAGAAAACAACGGTTACTGACGAAATCCAGACAGAAGTTGTTGACTGGGGCGAAGTGCCGCATACTTGGTACAATTCCACAAATTTTGTATTGGTTGACTATGCAGTTAAGTACCAGTCTGGTGAACTGAATCCTAATACCTTTGCTCAGGATGGTAAGACGCTGGCGTTCCATTGCAACTATAATACCGACCTGAACAAAACTGTTTTTAAGTATTCTGACGCAACAGGAAACTCGGCAACTAATTATTACCGCAAGATTGGCATGATCCGCGCGACGAATACAGCTGACTATGAAGTCTATATGATCACCCTCACTCCGTCGAGCGATAGCCGCACAACAACAGTTGCCAACAATTCGAACAGCGCTAAAACCTACACATATGCTGGAACGGAAAAGGTTGTCTGGGTTGATGATGAAGCAAACCTCGGCAAATTTGAAGATGCCTCCCTGCATGCAGATGGCTATCATGTTGGCGGTGAAGCTACGGTTCCGGGACTTGAGATCACGAACCGTCATGCGATGCTGGTTACCTACTACATCCGCGCTGTGGAGACGGAGGATTCTCTGATCGTCCGGTATGTTGATGAGACGAGTAGTCCCGAAGTTGAATTCTACAATTATCCCATTACGGTTAAAGCAGAAACTGTGTTTGATGAAAACATCAAACTGCCTGAGACAAAAATTGATGGTATTACCAGCTTGACGAATGGTAGAGTTGAGAACAGCCTGCAGAAGTATCAGTATGTTTCTTCTGTCCTTTCTACGATGCCGGAGATTAGCACGGCATACCAGTTCGGCAACTATGAATGCACGCGAGTTGTAAGAAGCGAGGATGGCAAGACCGTTACGCTGTACTATAAATTCAACAACAACCATTACTTTGTTGCGGATTTTGGACTTCCGCTGCATATTTCCTCGAGTGATATTGGCATTCAGACGCAAGGCTGGGAAAAGGCAAGCGCGGCCGGAGCACAGTATGGTACAACGCAGATTTCTGTCGGCGGCGGCCTGACTTACACGCCGACCTCCGTAATGAAGGAACGCGAGCGTATTACTGTCAAACTGTCAAAAGTCAACAGCGAGGGTAAAACCGAAGGTGTTGACCATGTTATTTACATCATTCCTGCCTCTACGGTCTACTACGAAGAGGGCTTCGCAACTTACGAGGGCACTTGGGCTACTGAGACTAACAAGGGAACGGTCAACCAGACTCTGACGAAGCTGGGGGATGGCAAGTATACTGAAAATGGCTACGGCTATGATGATGCTTACAAAAACGACAGCACGAACAGCAATGCCACGACTGCGGTGACCACCGCGGTCGGCAGCAGCGCGACCTTCCAGTTCAAGGGCACGGGTCTGGAGCTGTATCTGCGCACAAAGAACACGAACAACACGACTGATCCGACCAACGAGGCTGCGAATAGCGTTGATGGACACTCTTACATGCTTGTTCAGGTCTATCAGGGCACGAGTGCTGCGACCGAGAACCTGAAGCGCATGAGCTTTGTTGATGTGAACAACCTGTTCGTTCAGAAGGATACGCAGTACGGTTACAACACCCCGTGCTGGACGGTCGACGGCATGGTCGACGGCGAGTACACGGTCGTTGTCCGCTTCGTCAAGGGTGAAACGCTGGCAATCGACGGCTTCCGCGTGACCAACAAGGCCTATGAGTCCTCTTATGCGCAGGACAACGAGGCTCAGATGGATACCGCAGAGATTCGCAACATGGTCATCGCTAATGCACAGACTAATTTGAGTTTTGATGCCTATAGTAACGCAAATGAGATGTATCGGGTCGCTACGAACAAGGTCCTCGACGCAGTGTTCAATGAGACTGATACGATCACCGGCGCTGTCATTCTAACCGATGATTCCAATGGCACAGACACCGTTACGGTTGACAAGGAGCTTTTGAACATCGGCCCGAAGAATGAGATTTATCTCAAGAATGGCCAGGCTGCTGTGATGCAGATTCCGACCACCTACACGACCGTTCAGGTTGGCATGCGCAGCCTGACCGGCGATACGGTGACGTACAAGATCAATGGGACGTCGGCTACGATGAACTCTACCGTTGACATGTATTACAAGGTCGTACCTGTGGAAGGAAAGCTCGTCATTCAGAACGTTTCCGGCGGCATCCTTGCGCTGACGAGGCTGAAGGTCACCTCTGCGACGGCGGCAACCGGGAATGACTCCGGCGTGATCCCGGAAACCACCCCCGAGGCGATCCGCTACGCGATGGCGCTGGTGCGCGGCATCGACGTCCCGCAGTTCACCGACGTGCCCGAGGGCGCCTGGTATCACGACTATGTCTATGACCTCGTCTACCGCGGCGTTGTCAACGGCATGACCGCCACGACCTACGAGCCGGAGGGCAAGCTCACCCGTGCCCAGTTCGTCAAGCTGCTGGCCTGCTCCCTCGCGGACGCCGAAACGCTCAAGACCTACGAGGGCAAGCATCCGTTTAAGGACAGCGAGGGCCACTGGGCCGAGGCCTACATCGCGTGGGCCAAGGACAAGGGCATCGTCGAGGGCGTCTCCGCCACGGAGTTCGACCCCGAGGCCCCGATCACCCGCGAGCAGATGGCCACGATCTTTGGCCGCTATGCGCTGAAGCAGGGCATCGAGCTGCCGAAGGACGCCGCTCCCGCCGAGTCCTTCCCGGACGCCGACAAGATTTCCGAGTATGCCCGTGAGTTCGTCGAGCTCATGCGCATCGCGGGCATCCTGAACGGCTACGAGGACGGCACGTTCCGTCCGCAGGGCAACGCCACCCGCGCGGAGGCGGCCAAGCTGTTCTCCCTGTTCCTGTCCATCACGGACAAGCTCGCAAAATAAACGCAATGCCGCCGCCCTCCCGGGCGGCGGCTTTTTTCAATGGAGCAAAGCCCCCACCACACTGTAGCGGCGCTCAGTGAGCGCCTATGGCAAATGCAAGCTTGGAGGAACTGTCGAAAAACCGGCAGCCCGCTCGTTTCGATTTAAAATAGGGCGTCAGCCTAACCATATTGTAGCGGCGCTCAGTGAGCGCCTATGGCAGCCGCAAGTTTGGGAGAACCATCGAAAAAACGACAGCGGTACTTGGCGCTCGCAATGGCATGCCGCGACAAAGGCGTGTGCGGTCGACGATACTGCCCGGAAATCTGCAAGTGCGCAAGGCGCTCACTGAGCGCCGCTACATTAGTGTGTGCGGCCGAAGAAGTGCACGGAAACCAGCAACTGCCAAAGGCGAAGCCTTGGGAGAGCCATCGAAAAAACCGGACGGGCTCATGGCTCGTCCGGTTCATAAAAGCGATCATTCAACCATTTTGCGGGGTTGTCTGCAATATATTGCCAAATCATATCATAATCCTTCTGCCCGCGGATAACGTGGTCATAATAGCTCCGTTGCCATATCGAAAATCCGGCCCGCTTCGACACATGTGCCTTCATCTGGCGGACGATCTGCGGAATTCCCGCCTGTCCCGGCGTTTCGTCAAGCCGCAGCAGCAAATGAATATGATTCGGCATGACGACGGATTGATCAACCGATGCGTGAGAGTAGAATTTTGGGATGTCCCGGATGGCCTCTGCGGCATACCGGCCATAGCGCGTGAGCGGCAGCCTGTGCAGAGGGCGCTCGCAACCCGCAAGGGGAACGCCGCATCCGTAAGGCGGCAAAGCCGCCAACGGCTGCGCAGTGAGCGCCGCTACAGACTCCCAGAAGTAATTGCGTTTTCCATTGGTGCAGACCGTAATGAAGTACGCGCCGGGCGTACTGTAATCAAATTCCGGCAGGCGATGAAAGCGATATTGCGACTCACTCATACTTTATCACAGCATCGGTCGATCATTTCCTCCATCATGCCCTGCCGCAGGTGGCACAGCAGCCGGAACTGCTCCACGATGTCCGCCTGCATGCCCTGACTCATCCAGAGCACGATCTGCCCATAGCACTCGCACTGGTAGAAGCGCACGAGCACCTCGCGGTCCGCCTCCGGCAGCGCCTTCCCGGCAAACGCCGTGTCAAAATAGCTGCCCACCACGCTGTGGCAGATGTCCATCAGGCTGTGCTCATAGGCCTCGTGGCTGGCGGAATTGTAAAGATGCAGCACGGCCGTTCGGTTCTGCAGCGCGAATTCCACGGCGATCTCCAGGCACTGCTCCAGCGAGTCGACCGTCGGGTACTCCTGCACGATGCGCGCGGCCTCGTCCTTGACGATCTCCTCGGCCAGCGCGGGAATATCCGTGTAGTGATAATAGAACGAATTGCGGTTGATGCCGCAGTCCTCCACGATGTCCTTCACCGTGATCTTGTTGAGCGGACGCTCGTTGAGCAGCTTCAAGAACGAAGCGCGGATCGCACGTTTGGTCAGCGATGTCACGGGCTGCACCTTCCTTTCCTGCCCTATTATGCCACAGACCGGGATTTTTTGCAAGGAAAAAAACAGGGCCGCCGGAGCGGCCCCGCTTGTGGATCATTTTGCTGCGTTGCGCAGGATGCACTTGAGCGTGCGCACGGCGGCCTCCATGTCCTCGACCGGGACGTACTCGAACCGGCCGTGGTAATTCTCGCCGCCCGTGAACAGGTTCGGGCAGGGAAGCCCCTCGTAGGACAGGCGCGCGCCGTCCGTGCCGCCGCGGATGGGCACGACGCGCGGCGTGACGCCCGCATCGCGCATGGCCTGCTGCGCCGCCTCGACGATGGCCATATGCGGCTCGATCTTTTCGCGCATATTATAGTAGCTGTCGCGCAGGGCGACCTCGACCGTCCCCGCGCCGTATTTCGCGTTCAGGAAGGCCGCCGCCGACTCGAACAGCGCCTTGCGCGCCTCGAACGACGCGCGGTCGTGGTCGCGGATGATGTATTCGAGCGTCGCCAGCTCCACCTCGCCCTGCATGGCGCACAGGTGGCTGAAGCCCTCGTAGCCCTCCGTGGCCTCCGGGCGGTCGTGCACCGGCAGCATACCGTGGAACTCCATGGCGATGAGCTGCGCGTTGACCATGCAGCGCTTGGCCGAGCCGGGGTGGACGTTGCGCCCGTGGACGGTCACAACGGCGGAGGCGGCGTTGAAATTCTCATATTCCAGCTCACCGAGCGTGCCGCCGTCGACGGTGTAGGCGTAGTCCGCGCCGAAATGCGCCAGATCGAAGCGGTCCGCGCCGCGGCCGATCTCCTCGTCCGGGGTGAAGCCGATGCGCAGGGGCGCGTGCGCGCCGCCCTCGGCCAGCAGCTCCTCTACGGCGGTGAGAATTTCGGCGATTCCTGCCTTGTCGTCCGCGCCGAGCAGCGTCGTGCCGTCTGTGACGATCAGGTGCTTGCCGACGCTGCGGTTCAGGATCGGGAAATCCGCAGGGCTGAGCACCGTATTTTCGTTCAGTGCGATGTCGCCGCCGGTGTATTCCACGATGCGCGGCTTGATGTCCCTGCCGGAGCAGTCCGGCGAGGTGTCCATATGGGCAATGAGGCCGATGGCGGGCGCACCGGGCGTGCCGGGCACGGAGCCGTAGACATAGCCGTCCGCGTCGATGCGGGCGTCCGCAATACCGAGCGCGCGCATCTCCTCCACGAGCGCTTCGCCGAGCAGCTTCTGCTTCGCGGTCGAGGGGCAGGTCTCCGAGCTCTCATCCGACTGCGTGTCGAAGGAAACATAGTGCAGAAGGCGTTCCGTTACCGTCATATCCGTTCTCCTTTCCAATTGTCGAAAACTGCCCCGGCGTTTGGCCGGGGCAGAAATTTTTTCTTACTTGCCGCAGAGCGCTGCAGTGTCCTGCGCGATCATGAGCTCTTCGTTCGTGGGGATGACCCAGACCTTCACGCGGGAATCGTCCGCAGAGATGAGGGCTTCCTCGCCGCGCACCTTGTTGCGCTCCGGGTCGAGCTTGACGCCGAGGAATTCCAGACCCTCGCAGATGGCGGCGCGGTTCGTGCAGCCGTTCTCGCCGACGCCGGCCGTGAAGACCAGGCAGTCCAGACCGCCGAGCGCGGCGGCGTAGGCGCCGATATACTTGCGGACCTCGTAGCAGAACTTGTCCAGCGCGAGCTGGCAGGCCTCGTCGCCCTTGTTGGCGCCGGCCTCGAGATCACGGAAGTCGGAGGACACGCCGTTCGACAGAGCCAGCACACCGGACTTCTTGTTCAGCATCGTCAGGCACTCGTCGGCCGTCATATTGTACTTGTTCATGATGAACTGCGCGACGCAGGTGTCGATATCGCCTGCGCGGGTGCCCATGGGAACGCCGGCCAGCGGGGACAGGCCCATGGATGTATCCTGGCACTTGCCGTCCGCAACGGCGGAGAGGGAGGAGCCGTTGCCGAGGTGGCAGACGACGATCTTCAGCTCGCTTGCGGGCTTGCCCATCAGCTCGATGGCGCGCTTGGAGACATAGCGGTGGGACGTGCCGTGGAAGCCGTAGCGGCGGAGATGATCTTCCTCATAATACTTCGTGGGAATGGCGTAGCGATAGGCCTTCGGGGGCATGGTCATATGGAACGCAGTGTCGAACACGGCGACCTGGGGCTTGCCCGGCATGACCTTCTCGCAGGCCTCGATGCCCATGAGGTTGGCAGGGTTGTGCAGCGGGCCGAGGGGGATGCAGTCGCGGATGGCCTGCTTGCAGGCTTCGTCGATGATGCAGGATTCGACGAACTTGTCGCCGCCGTGCAGCACGCGATGGCCGATGGCATCGATCTCGTCCGTGGACTTCAGAACGCCGTACTCCGGATCGACAAGGATGGACAGGACAGCCTCAATGGCTTCGGAATGCGTGGGCATGGGGATGTCGCGCTCGACCTTCAGACCGGTGGCGGGGACCTTGTGTGTCAGCTTGCCATCGATGTAGATGCGCTCGCACAGGCCCTTGGCGAAGACCTCACCGGAGGTCGGGTCCATCAGCTGGTACTTCAGCGAAGAGCTGCCTGCATTGATCACGAGAATTTTCATGGTTGTGTCAACTCCTGTAAAAACATTGTTTTCTTTTCTTCAATTTCGTGATAGTATTAACACATACGGCTTTATTCTATAATAAATTGGCGCATGATACAAGTGCTTTTTTGGGAAATGAGGAATTTTTTGTGAGGATCGCCGGAATCATCTGCGAATATAACCCCTTCCACAACGGCCATGCCCATCAGCTCGCCGTGCTGCGGGAGGCGGGCTATGCGCCGGTGTGCGTGATGAGCGGGGACTATGTCCAGCGGGGAGAGCCCGCTGTCATCCCGGCTGCGGCACGGGCCGAGGCTGCCGTTCGCTGCGGGGCGGCGCTGGTGCTCGAGCTGCCGCCGAGCTATGCGCTCCGCTCGGCAGAGGGCTTTGCGGACGGCGGCGTGGAGCTGCTCGACCGCCTCGGCTGCGCGGAGGCGCTGTGCTTCGGCAGCGAGAGCGGCGATGCGGAGGCCCTGCTGGCTACGGCGCGAACGCTGCTGTCTCCGGAGCTTGTGCCGCTGCTGAAGCAGGAGCTCGCGGGCGGCGCCTCGTTCCCGGCGGCGCGGCAGCGGGCGCTGGAACGGCTTGGCGTGCCCGGTGCGGCGCTGCTGGAGCGGCCCAATTCCATTCTTGCGGTGGAATACTGCAAGGCCCTGCTGCGGCGCGGGTCTGCCATGCGGCCGCTCGTGCTGCACCGCGCGGGGGATTATCACGGCGGGAGCGCTGCGGATGCGCCTTCGGCCAGCTTTCTGCGCGGGCAGGCGGACTGGGCGGGCTATATGCCGGAGGCTGCGCGGGCCGTGCAGGCCGCTGCACCGCGATATAGGCTGGCGGCGGGGGAACGGGCCGTGCTTGCGCGTTTGCGGGCCATGGGGGAGGACGAGTTCGCCGCGCTGCCGTACGGCTCTGAGGGACTGTGGCAAAAGGTGATGCATGCCTGCCGCACGGAGGCGTCGCTGGAGGGAATCCTCGCAGCCGCAAAATCGAAGCGCTATCCGCGCACCCGGCTGATGCGGATGCTCCTGTGCGCCTTCCTGGGCCTGACGGAGCAGCAGCTGACCGAGCCTGCGCCCTATGTGCGCGTGCTGGCGCTCGATGCGGACGGCCGGGCCATCCTGCGGGCGGTGCAGGGCGGGCTCTCGCTCCTGCATGCGGGAGAGCGCGCACAGGACTGCGCGTTTGCGGAAACGGAGCGGCGCTGCCGCGCGCTTTACGGCCTGTTCCGGGAGAACGGGCCCGCGGAGCCTGTACCGAAATCGCGCGTCTATGTGCAAAGGGATTGACATTGGGCAGCATTTCCCATACAATCATTTCCAGATGCGCACGGCGCACGGAAAAGGAGAGAGAAAAATGGCAATTATGCTTCGGCTCAAATGCCCGTCCTGCGGCGAAGTCATGAACGCGGCAGGCTTCTGCAATTGCACCAAATGCGGCACACCGATCCGCTACAACGGCTGGGGAATGCTGCAGATCTACCGCATGGGCTCCCCGGTCAGCATCGCGGCAGGCTACGGCATTTATCTGGACGGCCAGCCCTACGGCCATTTGGCCAACAAGGAGAGCATCCGCATTCCGCTCCCGATGGGGACGCACACGCTGCACATGACCTGCGGCATGACGCGCCGCTGCGAGGACCTGACGTTCACACTGACGCCGGAGGCCCCTGCCGCCTATGTCAAGGCGTCCATCCGCATGGGCTTCTGGTCGAACACGATCCGCCTGACTCCGGCCGATCCGTCCGAAATGCCGCAGGCGTAAACCGGTTTTTCCAAGAAAAAATCAAAAATAATGCTTGCAATTCTGCGGAAACTGTGGTAAGATAGTCGGGCATTGAAAATAAGAGGGGCATCATGCCCTTTTACGAAACGAGAAAGAGGTGAAAGCAATGAAGGAAGGAATCCATCCGAAGTACGAACAGACGACGATTCGATGCGCGTGCGGTGAGATCATTGAGACCGGTTCCACGAAGAAGGACATCAAGGTCGAAATTTGCTCCAAGTGCCACCCTTTCTATACCGGCAAGCAGAAGCTGGTTGATACCGGCGGACGCGTTGACCGCTTTAACAAGAAGTTTGGCCTGAAGTAAAGAATGAACGAAAAGTCTGCATCGTATCGGTGCGGACTTTTTTCATACTTTTTTCGGGAAAATACGCAGCTCCTGCCGCCGGCCGCTCCGGTCAGCGGCTGTGGGGAGCCCAGTCAGAATTTTGGAGGTAGTCATGCAGCAGAATGATCGAGTCAAAGCAGAGAAGGCCATCCTGGTCGGCCTGAGCGCGGACTGCTTCCGGCCGGAGGAGAACGCCACGGACGAGTCGCTGGACGAGCTGGAGGCTCTCCTCGAGACGGCGGGCGGCATCTGTGAGGCAAAGGTGCTGCAGAACCGCCACACGCCGGACCCGCACAGCTTCATCGGCGAGGGAAAGGCGCAGGAGGTGCGCACGCTGCTTGAGAGCACGGGGGCGACGCTCGTTGTGTTTGACAACGACCTCTCGCCGTCCCAGATCCGCGCGCTGGAGGAGCTGACGGATGCGACCGTCCTGGACCGCAGCGCCCTGATCCTGGATATCTTTGCCCAGCGCGCCAAAACGGCCGAGGGCCGCCTGCAGGTCGAGCTGGCGCAGTATCAGTACCTGCTGCCGAAGCTCTCCGGCATGGGCACGTCGATGTCCCGCCTGGGCGGCGGCATCGGCACGCGCGGCCCCGGTGAGACGAAGCTCGAAACGGACCGCCGCCACATCCGCGAGCGCATCACCCGCCTGCAGGCGGAGCTGGACGAGGTGCGCCGCGTGCGCGCCACGCAGCGTGAGCGCCGCGTGAAGAACTCCATTCCCGTCGTGGCGCTGGTCGGCTACACGAATGCAGGCAAGTCCACCCTGCTCAACGCTCTCACGGGCGCGGGCATCCCGGCCAACGACCGGCTGTTTGACACGCTGGACACGACGACCCGCCGCCTGAAGGTGTCGGATCATCTGGAGATCCTGCTGTCCGATACCGTCGGCTTCATTGCCAAGCTGCCGCATCATCTCATCGAGGCCTTTCAGGCTACGCTGGAGGAGCTGCAGTATGCGGACCTGCTGCTGCATGTCATCGACGCTTCCGACCCGCACCGTGAGGCGCACATCGAGGTCGTCGACCGGCTGATCGACAAGCTGGCGAAGCCCGGTGTGCCCGTGCTGCGCTGCTATAACAAGGCCGACCTCGTCGGTGATGTCTCGAATCTCCCCATCGGCGAGAAGAACATCCCCATGTGTGCGCGCAGCGGCATCGGCATGGACGAGCTGCTCACGCGCATTGAGGAGACGCTGACGGGCCGGCTCCACCGGGCCGTGTTCCTGCTGCCGTATTCCGACGCGGGCGCGCTGGCCCAGCTGCACGAGCAGGCGCAGGTGCTCCGTGTGGATTACCTGCCGGAGGGCGTCGAGGTCGAGGCTGTCTGCCGCGAGGAGCTGTTCGGCCGCCTGAAGCGCTTTGTAAAGGAGCCGGAGGCATGAAGGAATATCTCGTCCCCACCGGCGACGGCGAGGCACAGTTCATCGAGCGCCGCTCCCGCTTCATCGGACACATCTTCCTGACGGAGACGGAGGAGGAGGCGCTCGCACGGCTGAAGCAGATGCGCGAGCAGTACTGGGATGCGACCCACAATGTCTACGCCTACATCATCCGCGACGGCGCAACGCGCTTTTCCGATGACGGCGAGCCGGGCGGCACGGCAGGTATGCCGGTGCTGCAGGTGCTGCAGCGGGAGGAGCTTTACAATGTAACGTGCGTCGTGACGCGCTATTTCGGCGGCATCCTGCTCGGCGCGGGCGGCCTTGTGCGCGCCTATGCTCACGGAGCCAAGATCGCCGTGGACGCCGCAGGGCGCTCCATCAAGCGCATCTGGACGAATGTCTATCTGCCGTGCCCCTACAGCTGGTATGAGCGCATCCGGCTCGAGGTCGCCGCATTCGGCGGCATGATCCGCGAGACGCAGTTCGGCGCGGATGTCGAGCTGGATCTGCTGCTGCCGGAGGAGCAGACGCAGGGCTTCCTCGAGCGGGTGACCGACCTTTCGGCCGGGACGATCGAGGGGCTGATCGGAAAACAGGAATACCGCGCGTTCCCGCTTCCCTGAGCGGATGCGCCGAGCGACAGACGGGAGGAAATGCCGATGACGATCCGGGAAGAACTGGAATGGACCGAGCACCTTTGCCTCAGTGAGCGTGCGCAGTTTTCCGATGCCACGCGCGGCCGCCCGCGGCCGGAGGAGCCGCAGGAAAACGACGTGCGGACCTGCTATCAGCGGGACTCCGACCGCATTCTGCACAGCAAGTCCTTCCGCCGCCTTATGCACAAGACGCAGGTCTTCCTGCAGCCGGAGGGCGATCACTACCGCACGCGTATGACGCACACGCTGGAGGTCGCGCGCATCGCGCGCACCATCACGCGCGCCCTGCGTCTGAACGAGGACCTGGCCGAAGCCATTGCCTTCGGCCACGATCTCGGTCACACGCCGTTCGGCCACGCGGGCGAGGTTGCGCTGACGGAGGTCATGGGCGAGCCGTTCCGCCACAACGAGCAGTCTCTGCGCGTTGTAGACGTGCTGGAGAAGGACGGGCAGGGCCTGAACCTGACCTATGAGGTCCGCATGGGCATCCTCGGCCATTCGAGCCACAGCCGCATGCCGGAGACGCTCGAGGGCCAGATCATCCGCAAATCCGACCAGATCGCCTATATCAACCACGACATCGACGACGCCATGCGCGCCGGGATCCTGACGAATGACGACATTCCGCGCGAGATCTCCGACGTGCTCGGCGAGACCCACCGCGAGCGCATCAATACGCTCGTGACGGATATGATCTTCCACTCACGCGGCACGGGAGAGCTGGGCATGACGCCCGAGATCGAGCAGACCATGCAGGCCCTGCGCCAGTTCATGTTTGAGCGCGTCTACAAAAATCCGGTCGCCAAGGGCGAGGAATCCAAGGCCCGCCGCATCCTGCAGGAGCTTTATACCTATTACATCGCCCATCCCGAGGCGCTGCCGCAGGATTTCCAGCCGCAGCTCACGTTCGAGGGACTTCCGCGCGTCGTGTGCGATTATATCGCGGGCATGACGGACAAATATGCCATGTACAAGTATGACGAGCTGTTCATTCCGACCGGCTGGCAGGTGCGTGGCTGAAAGGAGGCAGAGCCGTGGCTTTTCCCCCGGCATTTCTGGATGAACTCAACGCCCGGAATCCCATTGAGGACGTCGTCGGGCAATATGTCGCGCTGACGCGCCGGGGCAGCAATCTGTTTGGCCTCTGCCCCTTCCATGGCGAAAAGACGCCGTCGTTCTCCGTTGCGCCGGAGAAGGGCATTTTCTACTGCTTCGGCTGCCATAAGGGCGGCGGCGTGGTGAATTTCATCATGGAGATCGAGAACCTCACCTACGGCGACGCCGTGCGCTTTCTGGCAAAGCGCGCGGGCCTCGAGGTCCCGGACGATGGCGCTTATCAGTCGCAGTATAAGAAAAAAGAACGGCTCTGGGCACTGTGCCGCGCGGCGGCACAGTTCTATCACGCCCAGCTCAAGACCCCGGCGGGAGAGGAGGCGCGGGCCTATCTGCAGAAGCGCGGTGTCTCCGGCCAGACGGTCACGCGTTTCGGCCTCGGTTATTCGCCGAATCGCTGGACGGCTCTGCTTGACGTCATGACGGCAAAGGGCTACACGAAGGAGGAACTGCTTGAGGCGGGCCTCCTCAGCCAGAACCGCGACAAGGGGACGCTCTATGACCGCTTCCGCAACCGCCTGATGTTCCCCATCATCGACGTGCGCGGCAATGTCATCGGCTTCGGCGGCCGCGTCATGGACGATTCGACGCCGAAGTACCTGAACTCGCCGGAAACGATTATTTTTAACAAGCGGCGGAACCTTTTCGCCATGAATGTCGTCAAGAAAAGCAAGCGGGAATTCATCATCCTCACGGAGGGCTATATGGATGCCATCGCGCTGCATCAATATGGCTTCGACTGTGCGGTGGCCTCGCTCGGCACCTCGCTGACGCAGGAGCACGCGGACATGCTGTCCAAATATACCGATGAGCTTGTGCTGACCTACGACGGCGACGAGGCCGGGCAGAACGCTACCCAGCGCGCCATCCCCATGCTGGAGCGGACGGGTCTGCGGGTGCGCATCCTGCGGATGCGCGGCGCGAAGGATCCGGATGAATTCCTGAAGAAATACGGCGCGGACCGCTTCCGCCTGCTGCTGGAGGGCTGCGAAAATCAGGCAGAGTACCGCCTGCGCTCGCTGCAGATGCGCTTTGACCTCTCGCAGGACGAGCAGAAGGTGGAATTTGCCAAGCAGGCCGCCGCCCTTATCGCGGGCTTCGGCACGGCGGTGGAGCGCGAGGTCTACGGCACGCGTGCCGCCGAGGCGGCAGGGCTTTCGCCGGACGTGCTGCGCATGGAGATCGACCGCGCCCGCAAGCGCCTGCTGCGGCAGGAGAAGCGCGAGGAGACGCGCCGGGAGATGGACCCGGCCGCAGCCGTTCAGCCGTTCCAGCGCGAGCTGCGCTACGACAACGTCCGCTCCGCCGTGGCGGAGGAGGGGCTGCTGCGCATGCTGTTCCGCGAGCCTGCTCTGCTGGCGCAGACGGAGGGCCTGACGGCGGAGGATTTCTCCGTGCCGCTGTTCGGCCGGGTCTATGCCGCTCTGCGCGAGCGGTGGCAGAACGATCTTGCCATCACGCCTGCGGCGCTGGCAGACAGCCTGAGCCCGGCGGAAATGGCGCATCTGACGGCCGTGCTGCAGAAGCAGGAGCCGCCGCTGTCCGAAACGGCGCTGGCGGATTACCTGCGCATCCTGCGTGAGGAGCGGGCCAAGGCGCGCGTGAGCGACGCCAGCGACCTGCTTGCCATGCAGCGGGATCTGAAGAAGAAAAAAGGATATGGAGGTTCGTAAGCGATGGAAGAACAGGTGCAGATGAACGAGAAGCTCCGCGCGCTTTTGGAAAAGGCGAAGCGGGAGAAAAAGATCGCCTCCAAGGACCTCATCGATACGCTCGAGGCGATCGATGCGGATGAAAAGCAGACGGAGCTGATCTACGAGGCGCTGGACGAGGCCGGAGTGGAGATCGACGTCTCCGACGTCGTGGAGCTGCTGTCCAAGCCGGAGGAGATGCTCCCGAGCGAGGAGGACCTCGAGCTGATCGAGGAGGAGAAGATCATCGACACGGAGGATCTCTCCGAAAATATGAGCCTGAACGACCCGGTGCGCATGTACCTCAAGGAGATCGGCAAGATCCCCCTGCTCACGCTGGAGGAGGAGCACAAGCTCGCCGTGCGCATGGCCGAGGGCGATGAAGAGGCCCAGAAAAAAATGACGGAGGCCAACCTTCGTCTCGTCGTTTCCATCGCAAAGCGTTATGTCGGCCGCGGCCTGCCGTTCCTCGATCTCATCCAGGAGGGCAATCTCGGCCTCATCAAGGCCGTCGGCAAGTTCGACTACACGAAGGGCTATAAATTCTCCACCTATGCCACCTGGTGGATCCGACAGGCCATTTCCCGCGCCATTGCCGACCACGCCCGCACGATCCGCATTCCGGTACACATGGTCGAGACCATCAACCGCGTCTCCCGCGCCAACCATGAGCTGCTGCAGGAGCTGGGCCACGAGCCGTCGCCCGAGGAGATCGCGCACAAGCTGCATCTCCCGCTGGAGAAGGTCGAGGAGGTCATGCGCATCGGGCAGGAGCCCATCTCACTCGAGACGCCGGTCGGCGAGGAGGATGACAGCCACCTCGGCGACTTCATTCAGGACGACGAGGCCGAGGAGCCTGCGGATGCCGCGTCCTATGCCATGCTGCGCGAGCAGCTGGCGGGCGTGCTGAAGACGCTCACGCCGCGGGAGGAGCGCGTGCTGCGCCTGCGTTACGGCCTGACGGACGGCCGCATGCATACGCTGGAGGAAGTCGGGGAAGAATTTAACGTCACACGCGAGCGCATCCGCCAGATCGAGGCGAAGGCTCTGCGCAAGCTGCGCCATCCGTCGCGTTCTAAAGTGCTGAAAGACTTTTTAGGATGACAGCTGGAACGCCCCTGAAAAAATTTCTCTTGACTTTACGGAAAAAATCCGTATGATATAGAGAGGAGAGAGGCGCGACTTTGCAGCGCGTCAAAGACAGGAGCGAAGAACGATGTTTGAACGGATCACGACATATCTGGCAGAGCAGTTCGATTTCCCGAAGGATTCGCTGCACTGGGATACGACGTTTAAGAGCCTGCAGCTTGACTCGATGGACATGGTCGAAATGATGATGGACATGGAAGAAGAGCTCGGCGTGGATTTTGACCAGAACGATATGGCAGAGCTGACCACCATCGGTGAGCTTGCCGATTACATTGAAAAGAAGCTGAACGAGGGCTGAATCAGGCCATTCCGGTCTGTGACAAGGTCGCACTAGTCGGGGAGATAGCGGTGCCCTGTGACCTGCAATCCGCTATAGCAGGGATGAACTCCCATACCCGGGTTCGTGCTGTTTTGCTGTCCGAATAAGCGGTGTTGAGGCATCGGTCTTGCGCAACGGGCTCCCGTGAACCATGTCAGGCGGGGAACCGAGCAGCATTAAGCGGATCTGTCCGTGTGCCGCAAGGACGCCGCTGCTGAGCTGGCTGTTCGGGAAACGGAAATGGTTCCGGATTCAAATATGGGTGTGCGATCTTGTCATGGATCGGAATGGACAATAGAACGCGCGGAAGGGACGCCCCTCCCGCGCGTTTTTTTGCACCGGCGCGATTGCAATTTGCGCTGTTTTCGCGTATACTATGCACTGGGAGATGATGACATGTATCAGGCACTTTACCGCAAATACCGCCCGCAGACCTTTGACGACGTCGTCGGCCAGCAGGGCGTGACCCAGACTCTGAAGAATCAGCTCCAGACCGGCCGCCTGAGCCATGCCTATCTGTTCACGGGCACGCGCGGTACCGGCAAGACGACCTGCGCCAAAATTCTGGCCAAGGCTGTGAACTGCGAAAACCCGCAGGACGGCAACCCCTGCAACCGCTGCGCCGCCTGCCGGAGCATCGATGCGGGCGCGTGCATGGACGTGCTGGAGATCGACGCCGCCTCGAATAACGGCGTGGACAGCGTCCGCGCCCTGCGCGACGACGCCGTCTATACCCCGGCGGAGGTCAAAAAGCGCGTGTATATCATCGACGAGGTGCATATGCTCTCGCTGAGCGCGTTCAACGCCCTGCTCAAGATCATCGAGGAGCCGCCGGAGCACCTGCTGTTCATTCTGGCGACGACGGAGCTGCATAAGGTGCCGGCCACGATCCTGTCGCGCTGCCAGCGCTTTGCCTTCCGGCGTATCGTGCCGGAGGATATCGTGGGCCGACTGAATTATATCGCCTATCAGGAGAGCATCGAGCTCGAGCCGGATGCGGCTGCGTTTCTGGCGCGGCTGGCAGACGGCGGTCTGCGCGATGCGGTGAGCCTGCTCGACCAGTGCGCCTCCGCTGCGCAGGGCGCGGTGACGGTCGATGAGGCCTGTAAGGTTCTCGGCCTTGCGGGCGCGCGGCAGACAGCGGCGCTCATGGAGGCTGTCGGGAAGCATGATGCGGCTGCAGCACTCTCGATTTTCAACACGCAGTATGCCGAGGGCAAGGACCTCGGCGCCATGCTGGACGAGCTGTGCGCCGTGGCGCGCGACCTGCTCATCCTGCGCACGGCCCCGCAGGCCGGGATCCAGATGATCTCCGGAATCTGCACGCCGCAGGAGCTGCGCACGCTGCAGCCGCTGCTCAGCCCGGGCGAGCTGCTGCGCATCACGGCCGTCCTGCGCGATACGGCGGCGGGCTTCAATGCCAGCGCGAACCGCCGCATCGACGCCGAGCTCTGCCTTGTGCGCCTGTGCGAGCCGGAGGCCAGTCTGGACGCCGAGTCGCTCAATGCCCGCCTGTGCCGCGTGGAGGAGCGTCTGGCGCGCGGTGTCGTGCCCGTCGCGGCTGCGCCGCAGGCGGAGCAGGCACAGCAGGAACAGGCAGCGCCGGAGGAGCCGGAGGCGGCCCCGGAGCCGCAGCAGTCTGCGCCGTCCGAGGCCCCGCCGGGCTTCTGGCCGGAGCTCGTCAAGCGGCTGAAAACGACGCTCCCGCTGCCGGAGCAGGCCATGTTCTCCACGCAGGACAATGCGCCGGTGCGCGGTACGCTGCACGGGGACGTTCTGGAGCTGCAGACGGAGACGGAATTCGTGCGGAACCTCATCAACAAGCCGGAGGTCCTCCGGCCGGTGTCGGACGCCGCCACGGCCCTGCTGGGCAGGCCTGTGCGGGTGCGCATTGCTTCCGGAAAGGCAGAAAAGCCAAACGAGGGCTTTGAACGGCTCGTGAGCTTCGGCCAGGAGCACCCCGAGCTGGTCGATTTGAAATAATTGAAATAACTGAATTTGATTTGGCAGAAAAGGAGAAATACACCATGGCAAAAGGCGGTTTCCGCGGCCCGATGGGCGGCGGCATGAACATGAACATGATCAAGCAGGCCCAGAAAATGCAGCAGGACATGCTGAAAATGCAGGAGGAGCTTGAGGTCAAGCAGTATGAGGCTGCTGCGGGCGGCGGCGTGGTCAAGGCCGTCGTGAACGGCAAGCACGAGGTCGTCTCCCTGACGATCGACCCGGAGGCCGTGGACCCCGAGGACGTCGAAATGCTGCAGGATATGGTCGTCGCCGCGGTGAACGAGGCCATGCGCAAGGCCGAGGCCGAGGCGTCGCAGAATATGTCCCGCCTGACCGGCGGCCTGAATCTCGGCGGCCTGTTCTGATGCGCGTTTTTCCCGCCGCATTGGAGCGGCTGACAGAACAGTTTGCCAAGCTGCCGGGCATCGGCGGCAAGACGGCGCAGCGGCTGGCGTTCTACTTACTCTCCCAGCCGCAGGAGGAGGCGGAGGAATTCGCCGACGCCCTGCTCGAGGCGCGGAAGTCTGTCCACCTGTGCCCCGTGTGCCAGAACCTGACGGACCGTGACATCTGCCCCATCTGCGAGGATGAGGAGCGCGACCACGGCCTCGTCTGCGTCGTGGCGGAGCCAAAGGATGTTGTCGCCATGGAGCGCGCCCGGGAATACCACGGCGTGTACCATGTGCTGCACGGCGTCATTTCGCCTCTGAGCCACGTCGGGCCGGACGATCTGCGCATCCGCGAGCTTCTCGAGCGCGTGGCGCAGGGCGGGGTGGAGGAGGTCATCCTCGCCACGAACCCCGACACCGAAGGCGACGCCACGGCGATGTACCTCTCGCGCCTTTTGAAGCCCTTCGGCATCCGCATCACGCGCCTCGGCTTCGGCGTGCCGGTCGGATCAAATCTCGAATACGCGGACGACGCCACCATGCTCAAAGCGCTCGAAGGCCGCCGCGAAATGTAACGGAGGTATAAACCTCCCCAACTGCGAACATAATCCGGTAAGGGCGCGGCCCGTCCGGATACATATCTAAATCTATCTAACAGGAGTAACTATTATTTTATGGCACAAAAACTGAAGATCATTCCCCTTGGCGGTCTCAACGAGATCGGCAAGAACCTCACGGCGTACGAGTACGGCCGGGACATCATAGTCGTGGACTGCGGCATGGGCTTCCCGGACGACGATATGTACGGCGTGGATGTTGTCATTCCCGACGTGAGCTATCTTGTGAAGAACAAGAGCCGCATCCGCGGCGTGTTTCTCACGCACGGCCACGAGGACCACATCGGCGCGCTGCCGTATGTGATGGACCGGATCAACCCGCCCATCTATACGACGCGCCTGACCGCGGGGCTCGTGCAGCTCAAGCTGCAGGAGCGCGGCCTGCTCGATAAAACGAAGATCGTCACCGTTGAGGCGGGCGAGACGATCTCCGCCGGGTGCTTCAAGGTGGAGTTCATCCACGTGAACCACTCGATCGCCGATTCCGTGGCGTTTGCGATCAAAACGCCGATCGGCACCGTTGTCCAGACCGGCGACTTCAAGATCGACGTCACGCCCCTGCAGGGCGAGATGACCGATCTCACGCGCTTCGGCGAGCTGGGGCGCGAGGGCGTGCTCGCGCTGCTCATGGACTCCACGAACGTGGAGCGCCCCGGCCACTCGCTCTCCGAGAGCAAGGTGCACGACCGCTTCGACCAGCTCTTCAAGGACTGCGACAAGCGCATCATCGTAACGACGTTCGCCTCGAACGTGGACCGCATCCGGCAGATCATCGATCTCGCCGTCAAGTACAAGCGCAAGGTCGGCATCACGGGGCGGAGCATGGAAAACGTGGTGAAGCTCTGTGTGGATCTCGGCTATATGAAGGTGCCGGACGGCATTCTTGTGGACATGAAGCGCATCGGCTCCGTGCCGCGCAATAAGCTCGTCATCCTCTCCACCGGCAGCCAGGGCGAGAGCATGTCCGCGCTCTACCGCATGGCGTTTTCCGAGCATAAGCAGGTGGACATCGGCTCGGGTGACCGCGTCATCATCTCCGCGAGCGCCATTCCCGGCAACGAGACGACGATCTCCCGCGTTATTGACGAGCTCTTCGCCAAGGGCGCGGAGGTCATCTATGAACGCGGCACCGATCTGCACGTATCGGGCCATGCCTGCCAGGAAGAGCTCAAAATGATGTACGCGCTCGTAAAGCCGAAATTCTTCATCCCCGTGCACGGCGAGCGCCGCATGCTCCACAAGAGCGGCGATATGATCGTGGGTATGGGTCACGACCGCCGGAACATCATCATCGGCGAGAACGGCAGAGTCATTGAGCTGACCGCCAAATCCGCCAAGCTCGGCGCGACCGTCCCGTCCGGCCGCGTGCTCGTGGACGGCATGGGCGTCGGCGACGTCGGCACCGTGGTGCTGCGCGACCGCAAGCTCCTTGCCGACGAGGGTATGGTCGTCGTCGTTATGACGCTCTCGGCGGAGAACGCGCAGCTCATCTCCGGCCCGGACATCATCAGCCGCGGCTTTGTCTATGAAAAGGAAAACGA
>ERZ827524.1273-NODE-1273-length-25149-cov-7.257273_pt1 | contig 25149 bp, 20 predicted proteins | sample MGYA00519702_ERZ827524 | MGnify/ENA primary metagenome ERZ827524 (study PRJEB31778, sample SAMEA3449341) | human gut metagenome | biome: human gut; feature: human-associated habitat; material: faeces | place: United Kingdom | collected 2010/2012 ...
CTTTCATTTGCGGAAAGGGCTATTCTCCCCCCCCCGAGGGGGGAGAATAGCTTTTTATCTACGGTCTGTCCTCCCTCTTCGAGGGCGGTGTCACGCCACAAGCGTGACGGAAGGCGTTCGTTGCTCAATTCATCTTCACCGCGTCTTTTTCAAACCGGATGCCGTATTTGAACAGAAAACCGAGCACGAGCGCCGCCGCGCAGACCCACGGCGCGAGCAGCAGGGCGGCCAGCGCATACAGCGCGGGCACATCCGCCACCTTCTCATTGGGGGATGTGACAATCACCCGCAGCACGGATAGCTGACGAAAAGCGTTCACCGCATTGTTTTTGATGGTTTCAAAATCCATGCTCATCCCTCCTCAGGCCTTGACCACGCGAACCCGCATGCCGAAAAGCACGACCAGCAGCGCCGTCAGCACCGCCAGACGGATGCTCGCGATGCACGCCAGTACGGCCAGCCACATCGGCACTTTGACAAAGGTTCGCCCCGTGCCCTCGACAACAAGCCTGCTGCCGAAAATCAGGCTTACGATCTCTTTGATTTTATCCCACATCGTCTTCACCCCGTATGCTTACAGGCGGGTAATCATCAGCTTGCCGCTCATGGTATCCATGTGAATCGGCAGGGCGCAGGTGCCGTAGCGGTTCGGGCCGAACTCGTTGACGACCTTCCCGCTCATGCCGCTGATATCGGCCACAAACCCGCGGATGTCGCCGGGGAGCGCCACATGCGCGTTCGCGCTCATGGAGTTGAGCTGCATTTTGCGCGTCGGCGCGACGGTGCAGAGCACCTCGACGTCGCCGGAAACGCTGTTGATCTCCCATTCCTCGCTCGCGCCCTCGGCGTGAATCCGGCCGGAAACGACGCTCAGATCCGCCCGGTTCGCGTCGCAGGAGACGAACTGCCTGCCCGAAACGGTGTTGACCACCACGTCGCCCGCGCAGGCACTGACGGTCGCGCTGCCGGAGATCGTCGTTATGTCGATTTCCTTTGCGCGGATGCCCGCGTCCGGCTCGACGCGCACATCGCCGGAGGTCGTGTTCACCTTCACCTTGTCCACGTCGATGGCGTACAGGCGGATGTCGCCGGAGGTCGTGCCGAGCACGTAGTCGGCAGCATAACCGCGCGGCACGCGCACCGTCACCTTGCCGCCCTCCTTTTGGAAGACGGAGAAGAACGTCTTGAACACATCCGGGTTCGCGCGGCGCACGTTCAGCGCGTGCTCCTCCATCGTCACGGTCGGCTGCTCCACGCCTTCGCGCCCGGCCTCCCATTCAACGAGCACATCCGTGCCGTCCGCCGCCTTTACGGTGACGTCGTCGGAATCGAGGCTCACGTTCACCTCGCGCAGCCCCGCCGCCGGATAGCGGCTGATGACGACCATGCCCGGCGCACCGCTGAGCGGCTCGGCCTGTCTGGCCGCGTTCTCCGCGTCGCGCACCACGTCGTCGATGTCAATCGGCTCGTTGGGGCAGCCCGCGTCCGCCTCCACCTGCGCCGCGTCGGCGTTCAGGCTTTCCTGCATCGCGTCCATCTCGCGCCGGAGCGCGTCAAGCTCGTCTTCCGTTTCGGTCTTCTCGGCTTTTTCGGGTTTTTCTGCTTTTTCGGCCTTTTCCTGCTCGGCCAGCTTGGCGAGCTTCTTTTCCACCTCGTCGGCCTCGGTCTCCAGCGCGTAGGCCTTTGCGCGCAGCGCCCGCGCGCCCTCCTGATCGCCCGCCGCCTGCTTGAGCTCCGCCTCGGCGCGGATGCTTTGGGCGCGTTTGCGCAGCGCCGCCGGAGCCTTGGGCTTTTCCTCGCCGAAATCGACGACGATTTCGCCCTTGTCGCCGGACAGCTTGTCAATCGCCTTGCCCGCCGCCTTCTGCGCGTCGCTCAGCCCCTTGCCGACCGCCTTGCCGATGCCGCCGATCATGCCGCCCGTCAGGTCGTCCACCTGCCGAACCAGCTTCTGTGCCTGCGGCACAATCTGCTTGCCCACGTCGCCCAGCGCGCCGAAGGCCTTGCCCAGCACGTCGCCGATATCCGGCGTTTTTTCGGTTCTGACCTCGAAATCCGGCGCTTCGTCCGTTTCGGCTTTCGCGGTCTTTTCCTCGGCCTTTTCTTCTTTATCTTCTTTGTCTTCGCCCGGTTTTTCGGCGTTCATGTCGTGCAGCAGGCTCTGCACGTCGCCCAGCGACGCGGCCACCTCGGCGAAGGCTTCCTCCTCCGTCTTGCCCGCGCGAACGGAATCCTCGAAGCGCGCCTGCGCGTTGGCCATCATCTCGTCGCGCAGGGCGAGGTTATCCGCCGTCATCTTCATATCGGCAAAAATTTCATCAATCATTCTGCGAATCTGCTTGTTCATCATCTTGATGCGTCCTCCATTCCAAACAGTTCGGATATCACGGCGCGGTATTTGCGCCAGTCCGCCTGATTTTCCGCAAAGAGCGCGCGCCCTTTCTCGGTCAGGTGGTAATAGCGCCTGCGCGCGCCTGCGTTTTCGTTGCCCCAATAGGATTCGATCATCCCGGCCGCCTCGAGCCGCCGGAACGTCGTATACAGGGTCGCCTCTTTCAACTGCAATTCCCCGCGGGTGATCTCCTGCACGTTTTTGCTGATGACATAGCCGTAGCTGTCGCCTTCGGCAAGCTGCGCGAGGATGATCGTATCGGTATAGCCGCGAAGGATGTCCGATGAATTGAGCATTTCATCACCTCCGACGAGATACAGTATATCTCCATATACCTCGCCTGTCAATGTATCTCGGTCACTTTTTTTGAAAAATTCGTCCGCAGTCAGTCGTCCAATGAAATTTATCGTCATATCGTTGACGGTTTCCGGCATTTCTTCTATAATGAAGCTGACGAATCCCATGTCTGACGCTGCTTAGCATCGTTATGACCGATTGATAAGGAGGTTGACCCATGAAAAAAACCCACACGCTTCTTCTGGCTCTGTTCCTGTGCCTCGCGCTGATTTTCCCCTGCGCGCTGGCGGAGGACGCTTATGTGCCCGGCCAGCGGACGCAGGCGCTGATCGACGCCGCGCTGGACGCGGGGCAGGTTGTCGGCGGCGAAACGCGCCTGACCCTTCAGCTTGGCGACGAAATTCTCTCCATGCTGGCGGACGACGAGGAGAGCCAGGCGCAGCTTGACGCGCTGATGGAGGTCATCGGCGGCGTCCGCCTTGCGGGCGGCTTCGGCAAGCTCGAAGACGGCTATCGCGTGGAGCTGGGCGGCTCGTATACCGCGCCCTCCGGCGACAACGTCTTTGTCACCGCCGCGGCGAACCTGACCCTCGACGGCGTCAGCATCGAGAGCAACCTAATTGAGGGCGAGCGCCTGAGCATCCGCTGGGAAACCCTGCTGCGGCTGCTCGGTCTGACCGACGACGAGGTGAACCAGATCATGGCGCTCCGCGACGTAGATTGGGACAGCGCCATGGAGGAGCTTTCCACCGTCGTCGCGCAGGCCGCCGAGGAAATCGGCAAGCTGGTTGAGCCGTATCTGGCCACGTTCGCCGACTTCCTCGCCTCGCTGGATATTCAGCAGCGCGACAACGTGGCGGCCGAGGGCGATTATCCGGCGGTCGATCACGAGATCTCCGTCACCTGCACCGCCGAGGATCTGGGCCGCCTCTTCCACACGCTGGCCGATCAGATGGAGCGGGACGACGCGCTTCTGCCCTACATCGAGCAGCTCGTCGCGAACACCACGGTGACCTTCACCAGCGACAGCGGCGAAACGACCCGCACCACGACCACCGCGGAGTTTTTCGACGGTATGCGCGAATTTGCCGACTCGCTCATGCTTGAAGACGCCACGCTCGGCATTCTGGTGGGCTACAACGACGACGGCCTGCCCTTCTACCTCACCGCGGCGCAAACGCTGGATGACGAGACCTTCGCGCTCTATCTCCAGATCAACCCCGGCGAAACGGAAAACGCCACCGTCTTCACCCTGACCATGCTGGAAGCGGACGACGAGGGCGACCTCTCCGACCGTGTGGACGCGGATATGACCCTCGTTCTCGACCCGGCCGATCCCAACGCCTTCTCCGCCGAGCTCAGCGTTCAATCCACCGAGCTCAATCTGTATTGCGCCATGGCGGAAACCGCCGTCACCATCGAGGAGAATCTGCCGGGCTACAAGGCTACGTTCTCCATGACGATAAGCGAACCGGACGAAACCAGCGGCCTGCGCATCGTCTACAACGGCGAAGGGCTGACCACCCTGACCGACACGGACGGCGAAAAGACCACGTTCTTCATGACCGCCAATCTCTATGACGAAGGCGACGATCCCATCGACTTCATCGTAGAGAGCGGCCAGCTCATCGAGCCGGGCGACGGTGCGCTCTCCGGCAGCTTTTACATGAACGAGACCATCAATGCCGGCGGCCTGCCCGTCACCGTCGGCTTTGACACCGCCGTTTCCTCGTGGGCTTACGACGCGGCGGAAACCGCCGCCCTTCAGGAAACCCGGTTTGAGGTCGCGACCGGCGAAGAGCTCGCCGCGCTGCAAAGCCGCGCCTCCGAGCGCCTCCAGCAGAAGCTGATCTCCCTGCTGTCGCTCATCCCGGCGGAGTTTCTGGAGCTGTTCGAGTAATCTTCCCCGGTTTTCCGGGCGCTGATTACAATGACAGTAAATGAGTAAATTCGAAATTTTGCACAAATTCCAATAACGGGCGCGCGATGCGCGCCCCTACGGGCACGGCGTAACTTATTGCTTAGACGGAAAATAACCTGATAAAGAGCTCCCTCTTCGAGGGAGCTGTCAGCGAAGCTGACTGAAGGAGTTAAGCGGGCGCGCCCGCGCTTTGTGCAGAATTTGCTTTCTTCTCAATTATTCTAAATGGACGCTTCTCCAAGCACAGAGAAGCGTCCATTTTCTTGTCCGAATTCCTTCATTGGCCGCGGCCGCCGATTTCTTCCGCCATCACAACATCCAAAAACGCATCCACCGCGTCCCGGCCAAAGACATACACCGTCTCTTTTCCCCAGCCGCGGTGCCCCTCCGCCTTCTCCACGGCCAGCAGGCGATTCGGCTCCGCGCCCTCCAGCGCACCTTGCAGCAGGCGGAAGACCGTCTGCCCCTGCGCGTCGGGGCTCGTCACGTTCCACGCGATATACAGCTCCCGCTCCCACACATAATTGACGGCGTAGCGCTGTCCGTCCTTCCTCAGTTCCGGCGGGCAGTGGTACACGTAGCCGCCGTTGTTCACGGAATTTTGCGCGCCGAGTTTGAACCATGCGTCGCAGCAGATTCCCCTGCGCGCGCAGCGCTCGCGAAAATACTTTTTGCCATTCACGATGATCTCTCCCCATGCGCCGCCTCCGGAGCAGACCGCCGGGCGGCTTTTCTCTTTGGTAAGATCATAGTCCACATTCTGCGCAAAAGTCACGCAAGAAACCTTTTACACGGGCGATAATGGCGCGTTTTTTCCTTCAAAATCAAGTGTTTTTTTCGAAAGCGTCGCTTATCTTGTGATATATATTCTGCGATTTGCTTTGGGACAAAAATCGGGGATGCGCCGCCGCAAAGGCAAGCGCATCCCCGTCGTTTTATTCCATTTCCTCGTACCGAAGAACGCGGCAGTCGTGCTCGTACTCATCCGCGTACAGCCTGCGCGTCAGGCTCTCGACGTCGCCGCTCTGGTTGTCATACGGATCATACCGCAGGAACCTGCGCGGCGGGTTGAACTCCTGCTGGAACGCGCTGCACGTCGGCATGCGCCACGGCTCGAGGTTGCCGAAATAGAAATTCCAGCGATCCAGATCGCCCGCGCGATAGGCCGAGCCGCCGAACGAGCAATCCGCGAACAGCCACCCGAACGGCGCGACATAGAACCGCGCCCAGTCGTGGTGCCCCGCGCTGTCCGGCTTGGTATACAGGCCGCTCTGCCACTGCGCCGGAACACCGCACAGGCGGCAGAGCGTCACAAACGTGATGGCCTGCACGCCGCAGTCGCCGCGCAGCCCGCTCAGGAAGTATTCCGGAATGTTCGTCACCGTCAGATACGGCGGCATGAAACGATAGACTGCCTGCGTGGTGATGAAATCGTAAATTTTGCGCGCCTTGAGCAGCGCGTTCGTCTCGTCCCCGACGATTTCCTTGGCCAGTGCGCGCAGATACGGCGTAAAGACCACGTGCGGCGGCTGCTCCTCGGTGTCGAACACCGGCTGCTCGGCATAGACGTCGCGCGCGTGCGGCTGCTGATACGGCGCGTCGATTTCATAAGCGACGTCGGCGCTGACCGTCATGCCCGGCTGATACGGAAGCTCAAAGTAGATCGTGCGCTGCGGCTCGTCCTCCGGCGCGAGGAACGCGACGGGATGCGACGCGCCGAGCAGCGCGGCGGATTTCACCTGCGCGCCGACGATAGGCATCGGCAGGTGGACGCGCAGCGTTTCGCCCGGCGTGAGGCGGTCGCTGCGGATCGTCAGCTGCTCGTGCAGCTCAAAGCGCGCGTGCACGCCGCCGTTGGCTTTCATCTTGGCGATGATCTCGTGGAGCTGGCGGGCGCTTTCCTTCGCGCCGTTTTTCACTTCGGGATCGGTCGCCCGCGCGGCGTATTCCGCGCGCGTTTTCAGCAGTCCGGACAGCGCGTTATTCTTAAACCGCACCTCGCCGTTCACATAGCGCCAGTCGAGCGTGCCGTCGTCGCGCAGGGTTTCCAGCTCTTCCTCCTCAAAGTCCTTCACGTGGCTTTGGAGGATTTCGAGCATCTGCGCCTGCGTATACGGATAGGCGCGCAGAATCTCATATGCCAGCTCCGTCTGCACGCGCAGGCGCGCCTTCAGCGCCTCGGGCACGCGCGGATCATCGAGCCGCAGGCGGATGACGCGATCCATGCGCGCAAAGTCGCCGGCCTCGTAAAGCCGCTGGATATCCGGCGGCAGCGGATAGCTCAGATAGGAAAGATCAAGAAGCATACAACGACCCCCTTTTCGCGCTCAGCCCAGCAGCTCGCGGACGTAGGCGATGATGTTTTCATCCTTCGCGTGGGCGAAGAACAGCTCGGCGAAGCGCTCGCCCGCAACCGCGCCGCGCACCAGCTCTTGGTCAATGCCCTTGAGGCAGGTGATCAGATCCTTGAGCGTATGGGCGCGCACCGCGTCGAGGATCTTCTTGTTGCGCTGCTCCGGCACGACGCGATCCGCCGGGTAGCCGTTGCCGCTGCCAAAGCCGAAGAGCTTTTCAAACGTATATTCGAGGTTCAATTCAGCGCCCCAGCCGAAGCCCTTTGCAAACGGCATGGATACCGCGTTGCCGTCGTTGATCTGGGCGAACATGAAGCCGTCGGAGGGATCGACCACGTGGCCGCAGAGCACGCCCGGGAAGCTGTTGAGCGCCAGCATCGCGCCCTCGCCCGTGCCGCAGCCGGTGACGACGTAATCCGCCGCACCGGAATTGAGCAAAATCGCGGCGAGAATGCCGTTCTGCACATAGGTCAGCTGGCTTTCGCCTTCCTTGCCGTACATGCCGTAGTTATCGACCTGATGACCCATCGGGGTGACAACCTTTTTGAGCGCGGCCTCGATCGCCGCGTTTTTCGCCGCCTGACTGTTTTCGTTGATCAGCGCAATCCGCATAAATAAAACCTCCTGACAAATGAATATGCTTTCGGGAAGGATTCTTCCGCGATGCATACACAATACCGCCGAGCGGGCGGCTTTGTCAAGAGGAAAAGGGATTTAGTTCAGCACGGAGGCGGGCACGCGGCGCAGCACGCCGATAAGCAGCGGGCCCACAACCAGACACGCGACGGCCTCGCCCGCGGCGACGGAGAGCATGCACAGCGGCAGCGCAATCGCCGGGGAATAGCAGAAATGCACGACAGCGCCGACGATCACGCCGTTAAACAGCACCGGCATCAGCGCGGCCAGCCAGAATTTTTCGCGCAGGCGGCGCGTGCAGAGCGCGGCCAGCAGCGTGGCCAGCGAGCCGAACACGATATCGAAAATCGTGCAGCCGCCGAGGATGTTGGCCAGCAGGCAGCCCACCAGCAGCGCGGGCACGGCCTCCGGCATCAGGATCGGCAGCAGGGTAAACGCCTCGGAGAAGCGAATCTGCACCTCGCCGTAGCTCAGCGGGGCCAGCAGAACGGTCAGCGCGGTATACAGCGCGGCGATGATGGCGCCGCGAGCCAGCGCGCGGGTGTTTTGGGGTTTCAAAGCGCTCATGGATAACGATCTCCTTGTTCATTTTGCTAACCGGCAAAACGACAGGGCAAGCGGCGGGGGGCGGCCATGTTTTGAAATAACAAGAATTGAACAAAAACAAATTCTGTGCAAAACGTGGGCGCGCAATGCGCGCCCCTACGGGTATGGCGCAACTTATTGCATAGACGGAAAATAACCTGCTCAAAGGGCTCCCTCTTCGAGGGAGCTGGCACGGCGCAGCCGTGACTGAAGGAGTTAGGCAGGCGTGAATTGCGCGCCCGTTATTGGAATTTGTGCAAAAATTCGGATTTGCTCATTGATTGCAATAAAAAAACGGCCTGAGCCGCTTGGAAGGCGCAGCGCGCCTTCGGCCCATAGTTTTGTTTAAGGACTGGATGGTTTCGAACAGTCCGCAAGGGTTGCTCAATGATTATAGCAAAAGGCGCAAAAAAAAGCAACCCTCTTTCTTTCGAAAGAAGGCCGCTTTGGTTCCTTGGTCGATCCCTTCAGCCGCGCTGCCGCGCGCCCTCAAGGCAGATCAGTCCTCCAGCTTGGTGAAGGTATACGTCTTGCCGTAGGTCTCGACATACACGGTGCGCATCACCTGCTCGGTGCGCGGCTTATCGTTGCTGTCGGTCGGCACGGAGGCGATGACGTCCACGGTATCCAGACCGCCGAGCACCATGCCGAACGCGGCGTAGTTGCCATCCAGATAGTCGCTGTCCGCATGCATGATGAAGAACTGGCTTCCGGCGGAATCGTTCGCGCTGGAACGCGCCATGCTCAGCACGCCGCGCACGTGGCTCAGGTCGTTCTCCACGCCGTTGCTGCTGAACTCGCCGCGGATGGCGTAGCCCGGACCGCCGGTGCCGTCGCCGTTCGGATCGCCGCCCTGAATCATAAAGCCGGAGATCACGCGGTGGAAGGTCAGGCCGTCATAGAAGCTGCCGTTGGCGAGGGAGACGAAGTTGCCCACGCTCTCCGGCGCTTTCTCCGGGTACAATTCGCCGTAGATCAGCGAGCCGTCGTTCATCGCGATGGTGAAGGTCGGGTTCTTGTCGATCTGCTCGACGCGGGTAACCAGCGCGGCGTTGTCCACGGCCAGCGCCGCATCCTCCGCCATCTCGTCGAGCATGTCCGCGCCGACATAGCCCTTGATCTCCGTGCCCGGCACGGCGACGAAGGAATAGGTCTTGCCGTCCGCGTCGATGCTGCCCAGAATGTCCACGGACGCGCCGGCCTTCATATCGGCCACAGCGTCGCCGCCCGGCATATCCAGCAGCTTGGCATCCGCGTTCACGGAGGCGTAAGCGACGGTCGCTTCAACCGCCTCGCCGACGTAGACGTGATACATCTGGCTCAAATCGCCGACCTGAATATCCGCTTCATCCAGAATGGTGTCGATAAAGGCGGAATATGCGTCGTTCTTCTTGTTGGTCAGGGTTTCCTCGGTCTCGGTCTCCTTGCGAGCCTCAAAGTCCGCCTCGCCGGATTCCAGATCCTTCGCATAGCGCAGGATGAAGTAGCCGTAATCGGTCACGATCACGTCGGAAACGTCGCCCACATGCTCAAGCGCCATCGCGCCCGCCATGAACGCTTCGCCGTAGGTCGTGCTGTTTTCGGCCACCGGGTAGCCGCGCAGCATCTGCTCTTCGGTGGAGCCGTCCTCCGTATAGGCCTTCATGGTCTCCTCGAAGTCCGCGCCGCCCGCAATCGCCGCGGCAATCGCCTTCGCCTTGGCATAGCCGGTCAGGGACGCGATATCCGCCGCCTCGCCCGCCGTCGCCTCGGACACGGTCGCCTCGTCAGCGGTCGCCTCGTCAGCGGTCGCCTCGTCGGCAGTCGCCTCGTCGGCAGTCGCTTCGTCCTCGGTCGCCTCGCCCTCCACGCTGGCCACAAAGATGCACTCCATCAGGCGCACGTTTTCCGGCGTGTAGAGGATTTCGCTTTCATTCACATAGTCGTTGACGAAGGCATCCACGCTGGCGTAGCTTTCCTTCTGCTTGGCCACCTTCTCGTCAAACGCCGCCTTGACCTCGTCCTCGGTCACGGTCACATCCGCCGTCGCCCGCTCATACAGGAAGTTGAGCACGTCGTTCAGCTCGGCGCTGTCCATCAGGGTCTCCTCGGTATAACCGGCCTGCGCCATCTGCTCCTCCACGGCGGCATTCAGCTCGTCGCCGGTGAAGCCGGAAGCGGAGAGGTAGCTTTCCAGATATTCGCGCGTGTTGTCCAGCGCGGTCTTCACCTGCGCGGCCAGCTCGGTCTTCTTTTCCTCGGTCAGCTCATAGCCGTTCTGCGCGGCGTAGTGGCGGACGATGGAGGTGCTCAGCTTGGTCTGCACCGTCTCCTGCGCGACGGAAGCCTGCAATTCCGTGTCATACTCGTCCACACTGTAGCCGTACTGCGCGTAATAAGCGACATACTGGCTGAGCATCTGGTCGTATTCATCCTGAATTTCGGATTTCAGCACCGTCACCGCGCCATTGTAGGCGGAGGCCAGCACATCGTCCGAAAGCGTCAGCGCCGCTTCCTCGGCCACGGGTTCTTCGGTCGCGGCGGGCGCTTCCGTCGGCACAGCGGTCGGCGCTTCGGTCGGCACAGCCGTCGGCGCTTCGGTCGGTTCGGCCGTCGGCGCTTCCGTCGGTTCGGCGGTCGGCGCTTCCGTCGGTTCGGCGGTCGGCGCTTCGGTCACAACCGGCGTCGCCGTCGCTTCCGGCTCTTTCACCTTCGAGCCGCACGCGGTCAGAGAAACCAGCGCAACGGCCAGCATCAGAGCCAGCAAACTCTTCTTCATCAGGTTTTCCCTCCATTTTGTCATGCAAATCCTTCCGCATCCATTTCGCGGCGGGCGCGAAACCGCGGGATTTACATTTTTTCTCGGCGATGCATCCGGCGTTACGCCGGTTTGTTACGGCATCAAAACCATGTCCTTCATTATACGCGACGCGCGGCCAAAAGGCAATCGTTTCGTCAAATTGTCTTTTCGGCTTCATGGGCGATTCACAATTTTGTCACAATCAGGCGGGTTGACCCTGCCTCCGCCGAAGTCTGCAAAACATCAAGCGCATGCCCGCGCTGGCGTTTTTGCGCGAAAAAAGGCCGCCCTCCCCGCGCGGGGAAGCGCGACCCGTTGATTTTAACGTTTCAAATTCCGTTTCAATGCCGACGCGCCGCGTCAGAACGTGTTTTCCGGGTCAAAGCCCGCGTTTGTTGCCGGCGCTTCGCGCCGTTTCTGCCGCGCGAAGGACTCAATGAACATCGCCATCTGCCGCACGGCCGGGGCCATCATCTGCGGATTGAGCACCGCAATGCCAAACTCGCGGTATTCCATCGGTTCAATCGCGTAGGTCTCCACGTCGCCGTGCACACGTTCGAGCGTCAGGCTCGGCATGATGCAGATACCGAACCCGCTTTCCACCATCGCGATGGTGGAAAGATCGTCCACCACGCGGCAGGTTGCCCGCACCGTGATGCGGTATTTCGCCAAAAACGCCTGCACGTCCGCGTCGGTCGCGTCGCCCTGCACAACGAACGTCTCCGCGCGCATCTCCTCAGGGACGATCACGCCCGGCGTTCTCGTCTTAAATCCGCGCGGCGCCACGCACATCAGCCGGTCGCGATACAGCGGCCGCACCGCCAGATCGCGCGTGGATTCCGTGGAGAGGAAGCCCAGATCCACCACGCCGGTCTTGATCCACTCGATCACGTCGTCGTAGGTGCCCTGATCAATTTCAATTTCCACGCCGGGGTATTTCGCGCGGTATTCCGCCACGAGCTGCGGCAGCCACGCCACGCACACGCTGTTGAACGCGCCGACGCGCACCTTGCCGCGCTGAACGCCCTTTAATTCGCCGACCGTCTGCGTCAGCGCCTCGTCGGCGGAAAGCACCTGCCGAATCACGGGATAGAGCGCCTCGCCGCTGCGGGTGAGCGAAACGCCGCCCTTGCCGCGGACAAAGAGCGAAAAGCCGCAGGATTCCTCCATGGAGCTGACGGCGTGGCTGATGGCGCTGGGCGTCAGGTGCAGAATCTGCGCGGCACGCGCAAAACTGCCCTGCTGGGTGACCGTGTGAAAGATGCGATATTCAAGCAGCGTCATCGCTGTCCCTCCTGCCAAAGATGGAATAAATGCGATTTATCATCGCCTGTTTCCACTGTAACACTTGAAGGGGGGCGCGTCAAGGGAAAGTTTCATTCCACCGTGACGCTCTTGGCGAGGTTACGCGGCTTATCCACATCGAGTCCCTTGGCGCAGCTGATGTAATAGGCCAGAAGCTGGAGCGGCACGACGGCCAGCGAGGTGGTCAGCAGCGGATCGGTTCGCGGCACATAGACCGTGAAATTCACGGTATCCTCGATGGCGTATTGGCCGTAGGTCGTCAGGCCGAACAGGCTTGCGCCGCGGCTGCGCACCTCCACCATGTTGGAAACCTCTTTTTCAAACAGCTCCGGCTGGGTCGCGACGGCGACGACGAGCACCCCGTCCTCGATCAGGCTGATCGTGCCATGCTTCAATTCACCGGCGGCGTAGGCCTCCGAATGGATGTAGCTGATCTCCTTCAGCTTGAGGCTGCCCTCCATGCTGATGGCGTAATCCAGCCCGCGGCCGATGAAGAACACATCCTTGCAGGCGGCCATCTTGTTGGCGTACCACTGCACGCGCTCCTTGTCAGAGAGCACGCGCTCAATCTGATCCGGCAGGGCGAGCATCGCGTCAATCAGCGCCTCGCGGCGCGCCGGGGTGATCTGCCCGCGCACTTCGGCCATGTGGACGGCGATCAGATACAGCGCCGCGAGCTGGGTGGAATACGCCTTGGTCGTCGCGACGGCGATTTCCGGCCCCGCCCAGGTGTAGATCACGCTGTCCGCCTCGCGCGCGATGGAGGAACCGACGACGTTGACCACCGCCAGCGTCCGCACGCCGCGCTCCTTGCACAGGCGCAGCGCAGCCAGACTGTCGGCCGTTTCGCCGCTCTGGCTGATGATAATCACCAGCCCGCTTTCCTCCAAAATCGGGTCGCGGTAGCGGAATTCGCTCGCCAGATCGACCTCGCAGGGGACGCGCGCCGCCTTTTCAAGAACATAGCGCGCCGCCATGCCGACGTGATACGCCGAACCGCAGCCGATGAGATACACGCGGGAGACGGCGGCGAAATCCTCGTCCGTCAGCCCGGTTTCGCTCAGGTCGATATACCGTTCGCCGCTCTCGTTTTCCTTGATGCGCGGGGAGAGCGTGTCGCGCACGGCGCGCGGCTGCTCGTGGATCTCCTTCATCATAAAATGCTCGTAGCCGTCCTTTTCGGCGGCGGCGGCGTCCCACTTGATCTCCACAAACGGCTTTTCGATTTCCTCGCAGTCGATGTTATAGACGTGCAGCTCGTCGCGGGTGAGGCAGGCGATTTCCTGATTGTCGATGTAGACGACGTTGCGCGTGTAATTCAGCACGGCAGGCACGTCGGAGGCGATCATGTGCCCCTGATACTCGCCGTCGCAGCGCCCAAGGATCAGCGGGCTGTCCTTGCGGGCGGCGTAAATCACGCCGGGCTGGTCGCCGAAGAGAATCCCCAGCGCGTAGCTGCCGCGCACGCGGATCATCGTGTTGCGAATCGCGTCGAGCGCGCGGGCGCGGGGATCGCTCTCCCGCTTGGCCGCCTCGGCATAATAGCTGTCCAGCAGCGCGGCGGCGACCTCGGTATCCGTCTGCGAGGCGAACGTATAGCCCTTTTTGAGCAGGGATTCCTTGATCTCCTGATAGTTTTCGATGATGCCGTTGTGCACGATCACCACGCGCTTTTCGCGGGTATACTGCGGATGCGCGTTGACGGTGCTCGGCTCGCCGTGGGTCGCCCAGCGGGTGTGGCCGATGCCGCAGAGGCCGTGCACGGCGTTGCCGGAATCGGTCATCTCCATCAGGTTTTTGAGGCGGCCTTTGGCCTTGACAACCTCAATATGTTCGTTGGCCTCGTCGCGCACGGCCAGACCGGCCGAGTCATAGCCGCGGTATTCGAGCTTTGACAGCCCGGAAAGCAAAATCGGGGCAGCCTGCTTGACGCCGACATAGCCGACAATTCCGCACATGGTTTTTCCTCCTTACACGTTAAACAGCAAATCCCCATAGGTCGGCATCGGCCAGAGCCTGCCGTCCACGATCATTTCCAGATGATCGACCGGGGCGCGGAGCACCTCCATCGCCGGGCAGATCACATCGTGCGCATAGCGCGCCTGTTCCGCCCCGGTGAGCGCGGCGGCCTTCTCCTGCTTGACGCGCAGATCGGCGAGCGCGTCGCCGGCCTGACGCAGAAGCACGTTGACGCGGGTGAGCAGCTCCTTCTGCACAGAAGCGTCCACGCCGAGCGATTCCACCTCGCGCGCGGCGCGCGCCAGCTCGCCGGTGTAGCGCACGACGGCGGGCACGATGTCCTTCCCCGCCATGTCGATCATCGTCAGCGCCTCGATGTTGATCGTCTTGGCGTACAGCTCGTAGGATACGTCCGCGCGGGCGCGCAGCTCCTTCTCGGTGAACACGCCCTGATGCGCGAACAGCGCGACGGAAGCGGGCTTCACCAGCTCCGGCACAGCGTCCACCATGCTCCGCAGGTTCGGCAGGCCGCGGCGCGTCGCCTCCGCCACCCATTCGTCGGTATATCCGTTGCCGTTGAAGATGATGCGCTGGTGCGCGGTCATTTCGCGGCGAATGAGCGCGTGCAGCGCGGTTTCAAAATCCTCCGCCTTTTCCAGCTCGTCGGCAAACGCGCCGAAGGCCTCGGCCGCGATGGTGTTGAGTACGGTGTTCGCATCGGCGATGCAGCCGGAGGACGGCACCATGCGGAATTCAAACTTGTTGCCCGTAAAGGCGAAGGGCGAGGTGCGGTTGCGGTCGGTCGCGTCGCGGCGGATAAACGGCAGGGTCGAAACGCCCACGCGCATGATGGATGCGGAGGGCACGGTTTCCTCGCTGCCGCGGATGATGTGATCCACCACGGCGGTGAGCTGATCGCCCAGGAACATGGATATGATCGCGGGCGGCGCTTCGTTCGCGCCAAGGCGATGGTCGTTGCCGGGGTTGGCGGCGCTCATGCGCAGAAGACCGGCGTGCTCATCCACCGCCTTCATCATCGCGGCGAGCACGAGCAGGAACATCCAGTTTTTCTGCGGATCGCGCCCCGGTTCGAGCAGGTTGTGACCGGTGTCCGTCGTCAGCGACCAGTTGTTGTGCTTGCCGCTTCCGTTGACCCCCGCGAAGGGTTTTTCATGCAGCAGGCATACCAGCCCGTGGCGCAGGGCAACCTTTTTCATGACGTTCATAACGAGCATGTTTTCATCCGTCGCCACGTTGGTGGTGTTGTAGATGGGCGCAAGCTCATGCTGCGCGGGCGCGGCCTCGTTGTGCTCCGTCTTGGCCGGGATGCCGAGCTTCCACAGCTCGATATCCAGATCCTTCATGTAGTTGCTCACACGTTCCTTGATCGCGCCGAAGTAGTGATCCTCCATCTCCTGCCCTTTGGGCGGCATCGCGCCGAAAAGCGTCCGCCCGGTGAAGATGAGATCCTTGCGCTTCAGATAGGTTTCGCGATCGACGATGAAATATTCCTGCTCCGGGCCGACGGATGTGGTCACGCGCTGGGTCAGGTTATCGCCGAAGAGGCGGCAGATGCGCACGGCCTGACGGCTGACGGCCTCCATCGAGCGCAGCAGCGGCGTTTTCTGGTCGAGCGCTTCGCCGTTGTAGCCGCAGAACGCCGTGGGGATGCACAGCGTTTTGGTGTCGCCGTTGTCGTAGAGAAACGCGGGGCTGGTGATATCCCAGACGGTGTAGCCGCGCGCCTCGAACGTGGCGCGGATGCCGCCGGAGGGGAAGGAGGAAGCGTCCGGCTCGCCGCGAATCAATTCCTTGCCGCGCAGCTCCATGATGACGCTGCCGTCCTTCTGCGGGCTGATGAAGGAATCGTGCTTTTCGGCGGTGGTGCCGGTCAGCGGCTGGAACCAGTGGGTGTAATGCGTAGCACCCTGCTCAATCGCCCACGCCTTCATGGCGCTGGCGGTCGCGTCCGCCACGGCGGGGTCAAGCTCCTCGCCGGTCGCTATGCTGGCGGCAAGGCGTTTGTAAATCTCTCTGGGCAGGCGCGCGCGCATCTCCTTATCGGAAAAAACGCTGCTGCCGTAAAGCGACGGAATATCCAGATATTCGCTCATGCGTGCTCTCCTTGGGCCGTATTTCTCCCGCGCTCCCATCGGCGCCGGGAGGGATGCATACTATATTACAATACACCATTCGACCCGAAATTGCAATTAAGAAAAGCATTTCGGCCAAATCGTTTCGTTTTTTCGGTGTTTATGCCTTTTTTCTTTGGTTTTTGCGGCAGCTTTTGCCGCTGGTACTTTCTGTGCCGTCGTTTTTTATGCCGCAGGCCGTTTAGGCCGCCGCGTTTCCAGCATAAAATGAAAATGCCGCGCCCGTCTCGTTTTTTCAAAACGGATGACGCGCGCGGCGGCGGGCAAAATCATCTTGCGGCAGCGCGGACACATCGCCCCGCCCCGGCATAATCTGCCATCAGGCGGGTTCGCCGCCGCAAAGCCGAAAAAACGGAGGGATTCTCATGGCGCATTATGCGGTTCGCGAAAGCCCGCCGCTGCGGGGAGAAATACCCATCAGCACATCCAAAAACGCGGTGCTGCCCATCATGTGCGGCGCGTTGCTGACCGGCGAGGACGTGCGCATCGAGCGCGTGCCCGAGCTGACGGATGTGAAGACGCTCTGCGCGCTGCTCGCGTCCTGCGGATGCAGCGTGAAAAAAGAAGGCGACGCGCTGGTTCTAAACGCGGGCGCGCTGCAAAATCCGCAGGATGAGGAGGATGTACGCAAGATGCGCGCCTCGGTGCTGGTGCTCGGGCCGCTGCTTTCCCGCCTCGGGGAGGCACGGATTCCCCTGCCCGGCGGATGCGCCATCGGCCAGCGGCCGATCGATCAGCACCTCAAGGGCATGAGCGCGCTCGGCGCAAAGGTCAAATTTGACCACGGCGGCGTGACGCTCTCCGGCCGCCTGCGCGGCGCGGTGATCTATCTGGATATGCCTTCCGTCGGCGCGACGGAAAACCTGCTGATGGCGGCGACGCTCGCCAGCGGCACGACACGCATCGAAAACGCGGCCAAAGAGCCGGAGATTGTCGATCTGGCGGCGTTTCTGAACGCGATGGGCGCGCGAATCTGCGGCGCGGGCACATCCACCATCGTCATCGAGGGCGTTCGGGCGCTGCACGCCGTCAGCTGGCAGCCCATCAGCGACCGCATCGAGGCGGGCACGATGGCCTGCGCCTGCGCCATCACCGGGGGCGAGCTGCTGCTTTCCGGCGCGCGGGCGGAGCACCTGCGCTCGCTGCTCTTCAAGCTCAGCGAAGCGGGCATACATATCAAGGATACGCCGGGCGGGCTGATGGTCTTCGGCCGCGCCAAGCAGCCCTTTGAAATCCGCACGATGGTCTACCCCGGCTTCCCGACCGATTTGCAGGCCCCGATGATGGCCGTCGCCTGCAAAACGCCCGGCACAAGCGTATTTCTCGAAACGATTTTCGAAAACCGCTTCATGCATGCCGCCGAGCTTTCGCGCCTCGGCGCGCACATCCGGGTGGAAAACCGCGTCGCCGTCGTGGAGGGTACGCCGTATCTGACCGGCGCGCCGGTTCGCGCCACCGACCTGCGCGCGGGCGCGGCGCTGATTTTGGCCGGGCTCTGCGCCGAGGGCGAAACGCTGGTGGACGACTCCGGCGGGCACATCGAGCGCGGATATTGCGGCATTGAGGAAAAGCTGCGCGCTGTCGGCGGCCGCATCGAGCGCGTGGCTCTTTAGGGTCTTTTTCGCTGCCGCAGTCTGAAAAATCGCAAAGGTGCTTCTTCTCCCGAAGGGAGGAGAGGCACTTTTATCCTGTCGTTCTTCCCGCTTGCGGCGGCCTTGCAAAGCCATGGGGCTTGGTGTATAATTCTATATGGGATAAATTCGTTCTTCATTTAATTTTTCTAAACAATCATTGAGTAAAAAGCAAATTCTGCGCAATGCGCGTGCGCGCATCGCGCACCCGTTATCGGAATTTTTGCAAAATTTCGGATTTTCTCATTTACTTTAAGAAAGGAATCCGCCATGACACGAAAGCAATGGGCTGCTCTGACTTTATCGCTGCTTGCGCTGGGCATCGGCGGAACGATTGCCGCCGTCTCGATCATCGACCCCTTTGAAGTGTATCACAAAGCGACGGCGTTCATCCCCCCGATTACAAACGGCACGCAGCTCTATTCCAACGCAGGCATCGCCAAAAACTACGCATACGACAGCGTGGTCATCGGCTCCTCGATGACGGAAAACTTTCGTCCTTCCCAACTGAATCGCCTTTTCGGCGGACAGTTCGTCAAGCTGTGCGTCAACGGCGGCTCCTCCTTCGATCACAAACAGATGATGGAGCTGGCCTTTTCCACGCACGACGTTCGCCGCGTGCTGTACGGCATTGATTTGGACGCGCTGACCTACTTCTATAAAACGCCCAACCACGAAACGCCGAATTACCTCTACGACGACGACCTGCTTAACGACGTCGCCTATTGGTTCAACGCCGGCGTGCTGGCCAAATACATCCCCCAATGCCTGATGACGCTCGGCCAAAGCGATCCGGATCAGGTAGACACCATGTACATGTGGAGCGACTTGTTCACATATGGCAAGGACGCCGTGCTTCCGGGGTATACGTTCAGCACCCGCCGCGTCGAGCAGCGCGACGCCGGGGAAAAGCCGACGCTTTCCTATCAATTCCAGATGAACGTGCAGCACAACTTCCTGCCTTACATCGAGCAGCACCCCGATACGCAGTTCATGTTCTTTTTCCCGCCGTATTCGCTTCTCTCGTGGTATCAAACCTACGAAAACGGCATGCTGGAGCTCGATCTGCACCAGAAGCAGGCGCTGATCGAGGTGCTGCTCGCCTATGACAACGTGCAGGTTTACGATTTTCAGGCGCGGGCGGATTGGATCTGCAATCTTGACAACTACATTGATACGCGGCATTACAGCGGCGCGATCAACGACGCGATGGCCGAGGCCATGGCCGCCGGAGAAAATCGCGTCACCGGCGCCGCCCAGATTGAGGCCGACAATGATGTGATCCGCAGCCTCGTCGATCAGATCGTCTCCGCCGGAGAATGGCCGTTTTGATTTTTGAAAAGGAGCACCGACCGCCATGCTGTTCAATTCCTACGTCTTCATGCTGGCCTTTCTGCCGCTGACGCTGCTTTGTTATTTTCTGCTGGGCAGACTGCCGGAAAAAATCCAGCTCAACAAGGTTTTCCTCGTGCTGGCCTCGTTTCTGTTTTACGGCTACAACAACCCGAGCTATGTGCCGATCATCGCGGGCAGCATCCTGATCAATTACGCGCTCAGCCAGTTGATGCTCACCCAGCAGAAAAAAGCCCTCCGTCTGCCGCTGATGCTGCTGGGGCTTTTCCTCAACCTCGGTGTGCTGTTTTACTTCAAATACCACGATTTCTTCTTTGAAAACCTGAACGGCGCGTTCGGCCTGCATCTGACGCTCAACCATCTGGCGCTGCCGCTGGGCATTTCGTTTTTCACCTTCCAGCAGCTTTCTTACGTCATCGACAGCTACAAGCGCACCGTGCCGCGCTACAACATTCTGGATTACTCGCTCTTCGTCACGTTCTTCCCCCAGCTCATCGCGGGGCCGATCGTGCTGCACAGCGAAATCGTGCCGCAGTTTGCGGATGTGAAAAACCGCCATTTCAACTTCGATCATTTCGCTCCCGGCCTGTATGCCTTCGCGCGCGGTCTGGTGAAAAAGGTGGTGATCGCCGATACGTTCGCCGTCGCGGTCGAGGCGGGCTTTGCCGACGCGCTGACGCTCAACACGGCGGAAGCGTGGTTCGTCGCCATCGGCTACACCCTCCAGCTCTATTTCGATTTTTCTGGCTACTGCGATATGGCGACCGGCGTGGGGTTGATGTTCAACATCGAGATCCCGATCAACTTCAATTCGCCGTACAAGAGCCTCAACATCCGCGAATTTTGGCAGCGGTGGCATGTCACGCTCTCCCGCTTCCTGACCACCTACGTCTATTTCCCGCTCGGCGGCAGCCGGAAGGGTCTGGCGCGCACCTGCGTCAACCTGATGATCGTCTTTCTGCTCAGCGGCCTTTGGCATGGCGCGGGCTGGCTCTTCCTGCTCTGGGGGCTGATGCACGGGGCGGCGAGCGTGCTCTACCGCCTCTTCCGCAAGCCGTATGACGGCCTGCACCCGGCGCTGCAATGGATGATCAATTTCGGCTTCATCGTCGTGGCCTGGGTGTTCTTCCGCGCGACGAGCCTCGCCGACGCGCTGGCCATCGTCAAGGCCATGCTGACGATGAACTTCGGGCCGCTGCGCGATTCCATCACCTCCGCGTTCGCCCTGCCCGGCGGCTTCCATCCGGACGGCAACGCGGTGTATATGATGATCTGGTATGCCGCTTCGCTGTTCGCCTGCCTCGGCCTGCGCAACACCTACGAAAAGACGATAGATTTCCGCCCGACGGTCTGCAACGCGCTCTCCACCGTGCTGATGATTCTCTACTGCACCCTGTCGCTTTCCAGCGTGAGCGTGTTCCTGTACTTTAATTTCTAAACGCTTTCCCGGCGCGCGTTCCGCGCCCCTGCCGCCTTTTTCCCCCGTTTTCGGTAAAGTATTGATGAAACGAAAAACTTGGGCGCTTGCGAGCCTTGCGCTTCTGCTCGCCGCAATCGCCGCCATCTGCCTGACGGTGATCGTCATTGATCCGTTTCAGGTGTATCGTCCGGCGACGCGCTATCTGCCGCCGATTGATAGAACCACGCAGGTCTACGCCAACGCGGGCGTTGCGCGCAGCTACGCATACGACAGCGCCGTCGTCGGCACATCCGTGACCGAGAATTTCCGGCCGTCGCAGATGGATTCGCTGCTCGGCGGCCGCTTTATCAAGTTGTGCACCTCCGCCGGAACGGCCTATAACCACGCGCTGCTGATGGATTTGGCCTTCCGCACGCACGACATGCGCCGCATCGTCTACGGGCTGGACGTCTATTCCTTCATCGCCCGGCTCGACCAGACCGGCAGCGACGTGCCGCTGTACCTCTATGACGACAGCCTCCTCAACGACGTATCCTATTGGCTCAACCGCAGCGTGCTGGCCACGTTCCTGCCGCGCTGTCTGAGCGCATGGGGGCAGAAGCAGGACGATTCCATCCGCGACAGCATGTATTGCTGGGCGGGGCAGGATGAATACGGCCCCGTCGCGCTGTATACCGCCCGCTTCACCGCGCCGGAAAATCCGCTGCCCGCGGACGCTTACATCCGGCAGGCGCAGGCCAATCTGGACGCGCATCTGCTCCCTTACGTCGCCGCGCACCCGGAAACGCAGTTCGATATCTTTTTCCCGCCGTATTCCGCCGCCGAGTGGGCGACGATGGAAAGCAAGGGCACGCTCGAGAGCATGCTCGCCCTGCGTTCGCTCTGTTACGACGCGCTGAGCGGCTTTGCGAACGTGACGATTTACGATTTCACCACGCGCGCGGATTGGGTGCTCGACCTGAACAACTACAAGGACGCGCTGCACTACGGCCAGTGGATCAACGACGCGATCACTGAATGTATCGCGCGCGGCGAAAACGTCGTTGCCGACCGCGAAACGCTGGACGCGGCGACAGCGCAGCTTCGCGCGTGGGCCAACGCGCAGATTGAGGCGGGCGGCTGGATATTCTGACCGCCGGAAAGGAGACTCACATGCGTCCATCCCCCTCCAAGCGGGCTGAGCCCGCCTTCACCTCCGCCGAAGCTTGCAAAACGTCAAGCTCTCGCTCACGCGGGCGATCCCGCGCAATTTCCGATATGCCAAAGCGGGCTGAGCCCGCCTGCACCTCCGCCGAAGCTTGCAAAACGTCAGGCTCTCGCTCGCGCGGGCGATCTCGCGCAATTTCCGATATGCCAAAGCAGGCTGAGCCTGCCTTCACCTCCGCCGAAGTTCGCGAAACGTCAGGCTCTCGCTCACGCGGGCGATCCCGCGCAATTTCCAATACACCAAACAAGCGGCAGCCTTACGGCAAACTGCTTGCGGCCAGCGGCATTTTGCTGGCCGTCGTGCTGGTCAGCGCCCTGATGACCACCTTTTTACAAACGCCCAACCTCGACGCGCTGGCCGACGCCACCGCCGTGCCGAGCGTCGAGCCCACGCCCAGCCCCGAGCCGACCATCACGCCCACGCCGGCGGTTTACGCCCCGTTCGGCGCGCAATACGGCTACGGCGGCGCGAACCTGATTCCCGATACCCCGACCCCGAATCCGCTCACACCCGTGCCGACCGCCGCGCCCACCGACACCCCCGCGCCGACCGCCGTTCCAACCCGGACGCTGAAAAAGAATTCCACCGGCGAGGACGTTAAAAAGCTCCAGCAGGCGCTGATCGATCTGGGCTATCTCGCCGACGCGGCCGACGGCACCTTCGGCGCAAACACGCAGGAGGCCGTCACCCGGTTTCAGGCCGTCAACGGCCTGAGCGCCGACGGGCTGGCGGGCGCAAAGACGCAGGAGCTGCTCTACAGCGGCAACGCGCTTTCCGCCGATCAAGCGCCGAAGCCCGATTTCCTGATTCTGGTCAATCGTCAGCACAAGCTCGGCAAGAACGACGCGCCGACCGATCTGGTGACGATTGAAAACGTGCTCTCCGCCGACATCGTGAAGGTCAAGTATTCCGGCACAAAGGCCGACCGAACCGCCACCGAAGCGCTGGGGCAGATGCTCTCCGCCGCCATCGCCGACGGCATTTCCAATTTCCAGATTTCCTCTGCCTATCGCACGTACAGCGAACAGCAGAAGCTGGTGGACAACTCTGTCGCCAAATATCGAAAGAATAACCCGGATTGGTCGCGCGACCGCTGCCTGTCCGCCACCTATAACACCGTCGCCCCTGCCGGAACGAGCGAACATCAAACCGGCCTCGCCTTTGACATCACCGTGCCCGGCGTGAGCTTCACCGGCACACAGCAGCAGAAGTGGCTCCACGCGCACTGCGCGGAATACGGCTTCATCGTCCGCTTCACCGCCGAAAAGCAGAAGCTGACGGGCTTTGTCGCCGAGAGCTGGCATTTCCGCTATGTCGGCCAAGAGGCCGCCGCCGTCATCACGCAAAACGGCTGGTGTTTGGAGGAATACGTCGAAAAGATGGGGCTGTAGCCCGTTTTCTGCCGCAGATTTACCCCGCCGCTCTGAATAAGGGAGGCGGGGGTTTTTGTCTGCAAAACATCAAGTTCCTGCTCACGCAGGCGATTTTACGCCGTTCCCGATATATCCGAGCAAGAGTAAAAAGCGGAATGGCAAACGCCAAAGCAAAGGGGCGGCAGGTCGGGCGCAGACCCACAAATAAAGATGATATTCCCGCGATTTTCTATAAGCACTATCCCGCCTATGTAGCGGAGCAGATGAATGTGAGCGAACTCGCGCGGATTTGTGATTTGAGCAGACCGACGGTTTATAAATATTTGAAGATGGTCGGATAAAGAAGGCCCTCTTTCCGAAGTGGAAAGAGGGAGAATTTTAGTTGTTCAGCCAATCCAGATTCTGTTCTTCGCCGTTAACCGTGCAATTATAGGCGTTTTCGTTTGCCCAGCGATACGCATACGACCCTTTTTCAACGATAAACTGACAATCCGAGTCGAAAGCATCCGTCGCGATATCTTCCAGCGACTCGGGAAGATAGACGGGCTGCTTGATTGCGGAATTTTCAAATGCATGCGACTCTATCTTTTCGATTCCGTCGGAAAGCTCAATCCGATTAACGCTAACCCGATCAATAACTAATGTAGAAACTGCATCCCTAAATGCGCCCTCCGAAATCACCTTACAGCTCCCCGGAATTTTAACAAAGAATTGAATACACGCTGCATCAAATGCATATTTTCCGATCGATTCGACATGTTCCAAATTCAGTTTTTCAATTGTCCTATTTGCGTGACCAGAAAAAGCATATTCTCCTATTGAAGAAATGGGTGCTTCACATCTTATATACATAGCTCCCCAAGTTGCCCAATCATCATTATAAAAAGCCTTATCGGGAATATTTCTCAATTTGCTTTCAGCCCCGATGGAAATAACGCCCCTCTTTCCTGCTTCTACTATAAAATTTTTGAAACAGGCCTCGCCGATTTCCTCTACCGAATCCGGAATTTGGAAAATAACCTCATCAATCCGATTATGACTATTACCTACGCTTGCGTGTTCAAAAGCGTGGGCACCGATTTTTCGGATGTTTTCTCCCCAGCTTTGACTTTGCTGTGTGTCATCGCTAGACCATGTGCTATTCCAACTCTCAAAAAATGCATAATCGCCGATTTCTTCTATCGTAGAGGGCAACGCCATCTTACCTTGTTGAATACCGCATTTTGAAATTCGATAGCACGCGTAGTCGCCGATAATGCGGATTCCTTCCGGAATGCTTGCGCCTTCCTTTCCCTGTATGAGTTCTTTTTTGGCTTTGTTGTAGAGCGCGCCGTCGATAACCGCAAACATCGGATGGTTGGCCGACACACGATAAACAATTTCGTCGCAGCCGACAAACACGCCCTTACCTATGGATTCAATTCCGTCGGGAAGGTTGATTGACGTGACGTTCGCATTCCAAAAAGCAAAATCGCCGATAGATTTTACGCTCTCGGGCAGGGTCACGGAAATTCCGATTTTTCTATTTTTTTCGTCCTTGTAAAATGCCTTATCGCCAATCGCGGCAACAGTATATCCGTCAACCATCTGCGGGATGATGATGTTTTCATCGCTTGCGCCGGAATAGCCGGTTATGGTCGCTGTGCCGTTGCCCTTTATTTCATATTTGAAATTTCCGCTTGTTGCTGCCGATGCAGTCGATGCCAGCATCAAAAGCAGCGCTGTCAAATGAACCGCACCCCGTCAAGAGGACAGAGAAAAAATATAAAGTTTTCCCGGCCAGC
>ERZ827524.1282-NODE-1282-length-24995-cov-3.223095_pt1 | contig 24995 bp, 19 predicted proteins | sample MGYA00519702_ERZ827524 | MGnify/ENA primary metagenome ERZ827524 (study PRJEB31778, sample SAMEA3449341) | human gut metagenome | biome: human gut; feature: human-associated habitat; material: faeces | place: United Kingdom | collected 2010/2012 ...
GGAGGTCCATAGAACAATACATGGTCTAAGGATTCCCCGCGGTTTTTAGCCGCCTCAATATAGACCTTCAGATTTTCCTTTGCTTTTTCCTGTCCGATATATTCCGATAAAGTCTGCGGACGCAGGCTCTTTTCAATTTTTAAATCTTCTTCCTGAATCTGGGTGGATATGACCCGTTTTTCCATGAGTAACTCTCCTTTTTATGCGAAGTTTATAAAAATGCCATCTGTTTTAATGCCATTTTTAATACATCCTCTACCTGATCGTCCGGTGAAATTTCAATGCCCTGCAATACTTTTAAGGCTTCACTTTGGGAGTAACCCAAAGAAGTTAATGCAAGAATTGCTTCATTTTTTACTCCTACAGCCGGGTTTAACTCTGCTTTTTGTGCCTGATTTGCAAGTTTTTGTTCAAAAGCATCTTCTAAGCTCAATTTATCCTTTAACTCGATGATCACACGCTGGGCGGTCTTTGCACCGACTCCCGGAGCCTTTGCAATGGCTTTTGCATCGTCTCCTAAGATGGCAAAACGCAGATCATCGGTTGATAATACGGAAAGGATGGCAAGTGCTCCCTTTGGACCGATGCCGCTGACTCCGATGAGCATTTTAAAGATCCGCACATCTTCTTTTGTCAGAAAGCCATAAAGTAAAATTGCATCTTCACGCACATAGTGATAGGTGTAGATTTTTACCTCTTCACCGACGGACGGCAGGTAATCAAATACCTGTCCCGGAACGGCTATCTCATAGCCGATGCCCTGATTTTCTACGATGATCGCATCTTCTGTGATTTCTGCAAGGATTCCTTTGATATATGCATACATAATGTATTCCTCTCTCTGTTTAAAAATCAATCCGCTGTTTCAGTCTCAGGATGACTTCCTGTGCCACAATGCCGATCACAATTCCGGTAATGATCCCGGCTATGATAAGTACGGAAGCATAGTAAAGGATGTTATAATTTTCTACTACAAGTGCTGCAACGAACAGTTGTCCGATGTTGTGGCTGATCCCGCCTGCGGCACTGATAGAGATGACGTGCAGTCCGGTATATCTTTTCAGCAGATACATGATAAGAAAGCTCAATATCCCGCCTGCAAGGCTGTAGAGGATGCTGAACATATTGCCGAACATAAATCCAGCTAAAACAATCCGCAGTAAAGAAACCAGCAACGCTTCTTTCGCACCGATACAATAGAGCATCATCACTACCACGATGTTGGTAAGCCCTAACTTTACACCTGGGATTCCGAAATAGAATGGTATCAGACTTTCAATATAGCTGCATATCAATGCCAATGCCAAAAATAACCCTAAATATGCGGTCTTTTTATTCATAGTACTCCTTTACTGCACAACAGCATCGTAATCTTTTTTCGTGTTTCCGGTAACTTCTGCTACTACTTTATTCGGCAGACATACGATGGTCTGATTTTTTTTCGAAATCGCCTGCTGGTGGACACAGAGCTGATCCGGGCAATCGGCGGTAAGCATTTTTGCCTTTCCGTCTGAAATCTTTAAGATATTTGTGGTTTTATCCCCTGCTTTAATATCGATGGTCTGCTCTTTTTCTAAATCATAAGTTCCGTAGACTTTGCCGTCAACCGTCACTGTTACCATAGCACCTGTTTCTTTTTGAAAATAGTTCGTAAAGAAAAAGATGAGAATGGCGATGATCAGAAGCAGTCCGATAAAAACAGCATCCTTTTTTCCAAAACGCTTTTTTGTGTGATCCATGTCCTATCTGCCTTCTGCTAAAGTGCCAAGATAATAAAAACCTTTACATTCATCTAAGGAAACATTTACAATCTTTCCGATCAGATCCGCACCACCCGGTACATGGACAACGGAATTATTGCTCAGTCTTCCGGTAACAAGATGTTCATCCTGTGCGTTGATCTCTTCGATCAGAACTTTTTGTACCGTTCCCTGTAATGCACCGGCTTTTTGACTTCCGATCTCCTGGACGACATGTAGCAACCGGTCAAAACGGTCTTTTACCACCTCTGGCGACACCTGATCTTCTTTTGTCGCCGCCGGAGTTCCGGTACGTTTTGAATAAATAAAGGTAAATGCACTGTCATACTGCACTTCTTTTACAACTTCCATGGTTTCTAGGAAATCTTCCTCTGTCTCACCCGGAAATCCGACAATGATATCTGTCGTAAGTGCAATATCAGGAACTGCCGCACGGATTTTCTTTACCAGTTCTAGATACTGCTCTTTTGTATAATGACGGTTCATCTCTTTTAAGATGCGGCTGCTGCCGGATTGTAACGGAAGATGCAGGTGTTTGCAGATTTTTTTCGATTTTCCTAACACTTCTATCAATTCATCGGATAGATCCTTTGGATGCGAAGTCATAAAACGAATCCGCTCTAAACCGTCGATTTTTTCTACTTCTTCTAACAACTGTGCAAACGTCATCGGATGCTCTAAGTTCTTGCCATAGGAATTGACATTCTGCCCTAAGAGCATGACTTCTACGACACCGTCTGCTACAAGCCGTTCGATCTCACGGATAATGTCTTTTGGATCGCGGCTGCGCTCTCTTCCACGCACATATGGAACAATACAATAGCTGCAGAAATTGTTGCATCCGAACATGATATTGACACCGGATTTGAATGTATATTTACGTTCTACCGGTAAATCCTCTACGATCTTGTCAGTGTCTTTCCAGATGTCAACGATCATTCCTTTGGATTCAAATGCAGCTACGATCAATTCTGCAAATTTATAGATGTTATGCGTTCCAAATACCAGATCCACAAAACGATAGCTTGTCCGTATCTTTTCTACAACTTCCGGCTCCTGCATCATGCAGCCACAAAGCCCGATCATCATATCCGGATTCTTTTTTTTCTGGCTGTGCAGGTATCCTAAGCGGCCATAGACTTTGTTATTGGCATTTTCACGAACGGTACAGGTATTATAGATCACAAAATCCGCATCTTCAGTCTCTTTTTTTACATATCCGATCTGTTCTAATATCCCGATTAATTTTTCGGAATCCCTCGCATTCATCTGACATCCAAAGGTATTGACGCAAAATGTAAGAGGCCGTCCCTTTTTCCGGCTTTTTTCCTGCACATACTGTCTTGCCTTTGCTATATAGTAATACTGCCGTTCCGGTTCTTCCTGTGGTGGATTCTGTGTTAAATCAATGTTATCAAAATCTATATTTTCGTACATGTGTTACAGTTTTACCTTTCTATTTCTAATCGTTCGCGATTTTCTGTGTTCTTTAGAGGGTTCTCTATGGACGGATCTGTCCGTTGCCATAGATGATATATTTGGTGCTGGTCAGTGCTTCTAATCCCATTGGTCCTCTGGCATGAAGTTTCTGGGTACTGATGCCGATCTCGGCACCAAATCCAAACTCAAATCCATCTGTAAAACGGGTGGATGCATTGACGTAAACTGCCGCGGCATCGACTTCGTCCAGGAATTTTTCTGCATTTGTGTAGTTCTCGGTAATGATAGCTTCGGAGTGTCCTGTGTTGTAACGGTTGATATGAGCAATCGCCTCAGCCGTTGATTTTACAGTCTTTATGGATAAAATATAATCCAGATATTCTTTTCCCCAGTCTTCGTCTGATGCCGGAATGATGTCACTGCATGCTTCCTGACTTGCCTTATCGCCACGCATCTCAACATTTTTCTCTTTCAGACGTTCTGCTAATTTCGGGAGCAGTGCATCTTTGATATTTTCATGGACAACTAAAGACTCACATGCATTGCAGACTCCGATCCGCTGTGTCTTTGCATTGAAGATGATGTTGACTGCCATGTCTAAATTGGCGCTCTCGTCTACATAGATATGGCAGTTGCCGGTTCCTGTCTCTATAACCGGTACGGTTGCATTTTCTACAACGGCACGGATCAGTCCGGCTCCACCGCGTGGAATCAAAACATCTACATATCCGTTCATTTTCATAAATTCTGTCGTGGTCTCTCTGGAGGTATCTTCAATCAATGCGATGGCATTCTCGTCTACACCACACTCCGCTAACGTGCGTCGGATACTGGCAACGATCGCGATATTTGAGTGGAGCGCATCACTTCCTCCTTTTAAGATCACTGCATTTCCGGTTTTAAAACAGAGTCCGAAGGCATCTGCCGTTACATTTGGACGTGCTTCATAGATAATGCCGACAACGCCAAGTGGTACACGTTTTTGACCGATCCTAAGACCATTTGGACGTTTTTTCATGGAAAGGACTTCACCGATCGGGTCATCTAAAGCGGCTACCTGTTCTAATCCTTCTGCCATCTGCTCAATACGTTTTTCAGTTAATAAGAGACGGTCTAAGAGTCCTTCCGGCATTCCGTTCGCTTTTCCTGTCTCCATGTCCTTTGCATTTTCGGCGATCAGTGTCTTTGCATCTTTGATCAGATTCTTTGCAACACAATTTAATACTTCATTTTTCTTATTGGTTTCAAGAAGTGCCATTTTTCCGGCAGCTTCTTTTGCCTTTGTGCCAATTTCCATTAATTCTGCTTTCATAGTGTTTCTCCTCTCTTCATGATTTTGTGGTTTTTATCGTTCTATCCGGTGTTACGATCCATTGCAGAGGAATATCAGTAACTTCTGTTGGAATATGATCTACAATCTGAAATTCATATGCAATTCCAACTTTTAGTAATCTGGGATGTCTTTCAAAATATCGGTCATAATATCCTGCTCCATGTCCGATGCGCCCGCCATCTATAGAAAAGCCAACTCCGGGGGTCAGGCAAATAGCATCTTCCCAACAGACTTTTTGTTCACCGATAGGTTCCATGACTCCAAATTGTCCTTTTCGCACCTCATTTAAATCCTGTATTTCATAAAAATCCATGTTGTCACCGTCTGTTTTAGGTAGTGCGACACGTCTGCCGGTATCTAACAGCCATTGTATCAGAGGAAGCAGAGACAATTCTGTTCCCAACGGATAATACGTGTAAAAATATCCCCTGTTTTGCAGTTCTTCCCAATTTGTTAACTGCCGCTTTATATTGGTTGACAATTTCTTGCACAGGTTTTCGGGGAGTTCTTCCCGTTTTTGTAACAGTTCTTTTCTAATTTGCGCTTTTGTTACCATATTTTTTACCAAGGTTTACAATACTTCCATCTGCTTCTTTGACATCGATATTATTTAACTGTGCCCTCAAATTGCTTCTGACCGATGCGATATACTCTTTTCGAAGGAGTGCCTGCTCCTTTTTCTCTGCTTCAGTCAATCCTTCTGCCTTGGATTTGTAATAGAGTGCATTGATCCTGTCTATTTTTTTCTGATCCATAAATCCTCCTAATTAACCCATATTTTCTTCTATAAAATCAGGTATGTAAAAATCTTCATCTTTGTTGGATAAAAAGACGGTTCCTATAAAGTCGTCTTCAAATATTTTATGCAGGACACCGACATCTTTCGCATTGGCAATGATCATATCCGCACCCGAATAGGATGCAATTCTTGCTGCATTCAGCTTTGTTGCCATTCCTCCGGTACCGACATCGCTTCCGGTGGTATTTTTTGCCATATTCAGGTATTTTTCATCCAGTTTTTCCACCGTCTCGATCAGTTCCGCATTCGGGTTTGTATGCGGGTCATCGGTAAACAGTCCGTCGATGTCTGACAAAAGAACTAACAGATCGGCACCGATCAGGGATGCAACAATGGCAGACAAGGTGTCATTGTCACCGAATTGGATCTCATAGGTGCTGACGGTATCATTTTCATTGACGATCGGGATGACACCGAGACGGAACAGCTCTTCAAAGGTGTTTTCCGCATTTTTTCTGGATACATTATCTATCATGGTCTTTTTTGTCATCAAGACCTGACCACAGGTCTGGTGATACTCACTGAATAATTTCTGATATGTCATCATCAGACTTGCCTGTCCGACTGCCGCGCATGCCTGCTTAACGGCGATTCTTTTGGGACGTTTTTTGATCCCCATCATTTTTCTTCCTACGGAAATAGCACCGGAACTTACCAGGCACACATCAATATCCTGATTTCTCAGATCACATAATTCCCGCACCAGACGCTCTAATTTGATAAAATCCAGATTTCCTGTCTTTGGATGCGTCAGTGAGGATGATCCGATCTTTACAACAACTCTTTTTTTATTTTTGAAACGGTTCTTTTTCATTTTTTATTCTTAACTCCTCTTATGTGATACACAATTATATATTTTATCATAGTTTGTGAAAAAAAACTATACTTGTTGTAGGGGAGTTTTGTGGTGTGCAAGATATTTTTGTGCAATAGTGCTGTCCTCGGCTATCCCCGCAGACATGCTGCGTTTCCTGTTCGCCGCCATGCCTTTTTGCTCATGTTTTGTGTAACTCGCCCTACGGACTTAGACAGACACAAAACATGAGCGGCAGTGTGCTCCTCGCGACGGAAGCCTCGCAACTGTCTGTGGGAATAGCCGAGGACAGCGGTACAGCATAGAAAATCCTAAAATAACTTATAAAAAGAATTGTATTTGTGAAATTATTCGAAATTTTAAAAATATTAAACAAATTGACAATACTATGTAAATAACATCCAATACCACATCTAATCTGCATCACTCTACTTGTAATATCCGCCCGAAAATCTCAACGTAGAACAACTTCCTTCCCGAACCGCATTAGACAACGTGTATCCCAGCGAGCACCCGACGATTATGAAAAGTTTCTTTTTGTGCTATGGAGATGAAACTCCTGGAAGCGTGGAGCCCTCTGGCGAACACGGTTCCTGCTTTGGAGGAGGTTCATCGGAATGCTCAGCACAAGGAAACTTGGAATAATCATCGGAAACTCGCTGAACAAATACCCTCTCTAACTACATTTCCCTTACTTACATTTTCGACACAAATTCATCTATAGACTCTGACTTAGCCGCCAATTTGTGCCATTTTTTCAAAATCTCAAGATCAATTTCACCTGTTATTTTTTCACGCACTTCCTCTGGTATTGTGCCAATATCTTCTAGCAGTTCTAAAATATCCTCTGCCTTCCCTGCAATGACTCCTTCCTGATGTCCTTTCTCATATTCATCTTTCCGTACAATCTCAAAAACTGCTTCTTCATCATATTCAAAGATACTCATTTCCACCGCCTCTTTTCTGTTTTGAAGCAAAAACTCCCGCAGGATTCCTTCATTGATACATTCTCTCACCGCACGGTCTACCGCTTCTTCTACTTTCATGCTCTTTGCATAGGTTCTTACTTTCTTCACATAGATAGCATATTCCTTTAAGGTTTGGCACTGTTCTAAAAGTTTCCGGTTCTTTCCGAGATTGATGTTTAGCATGGTTACTACCAGTTCTAAATCCGGGTCGTCCATGGATTTTTGAAAAGCATCCGACAGACGTAAGTATTTCTTTTCTGCCTGTTCTTCCGAACCATTGTAGAATACTAAAAATCTCGGTGTTGGGATTTTGATGAGTGTGTTGCGATACAGATCCCTGTGATCAATCTGCCCCTGCAGTTCTTTTGCAATATAGAACAAATCCCGCAACGGCATATTGGGAGAATAAGTGGACTGATGCTCGTAAAGATTCAGATAGGAATCCATGATAAATGCCAGATCGTTTTTCATATTCATATAAATGGCATTTTCTAAGGTTACAATCTCTAAATCTTCTGCATTCGTGTAAGATGTTCCGTTGACTGCATTATAAAGGCTTAACAGCTCTTTCTTTTCACGGAATATCATGCGGAACAGTCTGTCCTTGTGGTTTTTTGCAACACGGATCTCATTTTTCGTTTCTGTCATAGTATTACCTCCTGTTTGAAATTGTCTCGCAGGAGTTCTTATCCTTTTTCCTGAAAACTCCTGCTGTTCATAATGTTGGAAAAGCATGAATTTTCTGATCTGAATAAGATTTGTAATAGACTACGGCAGAAGTGCCGCCTTATATAAGAAAATATGCTTTGAGGGTATTATAGCATGGTGGGAAGTGGGTTACAACCGGATTTTGTACAATTCTGCTGTTCCCGTCTACATTGTGTGTATATGGAAAATTCTGGGGTAAATTGTTTAGAAATTTAAAAGAATAGCATTTTGAGAATTATTTAATGAATCTATATATGAAAAATTCTAAAATAGCCTATTAGGGATTCTCTTGAAAAGGATTATCAAAAGCATCCTCCATGAATTTTAGGAAATATTTACTGACTTAATGGATTTACATCACTGAATCTCATATACAATGCAGATATAGTTATTTCTCATTTTATCTGCTGCAGAATAGAATTTCAAAACAAAACATGCCACTCATTCTTTTGAGTGACATCTCTTATTTAACTTCTTCCTCATCTTCTCTACAAATTGTCTTAGAAAATCTCCCCAACTGTCTTAGAAAGCGTATATCCCAGCGAGCTCCGCCAATGATGATGAGTTTCTTTTTGTGCTATGGAGATGAAACTCCCGGAAGCATGGAGCCCCTTGGCGAACTTGCTTCCTGCTTTGGGAGAGGTTCATCGGAATGCTTAGCACAAGGAAAACTCGGAATCATTAGCGGGAGCTCGCTGAACACATACTTTCTAACACACTTCCCTTAATGTTTCGGCACCAGTTTCTCTTTTCCACCCATATATGGACGCAGTGCCTCCGGAACATTTACACTTCCGTCTTCATTTAAGTTGTTCTCTAAGAATGCGATCAACATTCTTGGCGGTGCAACAACTGTGTTGTTAAGTGTATGTGCAAAATATTTTTCTTTTCCGTTTTTGATACGGATTTTTAATCTTCTTGCCTGTGCATCTCCTAAATTAGAGCAGCTTCCCACTTCAAAATATTTCTTCTGTCTTGGCGACCATGCCTCTACGTCACAGGATTTTACTTTTAAGTCTGCCAAATCACCGGAGCAGCACTCTAAGGTACGGACCGGAATGTCAAGGCTGCGGAATAGATCTACCGTATTCTGCCACAGCTTGTCATACCACAGTTTGGATTCTTCCGGCTCACATACTACGATCATCTCCTGTTTTTCAAACTGATGGATACGGTATACGCCACGTTCCTCGATTCCATGTGCTCCTTTTTCTTTTCTGAAGCATGGAGAATAACTGGTCAATGTATATGGAAGTTTTTCTTTTTCATTAATGGTATCAATGAATTTTCCGATCATGGAATGTTCACTGGTACCAATCAGATAGAGATCCTCGCCCTCGATCTTGTACATCATGGCGTCCATGTCGGTCTGGGACATGACGCCCTGCACCACGTCGCCGTGGATCATGTAGGGGGGAATGTAGTACACGAAGCCCTTGTCGATCATAAAGTCGCGCGCGTACGCGAGCACCGCGGAGTGCAGGCGGGCGATATCGCCGCGAAGGTAATAAAAGCCGTTGCCGGAGACGCGGCGCGCCGCGTCCAGATCGACGCCGTTGAAGCTCTCCATGATCTCCGTGTGGTAGGGGATCTCGAAATCGGGCACAGTCGCCTCGCCGAAGCGCTGCACCTCAACATTGCAGCTGTCGTCCGGGCCGATGGGAACGCTCGGATCGATCATCTGCGGGATGACCATCATGCGCTTGGTGAGTTCCGCCTCGTATTCCGGCTCGAGCTTTTCCAGCTCGGCCAGACGCGCGGCCTCACGCGCGACCTCGGCCTTGACGTCCTCGGCCTCCTCCAGCTTGGAGGGGTCCTTCTTCGCCTGTCCCATCAGCATACCGATCTTCTTGGAAAGGGCGTTGCGGTTGGCGCGAAGCTCGTTCGCCTCGGTCTTTGCCGCGCGCAGCTTCTCATCGAGCTCCAGCACCTCGTCCACGAGGGGGAGCTTCTTGTCCTGGAACTTCTTGCGGATGTTCTCGCGCACGAGCTCCGGGTTCTCACGGATAAAACGAATGTCCAGCATGATATATTCTCCTCAATTTTATTTCTTTTTCCAGGGCTTGTCCATGTGCTTGAGCGCTTCCATCAGTGCCTCGCGGTCGTCCGCGGAATAAAACTCCAGCGCGATGCGGCCTTTTTTCTGCCCGCCCTGGAATTTGACGCCGCGGCCCAGCGCGTCGCTGAGCGCCTTTTCCGCCTCACGGACGTAATCCACGACCGGCGGCTTTTTCTCTTCCTTTTCCGTCTGTTCCGCCTGGCGTAGCAGGGAAGCGACGAGCGTTTCCGTCTGCCGGACGCTCAGACCGCGGGATTCGACCTCCGCGGCGGCCTTTTCGCGCAGCGTTTCGGTTTTGAGCGGCAGAAGCGCCCGCGCGTGGCCGGCGGAGAGCTTTCCGGAAGATACTTTTTTCTGCAGCGTCTCGCCGAGAGAGAGAAGCCGCAGCGCGTTCGTCACCGCGGGGCGCGATTTCTGCACGCGCGAGGCGACCTGCTCCTGCGTGAGATTGTAATCGTCCATGAGCTTTTTATAGCCCGCGGCCTCTTCCATGGGGTTCAGATCCTCGCGCTGGAGGTTTTCCACGAGCGCGAGCTCCATGGCGAGCTTATCGTCCGCCTCCAAAATGCGCACCGGCACTTCCTTGAGTCCTGCGGCGCGGGACGCGCGCCAGCGGCGCTCGCCGGCGATGATCTGATAGTAACCCTTGTCGAGCGGACGCACCGTGATGGGCTGGATCAGCCCGTATTCGCGGATGGACGCCGCCAGCTCCTCGATCGCCGCGGGGTCAAACTCCCGGCGCGGCTGATCCTTGCGTGGCTCGACTCGCGAGATCGGCAGGGTCTGCACCGTTTCGTTTTCGAGGACGTTTTCTTCCTCGCCAAACAGGGCGGAAAGCCCGGTCCCAAGCCGTGATGTCTTTTCTTTTGCCATTTTCATCCCTGCCTCTGCAAAAATTCTTCGGCGGCGGCGAGATACGCGCGCGCGCCTTTTGATCCGGCGTCGTATTCCGTGATCGGGCGGCCGTGGCTCGGCGCCTCGGCCAGGCGGACGTTGCGCGGGATGACCGTGTCGTACACGCGCGCGCCGAAATACCGGCGCAGCTCTTCCGCCACCTGCGTGGAGAAGTTCAGCCGGTTATCGTACATCGTGAGCAGTATGCCCTCAATGTAGAGATTCTTGTTCAGCCGCCGGTTGGCGATCTTCACCGACGTGGTGAGATCGGCCACGCCCTCCATCGCGTAATACTCGCACTGCAGCGGCACGAGCAGGCTGTCCGCCGCGGTGAAGGCGTTGAGCGTCAGAATGCCCAGCGACGGTGGGCAGTCGATGAATATGTAGTCAAAATCGTCCCGGATCGTGTCGATCGCTTCGCGCAGGCGGTATTCGCGCCGCTCCACGTTGGCGAGTTCGACCTCCGCGCCCGAAAGATCGGTGTTCGACGGCAGCACCCAGCCGTACGGCAGACGGATGATGGCGTCCTCCGCGCTCGCGCTGCCCATCACGACGTCGTACGCCGTCGGATTGCTCCGCTTGGACACGCCCATGCCGGACGTGCTGTTGCCCTGCGGGTCGAAGTCCACAAGCAGCGTTTTCTTTCCGAGTCTTGCCAGCGCCGCTGTAAGATTCACGCTCGTTGTCGTTTTGCCGACGCCGCCCTTCTGGTTGGCGACGGCGATCACTTTGCCCATCTTTTTGCCCCCTTTGGGTCTCTCAAGGTCCGGCGCGGGCGGAGCAGCGCCCCGCCTCTGCGTGCGCGGCTGCTTCGCCGCCGAACTTTCGTTTCTGTTTTATTGCACAGTTTATTATAATGATGCGCTTTCCATTTTGCAACTGTTTCACGTGAAACATTTTCAGCGGCCGAGCGCTTCGGGGGATGTTTCACGTGAAACACTGGTTTTTGTCAAAAAGGCGAGGCCTGACGTTTCACGTGAAACATCAGGCGAGGAACATGTCGATGTCCTCGATCGTCAGAGCGTCGTGCAGCGCGAGATCGATCGCGTAGCCGACGAGCCGGGCGCTGTCGCGCACGCGGGTGTCGATATCCCGCGGCGTGACGAAAAGCTCCGTATCCTCGGGCAGATCGATCTCCGCGCCGGAGAGGTCGGCGCAGAGCGTGCGCGCATCTACGACCGTCGGCACCCCGACAGCGACGACCGGGACGCCGAGCGTCTCCTCCGTGAGGGCACTGCGCGCGTTGCCGACGCCGGAGCCGGGGACGATGCCCGCATCCGTTACCTGCACCGCGCGGCAAAGCCGCGCCGCTTCGCGCGCCGAAAGCGCGTCTACGGCGATCACACGATCCGGCCGGACAAGCGATACAACGCCGCGGACGAGTGCCGCGCTTTCTATGCCGGTCGTGCCGAGAACGCCGGTACGGAAAACGCTCACAGGGCGAAACGCCGCGAACTCTTCCGGGAGCCGTGTTTTCAAATGGCGCGTGACGAGAACGCACTCGGCGGCGAGCGGCCCGACGGCGTCCGGGGTAATATCCGGATTCCCCAGACCGACAACAAGAACGCTCTCCTCCGACTCCATGGCAAGCTGCGTGCGGATCTCGCGCGCGAGAACGCCGCAGGCGCGGCGGAAGGCGTCCTCCTCGCGCCGGACGAGCGCGTCGAGCGAGATCGTGACATAGCGCCCCATTGGTTTACATAACTTTTCAGCGGCTCCCTCGTCCAGTATCTCCACGGTCTCAACGCCGAGACCGTCGCGCGTCTCCTGCCGGGCCGAGACGCCCGCGAGAGCGGCGCCGCGCGTTCGGAGCCATACGTCGCGCGACTCGCACGCGAGATCGGTTCGGAAAGAATTTTTCAAGAAATTTTCCTCCTGCGCCATATCTTGTGGTCAGTATTTGAAGGAGGCACAAAAGTATGCAAAATTTTTCGGGAGAAAACGAAAAAAGTGCTTGCAAATTCAGGAATCCTCCTTTATAATATCAAAACGCGGGTTCGTCAATCCGCAGGAGTATTGAATGGAGGAGGTGGCTAAAGAATGGCCAACATCAAGTCTTCGGCCAAGAGGGTTCTCGTCTCCCGTGTTCGCGCCGAGCGCAACAAGGCGGACAAGTCTGAGCTCAAGACCACGATCAAAAAGTTTGACGCCGCTGCGACGGAAGGAAATAAGGAGAACGCCGAGGCTGCCTACAAAGCCGCTGTCAAGACGGTTGACCGCGCGGTATCCAAGGGTCTGCTCCACAAGAACAACGCAGCTCGCAAGAAGTCCAGCATGGCTTCCAAAATGAACGCGCTGAGCGAATAATCCTCAAAACCGGACAGTGCGGCAGATATCTGCCGCACTGTTTTTTTATATAGTATAAAGATTTTGCAAATTTGCAAAAAAGACATAAATTTTTAGAGAAGATACATTATAATATCTATCCAGGCAGGGCAGCGCCCCTGCATAAACGAAACGACAACTTTTGCGAGGTATATACAATGGCCAAGTCATTAATGATGCTGGTGAACCCCGCCGCCGGGCGGTCAATGTCCGATCTCAATCTCGGCACGGCAGTATCCACGTTTGCTCTGAACGGGTATTGCCCGACCGTCTTTTATACGACCGCGCCGGGCACGGCGTCGAAGATCGTCGAAGAGAACGCCGCGAACTACGAGCGGCTCGTCTGTCTCGGCGGTGACGGCACGCTCTCCGACACGATCGCGGGCCTGATGACGCTGCCGCAGGAGAAGCGCCCCAAGCTCGGGTACATCCCGATGGGCACGGCGAACGACGTGGCAAACACGCTCGGCCTGCCGATGCGCCAGCCGGGGCGCGCCGCGGAAATAATCCTCGCCGGAACGCCGCTGCACTACGACGTCGGCGAGATGGACGGCGTTGGCTTCTTTACCTATATCGCCGCATTCGGCGCGTTCACCGAGGTGAGCTACAAGACCGACCAGGAGCTCAAACGTACGCTCGGCCATCTGGCGTATGTGCTCGGCGGGCTGAACGCCCTTTCCACCATCAAGAGCTACAAGGCCGTCATTGAGCACGAAAACGGCGTCGTCGAAGGTGAATTCATTTACGGCGCGATGTCCAACTCCCTGAGCGTCGCGGGCATGGTGCGCCTGAACGACGATCTCGTCGATCTCTCGGACGGCAAGTTTGAGATTTTGCTCGTCCGCCGCCCGAAGGACGTGATGGAGGTCAACAGCATCCTCACGGGCGTGCTGAACAAGACCTACGACAGCCCGTGCCTCACCGTAGCGCAGTCGAGCTTCGTGAAAGTCACGTTTGAGGAGCCCGTGCCCTGGACGCGCGACGGCGAGGACGGCGGCGCACACCGGACGCTTACTCTGCGCTCCCACCGCCACGCCGTGGATATCTACTGCTGAAAAACAAAATATAGTAGTTCGCCGCCGCTCTTCCGGCAGCGAACATCCATATATGCCCCCGTGCCGTATCTTCTCAGGAGACCGGCGCGGGGGCATTTCGCCGTTCTGCACAGTTTCTGGATTTACTCTGCTAAATTTTTTGCATAATAATTTCTTGCAAAATTCAAATTTGTTCTTGCAATCGCCGTTTTCAGCGTTTATAATGCGTTCATACGAAAGTTATTTCCTGCTGCTTGCAAATTTCGCGGTTTTGTGGGAAAGGCATCCGTCAGAATGAAAAGGAGGAAATGAAAATGAAAAAAATTCTGGCTCTGGTTTTGGCTCTGTGCATGGTGTTCGCGCTGTGCGCCTGCGGCAGCAGCTCGGGTGATTCCGACACCCCGGCGGCAAGCACCGTTTCGCTGAACGTCGGCACCGGCGGTGAGAGCGGCACCTATTACGGCTACACCGGCATCCTCGGCACCGTGATCGGACAGAAGACCGATGTTAAGCTCACGGTCGTTGCGACCGGCGGCTCCAAGGATAACCTTGTGAGCATGCAGGACGGCATGTACGATCTTGCGACCGTCCAGTCCGACGTTATGACCTACGCCTACAACGGCACGAACTCCTTTGCCGACTCCGGCAAGATCGACGGCTTCCGCGTTCTGTGCGCTCTGTATCCCGAAACGGTGCAGATCGTCACGACCGATCCCTCGCTCAAGACCGTGGAAGACCTGCGCGGCAAGCGCGTGTGCGTCGGCGACGTCGGCAGCGGCACTTACTTCAACGCCATCGACGTGTTCGCGGCCTACGACATGACCATCGACGATGTCACCCCCGTGTACCAGTCCTTCGGCGACAGCACCGAGAGCCTCAAGGACGGCAAGATCGACGCCGCGTTCCTCTGCGCCGGCGCTCCGACCCCGGCCGTGACCGAGCTCGCCGCTTCCAAGACCGTGTACATGATCGGCTTTGACGACGCGCACATGGAAAAGCTGCTCGCGGCCTGCCCGTGGTACGCCAAGCTCGTCCTGCCCGCCGGTACCTACACCGGGTTTGACGAGGACTGCGCCACCATCACCGTGAAGGCCACGCTCGTCTGCCGCGCCGATCTTGACGACGACACCGCTTACACCATCGTCAAGACCATCATGGAGAGCAAGGACGACATCGCCGCCCTGCACGAGAAAGGCAACAGCATTGATCTGACCTTCGCCACCGAGGGCATCGCCGTTCCGTTCGCCGCGGGCGCCGCGAAGTACTTTGCCGAAAACGGCATCACCGTTGAGACCGCCGGCTGATCCTCCCGGCTGTCTCCTCTCACCGGGGGCGCAAGCCCCCCGGGCGGAGCAGATCCCGCCCCTACAGGATAACCTGGATTTCCCGTAGGGGAGGGGCTCTGCTCCTCCCCTTTGCGTATGTAAAAGATTCTTTTTTTCGGGAGGTAGCCCCATGTCTCACGACGCGACAAAAAATCTCAACGATGTCATGCGCAAGTATGACCGCGAATCGAATACCCGTGCCTGGGAGGGCAAGCCGAAGATCGCTGTGCAGGCGTATCTCGCGGCATTCGCCATTTTCGAGGTGTATGTCACGCTGTTTGGCACGATGCTCGACGAGGTGCGGCTCACGTCGTTCGTCGGCGGGCTGCTGATCGCAGGCTTTCTCATTTTCCCCAGCCACAAGCACGAGTTCCGCGTGAACTATGTCCCCTGGTACGACTGGGTCATCATGGCGCTCGGCGCGGTATCGTTCTTCTATTTCTGCTTCAACGCCAACACCATCGTGAAGCAGCTCCCGGCGCTCAAGACGTACGAGGTCGTACTCGGCGTGATCGGCATTCTCGCGCTCTTTGAGCTCTGCCGCCGGAGCACCGGCGTGCCCATCATGATCGTGGCGGGCGTCTTCATTGCGTACGCGCTCTACTACTACGGCGTCAAGCGCGGGCTCGGCGCAGGTGCGTTCAAATCGCTCGTCTGCTCGCTCTTCTATAAAAAGACGGGCATTCTCTCCACGCCGATCAACGTCTGCTCCAAGTACATCGCCGTATTCATCATCTTCGGCGCGTTTCTTGAGCGCACCGGCATTTCCGATTTCTTCATCCAGCTCGCAAACTCGCTGGCCGGCTCGTCCGCCGGCGGCCCGGCGAAGGTCGCCGTTATCTCGAGCGCGCTGTGCGGCATGGTGTCCGGTTCATCCGTCGGAAACACCGTAACGACCGGCAGCGTCACGATCCCGATGATGAAAAAGACCGGGTATAGAGGCGAATTTGCCGGTGCGGTCGAAGCGGCGGCATCTACCGGCGGGCAGATCATGCCCCCGATCATGGGCGCGGCGGCGTTCCTGATGGTAGACTACGTAAGTCTCCCGTATTCAAACATCGTCGTCCGGGCGATCCTCCCGGCGGTGCTGTATTTTACCGGCATTTTCATCTGCGTGCATCTCGAGGCGAAGAAATCCGGGCTGCAGGGTGTGCCCCGCCGCGAGCTGCCTCCCGTGATGCCGCTTCTGAAAAAGACGTATCTGCTGCTGCCGCTCGTGATCCTTGTGTATCTCGTCTCGTCCGGCAGCCGGACAATGGCCTTTGCCGCCGCGATAGCAACCGTCACCGCGATCGTCGTAAGCATGTTTTCCAAAGAAACACGCATGACTCCGAAGAAATTCTTTGAAGCTTTGGCCGGCGGTACGCAGGGGTGCATCTCGGTCGGCGTCGCCTGCTGCGTGGCAGGCATCGTCGCGGGCTGTCTCACGATGACCGGTCTCGCCAACCAGATCCTGCACGCCATCATCGGCGTTAGCGGCAATGCGAAGCTCCTCGCGCTCTTCCTCACAATGCTCTGCTGCATCGTGCTCGGCATGGGTGTTCCGACGACCGCCAACTACTGCATCATGGCCACGACCTGCGCGCCCATTCTCGTACAGATGGGCATCCCGACGGTCGCGGCGCACTTCTTTGTGTTCTACTTCGGCATCGTCGCCGACCTCACGCCGCCGGTCGCGCTCGCGGCCTACGCCGGCGCCGCCATTGCGGGCGCAAATCCGATGAAGACCGCCTTCAACGCAACAAAGCTCGCTATCGCAGCGTTCATCATCCCGTATATCCTCGCCTACAACCCCGCGATGGTGCTCGTCGATACGACCGTCGTGGAGGTCGTTATGATTGCTATCACGTCGCTCATCGGCATGTTCGGTCTCGGGATGGCGCTCGAGGGGTACTATCGCGGGAGCATCCCCTGGTATCTGCGCATCCTCTCCGCCGCCGGCGGACTGTGCCTTGTGTACCCCGGCACGGTGACGGACGTGATCGGCATCGTCGTTGTCGGCGCGATCGTCGTCATGCAGATCCTCCGGGCGAAGAAGACGCTCAAAGCCGCATGAAACATCCGGGCAAAGTAGCGCAGCGCCCCTGCGATACCCCTTGAAAAACCCCGCAGGAGAGGGGTTCTGCCCCTCCCGCAAATAAAGGCCCTGTCAAGACGCAGCCAAGATCCGGCTGCGTCTTGTTTTTTCGTTAAAATTCAATGAAAATTCACGATTTTGCGGCGGCGCGGTGCTATCATGGAAAAAATAAATTCGATTCCCGAAAGGATCCTGCCCGATGACTTCCTTCAGCGTAAAAAAGCCGTTTACCGTGTTCGTGGCGGTGGTAGCCATTTTGGTGTTCGGCGTGATGTCGTACGTCAAGATGACCCCCGACCTGATGCCGAACATGGACTACCCCTACGTCGTCGTGGTGACGACGTATCCGGGCGCCGCGCCGGAGGAGGTCGAGGCCGTCGTCACCAAGCCGATGGAGCAGAGCATGGCGACGCTCAATGATATCAAGACCGTGACCTCCACCTCGGCGGAGAACTATTCGATGCTCGTGCTGGAGTTTGAGCAGAGCACGAATATGGACAGCGCCGTGGTGGACATTCTGCAGAAAACGCAGATGCTCACCGGCCGCTGGGACGATTCCATCGGCACGCCGAGCATCATCCGCATCAACCCGAACATGATCCCCGTGATGGTAGCCGCGGTCGATTCGTCCGAAATGGACCGCTACGAGCTCTCTCGCTTTGCCAAGGACACCGTCATCCCCGCGCTGGAAGGCACGACGGGCGTGGCGAGCATCACGACCGGCGGCATGATCGAGCGGACGATGACCATCGAGGTCAACGAGGCCAAGCTCGACAAAATGAACGCAAAGATCGCCGAAGCCATCGACAAGGCGATGGAAGACGCCAGAAAGCAGCTCGAGGACGCGCAGAAGGAGCTGGACGAGAACCGCGAGAAGGTCGAGGCCGGCACGAACCAGCTTCTCAGCGCATCGAGCGGCATCTCCGATTCCATCAAGCAGGGCGAGGACGATCTCGCCGACACGCTCACCGCCGCCGGAGAGACCGCGGCGAAGCTCGCCTCCGCGCGCGCCGCCATCGACGCGCTCAACGCCCAGCTCGAACAGGCGGAGGCCGCGCTCGCGGAAGCCGAGGCGCGTCTGGCCGAAACCGATGCGCGCATCGCCTCGCTGGAAGCGGACAGCGCGCTTTATGCCAAAGCGCTCGGCGAGCCCTACGACTCCATGGACGCCTCCACGTCGCTGGAGGCCGCCGGACTGGACGCGGACACCGTTGCCGCGCTCAACGCCAAGGGCTGTACCGATCTCGGCAGCGTCCGCACGATGAACAACTTAAACGACGTGAATCTCTCCGCGCAGCGCACCGCGCGCGCAGCGCAGGCCGTCGCGGTGGAGACCGCGCGCGTGCAGGCCGAGGAGCTACGCACGCAGATCGCCGCGGCGGAGGAGCGCTGCGCCCAGCTCGAAGAGGAATCCAAAAAGCAGATGGAATCGCTCGAAAACATGCAGAAGCAGCTCGAGGAGCTGCCGGGCGAGCTCATGGGCGGCGTAACGAAGATCTCGCTCGCGGGCGGCCAGCTCGCCGCGGCGCAGACCGCGCTCACCAGCGCGCAGACACAGCTCGACGCGGCGGTGAAAACGCTTGAGGAGCAGCTCGCCTCCGCGCTCGACGCGGCCGACCTCCACGGCGTCATCACGCTCGAAACGCTGAGCAGCCTCATTGCCGCGCAGAATCTCGACATGCCCGCCGGGTATGTGTATGACGAGAACGGCAACGGCATCATCGTCACCGTCGGCGACACCATCGCAGACGGCGAGGATCTCGAAAACCTTGTGCTGCTCGATCTCGGCATCGAGGGCCTTGACCCCATCCGCGTGTGCGATGTGGCGGACGTTGTCCGCGCCGACAACGCGGGGGAGATCTATGCCTCGCTCAACGGCAACGACGGTCTCATCCTCATGTTCTCCAAGCAGTCAAACTACGCGACGGCGAAGGTGTCTGACAACATCAACGCCGCGTTTGAAGAGCTGAGCGCGCAGTATCCGGGGCTGACGTTCACCGCGCTCATGGATCAGGGCGATTACATTTATCTCCTGCGCGACTCGATCCTCTCGAGCCTTCTCTGGGGCGCGCTCTTCTCGGTCATCATTCTCTTCCTCTTTCTGCGCGACTGGCGGCCCACGGTCATCACGCTCTGCTCGATCCCGATCAGCCTGCTCTTCGCGCTCACGCTCATGTACTTCACCGGCGTTTCCATCAACATCATGTCGCTCTCCGGTCTTTCGATATCGGTCGGCATGCTGGTGGATAACTCCGTCGTTGTGATCGAAAACACCTACCGCCTGCGCGCGCTCGGCGAATCAACGGTCAAGTCCGCCGTGTCCGGCGCGCGGCAGGTCGGCGGCGCGATCGCGGCCTCCACGCTCACGACCATCTGCGTCTTTGTCCCGATCGCGTTCGTCGAGGGCCTTACGCGCGAGCTCTTCACCGATATGGTGCTCACGCTCAGCTACGCGCTCATCGCCAGTCTCATCGTAGCGCTCACGCTCGTTCCGGCGCTCGCGGGCAAGCTGCTCGCGCACGCCAGGCCCCAGAGCGAAACGGCGTTCACGCGCTTCATGCCGAAATACAAAAAGTCCGTCCTCTGGGCGGTGAACCACAAGGCCGTCACGCTCCTCACCGCGGTGGCGCTGCTCATCGCAAGCGGCGCGGCGGTGATCGCCAAGGGCTTCACGTTCCTCCCCGATATGGAGATGGAGCAGATGATGGTAACGCTCACGATGCCGGAGGGCAGTTCCTTTGCCGACACGACCGCCGCGGCGGACGAGGCGGCGGCGCGAATGCTCACCGTGCCGGGCGTGGAGACCGTCGGCGGCGCCATCGGCGACAGCGCCGGCTCCAGCCTTTCCATGATGACCACCGAGGGCGACGTTTCGTTCTATGTCCTGCTCGAGAGCGGATACAAGGCGAGCCGCGTTGCGAAAGAGATTAACGAAAAATGCGCCGATATGGAGGCCGCCGTGAACGCCGACGCAAACTCGCTCATGTCCTCCATGACGCAGATGCTCACGAGCAGCGGCATCACGGTGCGCGTATACTCCAACGATCTCGACGATCTGCGCGAGACCGCCGACGCCGTGGCCGATGTGCTGCGCGGCGTGGACGGCACGGAAAACGTCGCCGCCGGGGAAGAGGAGCCCACCGCCGAGCTGCACTTCACCGTGGACAAGAAAAAGGCGGCAAAGGAGCAGCTCACCGTGGCGCAGGTGTATATGCAGGTGGCAAAGGCGCTCACCGGCTCGGCCGATCTCATCGAGCTTTCGGACGGCGGCGACACCTATGCCGTCAGCGTACAGACCGCCGGGAAGGACAAGATCACACCCGAATACGTCCGCTCTCTCACGTTTGACGTGACGGCGAAGGACGGCACGGTGCATTCCGTCGCGCTCAGGGACATTGCCACGGTCGAGGAGACCGAGAGCCTTTCGAGCATCCGCCGTCTCAACCAGCGCCGGTACATCGACGTGACCGCCGACATCGCCGAGGGCTGCAACGTCACGCTCGTGACGGACGCCGCCGAGGAAGCGCTCGCATCGTTCTCCCCCTCGGACGGCACGACCATCGGCTTCACCGGCGAGCGCGAATCCATCGTCGAGGCGCTCAGACAGCTCGTTTTGATGCTCGCGGTCGGTATCCTGCTCGTATATCTCGTGATGGTCGCGCAGTTCCAGGATCTCAAATCGCCGTTCATCGTCATGTTCACGATCCCGCTCGCGTTCACCGGCGGCTTCCTCGCGCTGCTCATTGCGGGGCTGGAGATCAACCTGCTCTCGATGCTCGGCATGATCATGCTCGTCGGCATCATCGTGAATAACGGCATCGTGCTCGTGGACTACATCAACCAGCTGCGCATCGGCGGCATGGACCGGCGTGAGGCCATTGCGGACGCCGCCGTCACCCGTCTGCGTCCGATTCTGATGACGAGCATCACAACCATCCTCGGTCTCATCGTCATGGCGCTCGGCCAGAGCGAGGCAACGTCGCTCATCCAGCCGCTCGCCGTAACGTGCATCGGCGGACTGCTGTACGCCACGCTCATGACGCTTTACGTCGTGCCCGTCATGTACGACGCGCTCTCCAAAAAGGCGCTCTACCACGTGGACGAGGCCGATCTCGAACTCAGCGAAAAATAAATCCCTGTCTTAGAACCCCCTGCTCTTGAAAGAGCAGGGGGTTTCGGTTACAATGAGATGATATAATGAGATAATATCTTATGATACTAAAAGGAGGTCGTATTTATGAACGTTCTCGTTACCGGCGGCGCCGGATACATCGGCAGCCACGCCTGCGTGGAGCTTCTGAACGCCGGACATTCGGTCGTTGTGGTGGACAATCTCGTCAACGCCAACGCGGAGTGCCTGCGGCGCGTCGAGCGCATCACCGGAAAGACGCTCGAATACCACGAAATGGATCTTTTGAACCGCGCAGCTCTCAATGAGCTTTTCGATACGCACCGGTTTGACTGCGTGCTCCACTTTGCCGGTCTCAAGGCGGTAGGGGAGTCGGTGCAGCAGCCGCTGCGGTACTACAACAACAACCTCGGCACGACCATCCATCTCTGCCAGACGATGGCGGCGCACGGCGTGAAGAAGATCCTCTTCTCCTCGTCCGCGACGGTGTATTCTCCGGACAATACGATGCCCGTGGACGAGAGCGCCCGCACCGGCGGCTGCACGAATCCCTACGGCTGGACGAAGTACATGAGCGAGCAGATCCTCTCCGATACGGCAAAGGCCGACGGCGAATGGACCGTTATGCTGCTGCGGTACTTCAACCCCGTCGGCGCGCATCCGAGCGGACTCATCGGCGAGGATCCGCGCGGCATCCCGAACAATCTGATGCCGTACATCGCCCAGACCGCCGCCGGACGGCGCGAGTATCTGAGCGTATTCGGCAACGACTATCCCACGCCGGACGGCACGGGCGTGCGCGACTATCTGCACGTCGTCGATCTCGCGCGCGGCCATGTCGCGGCGATGGACTATATGGCGGAGCGGAAGGGTGTTTTCGTGTTCAATCTCGGCACCGGCCACGGCTACAGCGTGCTCGACATGGTGCATGCCTTTGAAAAGGCGACGGGGAAGAAGGTCCCCTACAAGATCGCCCCGCGCCGCGCCGGAGACGTCGCCGAGGTGTACTGCGACCCGGGCAAGGCCGAGCGGGAGCTTGGCTGGAAGGCGGAACACTCTCTCGAGGATATGTGCCGCGACAGCTGGAACTGGCAGAGCAAAAACCCGAACGGGTTCGCGGGATAAAGCTTCCCTCCCGGAGGGAGACGGTTGGTTTTACGGCAAACGAACACCACGCCTGTAGGGGCGGGGCTCTGCTCCGCCCACGCAGCGTTCCGCGCAAAACGTTTTTCCCGCCGTCTTTTGCCTCCGCCCCTTTTCACCGGGGTGCCGCACTTTACAGGATAACCTGTCCACCTCCCTCAAAGAGGGAGGCATTTTTTAAATGAATAGATGAAAAGGAGACGACCCATGCCATCCAAAGTATTTGATTATATCGCCCGCGAGCAGGCGCGGCAGGACGCTACCGTTGAGCTGATCGCGAGCGAAAATTTTGTGAGCGAGAATGTCCTTCGCGCCGTCGGCTCGTGTCTCACGAACAAGTACGCCGAGGGCTATCCCGCCGAGCGCGTTTCCGGAAACCGCGGCCGCTACTACGGCGGCTGCGAGATCGTGAACGACCTTGAGGAATACTGCTGCGCCATGTGGAAAAAGGTGTTCCATACCGACTACCACGTAAACGTCCAGCCGCACAGCGGCGCGAACGCGAATCTCGCGGCGTATATGAGCGTATTGCAGCCGGGCGACACGGTCCTCGCCATGTCGCTCAATAACGGCGGCCACCTGACGCACGGCTCGTCCGTCAATTTCAGCGGCAAGCTCTTCGATATGAAATTCTACGACGTGGACGCGCAGGGCTTCATCGACTTTGCGGACGTGGAGCAAAAGGCCGCCGAATATAAGCCGAAGCTCATTCTCGCGGGCGCTTCGGCGTACAGCCGCGTCATCGATTTCGCGCGCTTCGCGGACATCGCCAAAAGCGTGGGCGCATACTTTATGGTGGATATGGCGCACATCGCGGGTCTCGTCGCGGCAGGGGACCACCCGTCGCCGTTCGGTCTCGCCGACATCATCACGACCACGACGCACAAAACGCTGCGCGGGCCGCGCGGCGGCATGATCTTCTGTAAGCCGGAGCTTGCGAAGAAGGTGGACAGCGCCGTGTTCCCCGGCACGCAGGGCGGGCCGCTCGAGCATGTGATCGCGGGCAAGGCCGTCGCCGCCGAGGAAGCCTGCACGGACGAATACCGCGAATACATCCACGCCGTTGTGCGAAACTGCCGCGCGATGTGCGAGGAATTCCGGAAAATGGGCTACGACATTGTGACCGGCGGCACGGACAACCATCTGTTCCTGCTCGATCTCACGAAAACGGGGCTCACCGGCAAGGCGGTGCAGGACGAACTCGACCGCCACGGCATCACGCTCAACAAAAACTGCGTTCCCAACGAAACGAGAAGCCCCCAGCAGACCTCCGGCGTGCGCATCGGCACCGCCGCGATGACGACAAAGGGGTACACCGAGGCGGACTTCCTCGCCGCCGCGCATCGGATCGACGAGGTGCTGCGCGCGATGCAGGCAAAAACCATGTAAAGTTTTGGCGAAATGCCATAACAGGTCTTGCGTTGGAAACGGTTTTATGGTACGTTAAATACAATACCGAACGGCTTCCGCTCTCCACCTTACGAGCGGTACGCGGTTCGATGAAAGGAGTTTGTTTTCCCCGCAGGATCCGCGGTGCGGCAGTGTGGAGACCTGCCGTATATCCTCCGTACATTCATCGGCGGAGGTAAGGTCTGAGCAGCGGAGGCTCTCAGATCAGGATCGGTACACATGGCAGAAGTACGTCTGGTAGACATCAAGAAGATCTATCCGAATCAGGGCGGCACGAAGAAGAAAAAGGGCGACGTTCCCGAGAAGAAGCACAATCTGCAGATCACCGAAGAGGGTGTCGTTGCGGTGCAGCAGTTCTCGCTGGATATCGCCGACCGGGAATTTATCGTGCTCGTCGGCCCGTCCGGCTGCGGCAAGTCCACGACGCTGCGCATGATCGCCGGTCTTGAGGAGATCACCTCGGGCGATCTTTTCATCGACGGCAAGCGCATGAACGACGTCGCGCCCAAGGACCGCGACATCGCCATGGTATTCCAGAACTACGCTCTTTATCCCCACATGACCGTTTACGAGAACATGGCGTTCTCGCTCAAGCTCAAAAAGCTCCCGAAGGCCGAGATCGACAAGAAGGTCCGCGAGGCCGCGGAGATCCTGGACATCACCGCCCTGCTCGACCGTAAGCCGAAAGCGCTCTCCGGCGGCCAGCGCCAGCGTGTCGCCATCGGCCGCGCCATCGTGCGCAGCCCCAAGGTGTTCCTCATGGACGAGCCGCTCTCC
>ERZ827524.1293-NODE-1293-length-24854-cov-3.383483_pt1 | contig 24854 bp, 25 predicted proteins | sample MGYA00519702_ERZ827524 | MGnify/ENA primary metagenome ERZ827524 (study PRJEB31778, sample SAMEA3449341) | human gut metagenome | biome: human gut; feature: human-associated habitat; material: faeces | place: United Kingdom | collected 2010/2012 ...
GCTCGAACCGTCGACCTCTAGCGTGACAGGCTAGCGTTCTAACCAACTGAACTACTGGGCCATTTGGCAGGGGCAGTAAGATTCGAACTCACGGCACGTGGTTTTGGAGACCACTGCTCTACCAGCTGAGCTATACCCCTAAAAACAACCATTTCGCAATGTTGCTTTATTATTATATATGATTGTCGAACCTTTGTCAAGAAAAATTTTCATATTTCTTATTTTTTCTTGGAAGAATTCGGAAACTACAATCGATCGGCTCTGCATGAAACAATCAATTTGCTTGATTGTTCTCCTGCAAAGCCCATCTACTTATTTATGCTTTTTCAGTTGCTTGAGCGCATCGGTGAACTGCTGTAAATCGGAGAAATCCCGATAAACAGAGGCAAACCTGACATATGCCACCTGATCAATATCCCGTAGTTTTTCCATAACCAGTTCTCCCAGGTCAGTAGATGTTACCTCTTTGGTAAAGGAATTCCGATAGTAATATTCTACCTCATTTACCATTTTCTCTAATACTTCCAATGGTATCGGACGTTTTGCGCAAGCTTTCATCACACTGCGAAGCAGTTTATCACGATCAAACGGCTGACGGGATTTATCTTTCTTTACAACAATCAGTGGTGTTGTTTCCAAAATTTCAAAGGTTGTAAAACGTCCTCCGCAGGACAGACATTCCCTGCGTCTCCGAATCGTAACTCCTTCATCACTCGGACGGGAATCAACAACCTTGCTTTCATTATACCCACAAAACGGACAATTCATATTTATCACCATTCCTTGCCGGCGTTCAAAAATATTTATAAATTTATGATATCATGTAAAAAATAAAATTACAATCCCGAATGATGATATTCATTGAAACTTTTTAAGAAAATTTAGTGAACAAGAAATTTCCTCGGGTAAATTAAAATTTTGACGATAGACTTCGATCAGCGCAGCACCATGATATTGCAGCTGATTTAGTCGATCAAAAAATGATTCAAAATCAAAGGTTCCTTCTCCGGGGAGCAAACAATCATGTGCTTCATCATTATCATTAATATGCAAATGCACCATTTGCTTACCCATAGCAGACAGCATATCAAAAGGAGACAAACCGCTTCGGATCGCCTGTTTGACATCCAAAACAAAATGAACGGTATCCCCCAAATATTTCTTCATTCCTTCAATAAAGGATACTTCTCTGCTCCTGCATCGCTGAACATTTTCCTGCGCCACAATGATTCCATGCTGTTTTCCAGCCTCACTCAATTTTCCGAAACGTTCATAATACTGTTCTGTCGGGAATTTGCTGTCGTGCCGATCTCCGTGAAATACAAATATCTCCGATCCAAGCAGGTGCATTTGATCAAAATAAATTTTGTATTCCTCCAATGTGTCCGTGAAGCGCCTTTCATAGTTAGTAAAAAACATGAACGGTTCCGATATCGAATTATACGGGTGCATACTGACTGCGTGCATCCCATGTGAATCCAGTATTTTTTTTATTTCCGTTAAAAAACCGGTACGATATTCACTCGGAGAGTTATAAAAAATTTCAATTGTTTTGACATTTAAATTTGCCAATTGTTTTACTGCATTTTCAGTTACTTCCGGATAAAAACAAGCAGTAGACGCCCCAAAATTAATCATTATTACGTAAACCTTTCCAAAATATGTTTCTATGCAATTATTACAGCATAGTCCTTTCGAAAATGTTCCTTTACAACAACAAACATCCAAAACAAAAGGGACAGCAAAAAGCCGTCCCATTAATCCGCAAAATCTTATTCAGCTTTCATCTTAGCGAAACAGTCACTGCAGTATACAGGGCGGTCTTCGCGTGGTCTGAACGGAACTTTTGCTTCTGCTCCGCAGCTTGCGCAAGTCGCTGTGAACATTTCTCTCTCTGCTCTGGAAGCGTTTTTGCGGTTGTCGCGGCATGTTTTGCATCTCTGCGGCTCATTTACAAAGCCTTTTTCTGCATAGAATTCCTGTTCACCGGCAGTGAATACGAACTCAGCGCCACACTCTTTACAAGTTAGGGTTTTGTCTTCAAACATAATACTGATACCTCGCTAAAGAAATAATTTTTTTACCCAAGACGGATATGAACCGACACCTTTGAAAAATCAACGCTCTGGCTTAAGCTATATGGGCATATATTTATGAAAAAATCATACATTTTTTAGCTTTCGTCTTACGCGTTGGAGTGCGTTGTCTACTGCTTTAGCGGTGGTACCAAGCTTTTGAGAAATTTGCTTGTAATCATTACCATCAAGATACAGAAACAAAACTTCTTTTTCCAGATCAGACAAAAGTGTGTCAACACCCGCTTTGACCGCATTCAGTTTTTCGCGGGCAATAACAATATCCTCCGGTGTTGCTGACTGTGCATCATAAACCTCATCATAGTCTAAATGATCAATTGACACTGCGCGGTCCAATGACTTAAACTTATTGGTATTGGTATATTGCAAGGCCTTCCGGATACGGTTATCAATACAGGTGTTTGCAAAAGTGTTAAAGCTGTAATCAGAGTCGGCATCATAAAAGGTAATCGCATTCATCAGACCGATCAAGCCTTCCTGAATCACGTCTTCCAGTTCATATGCGCTGATACTATACCCTTTTGCTTTTTTCTTAACCAATCCCATATAACGGGATATTAACACAGCCAAAGCGTTTTCATTGCCGCTTTGCGCACATTGCAACAATTGGCTGTCATCGCAAGAAAGAAAATCATTCAGGGAAAATTGTTCGGGCATACTGTTAAAAAGCCAACTCTCTTTACAATTTTCTTTAGTATACATCATCTTTTTTTAATTGTCAACAGTTTTTTGTCATTTTGTAAAAAAATACACAAAACGACAATTGTTTTTTTAATAATACACCAAAATAAAAATCATATGATAAAACAAAATCACTCATTTTTAATCAATGCAGCAGCATTAACCGGTTAATTTTTCACGCAGCATCATAAGAATCTTTTTTTCTCTCCTTGATACCTGAACCTGCGTCATACCCAGCCGATTAGCCGTCTCAACCTGCGTTTTATTACCAAAATACCGCAGTGTTATCAACTGCCTGTCATTATGATCCAAACAGTCAATTACCTCTTTTAATGCAATTTTATCCGACATTTCTTCTTCCGGAGCCTCAATTTTCACGTCAAACTGTCCGCCGCCATCTTCCTCATCTTCAGTTAAAGACATCGGCGGCTGGCTGACTCCCAGTGCCTCTACAATCAGTTCCGGATCCACCTCCAACATAAAAGCCAGCTCTTGAATCGTGGGCTCCCGGAAATGATCAACCATAAATTTTTCCCGCTGACGTACTACCTTCAAAGATAACTCTTTCAAACTGCGGCTTACCTTAATCGCTCCGCCGTCACGAAACAATCGGCGCATTTCCCCCAATATTACCGGAACAGCATATGTTGAAAATTTTACACCCCTGTTCTCATCAAAAGCATCAATCGCTTTGATCAGCCCTATGCTTCCGGCTCCGAATAAATCATCATATTCTATGCCGCGCCCTTTAAATCGGTGAGCACAGGAATGCACCAGTCCTAAATTGTTTTTTACAAATAATTCTTTTTCATCTTTTGTTATCGTCATCGGCAGGTGCATATTCCTTTCTGTTATTTACACGCTCCGCCTTTTTATAAAGCCGGTTCCATCCTTGCGTTCATTTCCTTTTTCAGCACCACTGTGGTTCCTTTCCCCGGTGTGGAATACACCCTGACACGATCCATAAAACTTTGCATTACAGCAAAACCGAGTCCTGCGCGTTCTCCCGTCTGACAGGTGGTAAACATCGGCTCCATTGCCTGTTTAATATCATCAATGCCACAGCCGTTATCCCTGATTTTAATGGAAATCGTTCGATCCTCAAGAATTTTCGCATGTATGTATATCACACCGATTTTTTCCCGATAGCCATGCACGATGCTGTTTGTGACAGCTTCTGATACCGCCGTTTTAATATCTGCCATTTCATCAACGGTCGGATCGAGCTGAGCAAAGAAGGCAGCTACCGCAACCCTTGCAAAACTTTCGTTATTCGAGCGGCTCAAAAAGCTTAACTTCATTTCATTTGTTGTATTCATGCTTTTATTTTTCCTTTCCTGTCTTTATTTATCAAATGTTGCAAGCTTGTCCAACCCCGCAAGACGCATTACTTTTTTCATGTGACTCGATACATTTTGTATCCGTAATTCTCCGTCCATCGACTGCATCAGTTTGTACCGCCCCATCACCAATCCGATTCCGCTACTGTCCATAAAAGTAACATCCTTAAAATCTAAAACCAGAATTTCCGGCAAAGAACTTTCCAAAGAAAAATCTATCGTCTCCCGAATTTCTTTTGCAGAATGATGATCAATATCTCCCATGATAAAAGCTGTGATAATACCATCTTGATTCTCTATTCTGACCGGCATACTACAATCTCCTTTCTAAAAAACATTCGCTTGAAATCTTGTCGAATAAAAGCATATTCTGTCGATTTCCGCCATAATATTATTGGTAAATTTTTCTTAGATATACATAAAATATTTCTATATCAATTATTTCAATGATTTATGTATATTTTCAGGATTTTCTGCATAAGAAAAATCCTATATCATATGATATAGGATTCGGTATAAAAATATTGTCGCAATTTGTCACGCTTTTATATTTTATCTATCTTTCATTTCTGAAGCACAGCCAAACGCATTTCTCCTGCCAAATACAATGATCCGCAAATCAACATAGTATCCTCTTCTTCCAGCTTTTCCAATGCCATCTGTAAAGCCTCTTCCCTGCTTGAATACGCAGTTACCTCTTGACAATAAGGTTGAATGGTGTTTTTTAGCTGCTGGGGAGATAAACTTCGCGGGTTATCGATCGGGACAGTACAAATTTGTTTACATAACGGCGAAATCAATTTAACCGCTTCTGTATAATCTTTATCAGCCAGCATTCCAATGACAGCAACTTTGGGAAAACAACGCAGTTCTTTGATTGTTTGCGCCAGTGCCTTCATCCCACTGTAATTATGCGCGCCGTCAATCACAATTAGCGGCTTAGAAGAGATCACTTCGAATCTGGCAGGAAATTTTGTTTGACTGATTCCGTCTAACATTGCTTCACGCGGTATCACATAACCCATTTGGGTTAAAATCTGCATAACCTCTAATACCATAAGACAATTATAAACCTGATGTTTTCCAACCAAACCAATATGATAACATTGATTTCCGTAGCAAAAATCAGAACCGAAAATATCAGCGTTGGTAATATGCAATCCCCCGATATTCGGCATAATGAGCGAGCTGTTTTTCTTTGCACATTCCTCCAGGATGACCGCTAAAACATCGTCATCCTGCTTCGGATAGGTTACAACTGATGTTGTTGCTTTAATAATTCCTGCCTTTTCATGTGCAATCTGTGCGACGGTATCGCCTAAAACCTTGGTATGATCCAAAGAGATTGCCGTAATAACCGAAACCAACGCTGTATCTATAATGTTGGTTGAATCGCATCTTCCTCCCAATCCGACTTCCAGACAAACAACATCACATTTCTGCTCCGCAAAATAAAGAAATGCTAATGCCGTGTTACATTCAAATTCATTGATTCCGTCACCCTGCATTTTCATCTCTTCTGCATAGGGAATAATTTTCTCCAGCAAACGCGCAAAATCCTTTTGTCCGATCATTTGCCCGTTGATTTGAAAGCGTTCTCGAAACTCAGTTACATAAGGAGAAATATAAAGACCGGTGCGATATCCCGCCCTTTGCAGGATATTTGCGCACAATGTCGTTACCGAGCCCTTGCCGTTTGTTCCGGCGACATGGATATATTTTAATTTTTTTTGTGGATTTCCGAGCTTTCCAAGCAAACAGCGCATTCTGTCTAAACCCGGATAAGAGCTGAATCTCGACAGCGAATGAACATACTTTTCCGCTTCCTCGTAGGTCAATGCAATGCCCCTTTTCCAAAACAAGATAAATCAAAAGCTGCTTTGTATCACAAAACAGCTTTTAATCACTATTCGCTACTGAAATTATCCCAAATCTTGTATGCTTTGCAGGATTTTTGCCAGACGTTCGTTCGCTTTCTCTAGCTTTTCTTTTTCCTGCGCAACAACCGCTTCCGGCGCTTTAGAAACAAATTTTTCGTTAGACAACTTACCGTTCAAGAATTGGATGTCTTTCTCACAGGCTGCTTTTTCTTTATTCAGCCGTTCCAATTCTTTTTCGGTGTCGATCAAGTCGCCCATCGGAATAAAAATACGGGCGCAATCGGTTACCAACTGCATGGTATTACCCAAATCAAAATCTTTACCGACAATCAGCTCAGAAGTACTTGCCAAACGTACAAAGAACGGAGCGGCATTCATAAATATTTCTTCATAAGGTGTTTCTACATAAACAGCCGCTTTTTTGCTCGGCGGAATATTCTTTTCTGCGCGGGCATTTCGAATGGTGCGAATTGCTTCCATCACGCGCTCAAAATCTGCCTCCTCTTTTTCAAAGGATAACGCAGAATCATATTCCGGATATTTTGCAATCATGATGCTCTCCCCGTCATGAGGCAATGCCTGCCAGATTTCCTCGGTGATGAACGGCATAAACGGATGCAACAGCTTCAAGGTATTGGACATTACATAAACAAGCACTTTCTGCGCATTGACCGAAGTTTCTCCTCCTGCGTTCAAACGTGCCTTTGTCAGTTCAATATACCAATCACAAAGAATATCCCAGATGAAATCATAAAGCTTCTGTACCGCAATACCCAATTCAAATTTTTCCAGATTAGCGGTTACTTCACGAATCAGGTTGTTATACTTGGAAAGCACCCACTTGTCTTCTGCCAACAATTCCGAGGGCAGTTCCACTTTATCGGTTTCTTCAGACAAATTCATTAAAATAAATCGCGTTGCATTCCAGAGCTTATTGGCAAAATTCCGGCTTGCAGTAATTCTTTCCGGCGTATAACGCATATCGTTGCCCGGGCTGTTTCCGGTAGCCAGCATAAACCGCAGTGCGTCTGCACCGAATTCATCAATGACCTCCATCGGATCAATTCCGTTTCCGAGCGACTTAGACATTTTTCTGCCTTGTGCATCTCTGACCAATCCATGGATCAATACCGTATCAAACGGTACCTCACCCATATGCTCTACACCCGAGAAAATCATGCGGGCAACCCAGAAAAAGATAATATCATATCCGGTTACCAACGTGCTGGTCGGATAGAAATATTTCAGGTCTTCGGTGTTTTCGGGCCATCCCAATGTGGAAAACGGCCACAAAGCAGAGCTGAACCAGGTATCCAGCGTATCCTCATCCTGTTTCATATTATGACTGCCGCATTTTGGGCAAACCGAAACGGTTTCTTTGGAAACCACCATTTCACCGCAATCCTGACAGTAATAAGCAGGGATACGATGTCCCCACCAAAGCTGTCTGGAAATACACCAATCCTTGATATTTTCCATCCAATGATAATAGGTTTTATCAAAGCGTTCCGGTACAAACTTGGTCTTCCCCTGCTTTACCGCCTCAATAGCAGGCTCCGCAAGCGGCTGCATTTTCACAAACCATTGTTTTGAAACACGAGGCTCTACCGTGGTAGAGCAACGATAGCATTCACCTACATTGTGGGAATGTTCCTCTACTTTTACCAAGAATCCGCCTTTGTCTAAATCTTCCACAACTGCCTTACGCGCCGTCATCAAATCCATGCCGCAGTATTTTCCGCCGTTTTCATTGATATGCGCATCATCGGTCATAATGTTGATAATCGGCAAATCGTGGCGTAAGCCTACCTCAAAGTCGTTCGGATCATGTGCAGGTGTAATTTTCACTACGCCGGTACCAAATTCCATATCAACATAGGTATCCGCTACAATCGGAATTTCACGATCCATCAGAGGAAGAATCAGCATTTTTCCAATCAAATGCTGATAACGCTCGTCGTCCGGGTGCACCGCAACGGCGGTATCACCCATCATGGTTTCGGGGCGGGTAGTGGCAAGCTCTAAATATCCGCTGCCATCTGCCAGAGGATAACGCAGATGCCAAAAATGTCCGGCTTTTTCGGCATATTCCACCTCGGCATCCGAAATAGAGGTTTCGCAATTCGGACACCAGTTAATAATACGTTCTCCGCGGTATATCAAGCCTTTTTCATATAAGCGGACAAAGACTTCATTTACTGCTTTGCTGCATCCTTCATCTAACGTAAAACGCTCTCTGGACCAATCACAAGAGCTTCCCAGTTTTTTCAGCTGCTCGACGATTCTTCCGCCGAATTTGGCTTTCCATGCCCACGCACGCTCTAAAAAACCATCGCGTCCGATATCCTCTTTGGTTATTCCTTCTTCTTTCATGGCAGCCACGATTTTTGCTTCAGTCGCAATCGAAGCATGATCGGTACCCGGTATCCAAAGAGCTTCATATCCCTGCATTCTTCTGAACCGGATCAAGATATCCTGCAAGGTATTGTCCAGTGCATGCCCCATATGAAGCTGTCCGGTAATATTTGGCGGAGGAATTACAATCGTATACGGCTTTTTATCCGGATTGGGTTCAGCCCTGAAATAGCCATTGTCATTCCAGAATTTATAAATTCTATCTTCAAATTGCTTCGGATCATAAATTTTGTCCAACTGTTTTGACATGAAGGAACTTCCTTTCCACAAATAATGTATTTACATTTTATTATCCTACATTTTAGGGGATAAAGTCAAGTGATATTTAAAAAAAGCCAAAGAATTTTGTAAAATTCTTTGGCTTTTCCATGTTATAAAGATATTTTTGTCTTTTTAATCACCTGCTGCAATATTTTAAATACAAAATATGCCGCTAAAGAGTTCACGCCTGCTTTAAACAGATTAAACGGTATAATAGCAGGAACCAATATTGCCATCACCTGTTCTCTGGGTGCACCCATAAAAATAGGGGTAAACAGGATATTCCATATAACCATTGATACGGTCATTGCAAGGGTGCCAGCCACCATAGCGGCGATTTCCCACCCCATGTTTTTACGCTTTTTATAAATATTGCCGGCAACCAACACATAGCAACCGGTTGCGAAAATATGCATCAAAATGCCAATCCAACCGCTTCCGGCGCTGACCGTAAGTCCCTGTATTACCGACACAATCACCGTTGTAATCAATCCCGCGCTGGGGCCATACATAAAGGTAATCAATACAATCGGAATATCAGCCATGTCATATTCCAAAAACGGAGCTGCCGGAAACAGAGACAATCGAAATAAGTAAACCAAAATCACCGATATTGCGCTGAACATTCCGATAAGCACCATTTTTTTGACAGGCATCCGGGAACGCTGACGTCCCATTGCTCCGCGGCTCTCTGTGTGAGAACCTCTTTTGTTTAACTTGCTTGTGTTTTCCATGAAAACAATCCCCTTTCAGCGTCTGTTCTTCTAAGACCGTCTTTTGATGAACAGCAGCGAAAAAGCCGCTGTTCCATACTACACAGTCTGACTGAAAGCGAATACGAATTTTACATTCGTATTGGGGGTGAAAGCAGTGACAGGAAACAAAATGCGCCCTTTATACAGAAAATTTCTGCACAAAGGGCGCACCAATACAGCAAAACCATATCACTATATCGTTTCTTTCATCCGGACTTTAACCGTCGGTATCGAAATTTCATCGATTCAACCGCCTTTTCAGACAGTTCGTGGACTTTAACCACCGGTGGAGAATTGCACTCCGCCCCGAAACAGACATATTATTATTTATGAAAAGACCAATGAATTAGTCTTCGCATCCACAATCACAATGACCGCCTTCACAATGACAATCATCGTCCATTGCATCCAGATCAAACTCTAAATGCTCCCCGCAGTTCGGGCAAGTCATCTCGCCTTCTTCCAACATATCATAGTTCAGATAGATGGAATCTCCGCACTCCGGACAAACAACTTCATATTCCTCTTCACAGTCACAGTCATCATCGTCACACTCGTCACCGTAAAGATCTTCTTCCACTTCGCCGAGATCCTCATCGATCGCGTCGACCACTTCCTGCAATTCATCATAAGCTTCCTCTACATCAACAATAGACAAAGCCATCTCATCCAAAACATCGATAATTGCAGTGAACAACTTGCCTTCCTTGGTTTCGGTGTCAATGCTTAATCCATTGAGCAAACCCTTTAAATAAGCTACCTTCTCTGTAATGTTCATAAACGCACCTCCGTTAATTAAAATTATATGCCGTTATTATAGGCATTCATACCAAAATTTATGCACGTTCCATATATTCGCCGGTTCTGGTATCCACACGAATCATATCACCCTGATTAATAAACAACGGTACTCTGATTTCCGCACCGGTTTCCAGTGTAGCCGGTTTGGTTGCGTTGGTTGCAGTATCGCCTTTAAAGCCCGGATCGGTTTCAGTAACCTCAAGCTCTACAAAAAACGGAGGCTCTACACCGAAAACGTTTCCTTTATAAGACAATACCTTAACTTCCATATTTTCTTTTACAAATTTGAAGTTGTCTCCTAATTTGCTTTCGTCAATCGGTTCCTGCTCATAGGTCTCAGTGTCCATAAAATAATACAAAGAGCCGTCACTGTAAAGATACTGCATATCTTTACGCTCTACATAAGCAGTCGGGAACTTTTCGGTCGGATTAAAAGTTCTTTCTATTACACTTCCCGAAATGACATTTTTTACTTTTGCCCGAACGAACGCAGCGCCTTTTCCGGGTTTTACATGCTGAAACTCAACAACCTGCAAAACGTTGCCATCCATGTCAAAAGTTACGCCGTTTCTGAAATCACCAGCTGAAATCATATGCTACCTCCAAAATGTTAGTATCCAAGCCATTAAATATCATTTATCATCTTTTTGCAAAGCTTGGCATATACATATAGTTTATCCTATATTTCATAATTTTTCAAGTCTAAATTACAAACTTATTCTTTCTTTTTTTGATTTTGTTAAATTTAGACAGCCATTATCCCGTACAACCACCATATCTTCGATTCGTACGCCAAATTTTCCTTCCAAATAAATTCCCGGTTCTATCGTAAACAGCATATTATTTTCGGTTATCTGTTCATTCTTGGGAGAGATGTTCGGCTTTTCATGAATTTCCAATCCTACGCCATGCCCGGTGGAATGTCCGAAACACCCCGCATAACCGCTGTTATCGATCAATTGCCTTGCCGCAGCATCAATACTGTTACAGGACATTGATTTTTTTACCGCTTGAATAGCGGCAAGCTGCGCCTTTAACACGGTATCATATACCCGCTCTTGCTCAGAAGAAATTCCACCAACTGCAACGGTGCGGGTCATATCACTGTGATACCCATTTACCACTGCGCCGAAATCCATGACGATAAAATCGCCGTTTTCCACAGGTTTATCAGTGGGAACCGCATGAGGAACGGCTGAATTCTTTCCGGATGCAATAATCGTTTCAAAAGAGATATCCTCTGCGCCGAGCTTTTTCATGGTGTAATCCAAAAAAAGCGCAATTTCCCGTTCAGTTCTTCCCTTTTTTATATAATTAAGAGTTTCCTCAAAAGCCTTCTCTGCGATTCGCTGCGCGTCTATGACAGACTGAATTTCCTGTTCGCTTTTTACAATCCGATCCGACAAAATTACCTTTTGAAAATCATCGGAATCCAGAAAACGAATATCAGGAAACATCTTCTGATAATCCCGAAACTCACTCAGAGTCATATGCTCAGCCTCTACCGCAACTGTTTTTATCTGATTTTCCCGAAACAAAGTATCCATTTGCTCTGTCAAACGATCGGCAAGAATCACTTCGCAATCGGTAATTTGAGCTTTTGCATGTTCATAATAGCGAAAATCAATAAAGAAACAACTTTTTTTCGGCATGACAACCAGAACTCCTGCGGAAGACAAAAATCCGGTATAATATCTTCTGTTAATCGGAGATATAATCAAGCCTGCGTCAACCTGTTCCGGCAATTTTTCAGCCAGCCTATCTAATCCGGTCAATTGCAACCCCTCGTTTCTGTGCTCGCTTTTAGGATACATCAGATAATATTTTGAATTCCCTGCAAGGCAAGCAGATAGCTGTATTTTCCGAAACCGGAAATTTGTCCGACGCATGCCGGCGCAATCACTGATTTGGAGCGAAATTCTTCCCGACTGTGAATATTGGAAAAATGAACCTCAATACACGGAATTTTCACTGCAGCGATGGCATCACGAATGGCATAACTATAATGGGTGTAAGCCCCGGCATTAATCACAATGCCGTCAAAATTCTGCCGGGCTGCATGAATATGGTCAATGATCTCTCCCTCGCTGTTGGACTGAAAAGTTTGACACTCCAATCCCAACGATGTAGCATAATCTAAAATCTGCAAATTAATGGAATCAAATGTTTCCTTGCCGTAAATACTGGTTTCCCGCTCACCGACCATGTTGATATTCGGCCCGTGCAGCACTAAAACTCTTTTCCGGATAATACTCATTGTTCCCGTACACAATCCTATTTCGGCATAAAATACCGGATTGTATTTCTCCTTCTTTTGTATTTTACCTCATCATAAAACATTTTACTCTTTTTTTCAAGGTTATTTCAAACAGTTTAAATAGATTTGCTGCATTCTTTGCGCATCCTCTGCTTGTGTTCCTGCACTTTCACAAATAAAAGTAGGCGTCAGCCCCTTTTTTGCAATCAGTTCCGCCAACGGTTCAAAAAATGGTCCGTAAATCTCGTCTGCAAAAGTTAAATGGCGCTTTTCTCCGCCCTTTTCGGTATACTCTATCTGACTGAAATGGGAATGAAAAACTTTCAAACGGGCAAATCCCAATTCATTTTCAATCGTATCCAAAATTTGCTCATAATCAGCTGTCGACTGTAAACTGCCAAGTGTTCTGGCATTCAAATGGCCAAAATCAATACAAGGCAGAAAATGATCGTTTATTTTGCAAAGCTCCATTACTTCCTGCAAATTGCCCAGCTGATTGAATTTTCCCATTGTTTCCGGGCAAAGAATAATATCATCCAGATTTTCCTCTCTCATGGCTTCCCATGCACGCGTCAGCGTATCTTTTGCAAGTTCCAGCGCTTCTTCACGGCTGATTTTTCCCGCCGATCCCGAATGTACTACAAATCTGGATGCACCCATCGCTTTTGCCGCTCGGGCGGTCTGTAAAATATACTCAACACTTTTATTTCGTGTTTCCGGGTCAATACCAGAAAGGGAAATATAATAGGGTGCATGAATAGACAGAGAAAGATTGTATTTTCGTGCTTCCTCACCAAATTCGGCAGCGGATTGATTGCTGACCCGAACGCCGTGCCCGCATTGATATTCATAGGCCGTCAATCCGAATTCGTTTACAAACGCAGGTACCTCTATCGTTTTTTTATGTCCGTTTGCCGCAAAGCTTTCACTGTTACCGGCAGGACCAAACAAGGCCGTCATCCTTTTTCCTCCTTTGATTTTCTGCTTTTCATCAATTTATTTTCCAGTTTTCTCTTCAGCTTAAAAAAAGCGCCTGATTCATAACAAATAGGTTCGGTTAAGATACATTTCATACCTTTTAATTTTCCGCCTAAAATATCAGTAAAAAGCTGATCTCCCACAATAGCAACCTCAGACGGAGTTAAACCAAATCTTTTACATGCCCTGGTCATCCCAACCGTCAGCGGTTTTAAGCCTCTGGATACAAATTCCAATTGCAATATTTCTGCAAACGGTTTGACCCTGTTATGAGAATTATTTGACACAATCATCATCGGAATATCCGCCTGCCGCATTGTCTCTAACCATTGCATAACGCCTTCCCCGGGTTCCGGGTTTCCGTGCGTTGTCAGGGTATTATCAACATCCAATATCAAAGCTTTAACATGATGTTTTTTTAATAGTTCTGTTGTTATCATAGTCACATTTTTTACAATTAAATCAGGTTGGAAAATCTTCATTTTTTTCGCGTTCCTTCCGCTTCCGGGTTCTATTATGATCGGATTTGACGAATGGTCGGCAGGTCAAATGTATAATAAATCAGATTATTTCGGCGGGTATCACCCTACGAACACTTTTTTATACAATAAAAAAGGTGTAACAATTATAGTTACACCTTTCACACTACCAAACACTCACCGATCGGCAGTAATAAGTATAAATTACTTAAACTTACGTTTGCGAGCTGCTTCGGATTTCTTTTTGCGCTTTACAGAAGGCTTTTCATAATGCTCTCTTTTACGAACTTCGGCGAGAACGCCATCCTTTGAGCAAGATCTCTTAAATCTTCTAAGAGCGCTATCCAAAGACTCATTCGGTTTGATATCGATTTTAGCCATTTTATTCCCTCCCTTTGCTACAACAGCAGAGGTTTACAACATAATTGTGTAACAAAATATATTATACAATATAAAGCATAATATTGTCAAGCAAATATTAGCAATTAGGAACAAAGAACAATAATTTTTTCTTTCTTTGTTACAATGTACGAAATATTTTTCGCTTTATTCGGACTAACGAACAACAATGTTCACGATTTTTCCCGGAACGTATATTTCTTTCACAATCGTTTTATCTGCTAAAATTTCTTTAATTTTTTCGTTGTTCTTCGCCAAAGCAAGAACCTCATCCTTTGCTGCATCTGCCGGAATCATCAATTTGGATTTCAGCTTACCGTTGACTTGCAGTGCGATCTCAACCGTATTCTCGACACACTTGCTCTCATCATACTGCACCCAACTGCTGTGCGCAATCATATCCTGATTACCCAACAACTGATAAATTTCCTCGGTAACATGCGGTGCAAAAGGGTTGAGCATAATCAAGAGATCAGTATATTCTTTCCTGTTGATTGTGCCGACATCCTGAATATCATTTAACAGTGCCATCATCGCTGCGATTGCAGTATTGAATTTCAGCGATTCAATGTCCTCTGTTACTTTTTTTATGGTTTTATGGAAAGACACTTCCAGCTCTTTGCGATATGAATCCCCTTCAATCAAGCAATCCTGCAGGCTCCATATCTTTTCCAAAAAGCGTTTACAGCCTTTTATGCTGGCAGAGCTCCACGGTGCGGACTTTTCAAAATCTCCGATAAACATCTCATACATACGCAAAGTATCTGCGCCGTATTCTTTCACAATATCGTCCGGATTGACTACGTTACCGCGGGATTTACTCATCTTTTCCCCGTTTTCGCCCAGAATCATACCATGGCTGGTACGTTTTTGATACGGTTCTTTACAACTGACCACACCAATATCATACAAGAATTTATGCCAGAAACGCGAATACAGCAGATGTAGCGTTGTATGCTCCATGCCACCGTTATACCAATCAACCGGTAGCCAGTAATCCAACGCTTCCTTCGCTGCCAAAGCATCCATGTTGTCCGGATCACAATAGCGCATAAAATACCACGAAGAACCCGCCCACTGCGGCATAGTATCGGTTTCTCTCTTTGCAGGAGCACCGCAAACCGGGCAGGTGGTATTTACAAAACTATCCATCGTAGATAGCGGCGATTCTCCGTCGTCAGTCGGCTCATAAGAATCAACCTCCGGCAGCATCAGAGGAAGTTCATTTTCCGGCACCGGAACATATCCGCAATGCTCACAATAGATAATAGGAATGGGTTCTCCCCAATAACGCTGTCTGGAAAATACCCAGTCACGCAATTTGAAGTTGACTTTGGTATGACCTTTTCCTTCTTTTTCCAGCCATGCAATAATGGATTTTTTAGCTTCTTCTACCGACATTCCGTTTAACATACCGGAATTGACCATAATGCCGGTTTCGCAATCGGTAAAGGCTGCTTCTTCCACATTTCCGCCGCTTACCACTTCGATAATCGGCAGATTGAATTTTTTCGCAAAATCATAGTCCCTGGTATCATGTCCGGGTACTGCCATAATGGCTCCCGTTCCGTAAGACACCAAAACATAATCGGAAATAAAAATCGGAATTTCTTTTCCGTTGACCGGATTGATTCCCATTACACCTTTTAATTCTACACCGGTTTTATCTTTCACAAGCTCTGTCCGCTCAAAATCAGATTTCTTAGCGGCTTCTTCCTGATAAGCTTTGATATCTGACATATTTTCCAACCGGTCCGCCCATTTTTCAATCAATGGATGTTCCGGAGAAATAACCATATAGGTCGCTCCGAACAAGGTATCCGGACGGGTTGTATAAACGGTCAATTTATCTCCGGCGGTAGTCATAAAATCAACTTCCGCACCGGTGGAACGTCCGATCCAGTTCTTCTGCGAAATTTTTACCCTATCAATATAATCCACTTCATCAAGGTCATCAATCAGACGCTGAGCATACTCGGTAATCTTCAGCATCCATTGGCTTTTTACCTTATGGACAACTTCACCGCCGCAGCGCTCGCAAACTCCGTTCACCACTTCCTCATTTGCCAAAACAACTTTACAGGAAGTACACCAGTTTACGGACATCTCTTTTTTGTATGCCAGTCCCTTTTTAAATAACTGCAGGAAAATCCACTGCGTCCATTTATAATAATTAGGGTCAGTGGTATTGATTTCCCTGTTCCAGTCAAAGGACAAACCCAACGATTTGAGCTGTTCCTTAAAATGAGCTACATTCTGCTTGGTAACAATTTCAGGATGAATCTTATTTTTGATTGCAAAATTTTCGGTTGGTAGTCCGAATGCGTCCCATCCCATCGGATAAAGCACATTGTATCCTTCTAACCGACGTTTTCTCGCCACGATATCTAATGCCGTATAGGAACGCGGATGCCCTACATGCAAGCCCTGTCCGGAAGGATAAGGAAATTCTACCAAAGCATAATATTTCGGCTTGGTATAATCATTGGTTGCGGCAAATACATTCTTTTCATCCCAAATGTTTTGCCATTTCTTTTCTATTTCAGAAAAGTTGTATTTCATGAATAACAATCCTTTCGCTTTCTGTCTAATTTTCACCCAAAATTGTTTCGGTATTCAACACATCGCCATCTGCCCAAAGACGCTCTAAAGAATAGAACTCTCTGGTTTCGGTCAGAAAAATGTGGACTACGACATCAATATAGTCCAACACAATCCAGTTTCCGGATTGATAGCCTTCTACCTTGTGCGGCTTAATTCCCATTTCTCCGAGTTGGTATTCTACCTCATCCGCCAGCATTTTCACCTGTGTATTGCTGGTTCCGTTAGCTATTATAAAATATTCCGCAAGTATTGTCAAATCTTTTACTCTGATGGCAACAAGCTCTTCTGCTTTTTTACTGTCTAAAATTTTTACAGTATTTTTTACTAATTCGTTTGCCGTCATGAAAAATCGGAATCTCCTTTCGCGATATATCGATCGCCGCATTCTTTTATTTCATCATTGTAATTTCTATTATTCACTTGATTTGCTTGTCGTACTGCTGGCGCCGATATTATCCATTGCTTCCTGTGTGTCTTCCACAGTTACTTTATCAAACACTTGGATAATACCAAGTTCTTCTGCCGGCACGTCATCCGAATACGGACGAAAATATTGATTTAATAGATCTGCCATCAATGCCTTATTTAATGAATAAATAGACAATTTCTGACCGCTGGCAACCTTATATGAGCCGGAAGAACCGGGCGCGGAATGGAAAACAATGTTTGATTTTTCCAGCCCCTGTGCTTGTTTTGCTAAATCCAGCATCTCGGCAAGCGTCAAATTTGTTGTCACCTTGCCAAGCAGCGTCGGCATCATTTTAGTCAGTTCTCCGGTACTGGCATCCAGCAGACGATCCATCAGCGCCGACAAAAAGATACGCTGAGAACGCTGGCGTCCGAAATCTCCGCCGTTATTTTTCCGTTCTCTAACAAAGGCTTCTGCAATCTGACCGCTCATCAACTGTTTGCCTTTTTTTATTTTATAGCCCTCGTTACTGGTAAAGGCGGTAGGAGAATCAATTTCGATTCCGCCCAGCACATCCACAATGCCGCGAAAACTATCCATAGTAATGGTTACGTAATAATCAATTGGGATATCAAAAGTTTCGTTAATTACTGTAGCAAGCCCTTCAATACCGCCGCCTTTTTTCTCACTTTGGTTGGTTACCGCATTAATTTTGTTTGTTTTACCGGTGGGATATTTATCATCAATATAAGTATCGCGCGGGATTTGAAGAATATTCACTTTCTTTGCCGAGATATCATAGTTTACCACCATAATAACATCCGCCATATGATTTCTTCGGTAAGATAAATTCTTTTTTTCGTTGTCCGTATCATAACCACAAACCAGAAAATTTTTGGTCAAATGGCTGATTTCCGGCTTAGTCGCCATGGAAGCATTCAAGTCTCCTTCTGAGAAAAGACCGGTATTCATTAATACGACCGCCGCCAAAGCCAGTCCGGCAACAATAATCATAATAATGGAAATGATCAACATTACTTTATCTTTTGTTTTCATTTTTTTCTTTTTTTTCACTTTATCTGCGGTCATAAAATGTTACCTCCAAGTTATTATCCGTTCTTTTGCTGATTATCCCACATGCTCAATTCATTATAACAAAAATCATCAAAACTCTGTTTTGCTGTTCGCCGATAGGCGCATGTGCTGCCTAAAACAGCACGATTTATTGCTGCAATGTAAAAGTACCGGCACTTTGTGCCGATCAGCCGCATTATATGCGGCGCGCAGATGCAATGCATCTGCTTTGATTTTCCTTATAACACGCTACGCTGTCGGGATGAAGCAACTGCTTCCTTGATATGAGATCCTGAAGCAAAAACTCCATGGCATACAACATCGCCGCGTCCAAACTTTTTTCAGACAATTTCCGAACGAATTCGACATCAGAATAACAGCGGTCGTCTGAGGTCAAATCAGCAATAAAAATGATCTTTTCCAGCAAAGACATTCCTGCGCGGCCGGTAGTATGATACCGTATTGCATGAATCATATCATCGTTGTTTATTTTTAAAACGTCTTTAACAAACGCAGCACCGGCAATTGCATGATACAACGGCGGACTTTTCCGTTCGACAGTAGTTAAGATTATACCACTATTCGCTATTGTTTGCAACATAATATCGAAATTGTCATTTTTACAGACATCATGTAACAATCCTGTCATTTTTGCAATCCTTTTGTCATATTGATAAAGCTCTGCCAAATACTCGGCACGCTTTGCCACGTTCACACTATGCTCCAAGCGTTTCGATTTCAATTTTTGCGACAATAACTGCAAAATTTCATTTTCACTTATCAGCACAATAGCTTCTTTCTCCTTTATTCATCTGCATACAGTTTGTGTTCACCAATATACCGGATCACTTCTTCGTCCAAATACCCGGTTAAAGTTTTTCCGGCTTTTACACGTCCGCGTATTTCGGTTGAGGATATCACCATCGGCGCAACATCCAATATAAAGGATTTTCCACCTTTTTGCTCCAGCTTCTTTTGATATTGAGCCAGTATTTCCATCTCACCGGGTTCTCTTGCCGCGGTCAGCAGCGTTGCCATAGAAAGCATTTCGTCTGCACGGTACCATTGCAAAAAAGTCAAAAACATATCGCTCCCCATAATCAGAAAAAATTCAGCATCCTCATAGAGAGATTTTAACTCTGCCAAAGTATCATAAGTATAACTCTTGGTCTTTCGCTTTAATTCAATATCACTCACTTCAAAGCATGGGGCATCCTTTACGGCAAGACGGCACATATGATACCGATGCTTGTCCGGCGCCAAATCAGGCGCTTGCTTATGCGGCGGTATTTTGGTCGGAATCAATAAGATTTTATCAAATTGAAACCGTTCCTGAAACGCCATTGCCAAACGAACATGCCCCAGATGAATCGGATTGAAGGTGCCGCCGAAAATCGCTATTTTCTTTTTCATCATCTTATAATTCTATGATCGGATTTTTTTGATTGCGCTTATACAAAACAAATTTGGTGCCGATTACCTGCACAACCTCCGATTCTGTCGCTTCAGCCAGTTCCTCTGCCGCTTCGCGTGGATCCATAAGGGCGTTTTCCAACACCCGCATTTTTATGATTTCCCGTGCCAGCAATGCATCTGCAACCTGCTTGATCAGCGTGTCTCCGATTCCGTTTTTTCCTACCTGCAAAATGGTATCTTCTTTGCTGGAAATACCGCGCAATTTTGCGCGTTGTTTACTTGTAAGCATATTTTATAACTCAAGCCCTTTCCGGTTCTATTTGTTTTTGTATCAAATCTGCAAGCATTTGCAGTGCTTTCCCGCGATGACTGACAGCGTCTTTTTCCTCCGGCAACAGTTCCGAAAAGCTTTTGCTGCCCACCATAAATACGGGATCATAGCCGAACCCATTTGCCCCTTTCGGCTCATATCCGATTTTTCCGAAACATTCTCCCCTCATGGAATGCCCTACGCCATCCGAATCAATATAATGCAGTGCGCAAACAAAACGTGCTGTTCGGTCTGCATCCTTTACTGCTTTCATTTCTCCAAGCAGCTTATTGTAACGATCCGCATCAGTTGCATTTTCTCCCGCATAGCGTGCTGTGTATACGCCGGGAGCATTATCCAAAATATCAACTTCCAGCCCGGAATCATCTGCCACCGTCGGCAATCCGGTTAACTGATAAATTGCATCCGCTTTCAGCTTGGCATTTTCTTCAAAGGTTTTTCCTGTTTCTTCCACGTCAACAGAAATGCCGGCTTCATTCTGGGATATTACCGTTACGCCAATCGGATCTAAAACACGGCGGAATTCTGTTAATTTATGCTGATTGTTGGTGGCAAGAATCAATTTCATAACCGACTTCCTTTCCTCTTTTAAGAAAACAATGCATCCACAAATTCGGAGGGAACAAATGGTTGCAAGTCGTCAATCTGTTCCCCGACGCCGATGTATTTTACAGGCAATCCCAATTCATCTTTTATCGCAATGATGATACCGCCTCGCGCTGTACCGTCAAGCTTTGTCAGCACAATACCGGTAATACCGGCAGCCTCCTGAAACTGTTTTGCTTGATTAACCGCATTTTGTCCCGTAGTTGCATCTAAAACAAGCAGCACCTCAACATCACATTCGGCAGCCTCCCGCTCTATCACACGGGATATTTTAGACAACTCATCCATTAAGTTTTTCTTATTATGCAGTCTGCCGGCGGTGTCACAAATGACAACATCGCACTTTCTGGCTTTTGCCGCCACGATGGCATCATATACCACTGCTGCCGGATCTGCGCCTTCATGGTGTTTTACTAAGCTGACACCAGCACGATCCGCCCATATCTGCAATTGGTCAATTGCTGCCGCACGAAAGGTGTCGGCAGCACCTAAAATCACTTTTTTCCCATCTGCCTTTAAATTGGCTGCAAGCTTACCGATAGTGGTTGTCTTACCGACTCCGTTTACACCGATCACTAAAATAACCGACGGTTGTGTCGTCAAATGAAGTGCTTCTCCGCCCGATACCATTTCCTCGATAATCGATTTTATCTCGTCGCGAATCTGCGCAGGATCGGTAATCTTGTTTTGTTTTACCCTTTCCCGCAGAATATCGCAAATTTTGGTAGAGGTAGCTACACCGACATCGGACATAATCAGAATTTCTTCCAGCTCCTCAAAAAGCTCCTCATCGATCTTTTTAAAAGAGCCGAGCATTCCTTCCACCTGTTTTACCATTGAATCTCTGGTTTTTTGCAGACCGCTTTTTATTTTGCTGAAAATACCCATATAAACTCCATTTCTTTTTGAGCCGATACGTTACTATGAAATATTTTTCATACCAAGCTGCTCTTCTACTTCAGATACCCGCAATGTCAACAATTTTGACACACCCTGTTCCTGCATTGTAACTCCATACAGCACATCCGCTTCCTCCATAGAACCGCGTCGGTGCGTAATTAAAATAAACTGTGTGTTATCGCTCATGAGCCGCAGGTAATTCGCATATTTTACGACGTTGACATCATCCAGCGCCGCCTCAATTTCGTCCAGGATGCAGAACGGAGACGGACGCACCTTCAAAATTGCAAAGTAAATGGCTATCGCAATAAAGGACTGCTCTCCGCCCGACAGCGCAGCCAAGTTTTTAATGATTTTTCCGGGCGGCTGCACCTTAATTTCGATGCCGGATTCCAGAACATTTTCCGGCTCGGTTAAAAGCAATTCGGCTTTTCCGCCGCCGAACAATTCTACAAAGATTTTTCCGAAATGTTCATTAATCTTTTGAAAGCTCTCCGCAAAAATGTTTTCCATTTTTTCAGTCAAATCAGAAATCAGTGAGGTCAACTCACTTTTTGATTCCTCAACATCGTCAATTTGATTTTTCATAAAGGTATAGCGTTCCGAAACTTCCTTGTACTCTTCGATCGCTCCTACGTTAACGCTTCCTAAATTCTTAATCTTAGATTTGATCTCATTCAAATCCCGCTGTGCGGCAATCAGATTATCAATCTCAATTGCCAATCCCATTGCTTCGCTTCTGGTCAGTTGATATTCTTCCCACATTTTTGAGATAATATCGTCATAATCCTTTTGAATCGATATCTTTCGTTCTTCCAGACGTGCAAGCTCCTGCGAAACACCGGCTTGCTTTCCCGACATCTCTTTTTCGGAAGCCCGCAGCTCTGTCGTTGTTTTATCCAGTTCATTCCGCTTTTTATTATACTCGGAAATCTTGCTGTCTATCGTTTCGATTTCGGCTCTGTGAGATTGTGCGGTGCTTTCACAAGATTGAATCTGCTCTTGGTTATAAGCAATTTGCCGACGCAGCTCATCAATCGCATTTTCATGCCTTGTAAGCTGTTCTTTCGTATTTTTCCGCCGATTGATGATATCCGAAATTGCGTTTTCTAGGCTTTCGATATCCTTTTCATATTCCGCTTTTTCAATACGGCATTCTGAAAGTTCGTCGGCTAATTCATTGCGTTTATTGGATAATTCATCCCGAAATCCGCTATTTTCCTCCAATTTGGCATTCGCCTTTTGAATATCATCCGATAATTCCTGCAACCGACGCTCATATCCGGAAATTTGTTCTGTTAACTCGGCATTTTTTGCCGTCATTCGTTTGATTTCGGTGTCAACGTCAGAAAGCTGTTTTTGATCCTCGGCAATAATATGCTCCAAGCGTTTTTGATCGCCCTCAAACCTGATTTTATCCTCTGAAAGCGTTTGCAATTCACTCAAAATTGCATTGATTTCTGCATTCAGCTTATTAACCTCTGCAGTGAGTTCGCTCAGCTTTTCCTCCGTTTCCGCTTTCTGCCGAGTCAACTCCGACGCTTCTTCCTCCAATTGAGCAATATCATTTTTACGGCTCAACAATCCGGAAGTCTTATTCTGGGAACCACCGGTCAGCGACCCCCCTGCATTAATAACTTGTCCGTCCAGCGTAACGATCTTAAAACGATAGTGATATTGTTTTGCAATATTGACCGCAACATCCAAATCCTCCACTACCGCAATTCTGCCAAGCAGGGATTTGATAACACCGTCATATTTCGGATCTGCCTTGATCAGCTCGCTGCCCAGTGCAATAAATCCCTCACAAGCCTTTAAACCGTTCTCAGACAGTTCCGTTCCTTTCACCGAAGTCAATGGCAAAAAGGTCGCCCTTCCGCCGTTTTGCTCCTTTAACATACGAATGGCTGATTTTGCTGTGTTTTCGTTGTCACAGACCAAATTCTGCATAGCGCCGCCCAATGCAGTTTCAATCGCTACCGAATAAGCCGCATCCACCTCTATAATCTGAGAAACCGTACCAAAAACGCCACGAAAAACACCGGCTTTCGCCTGCTTTAACACCGTTTTTACACTGTACGCATATCCCTCCAGGTTTTGCTCTAAATCCTTGAGCAATTTGGATTTTTGCAGTTTTTCCTTTATTTTTAAATCCAGCTGATGAAACAGTTGTTCCGTTTCGGCTTGTTTTTTGGCTTTAGAATCCCGTTTGAGTTCATATCCTTTTATGGAATTATGCAATTGCCGCTCCCGCTCTTCGATGCGCACAAACGAAACCTGATTTTCCTGATAATCCTCCTGCGCTTTCAAAAGCTCCGCTTTTTTCATTTCGATATTGTTCTGAACCATATCAATGCTTTGCTCGTTTTCCTGAATGATTCGTTCTGCGTTGTTCCTTTTAAATTGAACTTCCGTCTGCTCCAACGCAGCAACATTCAACTTTTCATTCAATTGAACAATGCTTGTTTCAAAATCGTCGTTGATTGCAGATAAACGAAGCAATTCCTGCTCGGTCTTTTCTATGGTTGCCGCAATTTGCAGAATATGATTACGGCATTCTTCGGTTTTCTTCTGCTTATCCTGAATCTCGTGTTCGGCATCTTCCTCCGACATTTTGATGGAAGCAATGCTTTCCTCTGCCTGCGCTATGTTATTGCGTAAATGCCCGATATCGTTGTTGTACACTGCAATCTGACTGTTTCGCTCCGATATCTGCGCTTCTATTTCCGACTGTTCCCGACGAAAATCGTCAATATCCGCGGCGCATTTCTGCATTGCCGAATAAGTATCATTGATCTGCTGTTCTAATTGTTCGATTTCATCGCTGTAACGGTCATATTCCACCTTACAGGCAGTAATTTTATCCTCTTGATCCGATAAATTCTTTTTTGATTTATCAAGATTTTTGATCCAAAGCGTAATCTCCAGAATCTTTTTCTGTTCGGCATATTCCAGAAATTTTTTCGCTTTTTCGGATTGAATTCGCAGCGGTTCTACCCGAGCTTCCAATTCCGCCAGAATATCCCGCAGACGAATGAGGTTTTCTTCCGCCTGTTTCAGCCGTTTTTCCGATTCGTTTTTCCGATACCGGAATTTCGTAATACCGGCAGCCTCTTCAAATATTTCACGCCGCTCATTGCTTTTGGCGCCGACAATTTCCGCAATCTTGCCC
>ERZ827524.1297-NODE-1297-length-24811-cov-5.994830_pt1 | contig 24811 bp, 24 predicted proteins | sample MGYA00519702_ERZ827524 | MGnify/ENA primary metagenome ERZ827524 (study PRJEB31778, sample SAMEA3449341) | human gut metagenome | biome: human gut; feature: human-associated habitat; material: faeces | place: United Kingdom | collected 2010/2012 ...
GCCGCTTTGCGGCGGCGGGCGGCCCTGTGGGGAGTAAAACTTTCGGGGGGGAATTAACGCTTTTGCATACGATATTTTTCAGCTGAGCAGCGGCGGCGAAGCCGCCGCTGCTCATACAGAGAGAACAGCCTTCTTATTAAAACATCCTTATCACAGCATAGCTGTTTCCCTGCCGCTTGACCTCAGTTCTCGGCGAGGTTGATGCAGGGAATGCCGCGTTTTCGAGCCAAAGCCGCAAACTTGGCCGCGCCGCCGGCAGATGTCACCGTGTATACGACCACATAGTCCGCCTGCCGAAGCATCCATTCGTTGCGGTACAGAATCCTGTAACGCGGCGGCCGCGTTTCGATACCGGCCGGTATCAGTGTGTCCGCCTGCTCGGCTTTATCTCCCTGTTCCAGCGCAGTCGGCAGATACGCCAGCACCCGTTTGTACTCGATGTGCGGGTAGTGCCTGCGCATTGTTTTCAGCGTGCGGTATACCGCGTCATCGAAGCCCCCCTGCGTGCCGACGTAAAACCGGTCCACGCCTTTTTCTTCGATCAACGCCTTGAGCACCGTCTCCAAGCTCGGCACGATTTCTTCCCCGCATTCCCGATGTCCGTAAAATACACATACCATTTTTTCGTTACCCCGAAATTTTATTTTTTATTATTACCCATGTTCGGGTAATGTCGCCCTTTTTCCCTGTTATTATGAATTAACCGTTATCGGGTAAGAATAGAAAAGGGGCGATTCATTTGACATATACGGAAATTATGATCGAGCGTATTCGCACATTATGTGAAAAGCGAAACTTTACAATCAATCAGCTTGCGACCAGAAGCGGCGTAAGCCAATCTACATTGAACAATATTATGCAAGGTGTTGTGCGCTACCCCAGAGCCGTCACACTGCACCGCTTGGCAATCGGATTCAATATGACCTTTGCCGAGCTTGTGGATTTTGATGCGCTGAACGCGTATTCCTTTGAAGAGGATTCGGACAGCGCCGAATAACCCGTATACCGTTATCTTATCACATTTTATTTTCAAAATCAACCCGTATTCGGGTAATTGCTGCAAAATTATCTGCTATGATACAAAGAGAGAGGAGGGAACGCGGATGACGTACTCGGAAATTATCATTCAACGGATACTGTCGCAATGCAGCAAGCGCCGGATTTCTGTGAATAAGCTGTCGCAAATGAGCGGCGTAAAGCAATCCACTTTAGACAATATCGTCCGCGGCATTACCAAAGATCCTCGGTTGACCACGATTCATAAAATTGCCATTGCTTTCAATATGACATTGGCGGAGTTTTTGGATTTCGACGCGCTCAATGAATTCGCCTTTGAAAAAGAAGAATAGCAAGCAGGCTGCACCTCGGCGCAGCCTGCTTTTTGTTATCCCGATTTTGTTACCCCGATGCGGAGACGGCACGGAAAGGGAACGCGCGCGGCGTGCCCGTTAAAGACAGCGCACAGAAGCCGATATGCAACCTCAACTTTAACTCCATCGTCTGTGGCAAAAGACCAATCTCCGCCCGGAAACCGAAGCCGCTGTGCGGCTTCGGCCACTGAGAGCGGCATTATCGTTCGATGTTGATAAAATCAGAAAACCGCTCTCCTGCGAGGCAGTGAACGCTCCGGCTGCAATCCGCCAAAACGCCGACCGCCGCGGGACGGCACGGTTAAACCGTGCCGTCCCGCGGCGGTCGGCGGGTTCAGCGGCGCTCCGGCGCAGCGTAGTCGCGCTTGGGCGCGACGACCTCATAGGCCGGACGGATCGTCTTGCCGGCGTTGGTCAGCCCCTCGCAGAAGCAGCTTAGGCGTTGTTCACAACAACCCTGAGTTCGAATATAGGAGTCTCCCTCTAATATGCTCCGCTGCAGCGAGTTGGGAACAAGGGCTGCACAGGAAAGTGGCTTGGCCGCCAAATTCCTGCATACGCCCCTTCTACCATCCTCTCACCCAGACGCCCTACGCCGCTTTGCAGCGTAGGGCATTATTTGTGAAAAGGCAGCCATAAAAAAGCGTGGATACGCCGCTGCGCGGCGTATCCACGCCAAAGGGCAAAACGGTAGAAAACATTTCCTCTTTTCCAAACAAGGGTAGTTTCTGCTTTCTTCTTAATGTCTGTATGTTTATTCCCGCTCCCGACATCCTACGCCGCATAGCGGCGTAGGATGTCGGGAGCGGAGATATCGTTCGGCGTGGAAGAAAATCGGCGCGGATATGCCGCATAGCGGCATATCCGCGCCGAAAAGGTTTACGCCCAGCGCCGTTATACGACGCTGGGCGTACCAAGAAAGAAGAAAGAAAAGAAAATACAAATATAATAAAATCAGCGGCCGTCAAAACGGGTATGTCAAAACGGGTACAGCGAAAAAAGCACGTCAAAAACGAGTCTCACGCGCTCCCGCATTCCATGTAAACAATTTGTTAAATATAGGGCGTCCAAAAGGAACATTTCCCCGAAAACAGGAAGGCGGTCCCTCTATACAAGCCCTATTTTGCGAATTTTGTCGAACTTTGTCGAGAAAGGCGCTCGGAATAAAGCCCACAAAACGCCCGACGGAACGGACCTTCCCCTTTGCCTTCGGCGATACCGCTCCTCTGCTTCGTCGCACCGTTTCGCGCAGTGCAAAACGGGTAGCCGTCGCCGGCCGAGCGGAATTGCGCCAAAGCCGTGTGACAGCTTCGCACGCCAAGCAGGCGGGCGGTCTCCGTCCAAGCGGGCTTACGTCAAAACCGTGTGCCGCTTCGCGTGCAAAGAAAGCGGGCGGTCTGCCGCCATCCAAGCGGAATTGCGCCGATAGCGCGCACCGCCTCAAATACGGCGGTGCGAGGCGAGGCCCCCGCTTCCGCCGGAAAACAGGTACGCGAAAGCTCCCGCGCGGCTGCGAAAAGCAGCGGACGCGGACAAAGCAGCGCGCAGGAACAGTAGATTGACCGCAGCCACGGCAAGCAGCCCCCTTGCGGCCCGTTGTCCTCTCTGCCTCGGCGCACCGCTTCACCCGGTGCAAAGCGGGCGCAAGACGCTGTACGAGAGGAATCACGCCGAAACCATATGCCACCTCGGCGTCAAGCAAAACGGAGAGCTTGTCTCTGCCCGAGCGGATTCCGCCCACCGCCTCGTATGCGGCACAACGCAAACACGCCACCTCTGCCGATAAGCAGACGTGCGAAAGCTCCCGCGCTGGCGCAAATAACAGCACGGGCAAACAAGGGTACACGCAGGGAGAACGGATTGACCGCCGCCGCAAAACCGCCTCTTGCACTTTGCAGCCCAAACGGTTCCCCTTTTACCTCGGCGTACCGTTGCGCGCAGCGCAAAGCAGGCGTGACACGCTTCTCGAGCGGGGGGGATACGTCGGAGCCGTGTACCGCTTCACATACGGCGGCGCGAAGCGAACGTCCCCTTCTGCCGGAAAACAGGCGCACAAAGACTTCCGCGCTGCCGCGAAAAACGGTACGCAGACAAAGCGATGCGCGGGGCAGCGGGGCTTCCGCCGCAGAGGCGCGGCGATACAGACCCGGCGTCATTCCGCCGACGCCGGGCGCGCCGACAAGAGGCCCGACGGCAAACGCGCCGCACTGCGGGCTTCCCCTATTTGATTTCCTGCTCCAGTTCATCGAACTCCTTGGTGCTGAAAAACTGCCCGAGCGTGATTTCCAAACCGTCGCACAGCTTTTTGATCGTACTCACCGAGACGTCCTGTCTGGTGTTGTCGAACAAGCTGTACACGGTTGACGGCGTCACGCCCGAACGCGTGGCGAGCGTATTGAGCACGATATGCCGTTCCGCGCACAGGTCCACCAAACGTTCGACAATCGTTTCTTTTAACGTCATCCAAATCACCATCCTTATTGTAACGTATTTCCAAATTTTATGTATACGCAGGCGCGTACACGTCCCCCGCCGGTCAGCGGAGAGCGGCGCAGAGAAAAAACCGGCCGCCGGCGCGCAAAAGCTGTACGGTTTACGACTTGACAAACACCGCCGACAGGGCTATAATGAAGAAAAAGCGAATCGAAAAAGGAAGGAACTTGAAAATGCCCAAAATCACTCTGGACTGGAACACCCTTTACAACTTCGTGACCGACGCCTTCGTGGCCGTCGGCGTGCCGCGCAACGACGCGGTCATCTGCACGGATGTGCTGCTCGAATCCGACAAGCGCGGCATTGAGAGCCACGGTGTCAACCGCTTCAAGCCCATTTACATCGACCGCATTCTGGACAAAATTCAGAAGCCGGTCACCGAGTTCGAAATCCTCCGCGAGACGCCGACGACGGCGGTCGTGGACGGCCACGACGGGATGGGGCAGGTCGTCGGCTACAAGGCGATGTCGATGGCCATCGAGAAGGCGAAGAAATACGGCATGGGTATGGTCGCCGCGCGCAACTCCTGCCACTACGGCATCGCAGGCTACTACGCGACGATGGCGACGAAGGCGAACATGATCGGCATCACGGGCACCAACGCGCGCCCGTCCATCGCGCCGACCTTCGGCGTGGAGAACATGCTCGGCACGAACCCGCTGACCATCGGCCTGCCGACCGACGAGGCGTTCCCGTTTGTCATCGACTGCGCGACCAGCATCACGCAGCGCGGCAAGCTCGAATACTACGCGCGCATCGGCAAGTCCACGCCGGAGGGCATGGTCATCGGGCGCGACGGCCGCGCGCTGACGAACACCGACGAGATTCTCGTCCAGCTCAACACGGGCGAGGCGGCGCTGGCGCCGCTCGGCGGCATCGGCGAGGAGCTGGCCGGCTACAAGGGCTACGGCTACGCGACGGTGGTGGAAATCCTCTCGGCGGCGCTGCAGCAGGGCAACTATTTGCGGATGCTCACCGGCCTGCAGGACGGCAAGAAGGTGCCCTATCACCTCGGCCACTTCTTCATCGCCATCGACACCGAGGCGTTTATGGGCGCCGACGCGTTCAAGAAGACGGCGGGCGACATCCTGCGCGAGCTGCGCGGGTCGCAGAAGGCGCCGGGCGAGGAGCGCATCTACACGGCGGGCGAGAAGGAGTGGGACGTCTGGCAGTCCCGCAAGGACAGCGGCGTGCCGATCAACGAGGCCGTGCAGAAGGAATTCTCGGCCGTGCGCGACAGATTCCAGCTCTCGTACACCTTCCCGTGGGACTAAGGCCGCTGCATGCAGCTTGATTTCCGCAAATATACGCCGGCGGACGCGCCTGTCATCCGCCGGCTCGTAAGCGGCCAGCCTTACCGCTCGTGCGACTTCACGGTCGGCGGGCTGCTGCTCTGGGCCGACTATTACGGCTACGAATTCGCGGTCGCGGACGACACGCTGTTCGTCCGCGGCCGCGCGGAGGACGGGCGGCCCGCCTACCTCCTGCCGGTCGGCGCGCTGCCGCCGGTGCAGGGCGTGGCGGCGCTGTGCGGCTACTGCCGCGCGCGCGGCGAGAAGCCGCTGCTGTCCTTCGTTCCGCAGGAGGCCGCCGAAGCGGTCGCGGCGCGCATCCCCTGCCGGCTGGAGCAGCAGGCGGGCTGGTCGGATTACCTCTATCTGCGCCAAAGGCTGGCCGAGCTGCCCGGCAACGCGTTGCACCGCAAGCGCAACCGCGTCAACAAATTCAAGCGCGATTTCCCCGACCACGGCTTTGAACGGCTCGGCGGCGCGAATCTGGACGAGGCGGCGGCGTTCTTCGAGTCGCTGCGGGCGGCCGAGGACCGCTCGGACGCGCGGCTGACTTACGAGGCGGGGCTGATTGCAGCCGCGCTCGGACGCTTTTCCGAGTTCGGCTTTGTCGGCGGGCTGCTGCGGGTCGGCGGCCGTCCCGTCGCGCTGACGGTCGGCGACGTCGTCGGCGACACGCTGTACGTCCACATCGAAAAAGCCTCGCGCGCGTTTGAGGGCGCGTACGAAGCGATCAACGCGCTGTTCGCCGCGTCGTTCGGCGACGAGGTCGTCTATGTCAACCGCGAGGAGGACCTCGGCTTAGAGGGTCTGCGGCAGGCCAAGGAGGGCTATTGCCCCGAGCGGATGATCCACAAATTCCTCCTGATGCCGGAATAACCGGCGCCCCCGCGTCCCTGCCCCGTATGGGCGGCAAACGGACGATACAAACGGCAAACGAAACATAGCAGACCAGACGGGAAAGGCGTTTTCGCCTTTCCCGTCTTTTTTGCGCGGACGGCCCCGCAGCCGTGCCGGCTGCGGGGCCGTCCGCGCCCCTCTCCCCCGACCGGCGCCTTCTTCGCGCGGCGGATGCGCGCGGGCCGGCTCTGCATACCGCCTATGTGTCTTTCGACAAAACAGTCTCTTTCTTAACATTTTTTTCGAATTCTCTTGTAAAAGAAAGGAATGTGTGGTATAATTTGGATGCCAAACAAATTTCATAAGCAGTTGCAGGATATGTTTCCCGCGCAGGGAAAGGTATGCTTTTTTTGCGCGCACAATAACGTTGTGGATTTGGTAAAAGCGCAGGTCCCGGCAAGTTATTGTGCGAGGAGACATCCTTGCCGCTGCTTGAAATTTGTTTGGCGACAATCGGGGTTTGCGTTTTTCGGTGCGCTGACTTCGGTTGGCGCACTTTTTTCATGTTGCAGGAGGATGGAAATGAGAAAACCGATTGCGCTGCTTCTTACGTTTTCCCTGCTGCTCACGCTTGCGGCCTGCGGCATCGGCTCCACGTCCGGCCCGGACGAGAGCTCGCCCTCTTCCCCTGACAAAACGGCCGAGAGCGCCGGCGGCCCGTCGGACTTTGAAGAATTGGTCGTCGTGGACAACGATAAGTGCAGAATACAAATCACGGAAATCGTCCCCGACAGCCCGCTGGGCTATGCGCTCAAGGTGCGGCTGGAAAACAAATCCGCCGACAAAACCCTTCTGTTTTCCGCCGAAAGCGCCGCAATCAACGGCGTCCAGTGTACGCCCGTCCTCGCCTCCGAGGTGGCCGCCGGCAAAAAGGCCCATCAGGAAATCCGCTTTGCCGACGACAAGCTGGAGAAAAACGGCATCACCGCGTACACGGACATCGAGCTGACCCTGCGCGTCTATGACAGCGACGACCGAAGCGCCGGCAGCGTCGCGAGGGAGACCGTACACGTCTACCCGTTCGGTGCGGACAAGGCGGACGCCTTCGTCCGGGAAGCGCAGGACACCGATACAATTCTAATCGACAACGCGTTCGTGACCGTCATCGTCACCGGCTATGAGGACGACGAACGCTGGGGATTTTCCGCGAACCTTTTTCTGGTGAACAAATCGGATAAAACCGTGATGTTCAGCGTTGACGAAGCGTCTGTGAACGGCTTTATGGCGGACCCGCATTTTGCGGCCGCCGTTCTGCCCGAAAAATGTGCGTTCAGCGCGGTGAGATGGCCCGACGGTATGCTGGCGGAAAACGGGATTGACAAGGTCGAGGAGCTTGAGCTTGTATTCCGCGCGTACGACGCGGACGACTGGCTGAAGGAGGACCTCGCAAACCAACGCATCACACTGCATCCCTGACGGCCCGACAGCGGAACGAGTTCCCGCCGCGCCGTCCGGCAAACGCCCGTGCCGATTCACGCAGGCGCGCTTCGCAGCAGCCGGACGCGTTCCGCCGCGCGCGGGAGAACGCGCAGGAAGCGATAAAAAATCATTTTCCCTTTGCGCCGCCGATGCGCCGCCAAACATCATTCGCCCTTAAAAATCGCCGCAATTTCGAATCAAGCTGTGAAAGCGGAAACGGGGTGCATTCCGTCCCCCTGCCGCCGCGCAAAGCGGGCTTCCTATGATAAGGCGGCATCAAACGCCGTCAAAGGATACAAGAGGCGTATTGTCGATAAAACCCATAAAAAGAACAGAACGGCACAGCGAGATCGCTGTGCCGTTCCCGCGCGGGGCTGATACGTTGCCGTATCAGCCCCGCGCGCCTTCCGGCCCCGGCAGCTTGTCGGAAAAGACGAGCAGGCCGAAGGCGGCGCGCTCTGCTTCGGTCAGCGGACGGAAAGCGCCGTCGGCATACAGCGCGTCCAGCACCAGCAGCGCCGTCATCCCGCCGATGAAGCGGCTTACCGACCACGAAACGACCAGATCGCGCATCTGCGGAGGATAATCGCGCGCTTCCATCTCGGCGCGCTCAAGCGCAAAATCGGCAAACGTCTTTTTCAGGTCGTCGCGCAGGACGGGCAGCGACGAAAAGAACGCCTCCATTTCTCCCTGCACGACGACGGCGTTGACGGCGCCGTCCGCGGTCAGCAGCCCGCGTTCGCGCAGCCGCGCGAGCTTTTCGGCGTTGGCGGGAACGTCGCCGAGCGCGCCGGAGATGTATTCGTACAAATACTCATAATCCGCCGTCCGGTTGTTCTGCCAGCCGCCGGTGCGCGACGAAAGGCGGGAGTCGGCCGCCCAAGCCGCGACCGGATACTTTTCCGAGATGCGCCACATAGAGCCGCAGACGGAAAATTCGGCGAAATCGAACGCCGGCGTATGGTCGGGGTCAGAAGCTGTTGTCTCCAGCTCGACGTTGACGATGTAATCGCCGCCGTCGGTCGGACGGACGATATAGCGCGAGAGGTCCTTCTGCGCCGACAGCCCGCACTTCTCCATCACGGCGTAAAAGAGCACTGCGGCCTCGGCCAGCTCCCGGTTTCCGCCGGGGACGTACATCGGCGGCGCCGACCGCAGCGCGGCACGGACCTGCGGCACATACTCGCGCACGAGCAAGGCCGCAGCCTCCTGCTGCTTGCGGAACAGCGGCTCCTCCTGCTGCCGTGAATAGGTCTCCGGCCAGAAGCGGACGTAGGTCGTATAGCGGCCGCCGGGCTGCCGGACCAAGAAGCCGTTTTCGGCGAGCATCTCTATGCGCTCCTCCAAAAAAACGGGATTGACGCCCAGCTCGTCCGCGATCTCCTGCGTCGTGCGCGGCTGTTCGTACACGCTGTAAACGAGATTCAAATTCAGCCGGTCGCCCAGATAATGCTCCGGTCCGAGACCCTGCGCGCCGATGTTGCCGCTGTGTCCGATACTGACGGCGCGGACAGGCTTCAAGCCCAGCCTTCCGATATTGTGCTCCATATACAGATTCTCCTTCAGTTCCCTGCGCAGCTTGTTGAGCTGCCACTTGACGGTGCCGGTCGGAATGCCGCGCTCGGCGGCGATGACGGCGACCGGCTTATCTTCAAAATAATAGGCGTAAGCGATTTCGCGGCGCTGGCGCGTGAGATAGGCGAGCGCCTGCCGCACACGGCGCAGCTCGTCTTCGGTTTCGACGTCGTCCGGGCCGTCGGCCGCCGGCTCGGGGATGTCGTCCAGAGAGACGGCGGCGTCCCGCCGCTTCCTGTCGACGTAGCCCGCATATGTGCGGCGGGCAATGGTGTGGATATAGCCGCCGACAGACCGGACGCCGTCATACCGGCGCAGCGCACGGTAGACTGTTTCCACGATCTGCGCGCAAAGCTCCTCCGCCTCGTCATAGCTGTAACAGCGCTTGACGGCGAAGCCGTAAAGCCGCGGCAGGTATTCGAGAATGTACGCGTCGGCCTGCGCTTTGTCCATCGTTATGCCTCCTTTTGCCCGCTTCGCTTTCGCCTTCGTCTGTATAGTAGGACAAAATCCGAAAAGGTTGGTCTATTTTATAAAAATGCGCGAAAAAATATTTGGGAGACCGCCGCCTGTCGGAAATCTCCCGAATCCCTGCGCAAACCGGGGCTTGCTTTACAGCCGCACCGACCAATCGCCGTAGTCGAAGGTACCGCTGCCGTGACGAAGCTGTCCGTTTGCGTGCAGCCGTCTAAATGCGTCCCGCATACGAAGCAAAAGCTCCGGCGGCATAGCAAGCGAATGGTGCGCAGGGAACACCCGCCGCGCGGGAAGCCGTGCAACCTTTTCAAGCGACTGCAAATACGCCTGCGGGTCAGTGGACGGGAAATACGCCGTCAGCATACCCTTATACGCCAGGTCGCCCGTAAAGAGATACCCTCTTTCTTCCTCCCAAAAGCATAGATGTCCGGGCGAATGCCCCGGCGTATGCAGGACTTCGACGCGTCTTTTTCCAAGGTCGATGTATTCGCCGCCGCGCAGCACCTTCGTCGGTGTTCCCTGAAAAAACACATAGTCGTTTACGTCATAGCCGTCCGGCAGCTCGCAGCGCTCGGCCACATAGCTTCGGACGACCTCCGGCGGCTGCGGAAACCCGCCGTGAAGCCAAGCCAGCTCCGCTTCGTGCGCATAAAAATCGGGGTAATATTTGTGTCCGCCGATATGATCCCAATGAACGTGTGTGGCGACGGCCGTGACGGGTCGATCGGTTTGCTTCTTTACAATCTCCGAAATATTGCAAATGCCCAGCCCCGTATCAATCAGCAAACTGCGCTCCGCGCCGTTCAAAAGGCAGCAATGCGTTTCTTCCCAATGGCGGTATTCGCTGATTATATAGGTATCCGCGTCTATTTTGTCTATGGTAAACCAATCCTGCATTCTTATGCTCCCTATCCGTTTTCATTTCCCGTTCGCACGGTCAAAGGAGAACAGATTTTCCTATTGTTTCTCCGCTTATACAGATACGAGAGCAAAAGCGGCCGCCGCTTTCGCTCTCGTATCGTATGTCCGTATCGTTTCAGCGATTCTTTATTTCCGCTTGGCGTTCCCGATGCGCTCGCCCTGCCGGACGCGCGTCTCGACGCCGTCGGCGGTATTCCTGAGGATGTCCCGCCGCAGCTCAGCCGCGCCGTGCCGCAGCAAAAGCACGACCGTCGAGCCGCCGTATTCAAAATAGCCCTTTTCCTGCCCGCGAAAGAAGAAGCCGCTCGTGTGCGTGTTGCAGATGCGCCCGACGAGCATCGCGCCCACTTCGACCTGCGCCGCGTCGCCGAACGAGCGGGTGCGCAGCAACGTGACGGCGCGCGCGTTTTCCTTATAAATATCATAGCCGCCGAGCGCGACGGGGTTGACCGTGTGCAGCACGCCGGGGAGGAAGCGCCCCCCCAGCACGACGCCGTCGTCAAAGAAGCAGTAGCGGTGGTAATCGCCCACCGTCAGCCGGAAAATCAGGCACAGCCCGCCCCGAAAGGCGCGCGCCTGCGCGCGGTCGCGCAGCAGTGTGCCGACCGAATACGGCGTCCCCTTGATGAAAAACAGGCTTTTGTCGTCGATCGCATACGCGCTCAGCCGCGCGTCGGCGGGCGCGATCAGCGCCCGCGGGTCGGCGTCGAACGGACGGCGGCCGGGCCGGATGCGGCGGGTGAAGAAATCGTTGAAGCTCTCGTAGTCCCGCTTCTCATAATCCCGCATATCGATGCCGTTTTTGCGGATGAAGCCGTCGATCAGCCCCTTTGACAGCGGCGAGGACAAATACGCACCGGCCAGCCGCGACAGCGCCGGCTGCGTCAGCACCGACAGGCACAGCCGTCCGGGCAACGTGCGGTAGAGAAAGGACAGGCTTTCGGGGACGCGCTCGGCCGTCTCGCGGCCGAGCGCGTCCCGCGTGTAGAGCATTGCAGGCTTTTTATCCGCCATTGTCAGCCTCCCGTCTTTTCGGCGCGCCGGCGGCGCAGCACGACCGCCGCATATTTCGCAATCGCGCCGACGCTGGAGAGGATCAGGCAGAGATAGTAGCTCACGCCGCGCGTCATCAGCATCGCCGACGCGGCCAGCTCGCTGCCGAACAGGCCGTCGTACATCATAATCATCGCCAGCTCGTTGGCGCCCATGCCGCCGGGCAGGGGCAGCGAATCGACCGACATCGCAATCACCGCCTGCACGGCGATGAAATAGAACGGATTCAGACCGTGCTCGGTAAAGCCGAGCGACAGATAGATGAAATAGGGGACGAGAAAAAACGCCGTCCGCTGCACGAGCACGAGCAGGAAGCATTTTGCCAGCAGCGCCTTATGCGCCTTCACATGCGCGGCGGCCTCCTGATATTCGGCGAGCGACATCGCGAAATCGACCGTCTTCTTTTCGGGGTTCCGTACCAGCCGCAGCTTCCCCAGCAGCTTGATGAGCGCGCCGCCGATGCGCTTGGTGATACGCGGGCAGAACATCGACAGCAGGCAGGCGGCCAGCATCAGCCCGTTGATGGCGGCGCCGAGGATCAGCAGCGCGACAAAAACACCGCCGCCGCCCTGCCGCACCAGGCCGGGATAGCAGATCAGACCCGCAACGGTAAACAGAATGAGCACGGTTTTGTACAGCACGGTGTGGACCAGCGGCGCGAGCACGCTTTTGGACATCGGCACGCCGTCCTTGCCCATATGATAAATGACCATCGGCTGCCCGCCGGTTGACGACGGGGTGATGGCCGAATAGTAGAAATCGATGCAGCCGTAGCTGGCGCAGCGCAGCAGTCCCGCAGAATAGCCGAAGGAACGCAGAAACAGCCGCATAACGCCGCCGTAGCACAGCAGATAGACCGGCACCATCAGCACGGCGATCAGCAGCGGGCCTGCGGACGCGCTGTGGATGTTGCTCCAGATTTCATCGAACTCGAAATGACGAAAAAGGAGAAAAAAGGTCAGACCCATCAGCAGGAACAGGAGCAAAAGGCTGATGATATATTTTTTATCGCTCTTCAAGGCGCGTCCTCTCCCCTTCCGTCGCCCGATTTTGGAGCCGTACCTATTATACCCGTTTTTTGCAGTCTTGTCAATGTCTCTTTTTGACGAAGTCCGCTGTCCGATCCAGTCGAACGGGCATATGCTGAAAGAAGAGAGAGGCGCGCGGTGCGCCGTGCCGCCTCACGCTTACTCGATGAAAGGAACGACCTTCCTATGACGGAATTCAATAACGGCGAGGAAGCCTGCTTTCTCAACGACTTTCTCTGCCAGCTCAACGGCGGTCCGAGCGTGTTCCCCGCACGGACGCCGCTGGCGATGGCCTATGTGCCGTATCAGGAGTTCGAGGACCTCTACGACGCGTCCGCCGCGCTGGAAAACGGCACGCTGTTCAAAAACCTCAATTTCCCGTTTGAGCGAGGTGCGCGATAATGAACGCCAATAAAGAGACGATGCTCAGACGCTTGCAGGCAGCCGACTTCGTCCTGCACGAGACCGTGCTCTATCTGGACGGCCATCCGACCAACCAGAAGGCGCTGGAATTTTTCCGCAAGGCGAAAACCGCCTACGACGAGCTGCTCGCCGAGTTCCAGCAGGCGTTCGGCCCGCAGACGGCCTACGCCGCCGACGGCAGCAGCCCCTGGGAATGGGTGCAGGGCGCCTGGCCGTGGCAGAACGACATGCCGGACGGCGGAAGGAGGTAAACGCATATGTGGGCCTATGAGAAAAAGCTGCAATACCCGGTAAACATCAAGAATCCCAATCCCGCGCTGGCCAAGCTGATCATCACGCAGCTCGGCGGGCCGGACGGCGAGCTGGGCGCTTCGCTGCGCTATCTTTCGCAGCGCTACGCGATGCCGTACAGCGAAGCCGTCGGCATCCTCACCGACATTGGTAGAGAAGGCTCTGAAATGTTCCATTTCGGGGCCGACGCTTTTTTAATTGTCCGCCCTGCGGACAATTTGTGCTTTTTGCAGCCGTATAACTCCACTTCATAGGGAGCAAGTTCAAATATACATCAATGTTATCCCTGTCGCCTATTACCATCTTATCTAAAATGTGTTTGTAAAACTCGTCGTCATATTCAACGCCGTTTACTATCTCATTCATAGCGTCTCGGATTTCCCGCATAAGCTCCTGCTGCCTTTTAGTCATCGTCTGCTGCCTGCCGATGCTGTCGATGACCGCTTTAAGCTCGGAAATCTCAGCATCGCACTTTGAGCGTGCTGCATGAAATTCCTCTTTTGTTATGTCGCCGGACATATAAATATCAATGAGCTTCGTTCGTTTCTCTTCAATCGTATCCATTCGACCCTTCAGCTTTTCGATGTCTGTACCCGTCCAATCCATAGCGATAATGGGTTCAATAACCGAGATAAGCTTATCCGTTATTTTCGTCTGATTAAGCTTCAATTCCTTCATAACAAGATACATAATATGAGTCGCATCTTCATTGCGAATGCTGATGCCTGAACAACCGACTTTATTGCCCGCCTTATCCGTATGAGGACTGCCGTGTTTTGCCGCTTCATTACAGCGCCACGCTTTATAACGGCTTCCGTCCCGTCGGGTTTTGTATCTTGCCACATAGCTTGCACCGCAGCAGCCGCATTTAATTTTGCCGGAGAACGGATAGCGGCTGCTGTGCTTTGCCTTTCCCTCCTGCGACAACGATTTTTCATCTAAAATACGATTGGCTTCATCGAACAGCTCACGGGATACAATCGGCTCGTGGTGGTCTTTGATTATCACAAATTCCTCTTGCCCGCGATTGTACTTTTTTTCGTGCGATAAGAAGTCGGGCGTATATGTCTTTTTCTGTACCAAATCGCCGCAGTATTTTTCGTTGCGGATCACGCGAAGAATAACGGTATTCTGCCATTCCTTAACACGCATAGGGGCAATGCCTTCTTCACGAAGCTCACGGGCGATGACGTGCGTTCCCTTTCCTTCCTTTACGAATTTATGAAAGATAAGCCGTACAATTTTTGCTCCTTCCTCATTGATATACATTTTTCCGCCTTTAACATCGTACCCCAACATACTTCTGCCAAATACAACGCCCTGCTCCATTTGTCGCTTCTGTCCCCATTTTACACGTTCGGACGTCTTGCGGCTTTCTTCCTGCGCAATAGAGGACATAATCGCCAGCCGCAGCTCTGCGTCGCCGTCTAAGGTGTTGATATTGTCATTCATAAAGATAACGCCGACCCCGTGCTTTTTCAAGTCACGAGTATAATATATACTATCGAGCGTATTTCTCGCAAAACGGGAAATCTCTTTCGTGATAATCAAATCAAAATCACCATTCTTGGCACACGCTATCATTCGGTTAAATTCTTTACGCTTTTTTGTATTCGTGCCGGAGATGCCCTCATCGGCAAAAATCTCATAAAGCTCCCAATCGGGATTACGCTCGATATACTGTCTGAAATAACGCTGTTGGCTTTCAAACGAATTGGCCTGGTCTTCGTTATCCGTGGAAACACGGCAGTACGCAGCCACACGCTTTTTGGTATCCGCAATTTTTCGCTCTTGATTCCATCGCTCATATATATTCACAATGCGAAACTCCTTTCCCGACAGTATAGGGTGCCGTTACTCTTGTTTTATGGAATACCTAAAGTTATGTCAAATGTGCAGATTCGGAAACTACGCATTTATATGTAAAAACGCCAAGCCGTTATGCTTCGCGTCCGTTTCCGTGAAGCGGCAAACAGAGCAGCTATGTCTACATATCTATTCTGCAAGCTCCGCGAGAGCCAAAAATCAAAGGAAATCAGATTTCTTATCTTGACGACTTCGGGTTTGCCGGCGTTCAAGTTCGGTTATGCAGCGGTCACGTTGAGAAGCGGTCAACAAGTTTCTTTTCTCCAAAGAAAGAAGGATTGACTTTTGAACATTTAACAAAAACGCTGCGTGTTCCTGTTCATTGAATTCCGGAACAGGGTCGCCGACATATATAAATTCTCTGTGCTTCATATCGAAAGCTCCTCCTTCGTTCTCAATATATGAACGACAGCTTGTACCGTATAACGAAGGGGTTCGTTCTTTTTCGTAAGTCCCGGACGAATTAAAAGCGCATTGCCGGCTGCAAGAGCATCTCCGGCGTCAAGCGTTCCGATATGCTTTTTCAAACGCTGCTTATCAATGGTGTGCATCTGTTCAAGCAGAATAACAGAGTCTTTGTTAAGAGCCTCCAGCTTCTTAACAGCCGTATGTGCAGGCAGCTTTGCCCTTGTGTTTACTCGGCTTGCAGCAGCGGCGGCAATGACAATAGGGCTGTGCCTGTTGCCTGCATCATTGGAAAGAATAAGTACAAATTGCGCGCCTTCCCGTTCCGAGCCGGTGCCGCGACCCAAGCGGCGTAATTGTGCCGGACAGCAAAGCGCCCGTCATAAGAATTTTCTTACAACGAGCGCTCTTTTGTGCTTTCGATATAGACTTGCAGGTTCAATTTCTCCTTGTTCAACCGCATATAGCGTCTCTGTTCGGTTTTGCATTTCCGCTAAACGGTACGGCAAAAGAGATATGGACAGTGATAGCGCATTCAGAACCGAAGCATCCCATATCGCGACGGATTGTGTAGCTGTACGCTTATATTAGACCAGCATTGCACCGTGTCCAACTCCGGTTCGTCCGTATCTACATCATTGAGGATAACGTCCAAGCCCAAATAATTTAACGTATGAAAATCAATCTCAAAAAGTTCCCATTTCAATTTAAGATTCATTTTATACCCGTTGTTTTCCAACTTGATTTCATAACACGAATCTTCCAGCCGGATAACTTGATTGCCGCGCTCGTCCGACCATTTGTTGTTATACATCATTTGTACCTTCAGGATATTGTTTTCGTCAAACACCGGCGTGACGAATAATCCGGTTATAGGGTGCGTGTTTTGATAATGATAACAGGGATTGTATATAAAAATGTTAAAGCTTTCGCCCCATGCGTTTGGAACGCCCGGACCGGATATTTTTAGGCAATCGTCCATTACGGATATGCTGAAATACAGGTATTGTGCATCATAAGATAATTGAATATGGGCGCTGCAATGTGTTTCCCGAGCCTGTAAAAACGGATAGCGCAGAATCGAACCGTATTTATCCTTTGTGCCGCTTTCCCGGTTATTATCGATATAAAGCTCGGCTTTTCCGTTCTTAAATTCTGCCGAGATGGATTTAGAAAGGGAATACTTGATAAAATCAATCCCTTTTTGACAGAAGCCGTCTTTGATTATATCTGCAGCATCCAAATTTGTTATGTATTGGGACGAAACGGCATCCTGTGCGTTGACGGCATAATTGCCGCACCTTTCAAGTCTGTTTTTGTCAATAAAATGGAAATCAAAGACCGTATTTAATATATGATTCGCCACGCTTATATCATAATGAAATCCCAACAAAGAAATTCTGTCATATATTTCTTCAAGCTTGTTTTCCAAACCGTATTTGTAAAAAATAAGGATTGCATCGAACAGGCTTTTATAATGAAGCGGCACGGAAAAAATTTTTTTATGCAGCCACTCCTGCTCGTAATAAGATATGATATGACGGCCAAAGTGCTCGAGTCCGAAAACAAAACGGTCAACGGGACTCAAAACATAATATCCCGAATCTAACGGAAGAACATCCTGCATAACGGCTTTTGTCAAATCCATATTGTTATATTCTTTTAATTGTTTCCATGTGTTTTTCAACACCGTATGGATTTCTATGCATACCGTTATATTGCCGTATTTTTTGAAAATCGGGTCGATGTGTGCTTGATGGGCCGAAACGCTTAGGTCGTATTGAACGTTGGAAGCGTTTAACGGCTTATCGGAAAACGAATAGCCCAGAGACGCCAAATTTTCGATGAAAGGGTAAATATTCTCTTCATCGATGAGCAAGTCAATATCATTATATGTTCGGAAATATTCGCTGTACAGATCTTCATCTTCGGCAAAGCCCTTCATTAAAGCGACAGCGCCGTTATACGGTGCGGCGTCGTAAATATCACGAATGGCTTTCCGATAATACTTTTTTAGCTTGTTGTAATACATCAATTGGAATTTGCTCATACGGCTAAGCGGTCTCTGTAGAAAATCCAATTCATAAACATAATTTGTCAAACCGGCGTTTTTCATAGTCTCGCAAAAAAACAAATAATGTTCATATGCAGCGGCAATCAATATAACGACCTCCCTTAAGTTAGACATCATATTTTTCGGCTTGAGCAGACCACATTTTGAAGTAGATGCCTTGTTTTTCAATCAGCTCACGGTGGGTACCCTGTTCGGCAACGACACCGTCCTCAAGTACGATGATATTGTCAAAGCGGTGCATACAAGCCAACCGGTGTGTGATATAGATGATTGTTTTTCCTTCGGCGCGATCCAGTATATCGCGGATGAAGCGGTACTCAACCATCGGGTCAAGCGAAGCCGTCGGCTCGTCAAAAAGCAAAAACGGCGTTTGGCGGTAGAAGGTGCGTGCCAGCACCACGCTGTGCCACTGTCCCTCCGATAAATCGGTACCGTCGGCGTCATATTCCTTATTCAGCGGCGTTTGGTCTCCCTGCGGAAGCGTTTCGGCGATAGCGTCGCAGCCTGAGCAGGCAAGCGCATACATATACCTTTCCCTGTCCACCTCATCGCTCATCGAAATATTTTCGCGGATACCGAACGGATACTTGCAATAGTCCTGAAACGCCACGGAAAAGGCGGCATATCTGTCTCGGTTGGCAATCTCCCGCGCTTCGGTCTGCCCGAACAGAATATCCCCCTCATAATCGTTGTACAGCCCTAAAAGCAGCTTGGACAGCGTGGTTTTGCCCGCGCCGTTGTGTCCGACAATGGCCGTTCGCTCACCGTTCCTGATTGTTATGCTAAGCCCGTTCAGCGCGTTCCGTCCGCTCTCCGAATAGGAATAGGTGAGGTTGCGGAACACAATATCGGCTGTCTCATCCAGCGGCTTTCCGTCGCGTTTTTCCTCCTCATACTCGAAAAATTCCATAAAGTCGTTTGCTCTCTTGAAGTTTGAAGCAATGGAGCTTATATGACTACTCATATTTTGCAATTCGGTATTTAAGTTGCCGATCAGCTCTATCGCGACCCAGAAATTGCCTATCGTCATTCTGGCTGCCCATACGCCTAACCCAAGCGCGAAATATATGCCGTAGTACAACAGCGTCGGCACGAGCTTGAGCAGAGTGCTGCGATTGGTCATCTTTAGGTTAAAACGCACGGACTCGTCCTGCATTTTGCCGAAAAGCTTCTTTCGCTGCTGTATAAGCCGGTCGAACGACTGAAACAGCTTCAACTCCTGTATGGTGGTACGACCGGCAATAAATGCAAAGAGCGAATTTAATTTGGTCTCCATATTGATTCGCGATTCTGCGAATGTTATCGTTGAAACACCTTTTTTCGTCTCCCAGAGACATACGGGTACATACGTCAGGAAAAAGAGCAGCCCGATCCACGGCGATATGCTGACCAGCGCCGCTGCCGCAATCACAATGCTCACAATACCTGACAGAAGCATAATACAGCTTATGAAAAAAAAATGTATCTTTCCTGCGTTGAATTGACTGATATTGGCATTGGAGCGATAGAGCGCGTTTGTTTCAAAATAGTCCATCTTTATACGGGATATTTTACGCAGACGCTCGATACGCAGGCTTTCGTCCGCGTCATATTGCGTTAAGGTCCTGCGGAAGTTGGAGTAACACTGCAGCCCCTCGTTCAGCAGCTCAGAGCCTACGATGAGCGCAACCATCAGCAATATGCGTTGGAAGCTGCCCTCCGAACGGTAGGTCACGGCGTCCAGCACCGCACCCGCGCAGTAGATGCCGGCATAGAGCTTCAGCTTACCGGTAATCTCCAACAGCACGAAGTAAACCGCCAGACTTTTATTGTATTTCCATTGCAGCCTGCAAATGGCTGCAAAATTTTTCTTGAATGCGCTCCACTTCATATGTGCCCCTCCTCATATTCGGACGCCTGTGTGACAAACATCGTTTTGTACAAGCCGCCGCGCTGCATCAGCTCTGTATGCGAGCCAATGTCCACAATGCGCCCCTTATCCATAACAATGATTTTGTCAACGTTTACACAGCAGGACAAACGGTGCGATATGATGATAACGGTATGCTCGTCATATTGCTCGAGCAAAGTATCCATAAAATGCTTTTCGGCAAGCGGATCCATAGAATTGGAGGGCTCGTCGAACATCAGCACCTCACGTTTCCTGTACAATGCGCGTGCCAAAGCGAGCCTGTGCCACTGTCCCTCGGACAGCTCGGTTCCGTCCTCGGCGAACACCTTGTTCAGCATCGTTTCACAGCCGTCCTTGAGCGCAGAGATAAAGTCCTCGGCGTCCACCTTGATTATCGCCTCGCTCAGATCGTTTTCGTCGGCATTCGACGGGTCGCTGAGCGTTATATTATCCCTTACGCTGAACGGGTATTTGCAGTACGCCTGCATCGCGACCGTGAACAGTCCGTAAACCGAGCGCTTGTCAAGCGTTCGACCGTCCTTGCCGCTGTAGAAAAGCTCGCCCTCGTAGTCGCTGTACAATCCGAGCAGCAGCTTGGAGAGCGTGGTTTTGCCCGCGCCGTTCGGACCGACGATGCAGACCTTTTCACGCGGTTTGATTTGCAGGCTTATGTTTTCCAGCACAGCCCTGTCGCTGTTCGGGTATGTAAAGCAAAGGTTTCGCGCCTCAATGCCGCCGAAGCCGGGCGAAAGCCGCTCGCCGTCGAGGTTTTCCTCCTCGCAGTTCAGGATGAAATTCAGATCCTCCACAGAAAGAGCGGTGTCATACAGAGAACCGAACAGACTTGTCGCATGTCGAACCATATGCATTAAATTTTGTGATACGCCGAACAGATAGGTGAACTGACCGGGCGTGATAAGCCCGCGCAGTGCTCGGTATGCATACAGGAGGTACAGCCCGTATTTGCAGAAAATTTCGGTAAAGGTTACGAGCATTTGGAGCACAAGATTTTTTTTGCCGACCTCCTTCTTGCGTTCGATGATGCTTTGATACAAAACATTTTGCTTTCGCTCGAAAAACGCGGCGCTGCCGTTCAGCTTGATGTCCTGTATCGCCGGCTTCTGTGCAAAGAGACCGGACAAAAAGTCCAGCTTCCGCATCTCCGGCGTATTGATTCGGGCTTCGTTGATTACAATATCGCCTATTTTTACCCAAAGCAGAATGTATGCGCTTTCGATAACAATCACGGCACCGGCAATCCAAATGCGGTTTGAAAACAGTATAACGGCAGCCGTGATCGCGGAAATCAGGACTCTTAGAAAGTTGTTTGTATAGTTGAAAACGCGCAGCGTGTTTCTCGACGCCATAGAGCGCGCGCGGTTAAAGCGGTCGTAGAAATCGTTCTGCTCGAAATATTCCATCTTGATGACGGCCGCCTTGCGTATGATAAGGTTCTGCATACGCTCGTTGGATTCGGCGTCCATTTTTTGTCTGAACACGGTAAGATAGTTGGAATAAACCGAAGAAAAGAGAGTGACGAAGAACACCGCGAAGCATAAAAGCAACAGCTTATTGGCGAAGTTGGGTTCATCACCGACGCTTGCGCGCGTGATAAGATCGACGAGCAGCTTTACGAGATAAAGGCGCGTATAGGTTATGATGTTGGTAAGCACGACATCGTCAAGCAGTCCGAAGAAAAAGGTTTTTTTGGAGATACGCCATGCGATTTTATATGACAGCGCGATGTTTGACAGCGCCGTCCTGACTTTTTCAAGCTTTTGTTGTTTCATTATGTCGCTTCTGCCTCCTTATGTTTCTGATGAATCGGCTTCCGGCAGCTTCATATTTTTTAACTGTGTGAGATCATCCGGATACAGCAGCTCCCGGCAATTAAAAAGGGCAAGATTGGTTTGGATAAAATCGACTGCTGCATTAAGCAGGTTGGAGGGCAGGGCTTTTCTGCCATATGTATTCATAGATAGATATATGCGGGATTTTGTCGGACCATAAGCGGAATATGTAAATTCACATATGGAGGATTTGCGATTCAAAAAAATTACGGATTTAACGGGAACAGGGCACACACGGGAATCCAACAGATAATTGCGTTCATCCTCTTTGATATATGAGTCGCTGCAAAGGTCAGCCGGAGGCGCCAGTTCCGCGCTTGATACGGTTCGCATTTTTATTTTTGCTGCCCCGGGAAATATATGTAATTTCCCGTTTAGGACTTTCATTGGCGCTATATCATCGCATAGAACGGCAGCGTCCAAATATTTATACGCAGCAAATGCCATTGTCGATTTGCCGGCATGGGAATGACCGGAAAACAAATAGGCAAAGCCGTTCCACACAACTGCGGAAGCGTGTAAAAGAAAATAGTTTCGCTCAAACAGAAGCAGGCTAAAAGCCTTCCCGGCAAGCAGCTCAAAAAAGATATGGATGTCATCGGTATATATTGTAAGTTCTCCGATTACAGGACTTTCGGGCAAACGATTATATGTGATGACATATTCCGGATAAGCATTGATTGCCCATGTGTCGTTTCTGCCGTAGGAGACCTGCTCATAATATGGAATACTGTGCCGGAAAACATAAATCTCCGCTTCCGCATCTTGTATATGTCCGTGCCGCAAAAACGGAATATCCGTATCCGTGCTAATGTTCAAATTGAAAGCGTTATATTTCATATATCCTGCTCATTTCGGTTGATTTAACATCCTTTTGTTATATAGCATATCTGCAACAAGTTCAATATGCCGGTATACAGCCTGCTTATTAAATCTGCATTCCGTATTCCCCTCAAGGACAGCGTTGGGGCAAAGGCGACCGACGCATACCGGGTAAAACTCGCAGTTGCTGCATTCATCTAACGATAATTTGCATTCGGTCCATTGAGAAAGCGCGTAAAAATTCATATGGAAATTTTCTCTGTCTATAATTTCGCCGACTTTGTTTTTTTCATCGGTTAGGCAAACCGTACATTTGCGAATTGCGCCTTTGGCATCAATAACATAACGTGCAAGTGCTATATGTTCCGCTACAACCAGGATTAAATAACTCGTTAGCGGCAAATATGCTGTCAAACAATAAAAGCTCAAACATACAAGAACCTCCCAAATTTATATTTTGCTATGTGCTTTTAGCCAACCGCTTAATTTTATCTTTGTATAAAATCAAAACAGCGCAAAGTTACCCTTCGTTCAGGAGAACCTTGCGCCGTATTATGAAGATTATTTTATTATTTTCGCTATGCCGATGACGGCGTAGCCCATCAAGCCCCTTGGCGTTCGAGAACCGAGGCAGAGGGCTTTGATTTAACGAGCTGCAACCGAAAGCAGGCGAAAAGGCAAGCCAAGCTGTTATACAAACAAAACGAGCGTCCGCAATTAAGCAGTGCAAAACATATGCCGTAAATAGGCATGTCGGCAGCAGAAATGAAACCGCACGGATGTATAATTCCTTTGCAAAAATTCGTTCTTCCATATCGCGCCCTCCTTTTAAGAAATGAGAGAGGTTCTGTTTGTCTGTCAAAACAGATAAAGATGCCGATATAAATTCCGATTTGCTTTATAATGCTTTTACCCGCTCGGTCGATAGATACTGAATTCAACAAGCTCTTTGCCGTATGAGACGCTGTGCTTTCAATGTGTGCATTCGTTCCGTTTACCATTTTAACATATAAATTACAAAAATGCAATAGGAATTGAAAAAACGCATAAATCCTCTTAAAGAACGACTTATGCGCTCAAATAAAGGATAAGCAGATTATACCTTACCGGCTTAAAGGTAAGAGGACATGGCGGAGAGGCAAGTATTCATTATACTTTTTCTTTAGATTGAACTCTTGAATTGTTTCTTCACATTTCCCTAAATCGGTACTGTATCCTATAAACACCACATCTTTTGCCATTCATCCTCATGTCAAATACAGGCTCAAGAAAAGTCCGTATCTCATCAATTGCAACAACAAACGCAAGCGTATCATTCTTGCTATTTTTCAAAAAGCATTTCCACCGTTTCTGCATATCGGCATCATCGGCAAGGACTATAATCCGCTTGAAGCCATCCATGTCATAGGGCGTTCCACGCCGCTCTAAGGTTCTCACAATTGCCGTCTGCAATTTTGCACCGTCGAAGTCGAAAGCTCTTCCAAGATGTAAATATCGCAAAAGTCCTTCATCCGTCCTGTCAGCTCAAAGCGCTGCAAAATAACGTCCAACTTTTCGGCAATCGTAATTACGAGGGAATAGGTCATAATGACAGGAGCTTCAAAATCCGGAAGCTGCGTATTGATTTTGCGTTCCTCGGCTCGGGGAACGATAACACCCCCGACGCCAATATCCACATTAAACGGCACACAAACATTTTTATCTGAGCGATAATCTGTGTTCTGATACCGTGGTATTTTCTCTGCTAACATAATTCCACTCCGTACTAAACTGAGCATAAATCATTCAACAATTGTGTGGTTTACTACGAAATTTTAACCTGCTTGTCCGAGCAAACAAACAAGCAGGCTATCTCAAATTTGAAGCTCAGAATAGCAATCCAAAGCTGCTATGACATAAAGATTTATTGTCCTTAAAGCGCCAAAAAGAACGGTGTCATAAGGCTTTTCTGAATTTCGGGAGAGAGCTTGTCCATTCCATTTCTTTATTCTTTCATAGCTTCCCATGTTATGTTTCAGTTCTGGCTTGTCCGCATAAGGCTTAATATGGAACATTTCTGAGCACAATATAGGCACCGAGGAATTGGCGCATATGGAGATGATCAGCGCGATCGTCTACCAGCTCACGCGCAACCTCACGCCGGCGCAGATTAAGGAATCGGGCTTCGACACCTACTTCGTCGACCACACGACCGGCATCTATCCGATCGCGGCTTCGGGGCAGGCGTTTTCGGCGCTGACCTTCCAGTCCACCGGCGACCCCATCGCCGACCTGCACGAGGACCTTGCGGCCGAGCAGAAGGCGCGTCTGACCTACGACAACATCCTCCGCTTCACCGACGACGCGGACGTGCGCGACCCGATCCGCTTCCTGCGCGCGCGGGAAATCACGCACTTCCAGCGCTTCGGCGACGCGCTTCGCATCGTACAGGACAATCTGGACGCGAAGAACTTCTACGCCTACAACCCCGCCTTCGACAAGGGCTGAGCCGGCCGATCGCCGTCCCGCCCGCCACATACGCCCTGCGGCGCATACGGCCGCGGGGCGTTTCGATTTGTCCGGCGTGACGCGGAGAGGCGGCGGCAAGCACAACAAGGCGGCGGTCCCTGCCTGCCGGCCCGCGTTGCGGGCCGGCAGGCAGGGACCGCCAGAGACAGCCGCGGG
>ERZ827524.1301-NODE-1301-length-24718-cov-5.767222_pt1 | contig 24718 bp, 17 predicted proteins | sample MGYA00519702_ERZ827524 | MGnify/ENA primary metagenome ERZ827524 (study PRJEB31778, sample SAMEA3449341) | human gut metagenome | biome: human gut; feature: human-associated habitat; material: faeces | place: United Kingdom | collected 2010/2012 ...
GGTATAGCTCAGCCGGTAGAGCAGCTGATTTGTAATCAGCAGGTCGGGGGTTCGAATCCGTCTACCGGCTCCACAGTGTTTTCAAACGGACAAGTTCATATTTGGGGGAATTCCCGAGTGGCCAAAGGGGGCAGACTGTAAATCTGTTAGCAGTGCTTTCGGTGGTTCGAATCCACCTTCCCCCACCAGAAAAAAGCACTTGCTTTCGCAAGTGCTTTTTTCAACGAAATCCACCCTTTCGGGTGGGTGAAATACCACTTCGCGGTGTGATATACGCCTGCGGTGTGTGAAATCGCTGCGGCGGTGGGTGGATTTCATATCACTTTCTGCGAAGCAGAAAATATCACAAACGCGAGAGCGTTTCTTTCATAGTTTGCGCCAGCAAAATATTTCACAAAGGCTATTCGCGTGCCCCATCTATAACAGCCTATTAACATAAATCCGCCCAAATCCTGCCAGTGATGACCGGCAGGATTTTTCTTTCTGGTTTGATTCGTGAATAGGAATTGCGAAAATGGTCGTACTTCGCTATAATAGAAAAGAACGCATGCTTAAGCACGGGCGTTCTCCAGCACGCTCAATGCGCTTTCCGCAAGAAAGCGGGCGGCGGGGAGCAGAACGGAAGAGTCCGGACAGAACGCGGCGCTGTGCAGGCCCACCGGGCTGCCGACGCCGAGCAGGGCGCAGCAGATCGGGACCTCGCTTCCGTAGCAGGCGAAATCCTCGGAGATCATCTGCGGCTCGATCTGCACGCAGCCGCTTTTGCCGAACACGGAGACGGCGGCGTGCTCCATTGCCGCTGCAAGCCCGGCATCGTTGCACAGGGCGGGCGTTCCGTCCGTCCAGCCGACTGCGGCGGTGCAGCCCCACGCTGCCGCGATACCGGCCGTGAGGGCCTCCAGCCGCGCCTTTGCCTGTGCCCGCGTCCGTGCGGAGAACGTGCGGATCGTCCCGAGCAGGATACAGCGGTCCGGAATGACATTGTTGCAGGTCCCGGCCTGAATGCACGTCACGGCCGTGACGGCTGGCTCTGCCTGTGGCAGGTCGTTGGCGCGGAGCGTTGTGAGGGCCGAAGCCAGCGCAGCGCCCGCGGGGATGGGATTGCAGGCCCGCTCCGGTGCGGAGCCGTGGCCGCCGCGCCCCGTGACGGTGATCTCAAAGCTGTCCACGGCGGAGAGGATCGCGCCAGACCGGATGCCGAGCTGCCCCTGCGCCAGACCGGGCCAGACGTGCAGCGCCAGCATGCCCGCCATCGGGACGCGGCGGAACAGACCCTGCTCCAGCACCCGCATGGCGCCCGTTGCGGCCTCCTCTGCGGGCTGGAACAGGAACAGGACGTTCCCGGCCAGCTGCTCCCGCCGCGCTGCAAGCAGGCGGGCTGCGCCGAGCAGGGCGGCCATATGGATATCATGTCCGCAGGCGTGCATGACGCCGGGAACGCGGGAGGAAAATTCCGCTCCGGTGCGCTCCGTGATCGGCAGGGCGTCCAGATCGGCGCGCAGGCCGACGGTGGGGCCGGGCAGGGCGCCGCGCAGGAGCGCGGCAGTGCCGGTCGGCAGACCGAGCGGGACCGGCTCGAGGCAGAGAGCCTCCAGCTCCTGGCGGACGAGCCGGGTGGTCCGGTGCTCCTGCCACGAAAGCTCCGGGTCTTCGTGGAGCTGCGTGCGGAGCTTTTGCAGGTGCGCCTGCAGTGCCGCATCTTCGGGCGGTGAAATGATGTATGACATGAATGATTCCTTTCCGCACACCGGCTGTGCCGGGTGCATGGGCGGAGTTTGATATTTTCAGGAAGGCGGCGCTTGAGATGAGCAACTACTATATTCTGACGAACCTGCTCTCGGATGATGAGCGCCGGGTGATCACCAGCATCGTCCGGCATATCGAGCTCGGTGGGAACAAGGTCGGCATTCAGCAGATCGCAAGCGAAAACTATGTTTCGACGGCGTTTATCATGAAGCTGTGCAAGCGGCTGGGCTTTGCGGGCTACAGCGAGCTCTATTATAATCTGGCACAGTCCAGCGGCGAGGGCCACCGCTCCAGCGATCCGGACCCGCTGTGCGGCCTTATCGACGGCTATACGCCGGAGCAGGCCGAGCAGTTCTGCAAAATGCTGATGCAGTACAAGGAACGCAAGATCTTCGTCGTCGGCGAGGGCTTTGCAGAAGAGGTCGCCAATTACATCGTCAAGCGGCTCGCCATCTGCGGCTTCATGGTGTTCAACCACGTCCACTTCTATGACTACATGCTCTTCCGCGAGGAGGCGAACCGCCAGATCACGAGCAACGTGGAGTCCTCACTCATCATCGCCATCTCACAGAGCGGCGAAACGGAGGCCATCATCAACGACGTGCGCGAGGCGGAGAGCAAGGGCTTTTCCGCCATCTGCTTCACGCGCCGCTCGGATTCCAAGCTGGCGCGAATGTCGGACCTGACGTTCCTCGTCGACGCCTCCAACCAGACGCTCATCAGCGCCGTGCCGAACCAGTTTTTCGGCAAGGTCATCCTCGCGTTTGAGGAGCTGATGGGGCGGCTTTTCCGATAAGAAGATGCATATGTTTCATTTGAGCCGCTGCGGTGCGCCGCAGCGGCTCTTTGCGTCATTCCGTTGTGCGGGGACTGCACTGCGAATTCGCCGGAGCATTCCGGGAACAGAAGGTCCTCTGCTGCGAGATTGCCACGTCGCTTCGCTCCTCGCAATGACAAATCTATGGCCTTTTCCGTGCGCTCAATAGGGCGCGTGGTTGTTTTCCGGCTCGCCGGTCTCGCGCAGGCGCGGGTAGTCTGCGACCGTGAGTACGCCGAGGGACTTTGCATAGGCGCTGACGGCTTCGTGATAGTGGCGGCCGGTCGGCTTCCAGGCGATCTGTCCGGCAATGGCTCCGGTGTCATTGCCGCCGGAGGCCATATAGGCGCTGACCGTGACGCTGAGGCGCTCGTCCGGCGCAATGGGCGTACCGTCCGGCCGCGTGACAGAGAGAACCTTCTGCCCGCCGGGGCGGGTATGGTCCACTGCGGCGTGGAAGCCGGAGAAGGCGATGGCAGCATTATTGCCGAAGCGCTCCGGCTCATAGACGGCCTCGAGCAGGGCATGGAGCTGCGCGCCTGTGATGATCCCGGTGAACATTTCGTCGTCGAATGCGGCGCAGTAGAGCAGCTCCTCGCGCGTGATCTCACCCGGAAGCAGCTCGCCACAGGCGCTGGTCGTGTTCATGTAGGACAGCTCCGTCTGCCCGCCATAGCGCAGGCAGTCCGCCAGAAAGTCGCCGAGCTTCGACTCGTGCGCCAGCGTCATGCGCCAGCGCTCGTTCAGGGATCCGAGGGGCTCCCGGAAATACGGCTCGAACGGGTCGGTGACGGAGCGGATATACCGGGTGATCTCCGGATCGGCCTGCCCGTTCGGGTCCGTCTGCACGACGGCGCAGCTGCGGTCCAGAATGCGGTGCGATGCGGCGTCCAGTGTCAGGCGGACATGCGCGATGCTTGCCCCGCCGAACCCGGCCTTGACGACGCAGGCCCCGTTCCGGACCTGCGCGCAGTCGCCGGGGATGTGCCCGCCGATCCAGACGTCCGCAGCGGGCGAGGCGTCGATCAGCTCCGGCAGCTCACCCGTGAGCGTGCCGTCCGCCGCCTGATAAAACGGCATGTGCGTCAGCACGACGACGACGTCCGCGCCCGCGGCGCGCATTGCCGGGATATGGCGCGCGGCTGCTTCGGCGGCGGAGGTCATTTCAAACGGGGCAAACGCGCTTTTCTCCACCATGTAGGGCGTGTATTCCGTCGTGAGGCCGAGCACGCCGATGCGAATGCCGCAGCGCTCGAGCAGGACCCACGGCTTCGTGCCGGGGACGGGCGCACTATCCGCTTTCCGGCGCACATTGGCGCAGAGGATCGGGAAGGGACAGGCGCTGATGCAGCTGTCCAGAAAGGCTGGGCCGCGGTCAAATTCGTGGTTGCCGAGCGTCATGACGTCCGTTTTGCTGCGGATCATGGCGCCGACGAGCGGCAGGCCGGGCCAATAGTTCGTGCTGAAGGCGTCACCGGCGTCGAGCAGGAGCGTTCCCTCCGGATTCTGCGCGCGCAGCCTCGCTACCCCGGCGGAAAAGGCCGGAAAGCCGATATCCTCACGGGAGGGGCGGATGCGGCCGGAGAAATCGGCATGGCAGAGCAGGTCGAGGACGATCTTTCCCATGGCGCTCATCCCTTCAGGCCGCCGCGCGACACGCCGGTGACGATGCTCTTGCGGCAGAAGATGAACAGCAGGATCATCGGCACCACGACGATGGTCGAGGCGGCCATCAGGCGCTCATAGCGGATGCCGCTGGAGGTCATGAAGGCGTAAAGGCCGAACGGCAGCGTGCGGACCTCCTTGGTATTTGTGGCGATGACGGTCCACAGGAAGGAGTTCCAGCAGGCAATGGCGTCAAGCAGACCGATCGTCACGAGGGCCGGTCGGGACATGGGCACCATGACGCGCCAGAGGTAGCGCCAGTTGCTCGCGCCGTCGACGCGCGCGGAATAATAGAGGCTGTCCGGAATGGCCAGGAAGAAATTCCGCAGGATGTAGGTGTAGAAGATGCTGGAGGTGAACGGCAGGATCAGCGCGATGAGCGTGTCGTTGAGCCCGAGCTTCACGATGGTCGTGTAGTTCGTGATGATGAGCATCTCGAACGGGATCATCATCAGCGAAAGCAGCAGGGAAAACAGCAGGTCGCGCCCCGGGAACTTCAGCCGGGAGAAGGCGAAGGCCGCGAGGATGGTCGTGAACATGGTGCAGGCAACGCAGACGATGGTCACGAGCAGGGAGTTGCAGAAATAACGCAGGAACGGGGCCTTCTCAAAGGCGTAGACATAGTTTTCAAATACAAGCTCCTTCGGCCAGAACGTCGGGGGAGTTGTGTTGACCTCGGCGGCCGTTTTCAGCGAGGAGATGATCATCCAGAAGAACGGCAGCACCATGATGAGCGCGCCGATGATCAGAACGAGATAGGCAAAGGATTTTTTTGCAGTTTTCATGGCGGTACCTCAATAATTCTTCCACTTGCGCTGGATGAAGAGCTGCAGCATGGTGAAGATCAGGACGATGACGAACAGCACGACGGCGCTGGCCGCAGCCGGGCCGAGCTGCCACTGCTTGTAGAACATGTCGAACAGATAGTATACGACGGTATACAGCGAGTAGGCCGAGCCGGGGTTGCCGTTGAACAGCGGGAACAGCTCCGAGAAGACCTTCGAAGCCGAAATGACGTTCACGATCATCGTCAGGCCCAGCGTCGGGGCCAGCAGCGGCACGGTGATGCGGCGGAAGATGCGCCCGGAGGACGCGCCGTCGATGCGCGCGGCCGTGTAATACTGCGGGTTGATGTTCTGGAAGCCGGAGAGCAGCAGAATGATCGTGAACGGCAGCATGCTCCAGATGCCGTAGATGATGAGGGCGGCAAGATTGTAGTGCGGGTCGTTCAGCCAGTTCACGGGGGAAACGCCGAACAGCGACAGCGCATAGTTGATCAGGCCGTAATCGTAGTTGAACATCCATTTCCACACGAGGCCGACCGCCGTGACGGACGTGACCATCGGCAGGAAATAGCACGTCTGGAACAGACCCTGCAGCTTGGTGCACGAGTTGAGCAGCGAGGCGAGGAACAGAGACAGCACCGTGACGATCGGCACGACAAACAGGACGTACAGTGCCGTGTTGCACAGGCCGTTGAGGAAATTCGCGTCATGAAAGATCTCGGCGTAGTTCCCGAGACCGATGCCGGAGAATTCGCCGGTCATCAGGCTGTAGTCCTGCCGGAACGACAGCAGAATGACATTGATGAACGGATAGACGGTGAAGACCAGAAGACCGATGAAAAACGGGAGCAGGAACAGCCCCGGCTCCGCAAAGGTGCGGAAGGTCACGCGCTCGCCGTCTGCGCGCGTGCGCAGCTTGCGGCGGCTCATAAGTACCGCACCCCCGTCTTGGCGTCAAACAGGAACACGCCGCGCTTTTTCAGGCCGACGGCCAGCTCTGCGCCGGGCAGAATCTCCAGCTCGGCCGGGACAAGACCGCGCAGCTCGGCGGGGCCGGCCTGCAGGCGGACAAGCTCGTCCTTGCCGAGGGAATAGCGCTCCAGCACAGTCGTGCGGAAGGCGGGCGTATCACCCTGCGGCAGGATGCTTTCGGCGCGGACGGCCAGAACGATCTCCTGCCCCTCTGCAAGACCGTCCGGCAGCGCCAGCGCAGCGGGGATGCCGCCGTCCAGCACAAGGCGGCCGTTCTGCACAATGCCGTGCAGCTGGTTGATGGGAGGCGTGCCGAGGAAGTCTGCGGCAAAGAGGTTGACCGGGTTTTCATAGAGACCGCGGGCGGTGTCCTCCTGCTGGAGCACGCCGTCACGCAGCAGGACGACGCGGTCGGCGATGCTGCTGGCCTCCTCCTGATCGTGCGTGACAAAGACGGTCGTGATGCCGGCCTCACGCTGGATGCGGCGGATCTCCTCGCGCATCTCCACGCGGAGCTTGGCGTCGAGGTTGGACAGCGGCTCGTCGAGCAGCAGCACGTCCGGCCGTTTGGACAGGGCGCGCGCAATGGCGACGCGCTGCTGCTGGCCGCCGGAGAGCTCCGCGGGCTTGCGCTTGAGATACGGAGTGATGTGCACCATCTCCGCCAGCTCCTCGGCGCGGCGGATGCGCTCCTTTTTGGGAATGCGCTGGATCTCCATCGGGAAGCAGATGTTCTGCAGGACCGTCATGTGGGGATAGAGCGCGTAGTTCTGGAAGACAAGGCCGATGCCGCGCTTCTCCGGCGGCAGGCTCGTCACGTCGCGGTCGTCAAAGAAAATGCTGCCGCCGCTCACGGGGAGAATGCCGGAGATCATGTTCAGCGTCGTGGTCTTGCCGCAGCCGCTCGGACCGAGCAGGGCGATGAGCTTGCCGCTTTCCAGTGTGATGGAAAGGTCGTTTACGGCAACGGTGTCGCCGAAACGCTTGGTCAGATGTTCGAGTTTGATCTGCATGTCCGTATCACCTCAATATTTCGAAAATGGGTGCGCCGTCGACATCGGGCATCGTCAGCCCGAGCATGGCGGCCATGGTGGGCGCTTCGTCGACCATGGAGCGGCTGCCGTGCACCGTGCCGGGCCGCACATCCGGTCCGGCGGCGAAGAATGTTGTGACCTCCTCGCGGGCCGGGCTGCCGCCGTGAGTCGCCACGCCGGTCTTCTTGTCTCCCGGCTGGCAGCTGCGCCAGAGCGTGTCACCGTCCGGGTACTCGCCGAACGCAATGGGAAGACTGCTCTCCACAACAAAGTCGAACGGGCCAGACAGGCCGTAGCGCGCCTGCGCTTCGGCGGCGTCCAGCACCATGCTGAGCTGTACGTCCGGGTCATGCCGCAGGGCCTCGAGCGCCTCGCGCACGCGTGCCATCAGTGCAGCATCGTCCGGGTCGCGCACCTCGATGAGGGCGGCGAGACCGGTGGAGTGGCAGACGGCGTCGAACGAGGCGATCTTTCCGTCCGCATCGACGGTCAGAAGGCCGAGACGGCGGAAGTAGACGTTCATCAGGAAGGCATCGCGGATATCGGTCTGGCCGTGGTCGCCGAGGACGATGATGTTCGTCTCGTCCAGCGTGCCCTTGCGGCGCAGGCATTCCAGAATAGCGCCGAGCTGCTCATCGTGCATGCGCAGCTGCGTCTCGGCCTGCTCACTTTCCACGCCGTAGGTGTGCCGGGCGGAGTCGAGGTCGCACATCTTCACAAGCATGATGTCCGGCTGCGGGCCGTCCTCCAGGATGTCGAGCGCCAGCGCCATGGTGAACAGGTCAAGGCTGCGGGTCGGCCCCATCAGATAGCGGCCGTGTTTATAGAAGTAACGGTCCATCAGGTTTGCAGTGGCCGTGTGCTCCAGCCATTTCTGCGGCTGGTAGCCCTGGTAGCTGTATGGAACGATCATCGGCATATTCATGGTATAGTCCGCGCCGCCGGAAACGGGCCAGCTCAGAGAGCAGGTCGTCAGGCCGTTCTCGCGGGCATGGTCCAGCAGCGTTTTGCCGCGGACATCGGACTTCATGCAGTACCACGGCGCGTCAAGATGGCCGCCGCGGGTCATTTTTTCATTGTGGACGATCCCGTGCCGCCCGGCGTAGGTGCCGGTCAGGATCGAGGTATGGCAGGTGTAGGTCAGAGCCGGGAGCACCGGCTCGATCTTTTCGACGAGCGCACCGCGCTCCAGAAGCTGCGCGAAGTGCGGCATGCGGCGCATGCGCGTGACGTCGGAGGCACAGAGGGCATCGATACAGAATACAAGGACTTTCGACATAGGTTCTCCTTCCTGTTGGAACGGCGGCGGGTGTGGGCCCGGCCGGAATGCGCTGGTCTGCGTACAGGCGGACGTCCGCCGGGACGTCCGCCTGTTGGAATGGGCGGTATTTACTTTGCGAGAGCTTCGCGGCAGGCTGCCTCAAAGGCCGCATAGGCGGTGTCGGCGTCGCTGACATTGAGGGCAACGCTCTGGACCATCTTGTCGATCTCGGTGCGCATGGCCGCTGCGCCGGGAACGCTGGCGAGCATGCCGATGTCGTCGGCTTCCTCGGTCAGGGCCTTGACGGCGATGTTCGTCTCGGCGAACTGCTGGAACTCGGCGCTCTCGCGGGCTTCCTTATAGATGGGGACGGTGCCGAAGGCCTCGGCCCACTGCACGATGTTCTCGGTGGACGTGAGGAACTTCAGGAACATGTAAGCGCCGCGGGCATGATCCTCATCGGTGCTGAGGCAGGCAAAGTTGTTGCCCCAGGAGGAGATGTAGCGGACGGGGCCCTCCTGCGGGATGGGCACACAGCCGATCTCGAAGGTATCGTTCACAGCCAGCTCAACATAGCTGACACCGGCGCTCGAGCCGATGTAGGAGGCGACGGCCTGGCTGCCGAACGGGCCGGAGAAGAAGACGTCCTCGCCGACAAGGCGGAAGTCGCCGGACTTTACAAGGGCTGCAAACCAGTTGAGCTTTTCCTTGGCGATGGTCTCGTCAATGGCATAGTTGCCGTCCTCGTCGATGTAGCCGCTGCCGGCCTGCATGATGAGGCACTGATAGGTGTCCACGAGGGAGTCGGTGCCGAAGCCGGGGATGCCTTCCTTCTCATGGATGATTTTACTGCATTCTGCGAGCTCTGTCCAGGTCTTCGGGGCTTCCAGACCGTATTTGTCGAACATGGTCTTGTTGTAGAACAGGACCTCGCCCGCCGTGGTGCACGGGAAAACATAGATGCCGTCGCCCCACTGGGTGATCTCGCTGTACTGACCGGCAGGAACGTTGTCCTTGAAGTTCGGGATGCCGATCTCCGGGTCGTTGATGTAAACGGACAGGTCGACAAGGCGGCCCTCGTTCAGATAGTTGACGGCGTCAGACGGATACATGTTCACAAGGTCAGGGCCGGTGCCGTTGCGGACCGCCTGCATGGTCTTGCTGTCGATCTCGCTGTACGGCTGCTGCTCGGCGACGAGCTCGTACTCGTCCTGCGAGGCATTGAAGGCGGCTGCAAGCTCGAGGAACTTCTCTTCGTGCTGGTCGGTGTAGGCGTGCCAGTAGACGATCTTCGTTTTCTCGGTCTTTGCGGGCTTCGTGTCTTCGGTGGTCTTGCTGTCATCGGTGGTCTGCGAGGCTCCGGTACTGGCGCCCGAAGCGTCCGTCTTTCCTGCGCTGCATGCCGCGAACAGGCTCGCGACCATGACCAGAGCAAGCAGAAGGGCAAGAATGCGTGCTTTCATGTGTTTTCTCCTCCATTGTCTCGTGTTTTTATCGGAACGTCGGATGACGCTCACTGCTCAGGAAATGGTGTCCAGGAATGCGGCAAGCTCCGCAAGCGTGTGGACACACCAGGTATATTCCGGCTCGTGGATGCCCGGATAGGGGTCGATCCAGAGCGTCTGCCCGCCGATGGCGGAAATGGGCATCAGATCGTTGAAGGCGTGGTCGCCGATGCTGATCAGGGCTTCGGGCCGCGCCAGCAGCGCGGGATCGAGGGCCTGCAGGCTCGCGATCATACCGTAGGGCTTATTTGCACTGCTGCAGATCTCGCGGAACGCTCCGGCAAAGCCGAGCTGCCGCAGGAATTCCCGCACGGTCTCTTCGTAGGAATTGCTCAGCAGGACGACACGGCAGCGCTGCTCCAGACGCATGATGGCCTCATAAAGCTCGCGGTCGCCGTGCATCCCGGCCCGCTCCATCTGCAGGCGGGTCAGGCGATAGACCTCATTTGCGCGGTCGCCGTCCAGACAGCCGAGCGCGTCGCCCAGGTAGGCCAGAACGGCCCACGCATCGCCGAGATAGACCACATCGTCTGCCTGCAGCGCTTCGGCATAGGTCATATTTGGAAGCACCCGCTTCCGCAGGGCCTGCACGAGCTCCGGCACGGTGGCGGCCTCTGCACGCCCACGGCGGTAAAAACGGTTCATGTCCAGCTCACGCCCGGCGAAGATCGCCTCTGCCAGCCGGACAAGGTCCGCCTCCAGCGGCTCGGCCCACGTCCCGGCAACAAGCGTCCGCAGATAGCCGCGGTGAAAGACGCTGTTCTGATAAATGGTTCCGTCGAGATCGAAGATGACGATCCGGTTTTGCATGGCGGGCCTCCCTTTGTGCGGCGGTTGGCAGGCTCGTGCGGATGATCCGGACCGCGCCCCTGCTGCCGTAACTTGATTATATCACAGGTTTGGCCGAAAAATTTTTTCGTTTGCGTGAAAATATGTCTTTTCGTCAGAAAAGCTCGGAAAAACATGAGAAAATGATTATTTTACATGAAATTTATGCGGATTTAACACGAAGCCGACTGGAATGAAAAAGAAAAGCACTTGTCAGAAGCGCGCCGTGCCGTTATACTGGAAATAGAAACCAGGTGCGCACCGCGCACGAAAGGAGAACAACGATGCTGCTGATCCGCAACGCAAATATCAAGACCATGGCCGGGCCGGACCTGAAAAACGGCTGCCTGCTCCTCGAAAACGGGAAAATCGCCGCCGTCGGCCAGACGGTCGACGCGCCGGAGGGCGTTGAGACTCTCGATGCGCAGGGCCGCCTGCTCACGCCCGGCTGCGTGGAGGCGCACTGCCATATCGGCCTCGACAACGAGGGCATGCGCTGGGAGGGCATGGATTATAATGAGATCGTCGAGCCGCTGACGCCGCAGCTGCGCGCCATCGACTCCATCAATCCGCAGGACGAGGCCTTCGGGCTGGCCCTGCGCGGCGGCGTGACGACGGCCTGCACCGGACCCGGCAGCGCAAACGTCGTCGGCGGCACGTTCGCCATCGTAAAGCTGGCCGGAAAGCGCGTCGACCGGATGATTCTGCGCGCGCCCGCCGCGATGAAGTGCGCCTTCGGCGAGAATCCCAAGGGCTGCTACGGCCACGACAAGCGCCAGAGCCCCATGACGCGCATGGCGGTCGCCGCCCTGCTGCGCGAGCTGCTGCTGCGCACGCTCCGCTACCGCGACGACAAGGAGGCGGGCAAGAATCCGGCGTTCGACATGAAGCTCGAGGCCATGCTGCCCGTGGTCAACGGCGAGATCCCGCTCAAGTGCCACGCCCACCGCGCGGATGATATCCTGACGGCCGTGCGCATCGCGCGCGAGTTCGGCCTGAAGCTCACGCTGGACCACTGCACGGACGGCGAGCTCATCGCCGACGAGCTGGCAAAGGAGCAGGTCCCGGTCTTCGTCGGACCGTCGTTCGGCGGCAAGACGAAGGTCGAGCTGCGCAACAAGAGCTTCACGACGGCGGGCACGCTGTACCGAGCTGGTCTGACGGTCAGCATCATCACGGATGCGCCGGTCATTCCGCTGCAGTATCTGCCGCTGGCGGCCGGACTGGCGGCTTCGGCCGGTCTGCCGATGGAAGAGGCGTGGCACGCCATCACCATCAACCCGGCCCGCAGCCTTGGTATCGATGCGCGTGTCGGCAGTCTTGAGCCGGGCAAGGATGCGGACCTCGTCCTCTGGACGGCGGACCCGCTTACGACGATCGGCGGCGAGGCGTGGATGACGTTTGTGAACGGCGAGGTCGTGTACCGCGCGGAGTAAGAGAATATAAATCGTAAAAAATCCAGCCAAGGTGGGATCACTCCCAACCCTGGCTGGATCATTTTTATGCGTTCAGGGCCGTATCCCTGCGCTTACTTCAGCGCAGCCAGACGGGCCGTGATGGCGGCAAACTGGGCGCGCGTCGCGCTCTCACGCGGGGCGAGCTCGTTGTTGCCCATGCCGAGGATGATGCCGTTGCCGACAGCCCAGGTCATGGGCTCAGTGGCATAGCTCTGCACGCTGGAGGCATCAGTGAAGTTGCTCAGATCGCCGGTCGTCGTCGTGTCCATGTTCTGGGAGGCGGCGAAGCGATAGAGCATCGTGACCATTTCCTCGCGGGTGACGTCGTCATCCGGACGGAACAGGCCCTTGTCATCGCCGATGACAACCTTGGCCTCCTGTGCCCATGCGACGGCGTCAGCATACCAGTCATCCTTGAGGTCGGGGAAGGTGCTCGTGCCGGTGACGGCCGGGCTGCCCGCCTGACGGTACAGGACGGTGGCGACCATGGCGCGGCTCAGCGCGGCTTCCGGACGGAACGTGCCATCGCCGAAGCCGACGAACAGGCCGTTGACCAGAGCGAAGTGGACGCTCTCGGCGTACCAGGCGTTTGCATCGAGGTCGGTGTACTGCTCGCAGGGATCCTCTTCCACAAGCTCGACCTTCACGCAGCGCTCGGTCAGGTCCAGCGGCAGCTTGCCGTTGTTGGCCTTGCCGATGGCGCGCAGAGCTTCGATGGCGCTGATGTTGTCAATAGGAGCCTCGTTCACGTTCTGCACGGGAGTCTTGTTCTCAAAGACGGAGCCGGGCAGGGTGGCGCAGTACTCGTTGACGGCAACGCGGTAGGTCTTCGTGTTGTCCTTGATGTCGACGACGGTGCCGTCATCGAGCGCGATGGACACGACGGTGCGGGCACCGCGGACCGGTCGGCCGTTTTCATCCTTGCCGTCCGGCTCTGCCGTGTACTTTACGACCATGCCGGAGAACTGATCGCCGTAATTGCTGTTCTTGAAGGAATTCTCAACGGTAGCGGCAAGCTCCGCACCGGTGAGGTCATAGGTGTAGAGGCGGTTGCCGAACGGGGTGATGGCGTAGATATCGCCGACGGTGACGGTGCGGGTCGTCTCGCCCTCGTTGGCCAGAAGGTCGCAGCGGATGCCGCCGCTGTTCGTGAAGGCGACGACGGTGTTGAGCTCCTTCGTAGCCTCGAGCATCAGGCCGGTCAGCCAGTTGCCCGCGATGGTGCTGCTGCTGTTGCCGATGGGTGCACGGCGGGTGATGCTCTGGTCGGCAACGCCGAGGACCTCGGACATGTCGCCCTTCACCGCATCCCAGGAGGCGTGGCTGATGGCGAGAACGGTCGGGTCAAGCTTCGTGTTGCCCTCGGTGTCATAGAGGTTCTGGGTGTTGTCGCGGCCGGTAGTGTTCACATAGCTCGGGTTCACGACCGTGACTTCCTTCGTCTCGGTGTTGAACTGGATCTTGGCGTTGGCATAGCCCTTCGCCTGGCAGTTGCCCTGAATATAGGCTACACCGTTGTCGGCGACGCCGTAGGAAACGCTGTGGGAGTGGCCGCCGACGACGAGGTCGACAAGCTCGGAGTTGACGCTGTTTGCAAGGCCGCGCGGGCTGGCGTGCGCCACAACGACGACGACGTCAGGGTTCTCGGCTGCAACGATGGACTCGATCTTCGCATTGAGCTTCTCAATGCTCGGGTCAATGTCATACGGGGCGATCTTGGCGGTCATGATATCCATGGAGTAGTCGGGGATGTAGCCGACAAGTGCGACCTTCACACCGGCCTTGTCAACGATGACATAGTCCTTGACAAAGGAGGCGCGGTTCGTCGTACCTGCATCATAGAGATTATAGGCCAGAACGGGGATATTGCTGTCGCCCTTGAACTCACCGATCTCATAGGCGGGCATGGTGCCGTCCTCATCGGCGGCATAGGCCTTGACGTCCCAGTCGAACTCGTGGTTGCCGAGCGAGACTGCGTCATAGCCCATGGCGTCGAAGGCGGCGCGCAGAGCGTTGCCGTAGGTCAGGTTCGAAACGGGAGTGCCCTGATAGATGTCGCCGCCGTCAAGCAGGAGAACGGCGTCGTTTTCGGCATTGGCACGCGCCTCGTTCACGACATTGGCGATGTAGGCCATGCGGTACTGGAACGTAGACTCGTTGCCGGAGGACGTGTCGACAAGGTAGCCGTGCACGTCGGTGGTCTCAAAGACCTCGATGGTCTTCACGGGATTTGCTTCTGCGTGGACGGCCCATTTCGTTTCACGGCCCGGGGTGATGTCCTTGCCCTCGGCGGTCATTTCCTTGATGTATTCGCCAATGATGAGGGGCACGGAGCCGCCGACGTTGTTGAAGCGCTCAGAGACGGTGGCGTCCCACAGAGCCTCTTCGCTGCTGGAGGTGATGCCGGTGGAGGCAAACCAGCCGTAGGCATCGGAGTCCTTCGTGGCGCTCAGACGATAGGAGCTGAGGCAGGCGTAGATCGTGTCGTCATCCTTCACGGGCGTGCCGTCCGCGTAGGTGATGTTCTGCACGCGCTGGCCGTCGGGATTGCCGACATAGACGTCGTAGTTGACGCCGTAGAACGTGTCGCAGCCGAAACCGCCGCCGCCAACCTGACCGTTGTCATTGACACGGTAGTTCTGCGCCGTGCGCTGCATCCAGCTCTTGAGCTGGGCGCCGGTCATCCGGATCATGTAGAGGGTGTTGTTGTCGTACTGATACAGGGAGTAGCAGTCGCGCAGGCTGATGTCGCCGGAGGTTGCGCCGTCGGCCAGCAGGGAGCTGACGCTCCAGCCGCGCTTTGCGACCGGCGTCGTCATGGAGATGACGTGCTCCTTCGTCGGGTCGATGTTGTTGTCGGTGCAGGCGGCCCAGATCTGTGCCTTGTGGACGAGATCATAGGAATCGCTCTGCGTGAGGTAGTAGTTGGAGATGGTGTCCCAGGTGCCGGAGACCGTGCCGATCTTCTTGTTGACGAAGGCATCGGAGCGCTCGAAGAGCGGAGTGATGAGGTCCTTCAGACCGTCGTAGTTGGGGTCGCCGGACTTGAAATCCGGGCTGGGGACGCGGATGTCCCTGCCGTTCTCGTCCTTGCCGAGGGCAGAGTTCAGAGGATGCATGGTGGACTCGGCTGCGGTAACGGTGACCTTGCCGTCGGCGCCCTTCGTGAGGGTGAGGACGGTCTCACCGAGGGTGGAGCCGCCGCCGTTCATAACGAGGACGTTCTCGCCGTTCTTGTTCTGCAGGGTAACGGCGTTTCTCTGATGGTTGTGGCCGGTCAGCAGCATGTCAACGCCGGTGGTATGCGTTGCAAAGTAGCCGCCTTGGTTCTCCTGATTGTAGATGTCAGGATTGCCCTCGCCGCTGTGCATGGCGACGATGATGTAGTCGCACTTCTCCTGCATTTCCTTGCCGTAGTAGTTTTCCCACTCATAGACATAGGACTTTTCGGTGTTGTCGGGATGGCCGAACGTGCAGCCCTCATAGTGGCTGGCGACGTCCCAGTTCGCGTTGTTCATGTTCTCGAAGCCCAGCAGACCGATGGTGAAGGTCGTGCCATCCTCGAACTTGTAGGTGAAGGTCTTGTACGGGGAGAACACGGATTCGTTCGTCTCCGTCTCCACGACGTTCGAGCAGATGACGTCGACGGGCTGACCGGCGACGGCCTTGTCCGTGGAGGTCAGCAGATTGTAGTAGTTCCACTGAATCTGCGGCGCATAGTTGAACTCGTGGTTGCCCAGCACAAAGGCATCATAGCCAATGTAGCGCAGCGCAGTCGCCATGGGGCTGTTTTCGCCGCCCTCCTGGAGAATGTTGTAGCTGCTCAGCGCGCTTCCCTGCAGAATGTCGCCAACATCGATAAGAATGCTGTCGTCCACGGCGGCGCGGCGCTCTGCGACGAGCTTCGCCGCCTGCAGGAAGTTGTTGCTCAGGGCACTGTTCGTGTAGGAGTTCCAGTCGTATGCACGGCCGTGCATATCGGTGGTCGTCAGGATGCTGACGGTGATCGAATCGGACTTCGCCTCGAAGACGTCATCCGCGACCGGGGCATTCGTGTGGCCTTCGGCTGCGTAGGACGCGTAGACCGAGGTCAGCTTGGTCTCTGCCGCGCCTGCCGGGATGACTGCCACGGAAAGAACGAGGCAGACCACGAGCAGAAGCGAGAGAAGACGCTTTGCAATGTGTTTCATTTCAAGACTCCTTTGTTTGTAGTTGCAGCTGCGCTGCACGTTTTGGAAATCGTGACAAAAATCCACCATTCATCACAGGTTCCGTCGGCAATATTCTAACACTTTGTAAAGAAATTGTAAAGGAAGCGGGGAGACCTGAGGGAAAAATTGGGAGAACTGACAAGGAAGTCTTGTTACGGGAAGCTGATTTTCTCTTTGTGAAAAACAGCAAAAACTGCGCAAAGCGCCGCTGTCGCAACGTTTTCCTGCATTTTTTGCAGCAAAGGGAGCCACAGCGTGTCCGGCGGGATTTTGACAGAAAAAACAGGAAAATTCTGGACAATATGCTGCATATGCAATATAAAAAACATGCTGTCCTGCTAAGGACAGCACGAAAAACGCTTTTCGGCATTTTGACCATATGTATAAAACTCTACATGGAATCGCTGCGAAAACGGGCACGATTCAGCCCAGCGCGACGTCCAGGATCATCATCACACTGAAGCCGACGGCGAAAAAGATCGTGCCGATGTTCGAATGCTTGCCCTCGGACATCTCGGGGATCAGCTCCTCCACGACGACATAGAGCATTGCGCCTGCCGCAAAGCTCAGAAAATACGGCAGGGCAGGGGCGACGAAGCGCGCCGCCAGCACGGTCAGCACCGCGCCGACCGGCTCGACGATGCCGGAGAGCACGCCGCCTGCAAACGCGCGCATGCGGCTGTGTCCCTCCGCGCGCAGCGGCAGAGAGATGATGGCGCCCTCCGGAAAATTCTGGATGGCGATGCCGAGCGAGAGCGCCAGCGCTCCGGCGGCGGAGATCTGGGCCGTTCCGGTCAGGTATCCGGCGTAGACGACGCCGACGGCCATACCCTCCGGAATGTTGTGCAGTGTGACCGCGAGCAGCATCATGGTGGTGCGCTGCAGCTGCGTGCGCGGGCCCTCGGCCTGACCGGCGTTGCGGTGCAGGTGGGGGATGACGCGGTCGAGCAGCAGCAGGAAGGCCACGCCGATCCAGAAGCCGACGGCGGCGGGCAGGAACGAAAGACGGCCGAGCGCGGCAGACTGATCAATGGCCGGGATGAGCAGGCTCCAGACGGAGGCCGCGACCATCACACCGGCGGCAAAGCCGGTCAGGGCGCGCTGCAGCCGGTCGCCGAGCGCTTTGCGAAGGAAGAACACGCAGGCCGCGCCGAGCGTGGTGCCGAGAAACGGGATGAGGATCCCATAGAATGTTGTCATAGACGCCTCCTATTACGGTTAGTATATACTAACCACATGGTAGCATAAATCGCCGCGTGATGCAAGCCGGAAATCTCAAAAAAATGCCCGCCGCATCCGCGGCGGGCTGGCTCGAATCAGATCGTGCCGGTGATCTGCAGGGTGGCAGAGCCGGGGGTAACGGTCCATGCGCCGGTCGCAGGATCCTGAACGGCGGAGGCGGCCGGAATCGTGATTGCGCCGGGCACGGTCCGGAACAGACCGGTCGCCGTGTCGTAGGTGTAGTTGGCCGGAAGCCAGGTGTCGCCGTTATAGGTGACGGCGATGCCGCGCAGGATCGGATCGAAGCGGTCGGTGACGGTAATGCCCGCGGCTGCGTCGGCCGCAGCGCCGCCGTAGTTTTCGATCGTGAACGTATAGGTGAGCGTGCCGCTGTCGCTGACCTGCACGGGCTCGAGCGCCTTGGTGATGCGCAGGTCCGGCTCTGTGGCTGCCGGGAGCGTCTCCACGGCCGTGACAGCCTCGGTCAGGCTGCCGCCGGTGACGGTCACGGTGTTCTCGATCGTGCCCTCTGCCGAGGGATCGGCAAAGGCATTGACGCGGGCCGTATAGGCCAGCGTGGTAACGCCGCCTGCGGGAACGCTGATTCCGTCGATGCGGATGCCGTTTGCCAGCTGCGTAACGGCGGGCGCAGCCTGCAGCACGCCGTTTGTGAAATAGCGGAGCGTTCCGGGCTGATAGGTCAGCGGCGTGAGCTGCACCGTGCCGCCCGTGGCAGGAAAGTTCGTCGTGCCGAGCGTGTCGGTCACGGTCAGCCCGGTCAGCGCCGCCGCACCGGTGCTGCGCAGCTGGACGACATAGGTCACAAGGTCGCCGGTGCGGTAGCTCTCTGCGGCTGCCGTTTTCGAGGCGGTCAGGACCTGCACGAGCTCGCCCGTGACGATGTTGGAGTTGACGGTGCCGCCGTTGTAGGTCAGCGTGGCCTGATTCGTAAAGGATGCCATAGTATTTCTTCTTTCCGGAGAGCACATCGCCCTCCTTCGACAGCATATGCTGAAGGAGGGCGATCGGGAACCCGGCTCAGCGCCGCAGCCAGCCTGCGGGCAGCTCCGTGAGCGGGGCCGGGAACGAGACGCGCGCGCCGATCTCGGCAAAGCGCTCTGCCAGCGGCGCGGGGATGCGGCCGTCGGGGTCCGGGCTGAGGTTCAGCATGAAATTGGCGTGGCTGGCGAAGCACTGACGCATGAGGCCGAGCGCCCAGTCGGCGCTCTTTGGCTCTTTTTCGTCGTCGCGGTAGAACCACGTCCGCGTCAGCTTCTGGCACAGTGCGCCGGGACCGGCAAAGCCGGGCGTCAGCTCCTGCCCGGCACCGTTTTCGAAGAAGACGACGTCCGTGCCGGAGATGCCCTCCGTGCAGCCGATATTCATGAGCAGGCAGTTCGGCTGCAGGCGCTTGACGAGGGCATCGACTTCCTCGAACGGCAGCTCGCGGTAGGACGGGCCGCCCCACGGGGCGTTCCAGCCGTCTATAATAAGACAAGGTATCTCGCCGTAGTTCGTCAGCAGCTCCGTGATCTGCCCGAGCACGAGCTCGCGCTGCGCAGGGGGAAAGGAGCGCCGCCCGATCCCGGCCGTCAGGTCGAGCACGGAGAAGTACAGGCCTGCCTGCAGACCGGCTGCGCGGAAGGCCCGCAGGAATTCCGCGACGATGTCCGTCCGGACCGTGGCCTGCGCGACGCTGTGGTTCCCAAATTCGGACGGCCAAAGCGCGAAGCCCTCGTGGTGCTTTGCCGTCAGGACGGCAAAGCGGCAGCCTGCGCTTTTGGCGATCTGCGCCCAGCGATCGCAGTCCGGCGCGCGGGGCGCCCAGTCAGATTCGGGGAAGGGATAACGGCGCGGCTCCCCGCCGTTTTCTAGATCGAATTCCCAGTCGATGATGTCGGGGTTTGCGTGGAACTGCACGGCGGCACTGTTCCAGTGGATAAACGTGCCGAGCCGGAGGTTGATGAAGTCGCGCTGAAGCGCACAGAGATGGTCCATTCGCGGGCCCGCCTTTCCGATTTTCTATGGGATGATTATACGGGCAAAGCAGGCGTTCGTCAAGCCTCTGCGCGGCGCTGCGCGAAGCGCCGCTGCAGAAGATGCATGTCGTGGAAGTAGATGGGGACGAGGAAGCAGTCGGCCAGCAGCCATGCGGCGGGGTTTGCAAGGCAGATGGCGGTGTAGCCGATCCAGCGCACGACGGCAAAGCCGACAAAGCAGCGGGCGATCGTCTCAAACACCCCTGCAAACACGGCCTGCTGCGTGAAGCCGACGCCCTGAATGAGGAATCGGAGCACGTTGACAAGCGTCAGCAGGAAATAGCAGCTGGCGTTCCACACCAGAAACTGCTGCGCCAGCAGACCGATCTGGTTCCGGACGGCGGCGCTCTCCGCAGAGTCGAGGAACAGCAGCGACAGCTTGCCGCCGAAGAGGGCAAGAACGCCGAGGCCGAGGGCGGAATAGGCGAACATCAGCAGCACGCAGGCGCGCACGCCGCGGTGAATGCGGTCGAGCTTCATTGCGCCATAGTTCTGCCCGCCGTAGACGGCCATGGTCGTGCCTGCGGCGTCGAACGGACAGGTGAAGAGCTGGCTGACCTTGTTTGCTGCGGTGACGGCTGCGATGGAGACCGCGCCGAGGCCATTCACGGCCGTCTGCACGACGATGGTGCCGATGGCGGTGACGGAATACTGCAGGCCCATCGGCACGCCGATGGCAAACAGCCGCGTGATATGTGTGCGGCTCGGCCGCAGCTCACCGGGGCGAAAACGCAGAACGGGATAGCGCTTTCCCATGATGGCCAGACACAGCAGGCCGGAGATGGCCTGCGAGATCACGGTCGCCCATGCCGGGCCCTCCACGCCCATGCCGAGAACGGCGACAGCCAGCAGATCAAGCGCAACGTTCAGCAGGGAGGAGAGAACGAGAAAATAGATCGGGGTCCGGGAGTCTCCGAGCGAGCGGATGACGCCGGAGACGAGATTATAAAGGATGATGGCGGGGATGCCGAGGAAAATGACGAAGATGTAGTCGTAGGCATACCGGAAAATATTGTCCGGCGTGTTCATCCAGCGCAGCACGGGCGTGCACAGCAGTGCCGTGGCCACGGTGAGCACCACGGCGAACGCAGCCGAGAGCCAGATGCTGTTTGCCACAAAGCGGCGCAGCTCCGCCTCGTCGCCCTCGCCGAATTTCTGCGCCACGGGGATGACGAAGCCGTTGCAGATGCCGATGCAGAAGCCGAGCACCAGAAAATTGACGGAGCTCGTCGAGCCGACGCCCGCAAGCGCGTCCATGCCGAGAAAACGGCCGACGACGAGTGTGTCTACCATATTATATAGTTGTTGGAACAGCAGGCCACCAAGCAGCGGCAGCAGAAAGCCGATGACCAGCCGCGTGGGGGAGCCGGTCGTCAGGTTCCGGGATGCGGTTTTTGCCATAAGAGTCCCTCCGGAGTCCATAGAAATCTCAATTTCAAAAAACGTCTGCATTGTATTCTCTGACCGAAAAAAATACAATCCGCAACCTTCTGATTTTTTCGCGCAATTCGGGGCCGGAATCCGTCAGAATGTACAAAAACAGGATTTTTTCCAGAAAAATGGACGAATGGGCGGAAAAATCGGGCAAAAAAAGCCCGGCTTTCGGGAAGCCGGACGAAAAAATCAGGGGATATTCCAAAGAAATGCATTGACGCGGAAGAAAAAATGTGGTAAAATCAATACCCAATGCTGTGAAGTGCGGCGCAGGCCAACCTCCACCTCATGGTCAGATTATACCACAGACCGCGCCGCACGGCAAGGGACTAAAATGAAAAAACAGCAACTGACCCACGCGTGTCATTGCTGAGACAGCGCACGAAACGACGACAGAAAGGCGTGATCAAGCAAATGCAAGTCAAGGACGTGAACTATGGCAAGACCGTTCGCAAGAGCTATGCCAAGTATCAGGAGATCCTGCAGATGCCCAACCTGCTGAAGATCCAGAAGGACTCCTACGACTGGTTCCTGCGGGAGGGCCTGCATGAGGTCTTCCGCGACGTGGCCGCCATCAGCGACTACACCGGCAACCTCGAGCTGTCCTTCCTGGACTACTCCCTCGATGAGAAGCCCAAGTACACCATTGAAGAGTGCAAGGAGCGCGACGCCACCTACGCGAAGCCGATCAAGGTCCGCGTGCGCCTGCTCAACAAGCAGTCCGGCGAGATCAAGGATCAGGAGATCTTCATGGGCGATTTCCCGCTCATGACCAACGGCGGCACGTTCGTCATCAATGGTGCAGAGCGCGTCATCGTCTCCCAGATCGTCCGCAGTCCCGGCATGTACTTCGGCGACACCGTGGACAAGGCCGACCAGCACATCTATACCGCAACGGTCATCCCGTACCGCGGCGCATGGCTGGAATATGAGACCGACCTGCAGGACGTGTTCTACGTCCGTATCGATAAGAACCGCAAGCTCCCCATCACCTGCCTCATCCGTGCTCTCGGCGTGGAGACCGACGCGCAGATTTTGGAGCTGTTCGGCGAGGATCCCCGCATCGTCGCCACGCTGGAGCGCGACCCGTGCAAGACCCGCGAGGACAGCCTCCTCGAGATCTACCGCCGTCTGCGCCCGGGCGAGCCGCCCACGGTCGACAACGCCGCGGCCTATCTCGACGCGCTGTTCTTCGATCCGCGCCGCTACGACGTCTCCCGTGTCGGCCGCTACAAGTTCAATAAGAAGATGGACATCTGGACCCGCCTGAGCGGTCAGGAGCTGGCCGAGCCGGTCGCTGACCCGCTGACGGGCGAGATCCTTGCCATGCCGGGCACTGTCCTGACCCGTGCACAGGCGCAGGCCCTGTCGGCCCGCGGCGTGTGCGACGCCGTCATCCGCGTCGGCGACAAGGACCACAAGGTCTTCTCGAACTACATGGTCGACATGAAGAACTTCGTGGACTTCGACCCGGAGCAGTACGGAATCCACGAGAAGGTCTGCCGCAAGGTCCTGTTCGAGATGCTCGAGCAGCTCAAGGGTGCGGCTCCCGAGGCTTGGGAGGATGCCATTGAGGAGCGCCGCGATGAGCTTATTCCGAAGCACATCACGCGCGACGATATCCTCGCCACCATCAACTATCTCAACTGCGTCGTCATCGGCGCGGGCACGACGGACGACATCGACCACCTCGGCAACCGTCGTCTGCGCTGCGTGGGCGAGCTGCTGCAGAATCAGTTCCGCGTCGGCTTCACCCGCCTCGAGCGCGTCATCCGCGAGCGCATGACCGTGCAGGATCTCGATACCGTTACGCCGCAGAGCCTCATCAACATCCGCCCGGTCACGGCGGTCATCAAGGAATTCTTCGGCTCCTCGCCGCTGTCCCAGTTCATGGATCAGAACAACCCGCTGGCAGAGCTGACGCACAAGCGCCGCCTGTCTGCCCTCGGCCCCGGCGGCCTGAGCCGTGAGCGCGCTTCCTTCGATGTCCGAGACGTCCACTACAGCCACTACGGCCGTATGTGCCCGATCGAGACGCCGGAAGGTCCGAACATCGGCCTGATCAACTATCTGGCGAGTTACGCCCAGATCAATGAATACGGCTTCGTCGAAGCGCCGTACCGCAAGGTCGAGCGCGTCTACGACGAAAACGGCAAATATGTCGGCTCCCGCGTGACGGATGAGGTGGAATACATGTCCGCCGACGTCGAGGACGACTACCATATCGCGCAGGCAAAGGAGCCGGTCGACGAGAACGGCATGCTCCTCAACGAGCGCATCACCTGCCGCCACCGCGACGAGATCATCGCCGTCGATCGCGAGGTCATCGACTATATCGACGTCTCGCCGAAGATGATGACCTCCATCGCAACGGCCTTCATCCCCTTCCTGCAGAACGACGACGCGAACCGTGCCCTTATGGGCGCGAACATGCAGCGTCAGGCCGTGCCGCTGATGGTCACGGAGGCCCCGATCGTCGCCACCGGCGTCGAGCAGAAGTGCGCCGTGGACTCTGAGGTCTGCATCAAGGCCGAGGGCGACGGCGTCGTTACCCGCGTCTCCGCCGACGGCGTGAGCGTCCGCTATGACGACGGCAGCGTCCGCGACTACACCCTGACGAAGTTCGCCCGCTCCAACCAAGGCACCTGCGTCAACCAGCGCCCGATCGTCGCGGTCGGTGAGCGTGTGACGACGGAGCAGGTCCTGGCCGACGGCCCCGCCTGCTCGCAGGGCGAGATCGCACTGGGCAAGAACGTGCTTGTCGGCTTCGTCACCTGGGAAGGCTATAACTACGAGGACGCCATCCTGCTCAACGAGCGCCTGGTGCGCGAGGACGTCTTCACGTCCATTCATATTGAAGAATATGAGACCGAGTCCCGCGACACGAAGCTCGGGCCGGAAGAGATCACCCGCGATATCCCGAACGTCGGCGAGGACACCCTCAAGGACCTCGACGAGAACGGCGTCATCCGCATCGGTGCAGAGGTCAAGTCCGGCGATTATCTCGTCGGCAAGGTCACCCCGAAGGGCGAGACCGAGCTGACGGCTGAGGAGCGCCTGCTGCGCGCCATTTTCGGCGAAAAGGCCCGCGAGGTCCGCGATACCTCCCTGAAGGTCCCGCACGGCGAGTCCGGCATCATCGTGGACGTCAAGGTCTTCACCCGCCAGAACGGCGACGAGATGGCCCCCGGCGTCAACAAGATCGTCCGCGTCTATATCGCACAGAAGCGTAAAATTTCCGTCGGCGATAAGATGGCCGGCCGCCACGGCAACAAGGGCGTCGTTTCCCGCATCCTCCCGGAGGAGGATATGCCGTTCCTGCCGGACGGCACGCCGCTGGATATCGCTCTGAATCCGCTGGGCGTTCCGTCCCGTATGAACATCGGACAGGTCCTGGAGGTCCACCTCGGCTACGCCGCCCACGCCCTCGGCTGGAAGGTCGCAACGCCGATCTTCGACGGCGCGAACGAGAAGGACATCCGCGAGACTCTGAAGCTGGCAGGCCTCCGCGAGGACGGCAAGACGGTCCTGTATGACGGCCGCACCGGCGAGCCGTTCGATAACCTTGTCACGGTCGGCTATCCGTATTACCTCAAGCTCCATCATCTGGTCGATGATAAGATCCATGCCCGTTCCACCGGCCCGTACAGCATGGTCACGCAGCAGCCGCTTGGCGGCAAGGCACAGTTCGGCGGCCAGCGCTTCGGCGAAATGGAAGTCTGGGCCCTCGAGGCCTACGGTGC
>ERZ827524.1308-NODE-1308-length-24572-cov-3.723580_pt1 | contig 24572 bp, 15 predicted proteins | sample MGYA00519702_ERZ827524 | MGnify/ENA primary metagenome ERZ827524 (study PRJEB31778, sample SAMEA3449341) | human gut metagenome | biome: human gut; feature: human-associated habitat; material: faeces | place: United Kingdom | collected 2010/2012 ...
TTTTGACAGTCTGTTATATTATAAGACCATCAAGAAGTCTGCAATTTTCTCCGCAAGGATCACATGTCCTGCATCATTCGGATGCAATCCATCCGGTAGGTACATCTGCCGAATAATCGGCACACACGGCTGCAATCCGGAACAGGCAAACAAATCTAATACCGGAATGGAATAGTATTCTGCGACTTCACGAATAATAGCAACATAACGATATAAGGTGCCGACATCTTCCTTTTTATTGCCCTCCCCCCGCGGATCGTCCTCATTACAACGGTGCAGCGGTGTAATCGTTACTATTTTTGACTTCGGATATTTGGTGAGCAGTGACGCAAACAAAACATGCAATGCGCCATAAAAAGTGTATGCGGTGCGGTCTTCCATTTTTCCGATTGGTGCATCTCCATGACCGAAATCATTAGTACCGCCAAACACGACAACCGCATCGGCATCCGGATCCATTTCATCAACCCTAGAGGTAAAATTTCGATCCCAAACCGGATCCTCGGACGGCGTATGCTGCAATGCGATGCGGGTGCCTCCGATTCCGTAATTACGGCATACTGCACCATATCTTTGTAGAATCAAATTCGTGAAACGCTTATCTGCCGAGCTGCTTCCGCAGCCTTCGGTTATGCTGTCCCCTAAAAAATTGATTTTACTTCCTTTTAAATTCATATCATCACTCCGATTATATTTAATATCTGCTGAATAACAACATTTTTTCAGATTGATCCATCCGAACCAATATTCGATGACAAGGTGCAAAGAAAGCATGAGCTTTCTGAGGTTAAGAACCACTACGGACATGGCGATACAGTGGTACGCAGTGTTCACCAGCTTTGCCGTCACCAAACCAAGATTACATTTCCGTTTGACAAGGCTGAATCTGCGTTCCACTTCCACACGCTCACATTCATCCATATAATTTTGATTTCTGTCAGGCTGTTCGTCCTTTTTCGGTCTGCCGATTGCCGGGCCGGACAGCCGGATATTATGCTCTTTGCAAAAAGCAAGGTTATCCCTGTTGCGGTAGATTTTATCGGCGAGCGAACCGGATAGTGCCCGGTTCGCTCGCCGATAATGCTCAATCATCTGCTGCAAGGTTGTTGCTTCGTTATATGCGTCAAATGACAGGTGCTCAAGTCTTGTAAAACCATTAACCGCGCTGATGTCAAGCTTTGCACCGAATTCAACCTGCTTTTCCTCTTACGATGGGGCGAACCCATGGTTGTGACAGACTTATGGGAACTCCTCATTTGCAATGCGTTTTTTATATAAATATGCTTCCTATTATCTCGGGCTTTTCCATAATGATTTCAAGGTATCCTCCAGGCCAAATCCTTCTATTGCAGTTTGTGATTGTCTGTTAGCCTTGAAATAATAAATATTGTTGAGCGTAACCGATTCGTTACCAATCGTATATTTCAATTCAAAGCCGTAAGCCAGCGGTACTCGCGTCGGGAACTGAAGATGTCCGTTCGGATAACGGTCGTTAATCCAACGATAAAATTCCCGAATGACAGCGGTGCGCCGGGAGGCAGGCTGTCTGGCAAACCATGTAATCTCATCGTAACCCCAAGGATGATAAGTACCTTTGGGATAGTCTCGGTCATTCGCCTCGTAACCGGAATTATCAAACTCAACCAAAAACGGATTGGAGTCGGTTTTCCAACCTGCAGGATGAACACCGCCGACACTTTTTCCAAAGATGCTATCAATATATCCCGTCTCCAGTATCACCGGCTGATAACCATCTGCTTTTACTGTCTGATTCAGATCCTTGGGACGAATTGGATAAGAATGAAAATCCAATAATAACTTTGTCTGTCCGCCTTCTTTGTAAGTCATCCCATGTGTATGAGCATCTAACAAAACCCAATGCCTGCGCGCATGTGTAGATGCGTATTTGCGGATTGCTTTCACTGTTTTAACGGCACCATTCAGATTGGAGTCTCCGCTGCACATCAACATCATTTGTCCCATGTGAATCGCTTCATAACCTGAGTCTATATACCGAGCGCATCGATAAAACATCCACATTTGCGCCTCGGTTTTAGATAAATCGGGAACCGAACAACCGTTGCCCCATTGGTTCACGTATCGGCCATCAGAAAACAGCATATCTGCATAACGAAAATTTCGTTTTTGTATCGGCAGTCCAAACGCTTCAAAAACCCATCCCGGAATGGGAACTGATTGGACATGGGATTCATAAATCGCTTCAAATACACATGCCTGCAAAATGATTTTGGAGTTGTAAGCATGGACCTTATCGGCTCCCTGCTTCGCATCTTGAAAATGTTGCTCCTCATCATCCGGAGTCCCCCAAACATGCGCCGCCCGACCATAAAACATGGCGCCGATATTTTTCAGCATTCGAAAATCTTCATCAAAATCGGCATTTTTTCCCGGTGGCACCGTCCCGTATCCTGCCGACGTCACCAGTCCGTTGTGAGTAACCGCTTTAGAGAGGTAATTGTTTAGTACCTCCTCGCTGATTGGGCCATCAAAATCAAAATTGCGATTGTCGATATTCGGTTTTTCCGTAACAGCAGAACCCGAAGAGGAACTCTGTGCAGCCGTGGCCGAAGAGACCTGTATCACTGTCTTGCCGGAAGAATTTGCATCAATCTTTTGAGAAGAGCTTACGGAGGAAAGCATCTGACTGCCTTTTTCCGGTGCAGAAATGTCTTTCTCAGCAGCGGATGTCGTTGATTTCGATTCCTGCGTCTGTTGCGTCTGACCGGAATCATTGACGGTAGATTTTGAGGAGGAATCAGAAGTTTTTTCGGGAGCACAGGAATTAAATAATAGGCTCAAACTAAAAAAGAACACGAGAATCCATTTGCCTTTTCTCATTTTACAAATCTTGCCATACAATAAAATCTCTATGGCATCTCCTTTTCGTTGCTTTATATTTTAAATATCTATTCAACCAAACCAGTACGTTCAATACTTTCCACAAAAAAACGTTGAAATACTAAATAAAGGGCAAGCACGGGAGTAACGACCAACAAGGATCCCGCCTGCAAATCAACCAAAACCCGCGTGACATCGGGCTGTTCGCCTGTGATTTCGGAGTTGAGCAGTACACTGCGAAGAGAGAGCAATGCGCTGGACAGTGTCTTTTTGGTTTCCATTAACATGCTGCTAATCTGATAATCGTTCCAATTCCAAACAAAAGAGAACAGAAAACAGGTCACAAAAGCTGATACTGCAGATGGTACCATAATCCGTAAGAACGTGGACATATACCCACAACCATCCATATATGCCGCCTCTTCCAGTTCGCGGGGCATCCCTTTGAAGAACTGGCGGAATATATAGATATAAAGACCGGAACGAATGCCTGTGCCCAGCATGGCCGGCAGAATCATAGAAAGAGGTGTGTTTAAAATCTGGATATTGGTGATATTGGTGAACGAAGAAAAATTCAGATAAGTCGGCAAAATGAAGAATTGTCCGGGGACAATAATCGTAAAGAGCATTAAGGCAAACAATGCACCACTGCCTTTAAATTTAAATCGCGCGAGTCCATAACCTGCCAGAGAACAGGTAACCAAAGAAAACAGAGAACAAAAGACGGAGAACAAAAGAGTCCGTCCAAAAGCTGCAGGGAACTCCATCGCATCCCACACCCGAGCCAGGTTTTCCATGGTAAAATGTTTGGGAATCCAGGTAACCGTGACATCATACATATCCTGAGCGTCCCGGAATGTCATGCTCAGCATATAAAACAGAGGATAAACCAGAATATATCCGAGCGCAATCAGCAAAAGTGCGCGAAAAATTTTCCAGAACACCGTCAGGAACTTGTTAAGAAAAATCTTTTTTTTCAATGCTTGGCCGCTTGAAACAGCGTGAGCTTGCGTTGCCATTATATTCTTCCTTTCCTCAGTCAACATAATAGAAGGTTTTTTTATTGATAATTAAAAAGACGATTCCTGTGATTATAAAGATAATACCGAAGTAAATCCACGAGAGCGTTGAACTGTACGAGTAATTTAATTCAGACGTCAGCTTGTAAATCCGCTGAATCATGGAATTCGAATAATCGGTAAAGCTGTCGATAATCGAATAGATCAAGTTGATCTGGATAATCGGGGAAATCATCGGAAGAGAAATTTTCCAGAAAAATTCCCAACCGGTCGCCCCTTCGATTGAAGCCGCCTCTTTTACCTGGGGCGGAATTGCCGCCAGCCCCGACATGAAAATTAGGATTTGAATACCGCATTTCCACGCAATTTCAAAAAGGCTGTTGATGATACTCATAATGCTGTTGATGGTATCAGTACCAATTCTGAAGGACATTAAAATATTTTGCAAAACTTCCACCTGAAATTGAGAGCCTTTAATCTGCCCCTGGATAGCGGTTTGAGCAAAGATATCACCTTTAATAATGTTAATTACCACTCCCGATGCGATAATAACAGGAAGGAAAAAAATTGCCCGAGCAATCAACCTGCCTCGGAATTTTTGATTCAGGATAATTGCAATGAACAGACTGAATATCAAAACCAAGGCAACGTTAACCACCATAGTTCCGAGATTCCCCCATAAATCCTTGACAAAGGTGGTATCGGTCAGCAGCGCATTGGAATAATTTTCAAAACCGATAAATTCGTATTTTGTCATATTTCCCGAAGTGTCGACCTTGGTAATGCTCAGAATAAACGATTGAATGACCGGCAGTACAAAAAACAACACGGAGCCGATCAGCCACGGGACGGTAAACAGAAAACCAACCGTCCCTTTGCGGCGTTCATATGCACTGTGGCGGGATCTTTTCATGATATTTTCCCCCTTAAAAATCCTTTTGCAGGCACTTCGCCGAATGAGGATATATAAGTACTGGTGTTATAGTTCACGACAACGGCAGAACCATCTTCATAAACGGTCTGATATACACCGTCGGCGAGTTTTTCATGGGACTCGATTAATAAACCTGCCGTATCGGCCAGTGTATTATTGATACTGTGGTACTGCTCTTCACATTGATCCAACCAAACACTGTAATTAGCGTAAAACAAGTCGCTATTACGGGAATTTCTGGTCGCAGAGGCATCCTCGTAAATCCACTCGTAGAAAATGGAAGCCCCGTACTCCACACAGCGCAGATACTGTTCCTGCGGGTTTGGACTGGAATTGACAGACTCCAGCGAATAACCAATTAATCCATGCAACGCTATCTGATAAAACGGAATAGATTCTGTTTCAATAAACATATTAGATGAGGTGGAGTAGGCATCAAAAATACAATCCGAATATTCCAGCATATTGTCGATCACATGATCGCTCGCAATTTTAATGTTTGCCTTGCACAATACAGCAGCGGTTTGTCCAAGCGTAGAATAAGTTTGCGTCATTGTGGGGGCAGCATCTGTGAAATCTTTATACAAAAGATCATTTCCCATGATTGCGAGACCGCTAAATGGCTGTTTTCCGAAATTTCCGGCAAGTTTTTCAACAAATGTCAATTTTTTTGCGTTGGTTAAAAAATATCCTTTCGGGGCATCGGTGTCTTCCACATAGGTGTTGATTTTATAAGATGCTTTTTGAATCGGTGCTTTTCTCATATCCTTTGCAAACTCATAAAAACGAGAAAAAATGGTAGAACCTTGATAAACCATGTTCAGATTTGCACCGGCATAAATCTGATATTGATACTTCTTTGCCTTTTCAGCCAAACGAAGCAATTCTTGTTTCCCGCCAAGCTTGCCATCCGGTGTAGGTTTTTTACTAGGCTTTCCCCAGATGGAGTCGTTGGACCAGTTCTGATATCGAACCACTGCACTGTCTACTTGTTTTTCTTTTAACCGATCCAATATTTGAGTTCCTTGTTTAAAAGTCGTAAGATTTTCCTGCCGATTCATCGGGAAACCAAGAAAAAGCTTTTTCTTTACTGTGGCTCCATACAAATCCAAATAAAGCGGATAGGTATCGGCATTTGATTTTTTTAAGTTATATCTTTCCATAATGTATTTTCGATACAACTTTGCCATATCGGCATAATTTTGTCCTGCTTTTTCTTCCAACAGATATGTTATCTCCAGCTTTTCCAGGTAAATCGGTGTCTTTTGATACAAATCAATGTCGGCACGGGTATCCTCATAAATCCTTTTATCCCGGGAACGCAATGAAAACACAGGGTACAAGGAGTTATACCCTCCCTCTTCCGCAGGGGATGAAACCAGAGAAGCATCAGCGCTACCCGCACTGATGATCCCCAAGGCAGTCATCGCGCTGTTTCTCATGCCGAAAAAAGGAAGACCTGCAGGGAGAACATCATATGCCTCGGATATTTTATCAAGGCCCAGATTTTCCCCGTACAACTTTTGATTGTATGAAGGAAGCTCTGCTTTGCTGTCATCAAAGCGAATGACCGCGCCGCTGCCGTCAGGCACAACATAATAATTTTCGGGGTTGGTCTTAAGATGAAACAGTCCGGGCAAAACCGTAATGTCTAACACATGATATGTTCCTTGTTCCTTGATTTTACTCGGTTCCACGCGAACGATTAACCGATCATTTTCTAAAAAGACATCAGCCGTCATTGTGATCTGATAGTCAGGGAAATCATAAGTACCGCGAAAGCCTCCCTGAATAGGTTCCGACGAAAAACCATCCTTGTTGACACTTCTGGCAGTGCTGTAAACATCCTCTTCTCCTTGTGTCTGATAATCCAGAACCGTCAGCATAAATGCAGAACGAATTTTGTTTTTTTCTGCTTTTTTGATATTTTCCTCTTCCTCTATCCGGTCAGGGTAACTATTTAACAATACATAACCGTCCGGAGTCAGAATTTTAAAATATCCGGTATCCTCTTCATACTCCAGAGAAAGCGTATTAGTACTATTTTTAGAAAAATCTGCTTCTGCTGCCGTTCCGACGGTTACAGGGAGATAAGACAAGGCGAAAAACAGAAAACCGGCACTGAAAACAAGAGACAAATACCGATAAATTTTATTGTGATAACTCGTCATAGCTTTCAAATTTTCTCCTTTTCTTTTTATTTCATCCGCAGCATGATTTCTTCATAAACAGAAGATAAAAAAGTAAACATTTGCTGGAATAATAACAATAATAAAAAGCTTAAAAATAACAGCAAAGCAATGCCAATGACACTTCCGATCAGGCAAAACAGCGTTTTTGCAAAAGAATAGCTATGAATCTGCATCATGCCATGAAACAATAAGAACACAGACCAGAGCATCCCGGCGATTGTAATAAAACCGAGAAACGCTGTTTCTTCCAAAAGCATAAAATGGGAAAGTGCCATCGTGATAAAGATGGATAAAACCCACGGAACAATAGAATATCCGCTGACAATAAAAATTTCTTTCAGAGTTCCTTCTCCGTCAAACAGGGTGCACAGCGACCAGTTGGCAAGCACGAAGAAACAAAACATAACAACGGTTGAAATAAAAATATAGAACACATTGGTGTTCTCTGTATCGAAAGTGTTAAACCGAAAACCGGTAAACTGCCGTTCTAACACCGAATTAATAAACCAAAGCAACGAAATAACAAAGGCAAGCAAAACAGAACCGGACTTTTTATATTTCAAATCTTCGAAACCGGTGACAGGATGAATTAAAATGAATGCCAGTTCCCGAACAGCATCGGCCCCCCGTCTGCATCCAGTTTTAAATCGGACAACGGCACTTCGTGTAGAAACAGGAATCATTTCGTCGCCCTCCTTTTTAAAAACAAAGCAATCTTCTTACGCTTGGATATCATTACAAGCAAGATGATGATAACCAAAACGAGAGTGATGATAAAGCTAAATCGATCACGCATCACTTCTTTTCGGTGTTCCTCAAAGGCGGTCGATTCGGACTTCCGTGAATTACCCAGTTCAAAATACTGCATGGCTTTCTGATAATCACCACTGTGAAGAAGGGACTTCCCAATGCCGATATATCCGAGATAATTGTTGTTGTCGCTACGAACAACCTGTTCCCACATATCCTTTGACTCGTCATACATTCCTTGATTAAACATCAAAACCGCCTGATAGACAAGATCACCATACTCTGTCAGGCGAAATTCGGTAATAGATCCCATGATTGAATCAAGTACATAGACGCTTTTTTGGTAGGTGTCAATCGCAGTCGGAGAGATAAAAGTGCCTACACTTTCTCCTTTTCCGCCAAAAATCGAAACCAGTGAAGAATCGTTGTCATATTGGAAAATCCGGCATCTTGTTTCGTCCAATCCATATACAAATCCGGAATCATCCACTGCTACATCGACAAAGCCGGTATCGTGATAAACTCCCTTGATTGTCGCAACCTCTAAATCGCCAAAGTTGTCGCCTGATTGCCAAACGTTATTTCCCACAGGATTTAGCTTACGCAATTCACCGGTACTGGAAGCGGATTTTGATGTACAGGTGTAAATAAAGTCATCCGGATCCGTGTCAAAGCTGACATACTCAACGGGAACAAACCGCTCCAGACTGGCTTTTTGCTCCTTGGTCATGAATTTTTTCCATATAAGGTTATTTAAAACAGCAACCGTTCCCTCTACCCGATTGGCTCCGTAAAATTCAATAAATTCTCCATCTCTGTTAAAAGAAACTGCGCCTTGAAACAAACCCAAAACTATTACATAGACATTATTTGCCGAGTCAACGGTTACCTTAAGCGGCTTAAAATCACTCTCAGCAGGATATAGCTCAGAATCCGGTTTTTGAATTTTCATTTTAATATTACCGTTCATGTCCGCAACCACAACCGTGTTGTTATCAGTATCCGCAATGTACAACAGATCATCTTTGACGTAAATGCCCTGTGGTTTATTTAAGACATAACTCTGACCATCTTTCTCTTTGAATTCGGCAATGGATTTCACAAATTTGAAATTATGATCCATAACCGTAATCTGATTGTTTTCTCCGATCAGATAGAAATACCCGTTTTTATCAATAAACATATCTTTCGTGCCCGCAAAGGACAATCTCTTCTCTTGGTCAGTAAAAGCCGTTCTTTCCGGTTCATATACAACAGCCGATTCCACCGGCCTGTTGAACCGATTGTAGGTATACCCTTTATAAGAAATATATGCCGAAACCGACATCGGTGAAATGAAAAGCAATGAGAGTGCTGCCGATAAAGTAGATACCAAAACCTTCTTTTTCATGCCGAAATAACCTCCTTTCTTGTGTGAATGGTTACCCTTTGATGCCGGAATAAGCCATTGTTTCCAAAACATTACTTTGTGATAAAACAAATACAAGAATCGGCGGTATCATCAAAATAACTGCAGCAGCAGATGCAACACCGACTGTGGCGATGGTGTTAGAAACAGAGATCTGACGAAAAATGGCTGGCAAGTTCTTGAACTGCTCGGTAAAAATAAAGGATGAAGTATCCCGGTTCCAGGTTGCCTGAAAGGATAAGATAAACGCTGTAATCCAGGCCGGTTTGACGTTTGGCATAATCACCGACCAAAAGGTTCTGAAGGTAGATGATCCATCCACCGTTGCCGCCTCAATGAGTGCATCTGGAATTTGGGACATAAATTGCTGCATCAAAAACAAACCGAGCGTCGAAGCGATAGACGGCAAAATGATGGCAAGCGGATTATCAATCAGTCCCAGTTTAGACAACAGGATATATTGCGGAATATAGGTAACTTCATAGACAAACAGCAGTGAAACAGTAATAATTTTAGAATATAGTACACTGCCGGGAAAACGAAATTTGGCAAGTGGGAATGCTGCCATCGCAGCGAAAATAACACTGGCGATGGTGCTGATTAAGGTCATATAAATGCTGTTAAATATGTATCTTTCAAAAGGAACCCACATGTTGTTGGTACGCATAAACAGATTGATATAATTGTCAGGGGTGGGGTTTCGAACAAAAAACTTCGGTGGAAATACAAACAATTCCTCCGGCGGCTTCAAGGACTGCGCCACAGCGTAAACGAAGGGGATTACCATAAAAACGCCGAGCAGGACCAAAAAAGCAAGAACACCGATGTTTCCGGCGATCGAATGCGTAGCGCGTCGTCCCACTTTACTGAATAATTTTGCCATGTCTAAGTCCCCCCTTTATAACGCTGTATACTTCATAAGAATTTTTTTAATCAACGAATTGAGCATCACCATGGCAACAAAAAGCACCGTAGCAATCGAACAGGCGTATCCCATCTCAAAACGAAGGGTACCGTGATCGAGAATATGGGTAACAATGGTCGCAGCAGCATAATCGGTACTGGGGTTACCTGCGAGTTGAATGCTAACTTGGCTAACTGCAAAGGAAGCGCCAATCTGCATAACCGCAGCAAACATCAGCTGAGGTCCCATTGAAGGCAAGGTAATGTATTTAAGTTCTTGGAATCGGTTTCGAATGCCGTCAATCTGTCCCGCTTCGTATAGCGAACGGTCGATTCCCTGTAGGCCTGCAATAAAGGCAAGGAAGGATGTCCCAAGACTTGCCCAAAGCTGGACGATAATAATGACGATCAAGGAAAATCGAGTATCTGTCAGCCATTGAATCGGCTCGTTTAGTATTCCCGACTGCATCAACATCGAATTTACAAAACCACTGGAGTCCCCGCTAAAAATATAGGACCATACGACAAACACTGTACCCGAAATGGATGGAATATAAAACACCAGCGTCATTAAAGTCCGCAGTGCCTTAGGTAGCTCATTAATCAGCCAAGCAATAAACAAGCAGGCGATATAGCTAATCGGCCCGGTGATTACTGCAAAAATCAAAGTGTTCCGAAGCACAATTGGAAACACCTCATCATCCAGAAACATTCTGGAATAATTTAGCCATCCTACAAATTCGGGTCGCTCAATTAAGTTAAAATTGGTAAAACTCAGTACGATGGCCGCTATTACTGAAATAACGGTAAAAAGCAGAAAAAAGAGACTAAAAGGCAGCATCATCAGATATTTGTCTTTGTTTCTGGCAATTTCTTTCCATAAACTATGTTTGTTGTTGGTTTTGCCGATTGCCATAGTTCGGATCATTCCCTTCTGATCAGATTACGTTGTTGCCTGCATAGACATATAAAACTACCGCAGGCCATAGGTTGTTTTCTTGTTAATCCAGTTTCATTTCTTTCCGCTTCCGTTTAATTTCTGCATTGATATCGTTATTATATGTAATCAAGGATTCTCTCGGATTCTCATACCGGATAACGACAGAGCGAAATGCATTTGTTAAGCTGCGAGTTACAAAATAGCTGGCTGGAATTTGTTCGGTGAGTTGAAGCTTGTTCATCTGCCCGATCAACATGTCGGCTTCTTTATCCGACCAGTTCATCATGCGAATCGCTTCCATATTGGCAGGATTGTACCGACCGCCCTGCCCTAAGATATTTTCCACCGCCAGCCCGTATTCCGACTGAATTTTGGCAGAAGTAAACCAGTCTAAGAACTGATAACCGGCTTCTTTGTTTTTTGCCTTCTTGAGCATGATGCAACCGGAAACGCCACCGGAAATCGTATCGTTGACAGTACCGTCCTTTTGTACCGTACCGGGCATCGGAAGCATTTCCCATAAACCGTCAATCTCGGGGGCGGCAACCGACAGTTGATTATAAACACTGTAATCAGCAAATCCAAGGGGCATTTCACCGGAACGAAAACGGTTGTAAAAATCGTAGGTAAGCGGCAAACTGTACTTGCTGTAAAATTCCGTCCACTGTGTAAACGCCTTTAAAGCGGCATCGGAATCAAATAAAGTCTGGGTCTGATTTTTATTGTAATAATCACCGTCGTTTTGATACAGCAGAACATCAAACATAGTATTATCCGGTATCGTAGCAGACCCCACCGGAACACCGACCAGCAGTTTTTTCTTGCTGATAACCGTCAGCGCACGATAAAACTCATCCCATGTTTTTGGGGGTGAAAGCTCCAGTTCGTCAAAAATATCCTTGCGGTAGAACATCATATAAAAGCTTTGCTGAATCGGATAACCATAAGCACCGTCATTGTAAAGAAATGGCCGCATAGAATTTTTATGAAACCGACTGGTAATCTCTTTGTAGTTGGGATCTTTGGATAAATCCTGTAATGCACCTCTCGCCGCAAGATTAACGCTATCTCCCATGCCGGTGTAAAGCGCAATATCGGGTCCTTTCCCCGCGGCAATCGCCTCTACTAATCCCATTTGCACCAAGGAAATATTGATGTTGATATCGGTTTGCGGCGTAAAATAGTTTTCTGCCAAATCCTTAATGATTTGTGCCTGATCCCGACCGAGATTTACCCAAACACTTAGGTTCGAACCGTTTTCGGACTCATCGCTGACATACGAATAGTCCTCTACAAAGGAGCTGATAAAAGCCATGAACCGGTAAGAAAACTGTTGAAAGAAATTGTTGTTTGCTTTCGGAAGCGGCGCATCGGCATGCTTTAAGAAAAGATAGTCCAATTCCAACGGTTGTTCTTTCAAAGTTCCTACCCAAGAAGAGAGCGCGCTGATGTTGTTGCGAAAATCTTCTAAACGAAGCGGAACAGTGTCAGGTTTATCAATAAAACTATCAAGCTGGATAGCCAATTTTTCAGCGACCACGGCCTCAGATCCCTTTTTGACTCCCGTTTTTTCAATCGCCTTTTTCATGGCGCGTAGGCGAGAAGCCAAAGAATCAAAGCTTTCAAGCAATCCGGGAATGTCTTTCTCCAACTGATAATCCCGGTACATATCGGGAGTCACACCGGTCACCATAATCATTTTTCGATAAATCGTATTTAAATCAAAGATGATCTCTTCCAATTCAGATACGAATTCTCCTATAATGCCGGGGACTGCCTCCATCCGAATCGTATGAAGACCCTTTTCAAGATAAAACAGATACGGTGTGTCATCCCCCAGCACTTTAATATACCAATCCACTTGGTAAGAGAATTCAACGTTTTTCATTTCGTCAAATAATAGCTGATCATCAATATAAATATTCCGAGAGGAGTAAAATCCACGAACATAATTTTGACGTGCCCGCATACCGAGATTATAGTATCCGTCCTCCGGCACATCAATTTCCCATTCAATCGATTGTCCCGGCATTTTCCATGTTCCCTGTCCAATGGTATTCAGACGTAGCTTTGCCGGATCACTGGGTACGGTAGCACCGCTCGATTTGTCATAAGTGGGATAAAGAACCGTGTGGGTAATAGCTTTTGCTTCTTCTGCTTGTCGATAAATCGGTTCAAAAGGTGCTGCATTGACTTTCCCCGCAGTTTGCCCTCGGTATTCCTGATACTTGGGAACAGCGGAATCATTATAAAACTCCACTTTTTCAACTGCCACATTGCCTTGCGTAAATTCCAGACGAACCCGGTTGCTGCCTTGTTGCAAATAAAATTGAAGCGGATCGGAAAATACACCTCGGGAGTCTTTTAACGCAAAGGTTCGATAATTCATGTCCTCTGCTTGTTCTGGACGAACATCATTTCCTTTTTTATCCTGTGTAATTTCGGATTTGTTATAAAACTTTCTGTTTAATTGAATATCGGAAGCAGATTTAAACGGCAGCGTCCCATTGATAATAACACTGCACTCATATGCTGTGCTTTTTGACACAGTAGGTGCATATGTCACACGAATGCTGTAAAGCCCCGCTTGTTCTGCGTTAATTTCATATTCAAGATAGCTGTCGTTTTTGTTAACGATTGCCGCTGTTTTTTCCAAATGTTCCTTCAATTCCACATTGCCCTCAGAGTATCCAACCAACTGATGGTTGTCTGCTACAATACTGAGATGGGGAGACGGGGCATCGGCATGTCCGGCAATAAAGTCAGCATAAGAAGGAACAAGAAATAGGGAAATGGCATCGTTGTCTAAAACATTGTTTTCGGCAGAAGGAACCATGTCAACTGTTGCCGACTTTTCGGCCGATACCGGGCATAGCAAGCCTCCAACAACAACGGATAATATGAGTAATAAGGAGGTTATTTTTTTACCGATCATGTTTGATTTCTCCTCTCGATCAGTGAATCTCTGACAATTACTTTGGGTTCTATCAAAACCAGCCTATTCAATGCGTCGGGATTTCTCAATTTTCTGATCAAATTCTCAACGGTTGCGATTGCAAGCTCGGTCTTCGGCACTTCAACGGTTGTCAACTTGGGATCTACCAGAGAGGACTCCAAAATATTGTCAAAACCGACGATCGAGATATCCTGCGGCAAACGGTAACCTGCATTTTTTAATAAAATATTATATTCCAGAGCAACCGAATCATTACAGCAAATAATTACGGTGGCTCTTTCTTTCTGTTTCATATAGGCTAAAAATTCTTCTTTTTTCTCCAAAACATCCAGCGAGGTGGAACAATCAACATGATCCAGCTTGATGTTTAGCTCCGGATGTGCGTTTATGTAGTCCATCACCCCTTCGTATCGTTCCCGAAAGCTTGCCGCATAACTGCAGCATCCGGAAAACAAAAGGTGTCGATGTTTCTTTTCAGCAATCAAATCCATCATCTGCGAGGTCCCGAGTCGGTTGTTGACACGGATATGGGTGTAATTTCCGACTATAATTTTATAGTCCAGCAGAATAATCGGCAGATTCTGTTTTTTCAGTTCCTTCAATAAGTTCTGATTTACCAATCCCATGACAATAAAAGCATCAGCACGTGTCGTACCGTTTGGCTTATAGGAAGCCTCGCCGTCTTCTACAATGCGCAAAATCATATTAAAGCCGCAAAGTTTCAATTCACTTTCCAGCCGGTCAATGATTTTGATCCAAAAAGCAGTGTTGGAAAAACCTTCGCGGTCTACGATAACAACGACGTTTCCGGAATGACTTTCAACTGTGCTCTGATAAGAGATCGGATATTGCAGTTTTTTCGCAGTTTCAATAATCTTTCTGCTGATTTCGGAATTCACATTATATTTGCCGGATAAAGCCTTGGACACCAATGATTTTGAAACACGAAGCTCTCTTGCAATATCTTCCATCGTCACTTTTTTTGCCATGCTCTTCCTCTTTTCCTGTTCGGGTTTTTTGTCACGGAACAAAGCAAGCACTCTCCATCTCTATTTTGCATTTTCCATATGGAGAGTGCTTGCCCAATTATATAATTATGTCAGCTTTTACGCCTTTTCGTGATTATTTCTTTTTTTAGAGATCAGTACTCCTGCGCCTGATGCAGCAAGCATCACAATGGCAAGCCCTGCAGTTGCAACACCGGTAGCAGGTCCCTTTTCGGTATCTTTACTGTTGTCGCCGAGTTGGTCATCCTTGTTCTGATCATCCTGGTCACCGCCGCCCTGGGCACCGCCGATTTCAACGGTAAATACGCCCAGCTCACCTTTTTCAGCAGAATAAATACCAACTGTCATATCTTTTGCTGCGAGTGTGGTCAGATCGGTGATTTCATCACCCTCTGCAGAAAAGAAGAACACTTCCGCATCCCCTTTTAACTTCAATGAATCCAGAATTTCCTGTAAAGTGGTGCTGTCGGATTTTACCGTCATCGTATCACCACTCGTTTGAATAACGTCTTGATTGGCGATCTCAAAACCGGGTTCTTCCGGCGGAGCCACAAAATTAAAAATTGTTTTGAGTGTCAACATCTCCTGACCTGCCTCATCAAATGCTTTTATTGTCATATCGGAAGCAAACTGGGTACTGGTGTCAGTGATCTCGTTGTTCTTTGCATCGTAGAATTTTACGGTTGCCTTAACAGTCGCCAATTGGTCAAGTACCTCTTTTACAGTCATAGAGGAGGCCTTGGTGTTGACAGTCAAAGTTTTTTCTGTCTCATTCAGCCATACATTGGTGATATCTTTTGCATAAACCTCAGAAACCGGAGCGCTTACTTCCGCATCACCGCTTCCCTCGTGCATATCTGTTTTAGAAGCTTTCGTTGGTCCTACACCAGAGAAGTCAAACTGTACAGACAGGGTAGTCGGGGAAGTAATCTTGTAATAACGGTGTCCTTCCGGAATCTGTACGCACACTCTGCCGGAGCAGAATCCAAGCGCTCCCTCTGTAAATCCATGTTCCGGAATAATGTCATCATCGGTGATTTCAATTTGTGTCCAAGTGTGACCATCCGCAGAAGAACTGAAAATATATTCCTTGGCAATTTCCTTATAAATAGCAGAGCTAACTGCCCCGCCATCGTCTTTCAATCCCAGCGGATGTGCTAAGATAGAAGTAGACATATAAGAACCAGGCAAAACACGATAAATAACATCGCGGTCATTGTTTAAATCCCATGTCATAAATGCACCGTTGACAATTCTGCCAAAAAATGTACCAAGATGCTTGTTGTTACGATTGGCAAGGCTAGTGCCCATAATCCAAGTGTTATCGGTATGCATTGCGTAATCAGTGTACAATGCTTTGGTCCGATCAGTGCCCGCAGAAGGAATGTAGTCATAATCCAAATAATCGGTTATACCGGGCAGCAACGTCTTTTTCGGCTCGTTAGGACCCATTGTGGTGTTCACGCCACCGTTTTTGGTAATGGTGTATTCCCAGCTTGCGCCTCCGTCATCTGAACTGACGCGAAGTTTCATACCAGTAACAATCACTGCGTTATTTCCTGCTTCACTGTTGTCTGCATTCATAACCTTAATGTTACCACTGAGCAATGTCTTCATTTCTCCTACAGTAACATCTCCATTATAATTAACACTTACCCCTTTAAATGTGCTGTCAAAAGAAATGGTGTCCAAAATCCATCCGCCGTCAATCGGTGAAATAACCGAGGCAGCATAATAGTTTGCATTGGCGTCGCCCTTTTTTCCGTGATCCATCGGAGTGGAAGAAACCTTGGTCGGTCCAAATAGAACACAGGATTTATCTCTGGTATCTTCCGGTTGGCTGACCGGCGGTGTAACTTTGTAATAGCTGTGGGTATCCGGCAATTTGGCAGAAGCAATCAATGTGCGATAGCCACTGACTGCTATATTTCCCTCTTTATCGCCGTGTTCCCAGTAATAATCCACGTCGGAAAGCTCGGTCCATGTGATTCCGTCTGCCGAGGATTCTAATTTCCATGTACTGTCGATATCTTGATAAAGTTCTTTATTAGGTGCCGACTTCATCCAATAATCACTTAACAGCAAAGCACTTGCAACATAGGAACCAGGAGCAATGCGAAATTCCAAATTAGAGTCCGCACTTTTGGGTTGTAGCGCATAATCAATTCGAACTCCCTGGAAAGTGCCATAAAAGAGTGCATCTCGATAAAGACTTGGATTGTCCTTATTGTACACTCCTTCGTTATGGTCCATTCCCTCTCTTCCCTCGTTCAAATAAACGTCGAGTGGCTTGTAAATCACTTGTCCGGTTGCATACTTCGCATATTGAGAATAAACATGCTCTGTGTAATTATAGCCGGGGTTTCCAGCAGGATTCCATTCGGTGATTTCACCGACATTTCCCCAATATACATTTCCGGGATACATTACAAGTTTTGGATTACTGTACCCTGTTGTAACAGGTTCGGGAGTTACTGTTTGTACATCTGCTGCACCAGCTTGAAGCAGGGATGCGGTCGCAACAGAAAAACAAAGCGCAAAACCGGTTGCCAGGGCTACGATTTTTTTTGCTTTCATTGTTTCATCTTCCTCACTTTCTTGAAATAAAATAATAGAAAAGACGGTTGGCTATGTGCACGTCTTTTTGAAGCCATATCGTTTGAATGTCAAAAACAGAAAAAATTGACAAATTTCAAGAATATGCTTATAATAGCTTCTAAATCCTTTCTGTGAAATTTTGCAGTAGACTAATTTGTTGAAATTTGCTATAATATAATTTATCAATTTCAATTATATATCCTGTTTGCCCATAAACAAAATGTCGGTTTTTAGGAATTTGTTGTCAATAATTCAGATTTTGTTTTTAGGGTAAAAATTTCTCAAAAAAACTTTATGAATATCCGTTAACTTTTATACTCCATTTTATAAGAAAATTTATCGTTTTATTTCCCGCAGACTAAATGTGGCGAATGGGTATATTAACGGTACTGAAACACACTATCTAAGGTAGGGAGAAATTTAACATGTATCAATTGTTGTTTATCGGTTTTGAGCAAGGAAATCTGCCGGATGCGGCAGATGAAATGGCAAAAAATCAAAATATGATAGTAAAGGTTTTGACCGTTTCGGAATATCTTCATTATGTTAGAACTTATTTGTTTTCAGATATGCCGGAAGATTTTTTTCTAATCATAAACTGTAGCGATCCGGAACAAAAATTTTCAGATTATTTCAAATTGGTGTCAATGCTTTCCGATAAGGCCAACATTGTTGCCGTCATACCGGAATATACCGGAAATAATATCCGCCGTGCTTTTCTTGCGGGATTTCAGGATGTGTTGAAAATAAATTTTTCTGTTGAAGATATCTCCGAAACGATTCAGAATTTATTAGGCGGACATAATTCTGCGGCGGAATCCGATATTATACGAAAAACCTATCAGCGAGACAATCGGCAAACTTTAGATGAAAAGATGCTTCAGCTGCTAGTGTCGGAAACGGGAGATGGGCAAACCCTGCAAAGAAACAGGCTGTTAGACCTGCGCAAAATGCAGCAATATAAACTCTTTGGTATTGCGTTGTTTAAAATCGATTTGCCGGCAGACGATTACATCTATAACGATTATTTGGCACTCAACGATCAACTTTTAACGATACTATCTCAATCATTGGATGATCGTATGTCATACAAAAGCTGCTTGATTGATTTTATTTCAACCAAAATTGGACAAAATCTATGCGTTCTTTTTTTCAGCAAGACAGAAAAGGAAAGTGATTTTTCTCTTGAATTACAAACTAAGTTTTTGCCTGATGTCAGTTTGGATTTTTATCATCATACCGACTATTGCGTAAGAATATCGCTCAGTTCTTTTTTCTATCATATAGGAGAAGCGGAACTTTTTTACCGTCAAGCTGTGGAAGCAAGCTATTACGATTTTTATGAACCCGTGGATAAATTTTACAAGAGAAAGATTACTGTTTATGGGCAGAGTATAAACGAGTTTCAGGCAGACGATTTCACAAAACTTACTGAAAAAATTTTCCACAACGATCGTCAGTATTCCATCACTTCATTCGGTGAAATCTTTAAAAATTTATCCGAAGCGTTTTCCTCCAAAAACATTAACCCGAAATACGCTGTAAAATATGTCTCGACCATGTTTAACAAAATGATCTTTGATACCATATTTGTGGACTATCATACAAAAATGATGATGTATTTCCGGCATGATATTGACATGGTTTTGTCGATGATTTCCTCCTTTGATAAAATCGGGGTTTACTTATCGTTGATGATTGATGAGTTGCTCTATTCTTCCTCGCGGGAACAGGAGGGAGCAAACAAAGTTATTTCCGACGTAAAACAATATATTTCAAAATACTACAACAAACAAATCACACTAAAGGACGCCTCGGAATATGTACATATCAACCCCAATTATTTAAGCGAATTGTTCAAAAAGCAGACAGACACCGGTTTTTTTGACTATCTGACCCAAGTAAGAATGGAAAATGCAAAACTTCTGCTGTTAAATACCAATAAAAAAATATATCAAATTGGTAAAGAAGTCGGATATGAAGAGGCTGCTTCCTTCAATAGAATGTTTAAAAAATATGCAAAAATATCACCGAAACAATTCCGTCTTAATAATTAGTCCTTTTGTTAAAATACAGTGAAGGTTATACGGATCGATATATCCTCCTACTACTCTGGTTTCCACTTGTCATCGAATCATTTTTGTTTTCCCTGTAAGAGTTTCCTTTGACCCTCTTTTCGACACAACATTTGTAAAAAAACTCCCATTTTTTTGTTTTCATTTGCCGAAGATTTGTATAGAAAAAATGAAACTTTGCTATATTGTTGATTTCGCCTACGTAGTATTATATAAGTGAAATGTTTTTGTTGTATTTGCTATATTAAATTTCATTGTATCATTAAAAAATGGGAGGTTCTTTTTATGATGAACAAAAAGATTACCGCGTTTGTTCTTGCCTTTCTGATTTCCGTCATGACCTTTTCCGGATTGACTTCCTGCAAAAAAGATCCGGCAAAAGGCTCCAGCCAGCTTTCTTCGGGAGACATAGGGGATATTTCAAACGAATCAAATGGATTAGAGGATGTCTTCTCGGATGAAACCGGTACTGGAGAGGACGAATCCCCAGTTGCCTCGGCGGATGGAGAAAAACCTGCAGGATCAACATCAAGCTCTTCCAAGAATTCAGGACAGAGCACCCCTGTTGCAAGCAAGCCGGCAAATGTAGTGACCGAGCTTCCGTCTCATTCATATCCTAATACACCGGGCGAAACCTCAACCAAAAAGCTTCCCAACTTTATATCTCAACTTCCCGCTTCATCTACTATCACCTTTTTATGCTCAGCAGAATACGGTGATGATGCTAAAGCAATGATGGAAGCCTTTAAAACCAAGACCGGAAAAGAACTGATTTTTAAATACGACGTGGTAGAGTGGTCAAAAATGCAGAATATTCTCGCTACTCGTGTCAAGAGCAATAACGCGCCCGACCTTTTTATCTATGACGGCTGTGTTACACCTTATCTGGCCGCGAAATCAGATGAGTATTTCTACAAAATTTCTGATTACATCAACATGAACGATGCACTTTGGAAAGACATGCAGGGAATCAGCTTGCTAGGCTTTGGTAAAAACAATACGCAGTATGCAGTAGCCACCAGTGCACCGAACGTAACTCAAATGGTTCTTTACAACAAAACTCTGTTCGAAGATGCAGAATTGGAGGATCCGATGGATCTCTACAATAAAGGAAAATGGACTTGGGATGCATTTTATGAAGCAACCAAAGAACTGACGGTGGATAAGAATCATGACGGAACGCCCGAAGTTCTGGGAGCTTCTATGCCCGACTATTCCTTTGCAATGTTCTGTCAGTCTACCGGAAACGATTTTGCCACTTTCAACAATGACGGAACACTAAAAAGCGACTTAAAGAATCCGAATTTCCAACGCGCAGCCGCGATGATCAATAAAATCGGTAAGATTTCATTAGACGCAGAGAGCTGGAACTACACTACCAGATTTTCACAAAACAAAATCGGTATGGTTATTGCAGGTCCATGGACCACCACCTCGGGTGCTTTAAACAAAATGAAGAAGGACGGAAAAATTGGATTCGTACCACTTCCGAAAGATCCGCAATCAGACAAATATTATATGCAGGGTAGCGTAAACTTCAGCTTTATCCCCAAAGGTGCCAAAAATGCAAAAGCAACCGCCGCATGGTTATATTGGCAGAGATATATGGAGAAAAACCCCAACCCTGCTATGGAGAAAAAGAACCTGGCTATCGCCAAAGAAAAATGGGGTTGGACAGAAGCAGAATATAACCTTGTTTACAAAGAGCTTAAGAAAAATATTAATTTCATTATCGCTTATGCCGATCGGGTGCCGGATTTTGACAAACAAGCTTATTTGTGGGGTATGCCGTTCAAGGAGTCTTGGACCCAAACTTTAAACCAAGTTGAACCCTCCTTTAATAAAGCAATCAATGCATTTAATAAGAGCTTAAAGTAAAATACTAATAAGCATTCATTGAATCAATCAGGCAGCTGTTATAATCATTCTAAAAAAAATGGTTGTACCGGCTGCCGGTTTTTACAACTGTGAAAATTCGATTCACTCAAAGGAAAAGATACCAGTACCGATAGGGGTCTAGACAAATATTATGGAACAAATTTTAAATGGTAATTGGAAAATACATTTTACAGACGGACAGCGCGGTGGGATGCCACATTGTATTAAAGAGGACGGCAATCTTTTGGACGCAGATCTGAAAGGCATACAAAAAACGATCAGTGATGATTACGATGATGTTAAATGGATCGACGCCGTAGTACCGGGAGAGATCCACCTGGATCTTTTGCGAGCCGGAATTATTGATGATCCATATGTAGGAATCAATGCGCTGAAGTGCCGTTGGGTAGAAGAAATGATGTGGTATTACCGCAGAGTATTTGATGCTTCTGAAGCAGCTGAAGCTTCGTATGCTTTTCTTCGCTTCGAAGGGCTGGATTACGGTGCGGTAATTTATTTGAACGGGCAGGAAATCGCACGGCATGCTAACAGCTTTTATCCGCTTTCGGTCGATGTCAGCGGAAAACTGAAAAAACAGGGAAACGTGCTGGTGGTGCAACTGGAAAGCGGCATATATTCGGTTGCGGAAAAACCTATTAGCCATTTGTATTCGGCAACCATGTCAATTGATAACTTGTTACATAAACGGATGTGGCTGAGAAAACCTCAAAACTCTTGTGAGTGGGATTGGTCAACTCGCTTTTTAAATGTTGGCATTTACAAAGACGTGTCCCTTCATTACAGCGACGACGCGATTGTGGACCAGGTATCCCTCCAATGCAAAACACAACCAGATTTTTCATCCGGCGCTCTCAATGCCAGAATATTTCTCTCAGCCTGTTCCCAAGAAAAGGAATATCGAATTCGAATGACTGTTGACGGAATCGCTTATCAATCCGAAAAGTTGGATATATCGACGCATAAAGCATCCTTTACCGTCACTGTGCAGAAGCCTGAGTTGTGGTATCCAATCGGATACGGCGCACAAAAATTATATGAGGTCTGTATCGAACTTTTGGCAGACGGCGAAACAATTTACAAGACCTCCAGAAAAACCGGTTTCCGAACGGTTGTGTTCGATCAATCCCCGCACCCTGACGGCGGAAACTATTGTAATCTGTTGATAAACGGTGTCCGCATTTTTGCGAAGGGAGGCAATTTTGTCCCTGCAGATATGATCACTGCAGCCATTACAAAGGAACGCTATCAAACCATCGTCGATCGGGCGCTCGAAGCAAACTTTAATTTCTTGCGAATCTGGGGCGGCGGACTTTATGAGGCGGACGAATTTTACGAGCTTTGCAATGAAAAGGGAATTTTAGTCTGGCAGGAATTTATCGCAGCGTGCGGTACGCTTCCTTATGATGATCCTGTTTTTGCAGCAGATATTGAAAAAGAAGCTGTATATCAACTCCGACGTCTGGCAGGACATCCGAGCTTGGTTGTATGGTGTGGAAACAATGAAATCGATGTTTGGGGCGTTCGTGATTTCAGCGGACATATGCCGGTGGACGCCTCCTTTTACCACGTTGTCCTTCCACGGTTGGTTAAAGCGGAGGATCCCGAAAAATATTATCAACCAACAAGTCCGTGGTCCTTTGATGACAGTCCGGCGGGCTCAGATATCGTCGGTGACCAACATCCTTGGTCCATCGGCTTTCGGGACAAAGACCACAGAAAATATCGCGATATGGTCTGCCGTTTTCCAAACGAAGGCGGCATGTTGGGCCCGAATTCAATGGCTACGATCCGTCGGCTGATGCAGGGGGATGACCGGTTGCACAGCATCACCTGGGATTTCCACGAAAACATGCTGGAATCCTGGATGAAAGGAACTTCGGGAGATGAAAGTGTCCGCTTTTGGACAGATCTGAACCCTCGTGACATGTTGCTTGAAGAGTCGGTTTATCTCGGAGGCTTCATTCACTCTGAAGCTTTGAAAGAATACATTGACAGTTTTCGCAGTAAAAAATTCACCTGTGGTTCCGCTATCTTTTGGATGTATAACGACTGCTGGCCATGCACAAGAAGCTGGACCATCGTTGATTATTACGACAACAGAACGCCATCGTTTTATTCGGTCAAACGTGCATTTGCACCAGTCCGTTCCATTGCAAGAATTTGGGATGATAATCTGGAATTTGTTATTTCCAACGACTTGCCGAATGAATTCCACGGTAGATTGCGTTATGGAATTATGGGATATAACGGCACGGCACTGCTCGACAAAACCGTACCCGTCACAATAAAAGAAAACGTGTCAATGCCGGCAGTTTGTATGCCGGCAGGCGCATACCCGACTTTGAACGGAGAAAACACTTTCGTATTCTGTATTTTATATGATGAAAATGGAAAAAGGATTAGTGACAACCATCTTCTGCTTTCAAAATACTATGAGATGAAGCTCGAACAGCCAAATATTCAAATTGACTTTAAAGGCGAAACGGCAGTATTTACTACCGACAAACCCGCTTTTGGTGTTTGCCTTGATTTGGATGGCACAAACCAACTGGATGATAATATGTTTGATCTGCTTCCCGGTATTCCGTATACCATTGGGTGGGATGGGCAACAACCCCCGCAGGTTCTTTATACTCTCAATGATTCGATGTTAAGAGAGCGGTAAAATGATAACCAAAAAAAGAGAAAAGGGAAAAGAAGGTGTGAAGATGGAAGATTCACTTTTTTTAAATGTCCGATCATTTGGTGCTTGCGGTGACGGCAGCCATGATGACTATGAGGCTTTTGCAGCGGCAATTGCAGAATCCGTGCAGTCGGGCAAGACAGTTTTTGTCCCCGAAGGGTTATACAGGCTTTGTAAAGGACTGGAAGTTCCATATGGTGTCAATGTGGAGGGTGTCACCTATGCGACCACAGGACCATGGCAAAACATTCTTGACAATCAAGATAAGGGGAAACATCTAGAAGTCGGCGTAAAACTGCAGGGGATCGGAGAAAGCTGGATCGATCGCCGTATCATAAAAGGATCCTGG
>ERZ827524.1309-NODE-1309-length-24554-cov-3.594881_pt1 | contig 24554 bp, 19 predicted proteins | sample MGYA00519702_ERZ827524 | MGnify/ENA primary metagenome ERZ827524 (study PRJEB31778, sample SAMEA3449341) | human gut metagenome | biome: human gut; feature: human-associated habitat; material: faeces | place: United Kingdom | collected 2010/2012 ...
CCGTTTCTTCGGTGTCTCCCCTATATGGCTACCGCCACACAGGGGAGAAGTGTAAATACAATTATCTCATTCGTTAAAACGATGTAACAGACTGGTGTTAAGCCTCCTCCCCTGTGTTTTGCACAGCAAAATATAGGGGAGGTGTCCGCCGGACGGAGGGGTTAACTCTTATAGCTAAAAAGTTTATGAAATCTTTCCAACCCCTCTCCTCTATATTGCTACACGACTTCCCGTAAGGCTACGGGACAAGGCAGGGGAAAAGGAGGAACGCAACCCATCTCATTTGCTAAAATTCAGGTCTATCCCCACTAAATTTCTACTGAACCGATATTTTGGTTTTGTGAAATTGGGGATTCTTTTGTGAAGCGATAAAAAAGTAACAACCCCGCTTCACAGCGGAATTGTTACATAACCAAAATATATAGAATAGTTAATCGAAAAAAATAGTCTGTAATATTTACATGGGGCGATTAATTAATTGTGATACAAATATATCTAAATTTTATAAAGAACCAAAACAGTATCGACAAAAAGCGTAAACATGTCGCTTAACCGCCCGTTTTTTTCGTTATATGTCATATATTATTCGGGGATATCTATTTCCAAAGAAATTTCTATTCCGCTTCTATTTTCGCCTACTTGTGTCGTTCGGGTGTAATAGACGACGAGAGGCCAACCGGTATCGGCGTGTATATAAGTGTCGTTTTGATCTTGGGCCATAATAATCGGAATTTGAGAACTGTCAATCGGTTTTCTCCTGTCTTCTTCGGGTAGATTGCTCTGTATGAGTTCTATAAATTGCTTTATGGCTTGGTCGGTATTTACTATTGCGTCGCTGGCTATGCGAAAGGACCCGTTTTCGGGATCGACTTCATCGATCCAAAATGTTCTCATACCTTTACAGGGTGCACCACCGAGAAGAGATGGGAAATTTTCTTCGATTTGATATTCTTCGTCAAAATCCATTTTACAACCGTGATAGTAGAGTAGAAAGGATAGTTCTTCGAGTGCGGTGGATACTACGACGGTCGTGTCGCCCATCTGTTTGGACAGGGTGGATTTGAGAAACCGGAAGAGGGAATCTTTTTGCGCTTCGGAACCTTGTTGGGCGCTCAATGCTTCGGCCGTCATTTCGGCGGCTTTCAGGTAACGAGACCTCAGTTTGTCGAAATTGACAAGCCGTTTTATCGTGCCCAATTCGTTTGTCTCGACGATGACTGTGTCGTTGCCGAAAGTACGGCTTATTCGAGAGGTGAGTTCTCGGCTTATACTGTCCGAACCAGAGCGAATGGCGTTGGGAGTATCATAAACGGCTTGTAGCGTATAGCTGTTTTCGGTAGAGTCGATAACCGTGATATTTATCTTGGATATGGTTCTTTCCCACGATATGGTGTCTTTGCCCTGTATGTTGTATTTGTAATAATCGTACAGATAATCGTAACTGTCACCTTTCGACCAATAGGCTACAACTTGTACCGTAGAATCGTTGAGATTGATTTGGGCAGATAATGTCGTTACTATGCAGACTAATAAGGAACTGAGAATGGCTTTGGTTTTCATAGTAAGTATGGGTTTGATGATTCGTATATCTTTGAAACCGTTTTATTGTAATCGGCTTCAAAGATATACATAAAAATCTGATTGTGATTTTCTCTTTCCCCCTATTATAGTATATATAATATTATTATTTCTTATCGGAGAACGGGAGTTTGAACCCTTGTTTGTTCAAATAGCCTTCCATGTCGTAGCCCAAAGCTATCCGGTAATAATCTAAAATATGGGCGCACCAGTCGTTTTCGGAGGTCGTTCCGCTGCGGTGGCGATTATATTCGGATATGGTTCGGTCGTATTGTTCGAGCTCGGGAGCCATGTCGTCGGTACGGTAATGATTGTGGTGTATGACTAATGATAGCGGTTGTTTGGGCTTTAAGTCGGGTGATTCTCTGGGTATGCCCAATGTGAGTGCACAAACGACAAACGTACCTTCGGGTAATTTTAGAATTTCGGCTATTTTCTCCGGATTGGCTGTACGAGCATAACCTACGCAGCAGCTACCGAGTCCGGCGGCTTGGGCTGCTACTACCGCATTCTGCATGGCTAGGGCAGCATCGATGATTCCTACCATAACGCCGTCGAGCGTATTCTCGAAATGAGGATTGTCGATTCCCTTTTTTTGTGCCAAGATGTCAATTTTATGATAGTCGGCGCAGAATACCAGTAAGGTGGCGCAAGTTTTAATTTGTTTTTGGTTTGTAATGGCGTAAAGCTCTTCTTTAATGGATTGATCGTCGATAGCTATTACCGAGAATTGTTGCCCGTTGTAACTTGTCGGGGTATTCGCGATGGCTCGATAGATGAAATCGAGTGTCTCGGACGGTATCTTATCGTATTCGTAGCGACGGACCGATGTGCGGTTCAGTAAAGTTTCTTCGATTGTTTTCATAATGAATGATATTTTGAGTTAAACGATCAAGTGTATAGAAAGGTTTTCAAGTCATTTGTTCCAGTTCTTTAAGTCCTGTCTGGAAGTAATCTTGTTTCCAGTCCTGAGGGCGGATTATTTCTCCGTTCCAGACAACGATGTCGATGTCTAATGGAATTTTACCGGAAAGTTTCGATTCGGGGGTACGGCCGTGTGTCTTCTCCATCGTTTTTAAGACATCATGTAGTTCTTGATGATCAGTATCGGTGAATATTTTAACTACGGCATTGAGGTAGTTGGGGCTTTTTATGCTTCCACAAGCTACCGTTTCATAAATAGAAGAAGATGCGGCAACGAGTCCCATTTCCTGTAATTCGGCAAATGCGTTATTCATTTGTCGCAGTTTGTCGGGCGTGTTTGAGGCTAGGCTGATCAAAACTGTATTCATGACACATCTTTTAGGGAGAGTTGTATACGTTTCCGTTCTCGGTCGATACCGATGACACGGACTTTAACCGGTTGGTGCATAGAGACGATCTCGGCCGGATTGGAGATATATCGGTCGGCCATTTGCGAGATATGTACTAATCCGTTTTCTTTGATACCGATGTCGACGAAACAGCCGAATTGGGTAATGTTGGTGACTATACCGTTGAGAATCATTCCTTCTTGTAAGTCGTCTATCGTTTTGACTTTGGCGTCGAATTCCATCATTTCGATATAACGGCGGGGGTCCCGGCCGGGCTTGTCGAGTTCGGCGATGATGTCGGATAAAGTGGGCATACCCACATCGCCGGATATGTAGTTTTTGAGGTCGAGTTGTTTTTTCATCTCTTTGTTTTCTATCAGATCGCTTACGGTGCAGTTCAGATCGTCCGCCATTTTTTCTACGATGGGATATCGTTCCGGGTGGACGGCAGAATTGTCGAGTGGATTTTGTGCATGGGGAATACGAAGGAACCCGGCGGCTTGTTCGAACGCTTTGGCTCCCATGCGGGGTACTTTGAGCAAGTCGGTTCTTCGGGCGAAGTCTCCGTTCTCTTTGCGATAATCGACTATGTTTTGAGCGAGTTGAGGACCTAATCCCGATATATAAGTGAGCAGGTGCTTGCTGGCGGTGTTTACGTTTACCCCCACGGAGTTTACACAAAATTCAATCGTTCGGTCGAGCGATTTTTTCAGTTTGGTTTGGTCGACATCGTGTTGATATTGTCCTACCCCGATAGATTTCGGGTCGATTTTGACTAACTCGGCCAACGGATCTATGAGTCTGCGACCGATAGATACAGCACCACGCACCGTCACATCGTGTTCGGGAAATTCTTCCCGAGCTACTTTTGAGGCGGAATAGATAGATGCGCCGCTTTCGCTGACGACGAAGACCTGTATCTTGCGGTCGTAACGGAGGTTTGTGACGAATTGTTCCGTTTCCCGTCCGGCAGTTCCGTTTCCGATGGCGATAGCTTCGATTTTGTAGCTTTCTACCAGCTGTGTGAGTTTGCGTGCCGCTCCTGCCGAATCTTGACGAGGCGGGTGAGGGTATATGGTTTCGTTGTGTAGTAGATTTCCCTGAGCGTCGAGACAAACTACTTTACAGCCGGTCCGAAATCCCGGGTCTATGGCCAATACTCGTTTTTGTCCTAATGGTGGTGCTAAAAGTAATTGTCGCACGTTTTCCGCAAAAATTCGGATAGCTTCGTTGTCTGCCTTTTCTTTTGAGGCGGCGGCGAATTCACTTTCTATGGAAGGGCGCAGAAGTCTTTTATAACTATCTTTTATCGCTTTGTCGACAAGGTTCGACGTTTCTCCTGAGCCTTTGATAAATATTTGTTGTAACCGTTCTATCGCTGTATCGTCGTCGGGGGTAATAGAAACTCTGAGAATACCTTCATTTTCTCCTCGTCTCACCGCTAAGATTTTATGGGAAGCACAACGTCGTAACGGTTCGCTCCATTCGAAGTAATCGCGGTATTTATCGCCTTCGATTTCTTTCCCTTTAATGACTTTTGCATGGACGACAGCGCTGTGCTCGAAACAACGCCGAATGGTATTTCTGGCTCGTTCGTTCTCGGAGACCCATTCGGCGATAATGTCGCAAGCTCCTTCGACCGCTGTTTGCTCATCGGGGATTTCGGGAGTAACGAATCGGGCGGCACTCGTTTTTATCTTTTCGCTTTTTTGCGCCATGATGATTTTGGCGAGGGGCTCTAATCCGTGTTCCCGGGCTATCTCTGCACGGGTTCTTCTACGGGGTTTATAGGGTAGGTATATATCTTCGAGCTCGGTAATGTCCCAACAAGAATCTATGCGTTGTTTCAACTCTTCCGACAACTTTCCTTGTTCCTCGATTGTCGAAATGATAAATTTTTTTCGTTTTTCGGTTTCGCATAGTTTATCGTATGCTTCCTTGATATTACCTATTTGTACCTCGTCGAGGGAACCGGTAGCCTCTTTGCGGTAACGGCTGATGAAAGGAATAGTGGCTCCGCTGTCGAGCAGTTCGATTGTTTTTTCGATTTGTTTCTCGGTAAAACCCAGTGATTGTGACAGGAGCTTGTATATCGATGTATTCATGATTCTTTCTTTAATGTTATAATCGTGATTTCGGGGCGGGCGCCGATTCGCATGGGAAGGAATACACAACCGATACCTTCATTGACGTATAACATTTGATGTTTATCGGGGGCGGTATATAGACCGCTCCATTCGGGATACAAGGGTTCGGCAAAAGAATATTCAAATCCTTTCCAGCCTAATTTCAGCTGCATGGCGTGGGTGTGTCCCGATAAAGTGAGGTCGATGTTTGAGTGTGGAATAACTTCGTGTTTCCAATGCAGCGGGTTGTGAGAGAGCAGTATTTTGAAAACCGAATCGTTCAACGAGGAATATGCCTGATCCAATTTCCCGTATTGCGGGAAAGGTGGAAGTCCCCAATTTTCAACACCGATAAGGGCGATGCTGTCGTTTCCCCGGTGAAGAAATACCGAACGATTGTTCAACATCGTCCAACCCATTTTTTCCTCGTCGACGATGAGCGAACGGAGTGTTTGTTCTTTTTCTTCGGGGTTTCCCCAATGGAAATAGTCGCCGTAATCGTGATTCCCCAAGATAGAATATACTCCATCGGGCGCGGAGAGACGGGAAAGTTCGTTCATGTAAGGAGGCAGTTCGTTTCCTCGGCGGTTGACGAGGTCTCCCGTAAAAACGATAAGGTCGGGGTGTAGTTGATTAATGCGGTTTATCCATCGGGGCAAGTAATTGGCTGCGGAGCCCAAAGTTTCGAGGTGAAGGTCGGAGAATTGGACGATGCGGTATCCGTCGAAGTCTTCCGGCAAATTGGGAAAAGAGATTGTCCTGTAATTATATATGGGGTGTTGTCGGGCATAGAATGCGCCGTAGAGCATGGACCCGATGACATACAGGGCTAATGCCGTACCGATCATGTGACCCCATTTCCCTTTCTTCCTTTTCCATAGACGAGGGACGTAATCGAATAAAGAAAATATGGAGTAAAACCATTTGGGCATGTAGACCAAGAAGAAAATATAGAATATCCACATGGAGATATTTATATCGAGCTTCCCCGGAAAAGCGAATAGCCCCGTCACCCCTATACACACGAGAAGGAGAGTGACTAAGGAAAGGCCCCACCAAAGAATTTTTATCCATTTAGATTTATGACGAAAGTTGCGTCGAAAGATATAGAAATCGGCCGATAGAGCCAACAGTGGAAGTAAAATGAGAAGAAGGGGTAACCGCATATAATTTTATCGAATGTTGAGAAAGAAACGATGAGTGTTTTCAACGCAACACTCATCGTTCCCTTATTGTGTTGTCATTCAGGCTTCTTGCCCTAATGCTATCAATTGATTTTTCAATGGATTGGCATACATGGAGAGAATGCGCTCTGTCAGGAAGTCTTTGTCTTTACTCGTTACGTTGGGGATTTTTGCCAATTGTGAGTTCAGGTAATTGGCAAAAGTGGTTTGGTCTTTATTTGTGTAACGGTCGGCGAAACGTTTCTGTCCGTCGAGAATATCGTAAGCGATATAATTACCGGGATATATTTTATAATTGGTATGAATGGCCTTGTCTATTACTTTGAGTATGTTGGCCAGTAATTCCGATTTTTCGTCGATTGCCGATAATTTGTCGAGTTCGTCGTTGATGCACGGGGATATTTGAAAATGTACACGCCCCTTGAAGCCGAGCAGACCTATTTCCATGCTGTGCAAATCGTCCCTTTGGGATTTTTTAAAATCGGGATTGTCTCGTTTGAGCAGGAACTCGTGTGCTTTGAGATAGTCGCAGGGGTCATATTCGTAGGATATGGAGACCGGAACAATGTTTATTTCTTTTAAGTTATTGATGAGGTCTCCCTCTCCGGATATGCCTAACATTTTAATGAGAGATTCTTGTGTGCGGTCGTCGGAATCTTTCGAACGGCCTTCCCGTTGGGCTATCCATACCGATTCGTTTTTTTTCGTTATAGCGAAATGTATGTATCCCGATAGCTGTCGGGCGGCATCGAGCATTTGGCGCACGCCTACGTCTCGTTTGACGATAAAACTCTTGTTGAGCCGAACTAAATCGGATATCCAGTCGTATATGAGCAGATTGTTTCCGATGGCTATTTCACTGGTTTTTATTCCGTTTCGAATGAGTAGCAGATTGAGTAGAGAGGCATCGAGCACAATGTCGCGATGGTTGGACATGAATGTGTAGCTTTTTGCCTTATCGAGTACATCGAGATTGTTCCCGGTAAGTCCTTTGGTGGTTTTCTGAGTTAGCCCTTCTAGGAAAGAGCGCATAACCAGTAATTGAAAGTCTTTTTTGTTGTCGATAGTCAACAATTCTTGGCAGAATAGTTCGTAGTTAATGTCGCGGAGTACGTAACGAACAGCGTGCTCGAATCCGGGTTCTGTAACCAGAACTTTCATTTTGTCGTGAAATTCACTGTCGTAAAAAGGTCGAATATCGTCAAATTCTTTTGGGCATTCCATAACATTAATATTTTTAAGGTATAGAACCGTCTATTGTTTTTATTCTTATGTTTTATATATCTCGATTGGCCGTATAATTACGCCATTTGTCAAACAGCAGAGTCATATCTTGCGGTATGGGGGAATCGAAAAACATCTCTTCTCCTGTTACAGGGTGTTTGAATCCGAGAGTTTTGGCGTGTAGGGCTTGCCGAGGGCAAATTTCAAAGCAGTTTTGTACAAATTGTTTGTATTTGGTAAAAGTCGTCCCTTTGAGAATTTGGTCTCCCCCGTAACGTTCGTCGTTAAAAAGAGTGTGTCCGATATGTTTCATGTGTACCCTGATTTGGTGTGTCCGCCCAGTTTCGAGCTTACACTCGACGATAGAAACATATCCCAATCTTTCTAAGGTTTTATAATGAGTTACCGCATGTTTGCCGAAGTCTCCCTCTGGAAATACGGTCATTTGTAATCTGTCTTTGAGGCTACGACCGATATTTCCGGTTATCGTTCCTTCGTCTTTTTCCATAATACCCCATACCAAAGCTACGTATTGCCTTTGGGTAGTTTTATGGAAAAACTGTAATCCCAAGTTTGTTTTGGCTTCGGGAGTCTTAGCTATGACTAATAATCCGGAAGTGTCTTTGTCGATACGGTGTACCAATCCCAAACGGGGATCGCTTACATCATAGTCGGGGGTATCCCGGAAATAGTACGCCAGTGCGTTTACCAGTGTCCCGCTATAATTCCCGTGTCCGGGGTGTACGACCAATCCTGCCGGTTTGTTGACAACCAAGACGGTTTTGTCTTCGTATACGACATCGAGCGGTATGTTTTGGGGTATGATCTCGAATTCGTATCTGGGTCGATCCATGACGACAGACACGACATCGAGCGGCTTTACGCGATAGTTCGACTTGACCGCTTTCCCGTTTACGAGAATACAGCCAGCTTCGGCTGCCTGTTGTACCCGGTTACGGGAAGAACTTTCGAGACGTGCTACGAGAAATTTATCTACTCGTAATAGATTTTGTCCTTTGTCTGCCACGAACCGGAAGTGTTCATACAATTCCCGCTCACCTTCTTCTGCGATGATTTTGTCATCGGCTTCTATGTCTTCGTCGCAAGTGTTCATTGCATTCGAAATTGTTTAGTTAAACCAACTTTCATCGGTGAGAGGTGCTTCTTCCGCATTTTGTGGAATCTCGTCGATCGTCGAGTCGGGATATTCTTCGGGTACGCCGTCTCCCACAAGTAAAGTTAAGGAACTTCCCGCAGGAATTTTATCTCCTTGTTCGAGGTTTTCGCCTTTGTATTGTATACCGATAACGAGATCGGGGTATTCCGATGGTACGTTTTGTGTTTTAATATCTGTCAACCCTACACTTTCTAAGGTGGAAAGAGCTTGGCGAAGAGACATATCGGAGACTTTTGGACAAGAAATCATTCTGGGGGAGTAAGCGTTGATCGATAGATAAATAATTCGACCGTCTTTTACTTTGCTGCCACCAGCAGGGGTCTGTTCGATGACACTACCCGGAACCGCACCGTCGATAAACAGAGAGTCTATTATGTCGTACCGAAATCCTTCCCGATCGAGAATGCGTAGAGCATCGGGTAAAATCATTGTTTTGACCTCGGGGACAATGACCGCTTTCCCGTGCCGTGTATATAGCTTTAACCCGTATAGAGTGAGTGCTATCAGCAGAAAAAAAACGATAATCATCAATACTAACGTTTTGATTATCGGGTGCTTTTTGAAAAAATCAATTATTTTTCCCATAATCGCTTAGGTGCATAACTTATCTAAGATTTCACAAAGATAGGGAAAATAGCTTGCAACGGTGTTAACTTAATTATTTTTATGACAAAAAGATTTTGTCCTTCCAATATTTCTTTGGTGAAATGAAGAGCTGCATGATTCCTTTTTCGAATTTGAGGAAGAATATAATTTAACATTTATAACTTAAATAATCTGTCTGTTCTTGATTGATATTCGATAATGATTTACTTTTGCAAGAAAAAATAAGCTTCTGTATATTATGAAAAGGAGTAATTTGGTATGGGTTGTTATCGCTGTTCTGGTCGTCGCATTGTTGGGAACCGGGATTTTCATATACATGCAACATAAAGAAATGTCCGATTTCAAGGAGCAAGTGGAGATAGACAAACAGCGGAGCGAGCTCGAAAAAGAATATAGCGATTTGGCTGCCCAGTACGATCAGTTCGAGGGGCAGAAGATGATGTTCAATAACGACTCGTTGATCGAAAAGCTCGATGCCGAGAAGGTGAAAGTTCAACGATTGTTGGAAGAGTTGCGGACTGTGAAAAATACGAGTTCGGCTCGTATTGAGGAATTAAAGGAGTTGACTACGCTGCGGGGAATTATGCGTCATTATGTGATGCAAATCGATTCGTTGAATGTCGCCAATAAGCAGTTGCGGGAAGAGAATGCGAAGGTGACCCGGCGGTATAGAGAGGTAGCGCAAACAGCAAGTCAATTGAAACAAGAACGAGAGGAATTGACCGAAAAGGTAACATTAGCGGCAAAGCTCGATGCCGTAGGTATTGTGGTGACTCCGATAGATTCGAGAGGAAAGACTGCAAAAAAAATTAAAAAAACCGATAAAATAAAGATAACATTCTCCATAGCCAAAAATGTAACGGCCGAAGTCGGTGAGAAATATATTTATGCCCGTATTGTAAAACCCGATGGAGATGTATTGGTGAAGGATAGGGCCGATGTATTTCCTTTTGAAGATCGTGAAATAAATTATTCTTGCCGAAAATTGATTGAATATACAGGTGAAGAATTGAATGACGTGACAATGTATTGGGCTGTGGAAGAATTTTTATATCCCGGGGAGTATCGCGTGGATATCTTTGCCGATAACTATATGATAGGGACTCGTTCGTTCACTTTGAAACAATAGCTTCCGCCTCTGTATTTGTTTGGAGAATCGGGCCGATGTGAAAGTATGGGTAAAGCTGTGGTTCAGTCGATAATTTGTGGGGAGGCAGACTTGAATTTTAGCGATGAATCTCTTGTCGATAAGTGTATTCCTGTCTTCTTGATGAATGGTTAAAAAGCGGCCGAATAGATTCTTGAAAAATTTAACCCCTCCGTCACTACGTGCCACCTCCCCTATATTTTGCCGTGCAAAACACAGAGGAGGACTTTAAAAGTGATCCTCTATTCATTTGTGAAGTGCCCCAAAAAATTGAACAAGTTGAACCTAACCGGAAACATTTCACTTCATAGTTAGTACCAGATTATTCAACTCCTCTCCTCTATTGAAATCTCCGAAGTGAGTTTTAGCCCTCTCCCCCTGTGTCGCGCAGCAATAGGGGAAGAGCCCGCAGGGCGAGGGGGTTGAAAAAATCATATAATCTTTGATTGAGGGGTTAGAGGTATAAAAGGAGAAAATATCGACTCAGTCGATATTTTGTGTAGAGAGATGATTCTTCTATGTATCTTATGAAGTATATTTTCGGTAGCATTCTATCGTTTGGTTATTGAGTTTTTTTCGTTCATGAAAAATGCTTTCGAAAATAGCTTTCGAATACAGCGTGGAAAAATTCAAAGCCGATTCTTAAAAAATAGTAAAAATAGAAAACTAAAATCTTTAAATATTTGTTTAATGCTAAACTCGGCGTATTTTTGCGGTGTAATGCCGGGTGCATTATTTTTTTAAGAAAAAAAATTGTTTATGCAACTATAAGCAAAGCAAGTATTAGTTTCGTTAAAGCAAAGTAAAAGATAAATAGAAGCGTATGAAAATAAATGGAAGCATATGGGCAGGGAGGGCATTGTTAGCAGCCTTCTTGTTATCTTTTCTGATGGGTTCGGCACAACAACCGGTTTCGCTCGATTCTTGCCGACAGATGGCATTAAAGAATAATAAGCAACTACGTATAGCCGAAGAAAAGGTGAAAGGGGCAGGCTATACAAAAAAATCGGCTAGGGGAGCTTATTTCCCGGGAATAGATTTTACCGGGTCTTATATGTATAATCAAAAGTCGATATCGCTTTTGGAGTCCGACCAATATTTGCCTACAAAGACATTCGATTTAGCCAGTCAAGAATACAAGTATAATGTGGTAACTAACCCGGCGACCGGGCAACCTATATTGAACAACGGGCAGCCTATACCGTCGACTGTCGCCATGATCCCGAAGGAGGCTTTCGAGTTCGATGTACATAATGTGTATGCTGGGTTGGTGACACTGACGCAACCTATTTTTATGGGGGGTAAGATAAAGGCATTGAACGATATTGCCGGATATGCCGAGAAGTTGGCGGTGTCGCAGAAGAATACGGCCGAGAAGGAAATTATTTATCAGACAGATGAGGCTTATTGGCAAGTGGTCTCTCTCGTTCATAAGAGAAAACTGGCCGAGAGTTATACGGCTTTACTCGATACGTTGAACCGGCATGTACAAGAGATGATAGCCGAAGGAGTCGCGACTCAGTCGGACGGATTGACCGTGGCCGTGAAGTTGAATGCCGCTCAGATAACCCTTGCTAAGGTCGATAACGGATTGGCTTTGTCGCGTATGGCTTTGGCTCAAATCTGCGGGTTGCCGGTCAATTCTATATTTACGCTTGAAGATGAATCGTTGGAGCGTGTAGCTCCGCAGGAGGCTCCGTTGTCGTATAATATGGAGGAGGTTTTTAAAAATCGGAACGAAGTGTTGAGTCTTAATTATGCGGCGAAAATCTATGAAAAGAAGAAAAACTTGGCTCTTTCCGATATGTTACCCAAGTTGGCTTTGGTGGGGACTTATTCTTTTACTAATCCCAACGTATTTAACGGATTTAAAAACGAGTTCGACGGTATGTTCAGCGTGGGAGTAATGCTCAATATTCCAATCCTTCATTGGGGAAAGAACTACAATAAGATTCGTGCCGCTAAGAGTGAAGCGGTTGTTGCCAAGTTGGAATTGGCCGACGTAAAAGAAAAGATAGAATTGCAGGTAAGTCAAGCGGCTTTTAAAACTTCTGAGGCTTATAGAACTTATAAAATGGCTGTGAAAAATTTGGAGAAAGCCGATGAAAATTTGAGGAATGCGCAACTTGGATTTCAAGAGGGAGTACTTACGACGACAAATGTTCTTGAAGCTCAAACAGCATGGCTCGAAGCCCAATCGGAAAAAATAGATGCCGAAATCGATACCCGACTTTGCGAGGTTTATTTGGCTAAGGCTTTGGGCACTATGAAATATTGAAAATAGAAAATATAAAAAATAGCAAAACAGATTTACAATGGAAAATCTAAGAGAAAAGAAAGAGCGCAGTTTGGTCGTAGGCCTCATTGCTTTGATTGTCATTATAGTTGTTTTGGCCTTGATCGGATTATTCTTGCTTAAACCGGAGCCCCAAATTATTCAAGGGCAAGCCGAAGCGACACAAGTACGGGTTTCAGGAAAGTTGCCCGGCCGAGTGGTCGAATTCATGGTAGAGGAGGGACAGCATGTTCTGGCGGGGGATACATTGGTACATATTCATTCTTCGTTGGTAGAGGCGAAACTTTCACAGGCCGAGGCTATGGAAACCGTAGCTAAGGCTCAGAATAAAAAGGTGGACAGTGGTACGCGCGTGGAACTGTTGAATTCTGCCTATGATATGTGGCAACAGGCTCAAGCCGGTTTAACGATCGCCAAGAAGACGTATGAGCGTATGCAGTCGTTGTATAAGAAAGGAGTAGTTTCGGAACAAAAACGCGATGAAGCCGAGGCTGCTTATAAAGCAATGGTCGCTACTGAAAGTGCGGCTAAATCGCAATATGAAATGGCAAAGGCCGGTGCGCAGGCCGAGGATAAGGCTGCCGCTGCCGCTATGGTCGCCGCCGCACAAGGTAGTGTCGCAGAGGTCGAGTCTATTTTGTCGGATTCTTATCTGACGGCTCCTACCGACGGTGAAATTTCCGATATTTTTCCGAATGTGGGGGAATTGGTGAGTTTAGGTGCTCCGATTATGAATGTATTGAAACTCGACGATATGTGGGTTTCGTTCAATGTTCGGGAAGACTTGTTAGAAAATTTGACTATGGGAGCCGAAGTACAGGCTATAATTCCGGCATTGGAAAATAAGGAAGTGACTTTGAAAGTATTTTATATTCGGGATATGGGATCTTATGCGGTATGGCGCGCTACGAAAGTTACCGGGCAATACGATGCCAAAACTTTCCAAGTGAAAGCCCGTCCGGTCGAACCGGTCGATAATCTACGTCCGGGAATGTCGGTATTGTTGAAAAGAGATAAAAAATAAAATGGAAGTTCTGTAACTTCGAGAATGTCTATATGTCAGAACGAATGGAATATCAAACGGGGCTTTGGGCTACTATTGTCCGGGAATTGAAACAACTGGTTTCGCGTCCTATCTATGTACTTTGTATGGTAGGAGCGCCGCTATTCAGTTGCATATTCCTGCTTTCCTTGATGCACGAAGGGTTACCTCATAAGATTCCGGTAGCGATTGTCGATCACGACCACACCTCTACGTCTAGGAATTTTATTCAACAGCTTGGATCTCAGGAGTCGGTCGATGTTGCCTATAAGTTGAATAGCTTTACCGAGGCTCGGGAGTTGATGCAGTCGGGTGATATTTTCGGATTTTTGATTATTCCTGAGGATTTTGAAGCGAAGGCTATCGCCGGTCGTCAACCCGAGATTTCTTTTTATACGAATGATGCCTATTACATTCCTGCGTCGTTGCTATATAAAAGTTTCAAAACCATGTCGGTGTTAGCATCGGGTGCAGTCGTGCGCCAAGTGTTACTTTCTGCGGGAGTCGAGGAGTCACAGATTATGGCTAAGTTGCAGCCGATAGCGACGGATATGCATGCGTTGGGCAATCCGTGGATTAGCTATTCGGTTTATCTGAATAATTCTTTTCTTCCCGGGTTATTGCAATTGATGATTCTGTTGGTTACGGTTTTCAGTATCGGATCTGAGATGAAACGAGCCACGTCGAGAGAATGGCTGCGGACTGCCGACGATTCGATTATTATTGCTATTACAGGTAAACTCATTCCCCAAACGATCATATTTTTTTCGATGGGGCTTTTGTACTTGTCGTTGCTGTACGGTTATTTGCACTTCCCGATGCATAACAGCATTTGGCACATGATTTTCGCGATGTTCTTGTTGGTTGTCGCTTCACAGAGTTTTGCGGTAATTATTATGTGTTTTGCGCCTTCGTTAAGAATTGGGTTGAGTGTCGGTGGTCTGGTGGGAGTCCTGTCTCTTTCTATCGCAGGATTTTCTTTCCCTGTGCCGGCTATGTATTTGCCGTTCCAAGCTATCTCGTATGTATTGCCTGTACGGCATTATTTTTTGATTTATGTAGATCAGGCATTGAATGGAATACCTCTTTATTATTCGCGTGTACATTATGTTGCATTGATTTTGTTTGCGGTGGCATCCACTCCGTTGTTACCCCGGTTGAAAAAGGCTTTGATGCGTCAAGTATATGTACCGTGATGTAAAAATAAAATGATATGAAATTGTTTCATTCTATAAAAATAGGTTTGTCCGACATTTATTACATTTGGCGGCGGGAATATCGTGCTGTTTTTCATGATTTGGGAATCGTGCTGTTTTTCTTTGCTTTACCATTTGCTTATCCGATTGTATATGCCGCAGTGTATAACCCTGAGGTAGTGAGGGAAGTGCCTATGGTCGTCGTGGATAATGCCCGTACCCCTTTGAGCCGGGAGCTCGCTCGTGAGATGGACGCGACTCCGAATGCGCATATCGTTTCGTATTGTGCCGATATGGACGAGGCGAAGCACATGATGTATGAAAAGCATTGTTATGGAATATTGTTTATTCCGGAAGATTTCAGTCGAAAAATAGAACGAGGTGAACAAAGTGTCGTTTCGTTCTATTCGGATATGAGTATTCTCTTGAATTACAAAGGTTTTTTAATTGCGTTGACCGATGTGACGATGAACCTCGGAGGAAAGTTACAGACTCAGGCTTTGGGTGGAGCCACGCAGGAACAAATCAATGTAGCGACACAACCCATTCCGTATAGCTCTATTAATTTGTATAATCCAGAGTCGGGTTTGGCATCGTTTTTGTTGCCTGCCATATTGGTGTTGATTTTACAGCAGAGCCTTATTTTGGGAATTGGTATGATGGCTGGGGGAATTTATGAACATCGACAGTTGCACCTGTTTTACAGTGGACGAGAACACATGCACAATAATGTATTGCATTTGGTGATAGGCAAATCATTGTGCTATTTTAGTTTGTATATTTTATGTACGGCATACATATTACATTTTATTCCGTGGCTTTTTAAATATCCGCAGATAGGTAGTCAGGTAGAAATTTATTCTTTTGCCGTTCCGTTCTTGTTATCTTCTATATTTTTTGGAATGACGCTATCTATATTTGTTCGAGAACGTGAAAGTTCTTTCTTGTTGTTTGTCTTTACTTCGGTTATATTTTTGTTCATATCGGGTATTACATGGCCTCGTTATGCCATGCCAGAGTACTGGAAGTGGTTGGGTGCTCTCATTCCGTCTACTTGGGGAATAGAAGGCTTTGTGCGTATGAATACGGCCGGGGCTGGTATTTATGATGTGCGTCATGCCTATACGATGTTATGGATTCTGACAGGAGTTTATTTTGTGACGACTTGCTTGGTTTATAGGTATCAGATTTGGAAAGATAAAAAACGAGGCTTTTCGGGAGTGCTCGATTCAGGGGTAGATTAAAAGAACAGGTTAGTTATATAGATAGAAGCCGACATCTTAATAGATGGTCGGCTTTGTTGTTTTTTGTGAAATCCATCGATTTTAAAACGGTTTTGATATTTTATTATTATCTTTACGTCCCTTTTCTAAAAATATAACTTAAATAATAGATAATGAACTGTATTTCACGTAACTGTTTGTTGCTTGTCGTTTTGACTTGCTTGTTTCCGTTCTTTGTATTTGCAGAGATTCCTGCCGGATATTATGATGCTGCTGTTGGAAAAAGCGGTGAGGATTTGCAAAAAAGTTTGTCTACCATCTTAAACGATGCAACCGATGTAGGTTATGACGGTTTGTGGAATCTTTATAAAACGACAGATAGACGTTCCGATGGGAAAGTGTGGGATATGTATTCCGATGTAACGAACTATACTTTTGGAACCGATCAATGTGGTTCATATGGGGTTGAAGGCGATTGCTATAATCGGGAGCACTCGGTTCCTAAAAGCTGGTTTAGTGAGCGATCGCCTATGAAGTCTGATGTGTGGCATGTCTATCCAACCGATGGAAAAATAAACGGAATGCGTAGTAATAACCCGTTTGGAGAGGTAGGCTCTGGCGCATCGAGTTCGAAAAATGGATTTTCCAAATGGGGGAAATGTGTGACTCCCGGTTATTCGGGTACGGTATTTGAGCCGAACGATGAATATAAAGGTGATTTTGCGCGTACTTATTTCTACTTTGCTACACGTTATCAAAGTCAAATCAATAACTGGGGTGGAATTTTCATCTCATCTTATCCTCATATTGTCGGTTGGCAACTCAATATGTTACTTCGTTGGCACGAGCAAGACCCCGTTAGCCAAAAAGAATTGGATAGAAACGAAGCTGTCTATGAGTCGCGGCAAGGGAATCGGAACCCGTTTATCGATTATCCCGAATTGGTCGATCTCATCTTTGGAGACAGTCGTAATATCCCCTTTATGCCAGATGGAGGAGATGCTCCGTATATCGAGGCTCCTCGAAACGGATCGACTGTCGATATGGGAATCGCTTCGGTGAATAGTTCTTCATCGGTAACGGTTCAACTATCTGTTAGAGGACGTAATATCGAGAGTGCTGTTTCGGTTGAAGTAGGAGGCAGTGATAGCGAGTGCTTTTCGGTGAATCGTCGGGAACTTACAGCCGATGAGGTTAATAATGGAACGACTGTCGAGTTAGCCTATCGTTCTTCGGTAGTAGGCTCGCACGAAGCCGTTTTGGAAATATCGGGAGGTGGATTAAAGTCTCCGATTATCGTTAATTTGAAAGGACAGGCTATCGATGATTTTGTCGCATTGCCGGCGAAAGATATTACGAAAAATTCTTTTGTGGCGGTTTGGACTCCGAAATCGGAAGCAACCGATTATGAATTGAATGTGTGGTACGACGACTATTCGTCGAGTGCTCCTGAGAAGGACATATTGGACGTGACGTTTTCGTCGAAGCCCGATTCGTGGACCTATGAGGGATATACTGCTGTTGAATCGGGAAAATTACGATTAGGTTCAGGTAAAGATGATGGTAGCGCCATTTCTCCGGTGGTTGATTTGTCGGCAGACGATGTGTCTATAACAGTGGAGGCATCGCCTTACAAAACAACCGATAATTCGGTTTTGTATATTCTGGTAGATGATGAACCTGTCGATGAAATATCGTTGCCGGAAGGGACGGTGACGAAAACAATTCCTTTCAAAGGAGGGACGAAGTCATCGAAGATTACGTTCAAAGCAGAAAAAGACCATCGTGTCTATTTGCACAGCGTTAAAGTGAAAAGCGGCGGAGGTTCTACCCCTGTTGTTTTAGATGGATATCCTCGTCGGGTAGGAGATGTAAACGAATATATGGTATCCGATTTAACTCCCGCTGTGCAGTATCATTATACGGTGACTCCCTATATCGGGGAAGAGGCTCAGTCGGTGTCTAATACGATTTCGGTCTCTACGTGGTCGGCTGCTGTCGATGATATGGAGGCAGATCGTGTTTTGATATTTACCTCTGGGAATGTGTTGCATATACTCAATGCCCCGATGAATGCTGTTGCCTCGTGGTATACGATGGACGGGCGTTTGTGTGGCTCGCGGATTTTGCATAGCGAGGAGGTCGAATGGGAGTTGCCCGAAGGAATTTATATCGTGAGGGTTGTATCTCCGTCGTTACAAAATACGGTGAGAGTGCATAGCTCGCGTTGAGATTAGAAATCTGTATTATGAGTACTATGAAAAATTGTGCCCGGATAATTTTCGGGGTATTGGGAATTTCGTTTCTGGGATTTCGGCTTGATGCCACAGTTCCTGCGGGCTATTATTATGCGGCCGATGGAAAACATGGAGCTGAGTTGAAAACTGCATTATGCGAGATAATAAGTTCGATGCATACACTCGGTTACGGCAGTGGGGAAGATGCCACGTGGGAGGGCTTCTCCCGAACAGACCGTAAAGAAGATGGCAGTGTGTGGGACAGGTATTCCGATGAAATACGCTATTTCGATGGCTTTAATGCTGTCGGGGGCATGCATATAGAGCACTCTTTCCCGAAAAGTTGGTGGGGCGCTTATGAAAATAATGCTTATAGGGATTTGCATCATTTGTTCCCGGCAGACGGATCGGCCAATTCCGCTAAAAACAATTTGCCGTTGGGTGAGGTCACGGGAGTTTCCGGCTTTGACAATGGGGTCTCGAAGGTAGGAAAGAATGGTTGGGGAGTAGATTATACCGACCGTTGCTTCGAACCTGCCGACGAGTATAAGGGCGATTTTGCTCGTGCCTATTTCTATGTCGTAACGGCCTATGAAAACTTGTGTGACTATTGGCAGTCGCCTATGCTCGATAACAATACTTATCCGGTATGGAAAGAGTGGGCGTTGGACATGCTGTTGGAGTGGCATTCGCAAGACCCTCCGTGCGAAAGAGAGTTGGCGAGGAACGATTCGGTTTATATCATACAGGGAAATCGAAATCCTTATATAGATTATCCCGATTTGGTCGAGTATATATGGGGAGCTCATCGGGAAGACCCGTTCAGGTTCCCCGCAGAGACTCTCCCTTTCTTGGCTTTGCCTCGTCGGGATCAAATCATGGATATGGGGGTGATTATGTTGGGTGATAATAAAAGCGAACAACTTGATATATTGGGAAACAACCTCACCTCTTCTTTGTCCCTCTCGTGGGCGATAGGAGGTATATTTGAACTTTCCGATTACGAAGTGTCGGCACAAGAAGTGCACGATGGTTGTACAGTTGAAATATCGTGTCGAGAGCTGAGGAAAGGAGAATATCGCGATACGGTGATTATTTCGGGAGGGGGCATTGAGACCCCGTACCGCATACCGGTACAAGTAGTTTCAGTCCCTTCGTTTATAGAAACCTCGGCATCCGATGTTACGGCCACCGAGGCTTTGATACATTGGATTAATTACCCCGAAGCTATCGATTACCAAGTTTCTCTTTGGTCGGGGAATACCTCTGCCGGAGATTTGATTATTTCGGCTTATGTCGAGGGATCGGGGTATAATAAAGCGATTGAAATCTATAACGGAACAGGAGTCCCGGTCGACCTTTCTGCATACAGTTTGCGAATGGAGGTTAATGGCAGTGGTTCTTTCGTGAACGATACTCCGTTAGGACCTTCTATATTAAATAACGGAGAGACCTATTTATTATTAAATTCGCTATCGACTGATGGGGAGTTAATCGCTAAGGCTTCGCAGATTATTCCCGGGGGAGAAACTTCGCCTCTCAATTTCAATGGGAATGATGCTGTTGCGCTTTGTCGCGATGGTATAATAATTGATGTGGTGGGTGTTGCCGGGGAAATAGCTTATTGGGGGCAAGATAAAACGTTGTATCGCCGATCCGAGATAACACACCCTACATCGCGATATAATGGGAAAGAGTGGATATCGTCTCCGAAAGATGATTTTTCGAGGATAGGGCTTTTTCGTATGCAGCTTGACGACAAACGGGAATATATACAGACCGATAAGTCAATCGGGCTCGTACAAAACTATCGTTTTACCGAATTGCGACCGTTGACTCGCTACACCTATCAAGTGAGCGCTGTTATACCTTTGGGTATAGTAAAGGCCGCATACAGCATGCAATTTGAGACAGATTCTCTGGCTGTGCCGCAGTTGCTCGATGCCTCGGATATAACCGATAGTGCTTTCCGAATAAATTGGGAAGAAGTTCAGGGAGCCGATAATTATGAGATAATTTGTTTTACACAGACCGGTGAACAACATGTTTATACTGAGGGATTTGATGATGTAGATTCGTCCGGAAAGCCTCTGCCTGATAATTGGGAGGGAACAGCTTCCGGTAATTATACATCTGCGGCAAGTAGCGGAGTGTCGGCTCCTTCGGTCGCATTGAAAAATACGGGAGAATATTTACAGACCCCTCGGTACGACGAGGGTATAGTAAAGTTTTCGTTTATGTATCGTTTTGCATCCTCCGGGACGGGTTCCTACATTGTTGTTGAGAAAGAATCGGATAATAGTTGGACAGCTGTTGATACATTGCGATATGTCGATACTTCTAAGAATTATCCCGAATATACCTTTTCGATCGATGAACATGTGACTTCGGTAAAAGTCGTTTATGCACATAAAGAAAAAGGAAACGTGGCTGTCGATGATGCTTCGATTACTTATGGAGCTTATGTTAAGGATATTTTCTCTCAGGAAAAGGTCGGGAATATTACGACTCATGTTATAGAGGGGCTTTCTCCTCAGACAGAGTATGGCTATCAAGTCCGTTCGGTATGTAAAGATGTTGTTTCAAATTGGTCTTCGGTACAGAGAGCCGTTACGGCCGATATCTTGGCTGTTACATCTGTTCGATCATGTGATCCGCTCGTATATGTGTCGGGACGGCAAATTATAATAGCGACTCTTTGTGATTCCGAACGAATATCGGTTTACAATCTATCTGGGCAAATGTTATATGCAGTGGCTGCTGAGGGGAAAAACCAAATAGCGGTAAATGTCGATCGAGGAATTTATATAATAAAAATAGAGGCGAGGAATAAAATATTTAATAAAAAATGTTCAAATAATTATGGATGTATTATTTTACCATATAATAATTACGAATTTGAAATAACTACTTTTAGAAAAGAATATTATAAGGATAATGATAGAAGGCCATATAAAATAGAATATATTTATGATTTAAAAGAAGATTTAATGAGAAGAGATTTTACTATAAATTCTATTTGTATAGATAAAAATGAAGATTATATAGATTTATTAAGTGGAATTAATGACATTAATAATAAGGTTATACGTGTAATAGGTGATTCTGATAAAAAGATATATGATGATCCATTAAGAATACTTAGAGCTATTAGATTTGCAAGTATATATGATTTTAGTTTAGATGATAATTTAGTTTCATCAATTATTAAATATAAAGATAGATTAAAATATATTTCTTTTGATAGAATAAAAAATGAATTAAACATTATTTTTAGACATAATAAAGCCAGTAATGCATTTGAACTTATAGATGATTTAAAATTAGATAAAGTACTTAAAATAAGCCATAAAAATATGATTATTGACTGTGATAATTATATTGGAGTTTGGGCACAGATTTTATATTCAGATGATTATAATTTTTCTAAAAAAGAAATGAATGAAATTAGTATAATAAAAAGTATTATAGAAAAAGGTTACATAGATGATTATATGTTATATAAATATGACTTTAATATAATAAGAACATCATCTTTAGTATTAAATCTAGATATAGATTATAAAACTGGATATAATAATTTACCAATACATAACAGAAAAGATATAGATATTGATTCATATGATATAATGAAATTAACTAGTAAAGAAAATATTGATAAAATTTATGTAGATTTAGAAAAACAAATATTGTATAATAAGTTAAAAAACGAAAAATCTATTCTTATAGAATATATAATGAATAATTATAGAAATTAGGTGATATTTTGAATAAAAATGTTATAGAAAGTTTAATGATTGTTAATAATCATTTAATAATACCAAATTATTTTATTAAATATTATAAAAAATTTGATTTAGAAAATAATGAATTATTAATGCTTATATATTTATTAAATTGTAATGAAAAATTAATATTAGATAATAAAAAAATATCTAAAGATTTGTATTTAGAAGAAAATGAAGTTTTAAATATAATTAGTAGTTTAATAGAAAAAAATTATATATCAATTGAAATGAGTAAGAATAATGGAATAATAGAAGAGTATATATCATTAGATTTATTTTATGAAAAAATTAATTCTTATTTAATAGAAAATGATAAAAAAGATAATTCTTCCGATATATATTCTAAATTTGAAAAAGAATTTGGAAGAACTTTATCACCTGTAGAATATGAAACAATAAGTAAATGGATTGAAAGTAATATACCTTTAGAACTTATTGAAGCCGCATTAAAAGAAGCAATATTAAGTGGTGTTAATAGTATAAGATATATTGATAAAATACTCTTTGAATGGAATAAAAAAGGGTATAAAACGCCTTCAGATATTATAAATAAAAGTAAGAAAGATGAATACATTGAAGAAATATATGATTATGATTGGTTAAATGAATAAAGACATATCAAATTTGATATGTCTTTTATATTATTAATTTGTCTTTGTTGTTTGATTTGTATCATTACCAGAATTTCCACCAGTTCCACTTGATGAATCACTTACTGTAATTGTTCTAGTTGCTGTTTCTGTTGAACCATTGTATGAAATTGAGTATTTTAATGTATAGGTTCCAGCCTTAGTGAATGTATATGAATCTTTTTGAGATTTACCACTTGTTCCAAGTTCAGCACAAGAAACTGTTATTTTTGCTTTACTAGTAACATCAATTCCATCACTAAATACTTTTATACCAGAGTCTGTATAACTACTTCCTACAGTTGCAGTATCTTTTGAATTACCAATAACTTCATATGTAAGAAGACTACTAGTTTTTTCAGGTTCACCTTTAACAGTTGTAGTTATACCAGAACTTGCAGTACATCCTAAATTAGCAAGTTTAGTTTTAACTATATATGTAACATTACTATTTATTTTTGTAGTTTTAAATGATGTTTCTGTTGTGAATCCTAATGAATTAGTTGTTCCTGTATTATTATCTTTAACAAGAACTTCATAGCCAAATTCGCCATCAGATGCTTTTCTAACTGAAAGTGCTGATTCTAAACTACTACCAAAATAATTTTTATAATTTTTCCTGAAATAATCATCAGTTAAATATTCTGGTTTAGAAGCTGCCGCCCATGTAAGTTCAACTTGATTACCATTTGTTTTTGCTGTTAATCCAGATGCATTTGAAAGTGTACTATATCTTGGAGATACTTCAGTAGGTTGAGTTCCTTTTTTGAAGTATTCAGTAACCTTCATGTTATCTGGTGTATTAGCAGAAGGAAGCATTAAAGGTGATGTTTCTTTTTCTACAGTTACTTTTACAACACTATTCGGTACTGTAAATTTTTTACTACCACTTCTATCAGATATATTTGATATTATTTGTCTAAATATTTTACCACGAACTGAATATCCTTCACTTCCTAAGTAATATCCTTTTTCTGCTTCTGTATAACCATACCATAATGATACAGCATATTCTGGTGTATAACCTGTTACCCACATGTCCATATTTGCAGATGATGGATAACCATTTATTTTTCTAGCTGCTTCGTCAAACATTGTTGTACCAGTTTTAGCAGCAAGTTGTACACCACGAACAGATCCACCAATATTTCCATAACCAGAAACAGCATATGTTAATGCGTCAGTTATCATATATGCGGTTGAATCTGACATAACTCTTGTTCTTTTACTTTTTAAACTTACAGTTTTATCTGAATCAATATATTCTACTTTGTTAATTGTATATGGTTCAGCATAATAACCACCATTCGAAAATGCGGCATATGCAGCAGCCATATCTCTTGGATTTGATCCACTAAATGCACCAAGTGCATGTGCTTCGTGTAAGTCTGAAGTTGCTTTTGTATCATTCTTGTCTTTTTTATTTACACAAACTTTTCTTTTTTTATCATATTTATAATCACCGCTACATACTTCAGGAGTTATTCCAAGATTAGTAACGAATTCTTTTATTTTTGCATTTTCTGTTGATTGGAATACCTTAAGTGCAGGTATATTTCTTGATGCAGCAAGTGCATATTTATATGTCATTGTACCACCATAGCTGCCATCAACGTTTCGTATAGAAATACCACTTGAATATCCATGTGGTCCATCATACACCTGTGATGCAAGGCCAGCACCACTATATTCAAACGCTGGTCCATAATCGAATAATGGCTTAGCACATGATCCTATTTGTCTTGTTATATCAGTTGCATAGTTAAGCTGTCTTGCGCCAGTTCTATT
>ERZ827524.1324-NODE-1324-length-24120-cov-8.054062_pt1 | contig 24120 bp, 18 predicted proteins | sample MGYA00519702_ERZ827524 | MGnify/ENA primary metagenome ERZ827524 (study PRJEB31778, sample SAMEA3449341) | human gut metagenome | biome: human gut; feature: human-associated habitat; material: faeces | place: United Kingdom | collected 2010/2012 ...
AGCGCCACGAACAGCTCGCGCAGGCGCGCCACGTCGGGGATTTCCTTCGCCCACAGGCAGCCCTGCTCGGGGCGTTCGCAGACCGCTTTTGCGCGGGGAAGGGCGGCGAAGGCGGGCTCGAGCTGGCGGATGAGGTGCTGAGCCTGACCGGACAGCCTTCTTCCTTCCGTTTCCTCTATGAGGATGCGCTGCCTCTGCGGGACAAAATCGAGTCCGTCGTGCGGAAGGTCTACGGCGGGGACGGGGGGGATTTCCTGCCCGCTGCCGCGAAAGAACTGGACCGGCTGCATGCCCTCGGTTTCGGCCATCTGCCGGTCTGCATTGCCAAAACGCAGTATTCCCTGTCGGACAATCCCGCGCTGCTCGGCCGGCCCGACCATTTCCGCGTTACGGTCAAGAATGTGAAGCTTTCGGCCGGGGCGGGGTTTGTCGTGGTGCTGACAGGCGATATCATGACCATGCCGGGCCTGCCGAAAGTGCCGGCGGCCGAAAGCATCGACGTGGACGACCAAGGGCGCATCCAGGGGCTGTTTTGACGGGAACCTCGGCCGGGACCAAGATAAAACCCAGGAATAGGCTGTACAGAAGTGGCATTATCCGGCCGAAAGACGGCGAAAAGCCTCCGTTTTCGGCCGTAATCCGACGAGATTTTGCCATTTCCCCGTAATTCCCGCTTGAGAAAATAGACGCTATAGGATAGGATTCAGAAATCGTACAAAAGCCGCTGACGTGCAGCGGACGATGGGAAAGGCCGGACAAGACAATGGACAATAAAAAGAAAAAAGCGCCGGTTTTCACCGACGCTGTATGGCGCAATCGTAGAATGCTCGGGGCAGAAAATTCCCACGGCACACACGATACAATGCTTATTGCTGCTGCCTTCCGGCCCTGACAAGGTTCACACCCTCGCATTGCATGAGTTCCATCCGTCATCACATTCTACTGGAATATTGTACTCGATTTGCGCACAAATTGCAACCCCATTTTGCAAATTTGGGCGGATCGTGTTTACGCCGCGCTCAGCTCCATCCGCGCGAGCAGCCGCTCCATCACCTTGACACAGAGCATCAGCAGATCCTCGCGGTTCAGCGTCTGATCCCGAAGCGTCAGCGTCACCGGCAGCGCGGCGTTAAGCGTCAGCCGCTTGTCAAACCCGTTCAGCGCAGTGAAGAGCTTCTGGCCGTCCACCTGCGCGTTGAGCGCAAATCGCATGTCGATGCGCCCGTCCGCCTGATTCACCCGGTCGATGCCCAGCTTTTCGCACATCGCCTTGAGGTAGGCCACCGCGACGAGGTTCGCCACGCAGAGCGGCTCGTCGCCGAAGCGATCGACCAGCTCCTCCTCAACGTCGTCGCGCTGCGCGGCCGTCGTGATGGAAGCGATGCGCTTGTAGACCTCCAGCCGCTGCCTGTCGCCCGTGACGTATTCCGCCGGGAGATAGGCGTTGACGTGCACATCCATGCGCGTCTCCACGTCGCGGTTCGGCTTGGGCGCTTCTCCCTGCGCCTCCAAAACCGCTTCCTCCAGCAGCTTGCAATACAGATCGTAGCCGATGTTGGCGAGGTGGCCGCTCTGCTGCGGGCCGAGCAGGTTGCCCGCGCCGCGCAGCTCCAAATCGCGCATCGCGATGCGGAAGCCCGAGCCGAACTCCGTAAATTCGCGAATCGCGTCGAGGCGCTTCTGCGCCGTTTCGGAGAGCACCTTGCCCGGCCGAACCGTGAAATAGGCGTAGGCCAGCCGGTTCGAGCGGCCGACGCGCCCGCGCATCTGATAGAGCTGCCCCAGCCCGAAGTGATCCGCGTCGTAGATAATCAGGGTGTTCGCCATCGGGATATCCAGACCGGATTCGATGATCGTCGTGCACAGCAGCACGTCAAACTTCTGCTGGCTGAAATCCAGCATCACGTCTTCCAGCGCGTGCTCGCGCATCTGGCCGTGCGCAATCGCGATGCGCGCCTCCGGCACGAGCTTTGAAAGCTGCTTGTAGCACTGGTCAATCGAGCCGACGCGGTTATAGAGGAAGAAGACCTGCCCGCCGCGCCCGATTTCGCGCAGAATCGCGTCGCGGATCACGCTGTCCTGATATTCCATCACGTAGGTCTGCACGGGGTAGCGCGCCTGCGGCGGCGTTTCCAGCAGGCTCATGTCGCGGATGCCGACCATGGACATGTGCAGCGTGCGCGGGATCGGCGTGGCCGACATCGTGAGCACGTCCACCGTCTTTTTCATGTTCTTGATGCTTTCCTTGTGCCCGACGCCGAAGCGCTGCTCCTCATCGACGATAAGCAGGCCGAGGTTTTTGAATTGCACATCCTTGGCCAGCAGCCTGTGCGTGCCGACGATGATGTCGATTTCGCCGTCCTTGAGGCGGCGCAAGCTCTCCTTCTGCTCCTTGGCCGAGCGGAAGCGGCTGAGCACGTCCGCGTGCACGGGGAAGCCCTCCATCCGGCGCATCAGCGTGTTGTAGTGCTGCTGGGCGAGGATGGTCGTCGGCGCGAGGATAGCGACCTGCTTGCCGTCCATCACGGCCTTGAACGCCGCGCGCAGCGCAACCTCCGTTTTGCCGTAGCCCACGTCGCCGCAGAGCAGGCGGTCCATCGGCAGGTCGCGCTCCATGTCGCGCTTGATCTCCTCCGTAGCCTGAAGCTGGTCGGGCGTTTCGTCGTAGGGGAAGTTCTCCTCAAATTCCTGCTGCCACGGCGTATCCGGCCCAAAGGCGTAGCCCCTGTTCTTCTGCCGCTCGGCGTAGAGCTTCACGAGGTCGAAGGCCAGCTCCTTGAGGCTTTCGCGCACCTTCGATTTCTGCTTGTCCCAGTCCTTGCCGCCCAGCCGCGAGAGCTTGGGCGCGGCGCCCTCGCCGCCGCCGATGTATTTCTGAATCCGGTCGAGGTGATCCACCGGGATATACAGCTTATCGCTGCCGAGGTACTGCACCAGCAGGTAATCGCGGCTCGCGCCCTCGCTGGTCAGGCGCTTCGTGCCCTGATAGATGCCGATGCCGTGCGTCTCGTGCACCACGTAATCGCCGACGTTCAGATCGGTGAACGAGGCGATTTTGCTGCCCTGCTGCTTTTTCGGCTTGCCCTTGGCGCTCTTCGCGCCGTAAACGTCGCCGCTGGCGATCACCGCAACCTTGATCTGTGGATACTGAAAACCGCCGGAGAGCGTCAGCGGATAGATGCGGCATTCGCCGCTTTTCGGCGCGGCCGTGCCCAGCTCGTCAAACGCCGCCTTCACGCCCTCGTCCTCAAAGGACTGGCGCATGCGTTCGCCGCGCGCCGCGCCGCCGGAGAGCACCAGAATCCGCCAGCCGTCCTGCTGCCAGCGCGCGAAATCGGCGCACATGTCGTGCGTCCGTCCGCCGTAGCTGCCCGCGCCCATGCCGCCCATCGGACAGAGCAGCGTCGGCTTCAGCTTTTCCACCGGGCGCAGAATCGTCGTCAGCGCGAGCAGGGTCGTCTGCCGCATCGCTGCGAGCGCCTCGTCCTGCGTGAGCATCAGGCTGTGCTGCTCGGGCAGCGCCTCGCCGCGTTCGAGCGCCGCCGTAATCGCCTGCCCAAACTCGCCGGTTCGGCTGTCCATGCGGGCAAAGAGCGCTTCCGGCTCGTCGAGCACGACAATCGGGCGGTTCATGTAATCCAGAATCGTCTCCGTCTGCGGGTAGAGCAGGTTGATGAATTTTTCGAGCATCCGGTTGCTCACGCCGTTTTGCATCTGGCTGACCGCCGCGCGCAGCTTTTCGCCGAAGCGCTCCATCGTGCGGTTTTCGCGGGTGAAGGCCTCCGGCGCGGCGATTTCGCCCTCCTCCAGCGGCAGATCCGCCAGGGATGCGTCGTCGCTTTTTCCCCTCTCGCCTTTTTTAGCGACGGCTTCCTGTCGCGCCAGCGCCTCCAGCAGCAGCCGCGCCAGCGCCTCTGTGCCCGCCTGCGGCACGGGTGCTTCGCTCGCGGGCGGGATGACGACCTCCTGCATATTGCCCTGACTGCGCTGGCTCATCACATCGACCGCGCGGATGGAATCCAGCTCGTCGTCAAAAAACTCGATGCGCACTGCGCTCAGCGCGTCGGCCGGGTATACGTCGATGATCCCGCCGCGCACGGAGAACTGCCCCTTGCCCTCGACCATGTATTCCCGTGTGTAGCCCGCCGCAAGCAGCCGCTCGATCAACAGGTCGATCGGCGTCACGTCGCCCACGCGCAGGGAGATCGTGTTTCGGTTGAACGCCTCGCGCGGCATCATCCGATGGAGCATCGCGTCCACCGGGGCGACAATCGCGCGCGCCTCGCCGCTCAACGCCCTGCGCATCGCCTCGATGCGGCGATAGGCCACCTCGCGGCTGGCCGCCACATCCTGATAGAACGTGATCTCCCGCGCGGGGAGCAGGCACACGCCGCCGCCCAGCAGCGCGGAAACATCCTCCATCGTCTGCGTCGCGCTGCGCTCGCTGTCGCACAGGAAGAGCAGCGGCCTGCCCGTCCGCGCCGCCAACGCGCAGGCCGCGTGCGCCTTCTGCGCGCCCGCCATGCCGCTGGCCGCGATCACCGCGCCGCTGTTTTGGCTTTCCTGCGCCATCTGCTCAAACGGCTTGTAGCCGTCGAGCACATCAAAGAGAAAATGCGTCTGCATGGTAACTCCTTTACGACGGGGCTCTGCCCCTCAAACTCCGACAGGAACCCGAGGTTCCCGCGCCTCCCGCATCGCTCCGCGAGGATGCGTTACGCCGGCGCGTTCGCCATCCGCATGGCGCTTTCCAGCCCGTTCTTCATCAGGTCATCCACCACGTCCGCCGCGCGCAGAAACGCATCGAACTGCGTCTTGCGATCCGCCTCGGTCTGGTAATGGCTGAGCACCCAGTCGGCCAGCTCCCAGCCCTCCGGCTTTTTGCCCACGCCGACGCGCAGCCGCGGGAAATCCTGCCTGCCCAAAAGGCCGATGACCGAGCGCATGCCGTTGTGCGTGCCCGCGCTGCCCTTTTCGCGCATGCGCAGCTTGCCCAGCGGCAGGTCGATGTCGTCGTAGACCAGAAGCAGGTGATCCATCTCCGGCTTATACCACGAAACCAGCTCCGTCACGCACTGGCCGGAGAGGTTCATAAACGTCTGCGGCTTGACGAGCACCAGCTTTTCCCCGTCGACGAAGCCCTCGCCGATCTGCCCGTGCATCGCGTTTTTGGTGAGCTGAATATGGTGCTTTTCGCTGAGCACGTCGATCACGTCGAAGCCGACGTTGTGCCTTGTTCTGGCGTATTCCCTGCCCGGATTGCCCAGACCGACCACAATGAACATATATGCCTCCGTTTCCCAAAACAGCCTATGCGGGAACGCCGACAAGGGCGCTCCCGCTGAAAAAAGCTGATTGTTCGTTTTTTAGGGCGGATCGTCAAGCGCCGCCTGTTTGCTTACGCCTTTCCCGTCGCCTGAATCAGCCAGTTCGCCGGGTGGATGTTCGCGCTGCCCGCGCTCTCGTCCGTTTCGTCGATGACCAGCAGGCTCTTCACGCCGTCCAGACGCTTCTTCACCGGTTCCTTCGTGGAGATGAGCACGCAAACGCCCACCACCGTCACCGAGAATTCGCGCATCATGTCCACCATGCCGCGCGCCGTGCCGCCCGCGCGCATGAAGTCATCCACAATCAGCGCGCGCTGGCCTTCCCGCACGGCGCGGCGGGAGAGGCTCATCGTCTCCACCCGGCTGCCCGAGCCGGAGAGATAGTTGATGTTTACCGCCGGGCCCTCGTACACCTTGCTGTCCCTGCGGACGATGACCGTCGGCACGCCCAGCGCCCGCGCCGTCATCATCGCAATCGGGATGCCCTTGGTTTCCATCGTCAGCACGAAATCCGGCTCCGCGCGGTAAAACTGGGAGGCGATGATGACGCCCATCCGCTCCACGACCTCCGGCATGGCCAGAATGTCGGCCATGTAGATGAAGCCGCCCGGCAGAACGCGCCCCGGCGCGGCCAGCATCTGCGCCAAATCCTTCACCGTGCGGTAAGCGTCCTCCGGCGCGAGCACCGGGCGATAGCGAACGCCGCCGGCCGCGCCGGTCACGGTATCCAGCTGCCCCAAATGGAACTGCGCGAACACTCCGCGCAGGATGTCGATATCCTCGCTGAGCGTGGACTTCGCCGCGCCGAACATCTCGCAGAATGTGCCGAGCGTGAAGATTTTATTCGGGGATTCCACCAGAATCCTTGTCATGGCGGCAAGTCGCTCGTTGCGGCGGATGCGGTCCATGTCCATCCCTCCCAAATACGAATGTTAAAGTGATTTTGCTCTATTATAATTCAGCTTTTCAAATAAATAAAGCCCTGAATTTCACTTTTTTCCGAATTTTATCACAGTTTATCAAAACGTTCAGCTTTTTTTCGCATTTTGGTTGATCGACGGCCTTTTCCGGGCGTATAATAGAAGGCGAAAACAGATTTCTTTTATGCTAAGGAGGCGCCTTATGACGCATATCAAGGATTATACGGGCAGGCGCGCGCACCTGATCGGCATCGGCGGCAGCTCGATGAGCGGCCTGGCCGGGATGCTGGTCAAGCTCGGCGTGCGCGTGACGGGTTCCGATTCCGCCCGTTCCTATACAACCGACGCGCTCGAGCAATCGGGCATTCATGTCTTCATCGGCCAGCGCGCGGAGAACGTGGACGGCGCGGATATCGTCATCTATTCCGCCGCCATCGCGAAGAGCAACCCCGAGCGCGTGCGCGCCGAGGAATTGGGGATTCCGCAGATGGAGCGCGCCACGCTGCTGGGGCAGCTCATGGAGGGCTACCGCCACGCCGTCAACGTCTGCGGCACGCACGGCAAAACCACCACCACCTCGATGATCGCCGAAGCGATGCTGGATACCGGCTTTGACCCGACCGTTCACATCGGCGGCCAGCTCGATTATATCGGCGGCAGCACCCGCGTCGGCGGGCACGATACCTTCGTCGTAGAGGCCTGCGAGTTCAACGCGAGCTTCCTCCAGTTCCACCCGACCATCGCCGTCATCACCAACATCGAGGAGGATCACCTCGATTTCTATAAGGACATCGACGACATCGCCCATGCGTTCGCCCGATTCTGCGCGCTTCTGCCGGAAAACGGCGTGTGCATCGGCAACGGCGACGACCCGCGCGTGGCGGCGCTGCTCGAGCGGCAGACCTGCCGCACCGTCAGCTATGGCCTGGGGCCAGATAACCAGTGGCGGCCGCTGAATCTCCGGTATGACGAGACCGGCTGCGCGGAATTTGATTTCGCTCTTGCGGGCAAGCCCGTCGCGCATACGCATCTGCGTGTGCCGGGGGCGTTCAACGTCATGCACGCGCTGGCGGCGATGGCCGCGTGTGTCGAGGCGGGCGCACAGCCGGAGGCCGTCGCCGCGTCGCTCGCGCGTTTCGCCGCCCCGCACCGCCGGTTTGAATACACGGGCACGGTCTGCGGCGTGAAGCTCTACACCGATTACGGCCATAACCCCGCCGAAATGCGCAGCGCGCTGGAAAACGCCGTGAAGCAGCCGCACAAGCGCCTGTTCGCCGTCATGCAGCCGCACACCTATTCCCGCGTCAAAACGCTGTTTCAGGATTACATCCACTGCTGCGATCTGGCCGACGATGTGCTGGTGACGGATATCTTCGCCGCGCGCGAAAAAGACCCCGGCGATATCCACGCGACCATGCTCGTGGAGGCCATGCAGAAGGAGGGCGTTCCCGCGCATTATACCCCGACCTTCGACGACGCGGAGGCCTATCTGCGCGCGCATTGGCAGCCCGGCGATCTGGTCATCACCATGAGCTGCGGCAACATCAATCTGCTCAACGATCAGCTTCAAAAGCACGGCGAGGAGGGCTGACGCTGTATACCTCCATTTTGGCGGCACGCGCCTGCCTTTCCGATCTCACGCCGCTTTTGACCGACTGCGGCCGTCTCTGCGTCGGCGCGTGCTGCAAGGGCGACGAGCAGACGGGCATGCTCCTTTTCCCCGGTGAGGAAGCGCTGTTTGAGGGGTGCGCGTTCGGCCGTGTCATCCCGGCGAATTTCACGCTGGCGGATCGTCCCGTTCATCTCTTTGTCTGTGATGGTTTCTGTACCCGCGAGCAGCGCCCGTTGGCCTGCCGCCTGTTTCCGCTCTTTCTGCATTTCAAAAAAGACGGAACCCCGCGCGTCAGGCTGGATACCCGCGCAAAGTCCGTCTGTCCGCTATGCAGTTACGGCCTTGTCGGCCTGCGGGCGGAATTCGTTTCCGCCGCAAAGGACGCTTATGCCGCGTTGATGAAGGATGACGAATGTGCCGCGTTCCTTCGCGCGCTGGATGACGCGCTTCGTTTATAAGCTCACGCTCTGCGTATACCCGTCCGCACCGCCCAGATACAGCACACCGTTGGCAATCGACGCGGCTTCAAACGAACCGTTTGCGATGGTCGTCGCGTTTTCGCCGTTCACGTCGCAGGTCATCACGCCCCTGCCCGTCAGCTCAATCACCTTCTGCCCGTAGACGAACAGGCACGTCGCGCCGTCCCTGCGGATCGTCGCCATCTGCCCGTTCATCACGCGGACGATGCTCCCGCCCGCCCGCACCAGCAGCGCCTGCCCGCACATCGCCGCCTGATCCGCCGCGCCCGTGTAGACCATCTCGCTCTGCCCGGTCTGGATGCCGAAGGAGACCACGCCGTCCTGCGTCACGCAGAGCAGCGCCTTGCCCGTCGCGTCCAGCGTGAAATCGCTGACGCCCGTCATCAGTTCGCTCTCCTCGCCGGAGAGCGTTCTTTCTTTCAGCGCCGCGTTTGCATCCAGCATATACATCACGCCGTCGCACAGCGCGAACTTGAGCGCCACGCCCACGCGCGCCAAAACTTCGCGGCTTCCGCTCTGCGTGTTCAGGCGGATCACACAGTCCTCGCCGCCCTCGCTGGCGACATAATAGAGCTTGCCGTTGGTCAGGTGCAGAAATCGCGGCACGTCGTAGGCCATCACGCTAGCCGCCGCGCCGTTATACGGCTTCTTCACCAAAATTCCGCCCTGCGACGCATCCGCGCAGTAGAGCGCGTTTCTGTCGCCCACGGCAATGCCGCCGCCCGCCAGACTCGCCTGATACGCGCCGTTCACGCGGTATTCGGCGTTCTGCCGCTCGCTGTTGTCCGCCGAGGCTCTGGCCACCTGCGCCGTCACCGCGTTGCTGGCGTACAGCCGCGACTGTGTGGCGCTGCCCGCCGCGCCGTCCGCCGTCAGCCCGTTCGCCTGCTGAAACTGCCGAACGGCCTGCGCCGTCGCCTCGTCATAAGCGCCGCTTATAAAAGAGGCGGACAGGTACCCCAGTGCCGCCAATCGGCTCTGCACCTGCCGCACCTGTTCGCCGCTCATGCCCGCCGTCAGCACGTCGGATACCGTCACGGTATCCGATGCGCTCGACAGCTTGTCGCCGACGCGCACGCCGTTTGCGTCCAGCGCGTCGCCCGAATAAATCAGCTTGAGGGACTGCGGCCCCGCCGCGCCGTCCACCTTCAAGTCGTTCATCGTCTGGAAGGCCTTCGTCGCCTCCACGGTCTTCTGGTTGAATTTGCCGGTCACATATTTGCTGTTCAGATAGCCCAGCTCGACCAGCCGCTGCTGATATTGGCGCACGTTGTCGCCTTCGCTCTCCCACTGGATCACCGTCGTCATATCCGGCACGGCCGTCGGCGAAACGGTCGTCGAGTCGCCCGACGCGCCGAAATATGCGTTGTAACTCACCGCGCTTCCGCTGTACAGGATGGAGAGCGTGCCGCTGCCCGCCACGCCGTCCGCCCTCAGCCCGTTCGCCTCTTGGAAGAGCTTGACCGCGCGCTCCGTTCCCGAGCCGAACTGCCCGTCCGGCGTGGTGCTCAAATAGCCCAGCGTCGCCAGATAGCGCTGCATCACTTCCACCTGATCGCTCTTGTCGCCGCGCCGCAGCACGGTGTACGCCGTCTCCGGCTGATAGGTCGTCTCCGGCTCGTCGGCGATGTCGTCGTCGGTCGTCTCCGCCGCAACCGCATTGCCGCTGTTCAGCTTGTTCATCGTGCCCTTGCCCGCTATGCCGTCCGCGCCCAGCCCGTTCGCCTTCTGGAAGGCCTTGACCGCCGCCGTCGTCTCGCTGGAATAGCGCCCGTCGATGCGCCCGTTGTAATAGCCCAATTCAAACAGCCGCGCCTGCAGGGTGTATACGTCCTCGCCCGTGTCGCCCTCGCGCATGGTGCCGTTGCCGCTCGGCTCAGCCGTCGCGGCGGCCGGTTTGCAGCTTCCGTTCAGCTTCTTGAGCGTGCTTGCGCCCGCCGTGCCGTCCGCCGTCAGGCCGTTTCGGCTCTGGAATGCCGTCAGCGCGTTCTGCGTCTCCGCGCCGAATACGCCGTCCGCCACGCCGCTCAGATAATTCAGCTCGATCAGCCGCTCCTGCAAGGCGTAAACGTCGTTGCCCGTCATGCCGACCGTCAGCGTGCGCGTCTGATCCGGGTTCGCCGTCGCCACCGGGCTGGCCGCGTATTTCGCGCTGGCGGAATACAGCTTCGTCTGCGTCTGGCTGCCCGCCTGCCCGTCGCCGCTCAGGCCGTTCGCACGCTGGAAGGCCTTGACCGCGCTGGTCGTCGTCGAGCCGTAAATGCCGTCCACGCCGCCCGCGTAATAGCCCAGCTCGGCCAGCCGCCCCTGCAGCTTGCGCACCTCGAGGCCGGACGCGCCCTCCTTGAGCAATGTGTAGCCGCTGTCCACAGCGCTCGCGCTGACCGTCTTGGGCTGCGCCGACGCGGAATAAAGCTTGTCCTGCGTGGCGCGGCCGGCGATGCCGTCCGCCGTCAGGCCGTTTCGGCTCTGGAATTCCGTCACGGCGCTCTGCGTGCCGGTGGAGTATTTGCCGTCAATCGTGCCGGTATAATAGCCCAGCTCGGTCAGCCGTGCCTGCAAATCGCTCACGTCGCTGCCCGTCGAGCCGACGCGGAGCACGGGATAGCCCGCGTTGTAATCCTGTGTGGAGGTCTGCCAGCTCTGCGCACCCGGCGCAACGGTCGCCGCCGTTTTGGGCGTCGTCGTCGGCAGGCTGCCGCCGGACCAATCCTCCCACGTGCTCTGGTCGCTGGATTGCCACGTGTCCGGCGTGGGGGTCGGCGTGTTCTGCGGCACCGGGGTCGGCGTGTTCGTCGGCAGCGCCTGCACCGTGCCGAACGGAACCGTCCCGTCGCTGATTTGCAGCGGGTCGAGCGTCGGGTCGGGCTGGATGAAGCAGCCCGTCAGGCCGCCCAGCATGCCCGCCAGCATCGCCGCCAGCGCCATTTTTTTGATGTTTCGTTTCACGCTTCCCCCTCCGTTCCGTCAAGAATCGCGTCCACCTCGTCCAGCGATGCGATTTCGTATGCAATCGGCAAGCCCTTGTCGTTTGCCGCGCCCTTCGGGTTGAACCAGCAGGCGTCAATCCCCGCGTTCTTTGCCGCCGCGATGTCGCTGGTCAGCGAATCGCCGAGCATCAGCGCGCGCCGCTTATCCGTCGCCCGCGCCAGTTCCATGCCCTTTTCCAGCATCAGCGGGTTCGGCTTGGCCGCGCCGACCTCCTCGCTGATGACCAGCCCGCTGATATACGGCCTCAGCTCACTTTTTGCCATGCGCCCGCGCTGCACCTGCGCGATTCCGTTGGTCACAATCACGACCGGGATTTTCGCGCTCCAGCGCCTGACCGCCTCCACCGCGCCGTCGAGCGGCACGCTCTGCTGACCCAGCGCCTCAACGAAAGCATCGCACATCCGCTGTGCGTCGCCGTCCCTGTGAATCGCCGCCAGAAACTGTTCAAACCGCCGCACACGCAGAACGCTCTGCTCGATTTTGCCCTGCTCAAGCAGCTTCCAAAGCGCCTCATTGATGGCGGAATAGGTTGCCAGCAGCTCCGGCGTAGACGAAAAGCCCATCTCCTCGCAGGCGATGGCGAAGGCGTTTTCCTCCGCCTTGTTGAAATCAAAAAGTGTATTATCCGCATCGCACAGCAGCACGTCGTAGCGCATATTGTTACCTCTCTTATATCTTTTTGGGGCTTTGCCCCAAACCCCACCAAGAACCTGAGGTTCTTGGATTTCCCACTATGTTTATCGCTTCGCGATAAACGGGAAAAAAACATTTTTTTCGCGAAAGAATCAAGTTATGGTTTCATTGTATCACATTTATGGCATAAAGAAAAGCGGTGCAGGGCTCTTTCCGCCCCCGCGCCGCCGGAAATGATTTCAATTTCGGATTCTGTTTTCAATACCGGATGCGCTGTAAAGCACATTTGTAACGACAACCCGCTCTTCTTCGATCACACTCATCATTCACGCTTCTCTCTATACTGCGCGAACACCTCTGCCGCGTCGTGAACGTTTCCTTTCTCCGCATCCGCGAAGCCGCGCTCCAGCTTTTCGTGCAGCTGTACCTCCGTCATTTTATCCATATTGATCGAATCAGGCTCGTGTGGCAGCTTAGCTTTTATCATCGTCGGGTCTGCCGCTATCCAAGTTTGATACTGGTTATCATCGTTATATTTATTCATCCACGCAATGCCGAACACAAACCGACTGGTCTTTGTTCGGGGCAGAATCCGATAGACCATCCCGTTTTTCAGATATTCAACGTCATAATCGTAGAAATCCGTCACACATTCGCCCTCGGTGCCAATCGAAAGCTTTACACTTTCCTTGAAAAAGCTCTGCAATTCAAGATTCTCTCCGCTTTCAATGCAGCTTTTAACTTCTTGGGCACAGGCTCGAATGATACAGGCGATTGTATGCGGCGCTCCATCCGGTTCAAACGGAATCGTAATGAAAAACCATCCGTCCAAATCCGGCCACCGCGGGTCGCTCCAATCAACCGCCACATACGGAATCGGAACGTCGTCTATGCGTATTTCTATTTGGCCAAAAGGCGTTAGCCGTTCTTCAAGCACCGCGCACACGCTTCATCATACCTCGCTCAGCCTCTCCACTGCTTCTTCCAACGTTTCCTTTATATCCACCACTCCGGCGTCAAATCGCCCAGCGTGACGACCCTCCCGTTTTCGTAATCCATCATCACTTCGATGATCTTATAATTCTCTGGCATCAGCTGGCTCATCAGCTCGCGGCACGCACCGCACGGCGGCATGGCCTTTTCGTCCCAGTTAATGGCAATCACGCGCTTCATTGCGTCCTCACCGTTTGTGATCATGTTGAAAATCGCGTTTCGTTCCGCGCAGATTCCCAGCGTACACGCGCCGTCGATGCATACGCCGACGTAGATTTTTCCGCTTGCGCTTTCAATCGCCGCGGCCACGCCGCCCGCCTCGATGATGCTCGAAACGTTGCGCGGCTTCAAAACGGCCTTCGCCGCACCGTAAAGCTCATTCCAAATCTTGTCCATTATTCATCCCCCAGCAAATCGCTCCGACTGCCGGAGACCAGATCAATATTCTCGTAGCGTTCCTCGTCGTCGATCAGCTCGCTCAGCCCGTGTGCCACGCAGAGATCCGGCTCGTCGGCCAGCGTCGTGCGAATCTTGAGCTGGTCGCTGATAACCCCGTCCAGCCCGAAGAGCTGCGCGCCGCCACCGCTGAGGGTGATGCCCTCATCAAAGATATCGCTGGCCAGTTCGGGCGGTGTGCGCTCGATCATCCGGTGCAGCGCGCTCATCAGGTCGCGCAGCGGCTCATCCAGCGCCTCGATCATCTCTTCGGAAGAAACCGTCACCGCGCGCGGCAGGCCGGAAACCAGACTGCGCCCGCAGGCGTCCATTTCCAGCTTCACGCCGCGCATCCGCGCCGAGCCGATGTCGATTTTCAGCTCCTCCGCCGTCCGTGCGCCGATGAGCAGGTTATGCTTCTTGCGCAGATAGTCGATGATCGCGTCGTCGAACCGGTCGCCGCCGACGTTCAGAATATCCCAGACAATCTGATGACCGAAGGAAAACACGGATACGTTCGTTCGCCCGCCGCCGATGTCGATGTTCATCCGGCCATACGGCTGGTCGATGCGCATGCCCGCGCCGATCGCGGAGGCCACGCTCTCATCCACCGGCACGACGCTGCGAACGCCCGCGTCCACCAGCACATCCACCAGCGTCTGCCGTTCGCTGGGCGCCATGCCGCCGGGCAGCGCCAGCAGCAGCTTGGGGCGGAACGTCGCGCGCTTGCCGATCACCTTGCGCATAAAGTAGCGCAGCATTTTGCTCACCAGATCGAAACTGCGGATTCGCCCGTCGCGCAGCGGCCTTTCCACAATCAGCCCCGCCGGGGTGCGGCCGTACATGCGGCGCGCTTCCTCACCGACGGCGACCACGTTTCGGGTCTGCCTGTCATAGGCCACATAAGCCGGTTCGCTGAGCACAATGCCCTTGCCCCGCACGACGATGTGCAGGGTCGATGTGCCCAAATCCATGCCCAGTTCATCCACGCCAAACATTCGTTGTTCTCCTTTATGCTTCCATGCTTTTATGCTTCGGTCTTCGCGTATCGTCTCTTCGTCGCCTCGCCGCCGCGCAGATGGCGTTCCGCCTTGTTTTTGGCCATCACGGCCGCCACTTCCCTGTGCAGCGGCGCGGACAGGCGCGCAAGCCGCGACTCCATATCCTTGTGCACCGTCGATTTGGATACGCCCAGCACGCTGGCCGTCTTTCTCACCGTAGCGCCCGTCGCAGCGATATATTCCGCCTCGCGCAGCACCCTGCGCTCCATCGCCTGATTCACGCGCATCCCCCCAGACAGTCTCGCTATTCCGGGCTATCCTATGCGGGGACGCGGCTTTTTTCCCTTGCAACCGTTCGCCTATCTTCGCGGCGGTCAAAGCATCGTCTGCAAGGCAATAACTTTATTATAATAACGCAGCGCGGGGCAATCGTCAAGTTTTGGCATAAACGTTTTGAGGCTCTGCCTCAAACTCCGGCAGGAACCTGAGGTTCCTGCACCTCCCACACCGCCTTGCGAAGATTCAGGTCGGGTGTTTTGCTTCCCGCCTCCCTCTTCGAGGGAGGTGGCGCCGCAGGCGACGGAAGGAGTGATGTCCTTGATTTCAAAAACCTCCCCGCGGTCAGGGAGGTTCGTCGATCTTTTTACGCAAAATACCCCAGCGCTTTTTCCTCGTCGCCGTCGTAGAGCACGCGCATCAGCGTCAGCCCGCAGGCGGGCGCGGTCTGCCCGAGCAGCAGGCGATCGCCGGTTGCAATCGCGCGCGTGATGCAGCCCGGCTCGCGCTTTCCCGTGCCGACCTCCATCAGTGTGCCCGCGATGATGCGCACCATGTTATAGAGAAACCCGTCGCCCAGCACGGTCAGAACCACGTCCTCGCCCTGCCGTTCTACCTGCGCGCGGTAGATCGTGCGCACGGTGCTCTTGGCGACGCTTCCGCTGGCGGCAAACGCGGCGAAATCGTGCCGGCCGCAGAGGCTCTGCGCTTCCTCGTGCATCCGTTCCGCGTCCATCGGCATGGGCGCATGCGCCTTGTACTGCCTGCCGATGGCGCAGGCGTGGCGCGCGTTGCAGAATGTATAGCGGTACACCTTCCCGCAGGCGGAAAACCGCGCGTGGAATCCCTCCGGCGCGAGCATGCTTTCGCGGATGCGGATATCCGGCGGCAGCATGGTGTTGAGCGCGAAACAGATTTTTTCCGACGGGATGCGCGTCGCGCTGTCAAAGTGCGCGCACAGGCCGCAGGCATGAACGCCCGCGTCCGTCCGGCTCGAACCGACCACGCCGATCGTTTCGCCCGTCAGCCGCGCGAGCGCTTCCTCCAGCGTCTGCTGTACGCTCGGGCCGTTGATCTGCCGCTGCCAGCCGCTGTACGCCGTGCCGTCGTATTCAATCGTCAGCCGGAAGCGCCTCTGCCCTTCCGGGGGATGGTCCGCCGGGCTGGGGATGTGGCGGCTGGTCAGCCTCAGCTCATCCAAGCAGCCTGCCCTCCGCCACGATGATGATGAGGAACGCCGCCATCGCCAGCGCGCCGTAAAGGTCGAGCTTGGTGTATTTCAGCTCGCGCAGGCGGGTGCGGTGGTCGCCACCGCGGTAGCAGCGCGCCTCCATCGCCATGGCCAGCTCGTTCGCCCGGCGGAAGGAGCTGACGAACAGCGGCACAAGCAGCGGAATCATCGCCTTCGCGCGCTCGATCAGGTTGCCGCTTTCAAAGTCCGCGCCGCGCGCCATCTGCGCCTTTTGAATCTTGTCCGTCTCCTCCAGCAGCGTCGGAATGAACCGAAGCGCAATGGTCATCATCATCGCCAGCTCGTGCGCCGGGAAGTGAATCTTCTCCAGCGGGTGCATGATGCGCTCCAAGCCGTCCGTGAGCTGCACCGGGCTGGTCGTCAGCGTCAGCACCGACGTGCCCATCACCAAAAAGACGAGGCGCAGCGCGAAATAAATCGCGTTGTTCAGCGCTTCCTTCGTCAGCGTGAAAAAGCCCAGCGTGAAAATCGGCGTTTCACCCTGCACAAAGAACAGGTTCAGGATGAACGTGAAGATGATGATGAATCGAAGCGGCTTGACGCCCTTCGCCAGATACGAAAATTTGATGCCCGAAATGCGCACGACGATGTAGAGAAACGCCAGCGCAATCGCGTATCCCGGCAGATTCGCCACGATGAACACGCCCACGATGTAGAGAATCGTCAGAATCAGCTTCATCCGCGGGTCCATCCGATGAATCACCGAGTTGCCGGGAAAATACTGCCCCAGCGTGATGTCGTTAAGCATGGCGGCCTCCCTTCCCCACGATCGCCTCAACCGCCGCGCGGACTTCTTCAATCTTGTAAATGCCCTCCGGCACGTCAAAGCCCTTTTCGCGCAGCTTCTGCGCCAGCTCGACGGCCTGCGGCACGTCCAGCCCGATGGCGCGCAGCTCCTCCCCGCGGGAGAAAATCTCGCGCGGCGTGCCGTCCATCGCGACCTTGCCGTGGTTCATAACGATGACGCGCTCGGCCAGCGCCGCCACATCGTCCATCGAGTGGCTGACCATCACGATCGTCGCGCCGGATTCGCGGTGCAGATCGCTGATCAGCCCCAAAATCTCCTCGCGTCCCCGCGGGTCAAGGCCGGCGCAGGGCTCGTCGAGCACCAGCGTCTGCGGCTCCATCGCCAAAACGCCCGCAATCGCCACCCGGCGCATCTGCCCGCCGGAAAGCTCGAAGACCGAGCGCTGGGCGAGCTTGTCGTAATCCAGCGCGACGCGGCGCATCGCCGTGCGCACCCGGCGGTCGATTTCCTCCTCGCCCAGCCCCAGATTCTTCGGGCCGAAGGCGATATCCTTGGCGACCGTCTCCTCAAACAACTGGTTCTCCGGGTATTGGAAAACCAGCCCGACGCGGCGGCGGATGGCGCGCCTGTCGGTGCCCTTCTCCGCCAAATCCATGCCGTCCACGGTGATTTTACCGCTCGTCGGCAGAATCAGCCCGTTGAGGTGCTGCACCAGTGTGGATTTTCCGCTGCCGGTGTGGCCGATCAGGCCGATGAACTCGCCGTCGTGAATCGTCAGGCTCACATCGTCGAGCGCCCTCGTCTCATACGGGCCGCCCTGCATGTATACGTAGTTCAGATGTTCGATGACAATCGACATACTTCCTCCACCATCTCGTCCACAGTCAGCACATCCGCGCGCACGTCCACGCCGTCCGCCCGCAGGCTGTGCGCCAGATCGGTCATCGGCGGCACGTCAAGCCCCAGCGCGCGCACCTTGTCCACCTTCGTGAAAACCTCGCGCGGCGTGCCGTTCATGGCGATCCGCCCGTCGTCCATCACGATCATGTAATCGGCCGTCGCCGCCTCGCTCATGTAGTGCGTGATAATCACCACGCTGATGCCTTCCTCCCGGTTCAGCCGGTGCACGGTGTTCATCACCTCGCGCCGCCCGCTCGGGTCGAGCATCGCCGTCGATTCATCCAGAATAATCACGTCCGGCTTCATCGCCAGCACGCCCGCGATGGCGACGCGCTGCTTCTGTCCGCCGGAGAGCATGTGCGGCGCTTTTTTGGCGTATTGGCTCATGCCGACGGCCCGAAGCGCGTCGTCGATGCGCACGCGGATTTCCTTGGGCGGCACGCCGTTGTTTTCAAGGCCGAAAGCCACATCCTCCTCCACAACCGTCGCGACGATCTGGTTATCCGGGTTCTGAAAGACCATGCCCGCGTGCTGACGGATATCGAAAACGAGGTCGTCGTCCTTCGTGTCCATCCCGCAGACCCAAACCGTGCCGCTTCCCGGCACATACAGCGCGTTGAAGAGCTTGGCCAGCGTCGATTTGCCGCTGCCGTTGTGGCCGAGAATCGCCAGAAACTCGCCCTTCTTCACGCGCATGCTCACCTCATCGACCGCGTTCTTCTCCGCTTCCGGGTAACGGTAGCAGAGGCTGCTGGCGATGATGCGGTTTTCCTCAACATTTGTCACCGATTTATCCTCCATACGGGTACATTCTGTTTTGCGTCTTATACTAATTCGCAGTTAAAATGCTTAACAGAGCGCATCAGATTTTTTGTTCTGACGAAGCCAAGTGAAGTGAGGCGTACTGGAGGTACGTTGAACGGAACGAGGCAAAGTCAGAGCGAAAAAGATGGTGCGCGGATTAAGCCATTTTAACAAGAATTAGTATTATAACTCCCTCAGTCAGCTTCGCTGACAGACCTTCGGCGTGACGGAAGGAGACAAAAAACGGCACCCAAAGAACATGTCCTTGGGCGCCGTGAAAGCATAGCAAAAATCCTTGCCGTCTTCTTCCATCCAGACTATACTGTCGGTTTCGGAATTTCGCCGAATCGAAAGCCGCTTTGGCTCGTCGCGGACTATACCGCCGGTCGGGAATCTCACCCCGCCCCGAAGACGGATTGATTATAGCATAAAACCCTTCAAAAGGAAAGAGGAAATTGTTATTGATTAAACGTGACGACCTCTTCCTCCGGCGGTTCGCACGGCTCGAGCTTGGTAACGTAGAGCACCGGGCCGACGCCCTTGTACTGCGTCCGCTCCTCGGCCTTCACCTCGGCGGTTACCATCTGCCACGTCTTCGGCTCGGGCATCGGCAGCCCGTTCGCCTTGGCGATAAAGCCGACGAAGCGCACGTCCTCCGCGCAGCAGACCATGCCCATCCGGCCGGGAACAAACTCGTCCTTGCCGATGTTGCGGCCGCGGTAGATATAGCCCTTAAACCGCACGGTCTTTCCGTCGTATTCCTCCGGGTTTTCGGAAGCATCCAGATAGAAGATGCCGAACTGATGATCCTCAATCTCGACGATCGGCGCGTCCATGTCGTAGGGCGGCGGCATTCCCGCGCCGTAATCCTCGCTCGTGCCGTCGTCGTTTTCGAAGTAGAGGGACGCCTGCGGATTCATGCTGCGCACGTTGCGGTCGCGGATGAGCTGGCGGGTTTCCTCCGTCGCGCGGTTGAAAACCACCATGTCCGCGTCCGTGATATGCTGGAGCATCCGCTGCCCCATGTTCTTGGCGTACAGGTCAAACGTCCCGGCGTTCACCGTCGTGATGATCTGGTAGATTTCCAGCACCTTCGGCGTGCGCTCAATCGCCGCGTCGAGATCCCACATGCCGTTCATCTCGACGATCACGCGGTCGGGATGGTGCTTGCGCACAAACGCGCGCAGCGTGTCGCCGTTGTATTCGTCCTCGTCCTCGATGCACTCCACGACGCTGTGCGTCTTTTTGAGCATATCGGGTTCGTATTCCGTCTCGCCCTCTTCGCACTGGATAATCAGCGTGCTCTCGTCGCGCGTGAATCCGGGATCCTGCAAAACGCTGGCGATGAAGGACGTTTTGCCGCTTTCAAGGAAACCGGCAAACATGTAAACCGGAATGGCCATTTCGTTCCTCCGATCAGGCGACGCCGAACAGGCTCGCCAGCTTCTCGTCCACGAGCTTGCTGCCGATCACGCACAGGCGGCCGGTGTAATCCGCCGGACCCTTGCGGATGTTCTGCTCGCCCGGCGTGTAGTCAAAGTGAATCCAGCCGCCGTCGGTGCAGGGCACAATGCCCTTCGCGCGCAGCACAATGCCGTACTCGCCGCCGTCGAGCTTGGAGAGCATCGCGGAAAGCTCGTCCTCGCCGAACTTGCGCACCGTCTCCCTGCCCCAGGAGACGAACACCTCGTCCGCGTCGTGGCCGTGGTGATGGTGGTGATGGCCGCAGCTGCACACGCCGTGCTCGTCGTAATGATGATGATGCTCGTGCTCGTCGTGCTCATCGTGGTCGTGATGATGGTGGCAGCACTCGTCGTCGTCATCATCATCATCATCATCATCATCGTCGTCGTGGTGCTCGGCCATCACCGTCGCCAGCATGTCCTCGGCGAGGCTGTGGTCATCCTGCATCGCCGCGAGAATCGTCTCGCCGCTGATGTCGTCCCACGGGGTCGTGATGATGCGCGCCTTCGCGTTGTGCTCGCGCAGCAGCGCGACGACGGCCTCCAGCTTCTCCTGGCTCATGCCCTGCGTGCGGCTGAGCAGAATCGTGCCGGCGTATTCAATCTGGTTGAGGAAGAACTCGCCGAAGTTCTTGACGTACATGCGGCACTTGCCCGCGTCCGCGACGGTCACAAAGCTGCCCATCTCGGCCTCCGGGATGTCTTTTTCCACGCCCTCGACCGCGCGGATCACATCGGAGAGCTTGCCCACGCCGCTCGGCTCGATCAGGATGCGATCCGGGTGATACTGGTCGATCACCTTGCGCAGCGCCTTGCCGAAGTCGCCCACCAGCGAGCAGCAGATGCAGCCGGAGTTCATCTCCGTCACCTCGATGCCGGCCTCCTTCATAAAGCCGCCGTCAATGCCGATCTCGCCGAATTCGTTTTCAATCAGAACGACCTTCTCGCCGGAAAGCGCCTCTTTAAGCAGCTTCTTGATCAGCGTCGTCTTGCCCGCGCCAAGAAAGCCGGAAAAAATATCAATTTTCGTCATGGTAAGCATCTCCTTATGGGTTTACATTTAAGGCTGCGGGAAAACGCCTGGGACGCTGTCCCAAGCTCTGCCAAGAGCCTGCGGTTCTTGGCACACCCGCCCGATTCCAAAAGCATATTGTACACCGTTTTTTCGGAAAATACAAGGATTTCAGCCGAAAAAACAAAGTTGGTCAAATTATGCTTGTTTTCTCTTTTTCGCTGTCCGTGTTCAGATTCGCGCCGCGCCGGTTTCCCGCGCCGCCTTCGCCACCGCCTCGGCGACCGCCGGGCCGACGCGCTTGTCAAACGCCTTGGGGATGATGTAATCCGCGCTCAGCTCGTCCTCGGCCACAAGCCCCGCAATCGCGTAGCTCGCCGCAACCTTCATCGCCTCGTTGATGTCCTTGGCGCGGCAATCGAGCGCGCCGCGGAAAATGCCAGGGAACGCCAGCACGTTGTTGATCTGGTTTTTGTAGTCGCTGCGGCCGCTGCCGACAACCGCTGCGCCCGCCGCCAGCGCCTCGTCCGGGTGGATTTCCGGAACGGGGTTCGCCATCGGGAACACGCACGCGCCCGCGTTCATGCTCGCGACCATCTCGCGCGTCACCACGCCCGGCGCGCTCACGCCGATGAACACATCCGCCCCGCGCATCGCGTCGGCCAGCGTGCCGGTGATGCGGCGCGGGTTCGTCCGGCGGCTCATCTCCTCGTGCGCCGGATTCAGCCCCTCCATGCCCTCGCAGAGAATACCGAACCGATCCACCATAATCAGATCCTTCACGCCGAGGTTCATCAGGTGCTTGCCGATGGCCACGCCCGCGCTGCCCGCGCCGTTGATGACCACCTTCGCCGTCTCCATCGTCTTGCCGACGACCTTCAGCGCGTTGAGCAGCGCCGCCGCGACGACGACGGCCGTTCCGTGCTGATCGTCATGGAAGACGGGAATATCGCAGATTTCCTTCAGCCTGCGCTCGACTTCAAAGCAGCGCGGCGCGGCGATGTCTTCCAGATTGATGCCGCCGAAGCTGCCGGAAATCAGGTAGATCGTCCGCACCAGCTCGTCCACGTCCTTCGTGCGCACGCACAGGGGGAAGGCGTCCACGCCCGCGAATTCCTTGAAGAGCACGCACTTGCCTTCCATCACCGGCATGCCCGCCTCCGGGCCGATATCGCCCAGACCGAGGATCGCCGAGCCGTCCGTGATGACGGCGACCATGTTCGCCCGCCGCGTGAGCAGATAGCTCTTTTCATAATCATCGCGAATCGCGAGGCACGGCTCGGCCACGCCCGGCGTATACGCGAGGGAGAGCTCCTCGCTGTTGGTGACATGGGCGCGCGGCGTGATTTCGATTTTCCCCTGCCACTCGTAGTGCTTTTTCAACGCTTCCTGCTTGATATCCATAAAAGAACGTCCTTTCTTGGGGCGCTGCCCCAAATGTTCCCAACATCCCCCATCATACTTGAATCGTCCAAAAAAATCAATCCCGTTCGGCAGGAAAAAAGCGTGAAACCATCGAAATGTTTGCAGGGTATGGTGTTTAGGAGGTTGTCTATGAAACTCACTCGCCAGCAGGTGCTCGATCTGCTCGTTCGCGCCGAGGCCGCCGGTCTTCTGCCCGCCGATGGGCCGACCTCGCTGTTCGTCGCCCAAAAGCGCGGGGCTCCCCTTCAGCTTGCGGTCGCCGCGGCGGATTCCAAAATCGTCGTCCGACAGAGCCGCCTGCCCTTTTCGCGCCCCCTCGTCTTTTCCAGAGCGGAACTGGCGCACCCCTGATTCTACATTCGATTTTATAATTGGAGGTTCTTTCCATGAGCAATTTTGAATTTTACACGCCCACCCACGTCTATTTTGGCCGCGATACCCAGCGGCAGGTCGGCGACCTCGTCCGCGCGCAGGGCTGCAAAAAGGTTCTGGTTCATTTCGGCGGCCAGAGCGCGCGCCGCAGCGGCCTGCTCGATCAAATCGAAGCGTCCCTCGATGCGGCGGGCGTCGCCCACGTCCAGCTTGGCGGCGTCGTCCCCAATCCGCATCTGTCCCTCGTCTATCAGGGCATCGACCTGTGCAAAAAAGAGGGCGTTGATTTCATCCTCGCCGTCGGCGGCGGCAGCGTCATCGACTCCGCCAAGGCCATCGGCTACGGCCTGTGCATGGATGGCGACGTGTGGGATCTGTACGATCATACGCGCAGGGCGGAGGGCTGCACGCCCATCGGCGTGGTGCTGACCATCGCCGCCTCCGGCAGCGAAATGAGCAATTCCTCCGTCATCACCAAGGAGGAAGGCGGCATCAAGCGCGGCTATAACGACGAAATCTGCCGCCCGAAGTTCGCCATTATGAACCCGGAGCTGACCATGACCCTGCCGGATTACCAGACCGCCTGCGGCTGCACCGATATCCTCATGCACACCATGGAGCGCTATTTCACGCAGGGCGATTCTCTGGAAATTACGGACAGCATCGCCGAGGGGCTTCTGCGCACCGTCATGGCGCAGGCCGTCATCCTCCGCGACGATCCCAAGAATTACGACGCGCGCGCCGAGGTCATGTGGGCGGGCAGCCTCTCCCATAACGGTCTGACCGGCTGCGGCCACAGCGAAAGCGACTTCGCCTCCCACCGCCTTGAGCACGAGCTGGGCGGCATGTTCGATGTGGCGCACGGCGCGGGTCTCGCCGCGGTCTGGGGAAGCTGGGCGCGCTACGTCTACAAGAACTGCCTGCCGCGCTTCGTCCGCTTCGCGCGCAACGTCATGGGCGTGGAGGCCGGCCTGTCCGATGAGGAAACCGCCCTTCGCGGCATCGAGAACATGGAGGATTTCTTCCGCTCCATCCACATGCCCACCAGCCTCAGCGAGCTGGGCGTTCATCCCACCGAGGCGCAGCTTTGCGAGCTGGCGCGCAAGTGCAAGATTGCCGTCGGCGGCCTGCTCGGTTCTGCCAAGCGTCTGGATGAATCCGACATGCTGGCGATCTACAAGATGGCCAATCACTGATCTTGTTCGCCCCGCCAAAGTCTGCAAAGCGACAGCCGCTCGCGTGAGCGGGCGGCTTTTCGCATCTTTCCAGTATATCAATAAAGGGAAGCCGTTCCGCGCGGCTTCCCTTTTTAATGATTCGCAGTAATGACCCAAAAGCAAATTCTGCACAAAACGCGGGCGCGCAATGCGCGCCCCTACAGGTGCGGCGCGACTTATCGCCTAGATGGAAAATAACCTGACCAAAGAGCTCCCTCTTCGAGGGAGCTGGCACGGCGCAGCCGTGACTGAGGGAGTCA
>ERZ827524.1326-NODE-1326-length-24081-cov-3.499750_pt1 | contig 24081 bp, 21 predicted proteins | sample MGYA00519702_ERZ827524 | MGnify/ENA primary metagenome ERZ827524 (study PRJEB31778, sample SAMEA3449341) | human gut metagenome | biome: human gut; feature: human-associated habitat; material: faeces | place: United Kingdom | collected 2010/2012 ...
AACGGAAGTATTTTTATGAGCAGTTCTATGGAACAAGATCGAATGATGGGAGGAATTAGGAATGGCAATTTACAAGAATGACAATGGCACCTGGTATGTAATGATTCGTTATCAGGACTGGACAGGTGCAAGAAAACAGAAATGCAAACGAGGATTTTCTACAAGAAAAGAAGCTGCGGACTGGGAATTACAATTCAAATTACAGAAGAAAGCAAGCGTGGATATGACAATGGAAAGCTTTTGCACTATGTATGAAGAAGATGTCAGACCTTCTTTGAAGCAGAGTACCTGGCTTACAAAAGAAAATATTATTCAGAAAAAGATTCTTCCGTATCTTGGAAAACGTAAAGTATCGGAAATTACAGCTAAAGATGTGATGGACTGGCATAACCAAATGAGAAAACTCAAAACGAAGACAGGAAAACCTCTTTCGCCAACGTATCTGAAAACGATACATGGACAATTAAGCACCATTTTTAATCATGCAGTGAAATATTACGACCTTAGCACTAATCCGGCGAGAAAAGCTGGGGCACTGGGAGAAGAAGAAGGCAAGGAAATGTTGTTCTGGACAAAAGAAGAATATAAGCGGTTTGCAGAAGAAATGATGGACAAACCTCTTTCCTACTATGCTTTTCAACTGCTTTACTGGTGCGGGATTCGTTCCGGTGATGATGATGATAAAATAAGACTAAATCAACGGAAACCCAGTAAATACAAGGGGTTGAGGCGATTTGGTCCTGAAAAAAACTTGCAACGAATCAACAAATTTATGAAGGAAAGGCCTATCTTTTATAAAAACCTTATTCAGATGAAAGAAAATATTCGCTTTTATCTGAGATGCTTTTACTGTATCACGAAAGTGATGATATTACAATTTAATAGCGAAAACAGGACCGAATTAGCTCGTAATGGATGAAAATCTGTTTAGCTGATTCGGTCATTTTTATTGATTGAAAGGTGATGAAAAAATGGCTAGAATTATTTCTATTGTAAACCAAAAAGGGGGAACTGGAAAGTCCGCATGTACAGCTAATTTAGCAGTAGGATTAGCACAAAAAAATATGAAAGTGTTAATCGTTGATGCCGATCCACAGTCTGATGTATCCGCAGGATTTGGATATCGTGATTGTGATGACAGTAATGAAACACTTACAGTTCTTATGGATGCAGTAATGAAAGATGAAGATATTCCTTCAGACTGTTATATCAGACATCAGGCAGAGGGGATAGACATTATCTGTTCTAACATTGGACTGGCAGGTACGGAAGTACAGTTGGTAAATGCAATGAGCAGGGAATATGTATTGAAACAGATTTTATATGGTATCAAGGATCAATATGATGCAGTCATCATAGATTGTATGCCATCATTGGGAATGATTACGATTAATGCGCTGGCTGCATCGGATGAAGTTCTCATTCCGGTTGAAGCGTCCTACCTACCAATCAAAGGATTGCAGCAACTGTTAAAAACAATCGGCAAGGTCCGTAAGCAGATCAATCCGAAGCTGCAAGTAGGAGGTATTTTGTTTACGATGGTCGATGCTCATACGAATGATGCCAGAAATAATATGGAGCTTCTCAGAAATGCATATGGAAGTCAAATCCATATCTTTGATAATTATATTCCATTTTCTGTAAGAATGAAGGAAGCAGTCAGAGAAGGACAGAGTATTTTCTCTTATGATCCGAAAGGCAAAGCTACAGAAGCTTATCGGAGAGTGACGGAGGAGGTGCTAAAAGATGCCATCTAAAAAAAGAGCAACTCCCGTTTCCTTACAGCCGCTTGATGCATTGTTTGGAACAAACGAAGAGTCAATCAATGGAATTAGTGAGATAGCAATCGGAAGTCTTCATCCATTTCCGAATCATCCATTTCAAGTAAGAGATGATAAGAAAATGGAAGAATCATCAGAAAGTATTATACAATACGGCGTATTGGTTCCTGGCATTGTGCGGTTGAGAGAGTCTGGGGGTTATGAGTTGGTAGCAGGTCATCGGCGAAAACGAGCATGTGAACTTGCAGGATTAGAGAAAATGCCGGTTATCATCAAAGATCTTACGGATGATGAATCAACGGTGATTATGGTAGATTCCAATATTCAAAGAGAAGAACTCTTAATCAGTGAAAAAGCTTTTGCTTATAAAATGAAATATGAGGCATTGAAACGACAGGGTAAGAGATCCGATTTAACTTCTTGCCAAGTTGGCAAGAAGTTGGCGGCAGAGGAAGTCAGTCAGAATACTGAAGATAGTTCCAGACAAATATTAAGATATATTCATTTGACATTGTTACTTCCCGAACTGTTGGAAATGGCAGATGATAAGAAACTTCCTTTTAACACGGCTGTTGAAATTTCATATTTGAGAAATGAAGAACAACAGGTGTTACTTCAGTATATGAGTAATCACAATATGGTACCGTCCATGAAGCAGGCAAAGGAATTGAAACAGATTTCAAAAGAGCGGATGTTGACGTATTCAGAGATTGACCAGATTTGCATGAATGAAAGTACTGAAAAAGTTCAAGTGCAGATTCCGGCGAAAAAGTTGAAACAATATTTTCCAGAGACATATACAAAGACTCAGATGGAAGAAATTATATTTATGCTTCTGGCATCGTGGGCAGAAAGAGAGGGTGAAGAATGAGCAATGAAGATATGGCAAGTAGAATACAAGTCTATAGGAAAAAGATAGAAAAGATACGTGTTAAACAGATGAAAAGAGAGAAGTTTAAACATTTGTTGAAAACATTAAGATTATCAGCAGGAAGAAAGTGAAAGTATGGCTTTAAAAAATGTACGAAGATATGATGCGAACGGAAGGGAGCTTACGGAGAAAGATCTGGAAACCTTTCGATTGGATTCTCCTGTGGTTAGAGAAATATTGGCAAACCTCAATCGGGAGGTGACGGAAGGAATCAGACAGAAGGAGAAAAAAGGTGACGATTGAAGATGTAATTAAAAAATCAATTCTGCCGCTGGCATTTATGGTATTCTGGTTTTGGATGACAAAAACAATTATGAAAGTCAGCGGTCAGACAGATTGGTTCTGGTGGATATTTATTGCCGGATTACCATTTGGAATACATAAAATGCGGCTGGTTCTAATCCCAAGGGGAATGGATACCACAGCAACACTTGGTATGGCTGCATTAAGTGTCATCATTGGAGCATTGATCGGAAGTATCATGATTCCAGTGTATGTGATCAGAGCGATATACGTTTTTATACGGTATATCATTGGAAAATAGAAGATTAGTTTGATAAGAGGCAGGCTTGCGAAAACAAAAATCGTAAGTCTGCCTCTTTTTTTGTGCCTAAAAACAGGCAATTCAGGGTAAATCCCTTTTGCAAATATTAGTTTGGAGGATTTTATTATGAGAGAACGCATTGAAAGCAAGCATGTAACAAAAGAAATCAAAAGTCAGATGCCGGTAATTTCACCTGAGATTATCAAAGAAAGAGGTTGTACGTTTTGTCCGTATTATCTTGGAAGTTATGAGAAACAGCCACGCTGTATGATGAAAAATTGTGCCTGGGATGATGAGAATGAGCGTTTCCATCCGATTCTTCGTAGATTGATTCCATTTTACAAAGAGAAGATGGAAAAAGCGGAGGAAAAGTTCCTGGCAGTGAAACAGATTTATACAACTCTTTTAAAGATGTTTGCAGATGAAATGAAGCAGGAAGAGTTGGAAAAAGATGAATGTTACGGATGTGCCTATGGAAAATGTGGTCCATGTATCGGTATCTGTTACAAATCAATGAAAGTATAGGAGGGTTAAGCCAATGAATACAACAATTATTTCCGGGAGATTGGTAAGAAATCCTGGATACAATGAAGTGGAGAATGAAAAAGGACTTCATAAGATTGCCAAGTTTGTTCTGGCAGTCAGAAGAAATTATTCTGATGAAGTCAGTTTCATTCCGGTAAAGGCTTTTGCAAAGAAAGCAGAATTTGCCAGAGATTATCTGATGCAGGGAACGAAGGTCATGGTGGAAGGCGAGATTGTCACGGGTAATTATGAAGATAAGGATACCGGGAAAAAGATTTATACCACCGAAGTGTATGCAAACCGGATTGAATTCGCAGGTGCAAAAATGGTTGACAGACCACCATTCCCAGAAGATGCGGAAGGGTTCTTAGAGATACCGGAGGGCATGGAAGAGGAAATGCCGTTTAGATAGAGGAGGATAAAAGATGGTTTCAGTAGATCAGGTGTATATGATAGGGCATATGAAAAATGCCGATGGAAGTATCAATAACAAAAATGTAGTGCTGTCAGCAGCATGTGAAGCAGCGGAACTATTCCAGTGCATGATGGCAGTAAATCAAAAACTGGAGGACTGGCAGAGATTTAATCACACCTTGGAGATGCATCTTAGAAGTGTGGAATGTGAGAAAATCCATGATATCTGTCAGGCAGTATATGGGATGAAACATCCGTCCAATGAACTGGAAGGATTGTATCTGGCAAGGGAGGATGAACAGATATGCCTGCTGTATTATCAGGTATTTGTGGGTATGTTGGAAATCAATATCAATTCAGCTGAAGTGCTGTACAAACAGAAGGAGAAAACAATCAATGAGTAAGATGGAGTATATGCCGGTAGATTGTCTGCAGGTGCCAAAGGTGCTGTTCCAGATGGAAAAATACAAAAATCTGTCAAATACAGCAAAGATTTTATACAGCTTATTTCTGGATCGTTTGAAATTTGCGGTACAGAATGGCTGGGTAGATCATAATGGAGATCTGTTTGTTGTCTATCCGAAAAGTGAAATGAAGAAAAATCTGAATATGACCCGATATGGAGTAGATCAGGCTGTACAGGAACTGGTTCAGGTTGGAAAGCTGGTGCGTATTATTCCGAATAATGGAAAAGCGAACCACTTTTATATCAACGATATTTATGAAAATGAGATGGAGGAAGAATCAATGATGACATTAGACAGAATTATGGCAAATATGCCACTGGAAGAAAGAGAAATTATCATGGACAAGATGGTGGCAGCATCCAGAGATATTCTGAAAACTATTGTAGATATGGGGTATCTGGATGAGTATGATTCAGAACCAATGGAAGGTGAAGAACAGGAGGATTTTGAGGATCTGGAAGAAGAGGATTTCCCAACGTCTGGTTTTGAGTTTGGAATGAACCTTGCATTTAAATATCTGCATGAAAATGAAGAAGATTTTAAAAGAGTAAGAAGACTTCAGCAATATCTTCACAGACAGTATAAAGACTGTTCAAGAAAGAGATATAGCATTATCCTGGAAGCACTTGCTTACGCTATTGATTATGATAAGAGTTTTATTTATGACTTGAGCATGGCAGATAAGAAGTTAAAAAAAATGTATCTGGAGGATTTTATGGAGGGATTCGATTATGCTTTGTATGATTCACGTTATGAAGAAAACGAAGCCGAAGAATAGGAAATAAGTTATGGCAGATTTTGAATATTTCAGAGCAGAAGAATCTGACCAGTTTTCTTTTTTTCGGATACCCAAAGCTCTGTTCACAGAAAAAGAGTTTGCAAGCCTGTCCACAGACGCAAAGCTCCTTTACGGAATTCTGCTTGATCGAATCAGCCTATCCAAGAAAAATGGCTGGATCGACAGTGATGGTTATGTCTATATCATTTACACAATCGCAGAATTACAGGAGCTGTTGCGAATGTCGCATACGACAGTGACAAAGCTTCTTTATGAGCTTGACAGTGTGCATGGCATTGGATTGATCGAACGGTATCGGCAGGGGAATAATCGTCCTTCTGTCATATACGTGAAAAATTTTGTGAAACGGATTAGAGGAAAGCCAGTAAGATACTTTGCTTCTGGAACGCCAGAAACTGGAAATCCAGACTGCAAGGAATTGGAAATCCGGATTGCAAGAAACTGGAAGTCCGGAACGCAAAAAAATAGAAGTCCGGACTGCAAGAATCTGGATGGAAGTAATACTAAGATAAATAAGACTGAAAAGAATCATACTGATAAGAGTAAGGGCAATACTCCCACTTTGGAAGAAAAATTCAGTCAGTATGGTAGATTTAAAAATGTTGTTCTGTCGGAAGCTGAACTGCAGGAGCTGATGACGCTATTTCCATGGGATTACCAGAAACGGATTGATCATCTTTCTGTTTATATGAAATCCAGTGGAAAAGAATATCAGAACCATTTTGCAACAATCTGTCTTTGGGCAGAAAGGGATGGAACCAGGGCAGGAATGGACAAATATGAATTTCAGGAAGGAGAAAGCCTTTAATGAAAAATAAAGTGGTTGAAGATTATGTGGACGAAGATGGGTGCCTTCATTGTGGTATCTGTAGAAAAAGAAAACAGATGAAGGTCAGTCTGATGGGATTTGAGCATGTAGTGTCCTGTTTGTGCGAATGCGAGGTAAAAGCCAGGCAGGAACTAGATGAGAAGATGCAGTGGGAAGAAGCACAGCGGCAGCTTTATCAGAGAAAATCCGTCGGACTTCGGGAAAGAAGATTCTGGGAATGGAAATTTGAAAATGACAACGGAAGCAACCAGAAGATACTAATTGCCAGGCAGTATGTAGAAAACTGGACAGATATGAAGAGAAAAAATGTAGGACTGCTTTTGATGGGACCTGTTGGAACCGGGAAAAGTTTCTTTGCAGGTTGTATTGCAAATGCACTTTTGGAACAGGGAGAACGTGTCATGATGACAAATTTTTCCAGGATCCTAAATGAAATGACCAGCTATCAGGCAGATAAGAACCAGATTATACAAAATCTTGTGGATTATCCGCTGCTGATTATTGATGACTTGGGAATAGAACGAAATTCCGAGTTTGCTTTGGAGCAGGTCTATAATGTGATAGACAGCCGTTATTGTAAAATGCTTCCGCTGATCGTAACAACGAATCTGGGACTGAATGAAATGAAATCTACAGATTTAGATACTGCTCATCAGCGTATTTATAGCAGAATACTTGAAATGTGTGTTCCCATCTATTGTGGTGGAGAAGATAAGAGAAAAGAAGAAGGGACAGAAAAACTCGTACAGGTGCAGAACCTGATTACCGGTTAATCTGTCTTTTTTCATTAAAGGGGGTGATTGCCATGATTACAGATCTGGACAGCAGTTGAATCGCTGAAAGGAGGGAAAAGTCATGCAGGAAGAGGTAACTCAGAAAACGGTCACGTTCTGTATTCGGACTACTAAGATTACGGCAGACCTGTTGAAAAAGGTTCTTGTTGCGTATCTGCGTCATCAGAAGCAGAAATCAGTAGAGAAGAAAGCACAGAAAAATCAGCCAAAACAGGGAAAGGTCACGGTAAAAGAGCTGGCAAAACAGAATGCCGGGATGGTCAATATCGAGATCACGGACAAAAATATCAAGTCCTTTGAACGGTATGCCAGAAAATACGGGATCAATTATGCTCTGAAAAAAGACAAGAGCAAAGAGCCTCCGGTTTATCTGGTATTTTTCAAGGGACGTGATCAGGATGCCCTCAATGCTGCTTTCCGTGAGTTTTCCCAGAAACAGATTCAAAAAGCGAATAAGCCTTCCATTCATAAGCGTCTTGCAGCTTACCGGGCAATGATGCCAAAGAAATCGAAGGACAAAGTAAAGAACCGGCATCAGGAGCAGAGCCGATGATGAAACAACACGGCAATAAGCTGATGCAGAAGTGGAAGAATAAGGCTGGGGTCAGGCTGTCCGCCCTGGATAAAAAGAAACTGGTTCTTACGAATCTTCCCTATGTTCTGACCGCTTTTTATGCGGACCGGGCCTCCTGCTTATACAGGAGAAGTCCCGGAGAAGATATAGGGAACAAACTGTTATATGCGATGGAACATGCAGATCGGATCTTTACAGGAATTCTGCTAAGTTTTGACCTGAGAGACCTATTGGTTGGAGTTACTGTCGCAGTTATTTTGAAACTATTGGTTTGGCAGAAACAGTCAGATGCAAAGAAACTCCGGAAAGGAATCGAGTATGGTTCAGCCAGATGGGGAACTGCAGAGGATATCAAGCCTTATATGTCGGAAGATCCATGGATGAACATTCCATTGACAGCAACAGAAGCACTGACGATGGAGAGCAGACCGAAGCAACCGAAATATGCAAGAAATAAAAATATTGTAGTTATCGGCGGCAGTGGTTCCGGTAAGACACGTTTTTTCGTAAAACCATCGGTCATGCAGATGAACTGTTCCATGGTCATTACAGATCCGAAAGGCACTTTGATTGAAGAGTGTGGGAAGATGTTAGCAAAGGGACCACCTAAGAAAGATAAGAATGGAAATATCATGAAAGATAAATCTGGAAAAGTGGTACATGAGCCATATGTGATTAAGGTTCTGAATACCATCAATTTTTCCAAATCGCTTCATTACAATCCATTTGCTTATATACGGTCTGAAAAAGATATCCTGAAGCTGGTGACAACAATCATTGTAAATACCAAAGGCGAAGGGGAAAAAGCTTCCGAAGATTTTTGGGTGAAAGCAGAGAAGCTGTTGTACACAGCATTGATTGCTTTTATCTGGTATGAGGGGGATGAAGAGGAAAAGAACCTGAATACTCTTTTGGATCTTTTGAATGAAAGCGAAACCCGTGAAGAGGATGAAACTTACCAGAATCCAGTGGATATGATGTTCCAGGAACTGGAAGAAAGAGATCCGCAGCACTTTGCGGTCAGACAGTATAAAAAATACAAAATGGCCGCCGGCAAAACGGCGAAGTCGATTTTGATTTCCTGTGGTGCCAGACTTGCCCCATTTGATATCGCAGAGCTTCGTGAGATCATGTCTTACGATGAAATGGAGCTGGATAAGATCGGAGACAGGAAAACAGCCTTGTTTCTGATTATGTCCGATACGGATACCACATTCAACTTTGTGATTGCGATGCTGCAGTCACAGCTTTTCAATCTGCTTTGCGATAAGGCAGATGATGAATATGGTGGAAGACTTCCGGTGCATGTGCGTGTCATCGCTGATGAGTTTGCCAACATCGGACAAATTCCTCAGTTTGACAAGCTGATTGCAACTATCCGAAGCAGGGAAATCTCTGCTTCTATTATTTTGCAGTCACAGAGTCAGTTAAAGGCAATGTATAAGGATAGTGCAGATACGATTCTGGGCAACTGTGACACGACTTTATTCCTTGGTGGGAAAGAGAAGACCACATTAAAGGAAATGAGTGAGCTTCTGGGTAAGGAAACCATTGATCTGTATAACACTTCGGAAACGAGGAGCAATCAGAAGTCCTTTGGATTGAATTACCAGAAAACAGGCAAACAGCTGATGACAGAAGATGAGATTGCAGTCATGGATGGAGGAAAATGTATCCTGCAGATCCGTGGTGCCAGACCATTTTTCTCGGACAAATATGATATCACGAAACACAAAAATTATCGGTTTCTTGCAGATGAAAATGAGAAAAACCGATACAAAGTAGAAAAAGAGTTAAATCCGCAGTACACACCGAAACCCGAAGAAGAGGTGGAGGTAATTCAGGTGGAGCTGTCGGAGTAACCTTGGGAATGAACGAAAAATAATGAGGAAAGGAATAACTGACATTAGGTGCGCCGGCTTTTTAGTCGGTGTTTTTTCATTCCCGTAAACACCTGAAAAAAGTCAGTTTTGGTGAATGTATATGGCGTTTTTTAGCAGTGCAATTACAACTTTAAAAACTCTTGTAGTCGCAATCGGCGCAGGTCTTGGCGTGTGGGGTGTCGTAAACCTTCTGGAAGGATATGGGAATGACAATCCCGGCGCTAAGAGCCAGGGCATCAAACAGCTGATGGCTGGTGCCGGAATCATGCTGCTGGGAACTACCCTGATTCCACAGCTGGCAACATTGTTCTCTTAAGAGGAGTAGTAGATGAACACCATCATTGAGAGAATTACGGAAGCGATAAAGGATATCCTGATCGGGCTTATCAAGTCAAGTTTGGATAACATGTTCACGTCTGTCAATGAGCAGGTGGGAACCATAGCCGGGCAGGTGGGACAGACACCGCAGGGATGGAATGCAGGGATTTTTAATCTGATTCAGAATATATCCCAAACGGTGATTGTCCCCATTGCGGGACTGATCATCACCTTTGTCCTGTGCTATGAATTGATCACGATGGTAACACAGAAAAACAATTTCCATGAATTTGAGACTTACAATATTTTCCTCTGGATCTTCAAAGCGTATGTAGCTATTTATCTGGTGACAAATACGTTCAATATCACGATGGCGGTCTTTGATGTTGGCCAGCATGTGGTCAACAATGCCGCCGGAGTAATTTCCGGAAACACAGCAGTGGACGCATCGGAAGCAATCGCAAGGATTGTGGATGCACTGGAAGATATGGAACTGGGGGATTTGTTCCTGCTATCCATGGAAACGATGTTGATCAGTGTTACCATGCACATTCTGTCAATTATCATTACGGTAATCTTGTACGGCAGGATGATAGAAATTTACCTTTATACTTCCATAGCACCAATTCCGTTTGCCACCATGACCAATAAGGAATGGGGCAATATCGGAAACAACTATTTAAAAGGCTTGTTCGCACTGGCATTTCAGGGATTCTTCATGATGGTCTGTGTGGGAATTTATGCAGTTTTAGTAAATGCAATGACCATATCCAGTGACCTTCATGCAGCAATGTTTTCAGTAGCGGCTTATACCGTGATTCTTGCATTTTCATTATTCAAGACCGGAAGCCTTAGCAAATCAATATTCAATGCCCACTAACGGGCAGGAAAGGAGCGCATACCATGGCGTATGTACCAGTACCAAAAGACCTTACCAAGGTCAAAACAAAAGTAGCGTTAAATCTGACAAAGCGGCAGTTGATTTTCTTTTCACTTGCCGCAGTTGTGGGAATTCCGTTTTATCTGGTCATGAGAAAACCAATCGGTTCCAGTATCGCAGCCATCCTGATGGTAACGATCATGCTTCCGTTTTTCTTCATGGCGATGTATGAAAAAGACGGGCTTCCCTTTGAAAAAGTGGTGGCAAATATCATTCGACAGAAGTTTATATGTCCAGCGGTAAGACCATATAAGACAGAAAATTTTTATCAGGAGATTTCCACCCTTGTAAAAAAGGAGGGTGTGCCGGATGGCAAAAAAGACAAAGCAGGAGGCTCAGCAGGAGCGTCTGTCCCTGGCGGAAAAAAGAAACCGTCAGGAAAGAAGAAACAAAAAAAGCAGAAAAGAAAGAGAACAGGAAAAGCGTAGGAAGAAGCAGGAACGGGATCGTAGGAAACAGAAAAACATTCCTACAACTGCACAGCAGAGTATTCCGTATATTCGGATGCTGCAGGATGGTATCTGCCAGGTGACAAAGACCTTTTTCTCTAAGACAATTCAGTTTTATGACATCAATTATCAGCTGGCTTTAAATGAGGATAAGACCACGATATTTGAGAATTACTGTGATTTTTTAAATTACTTTGATTCTTCCATCAGTGTGCAGCTGTCCTTTATCAATCAGCAGGTGGATGTGGCTGAATTTGAGAAAAGTATTGATATTCCGGATCAGAACGATGACTTCAATGCCATTCGTGAGGAGTACCGGACCATGTTAAAAAATCAGCTTTCCAAGGGAAACAATGGTCTGGTGAAAACCAAGTATATCACTTTTGGAATCGAAGCAGAAAGCCTGAAGGTGGCAAGACCAAGGCTTGAAAGGATTGAAGCCGATATCCTGAACAACTTTAAAGTTCTGGGAGCACAGGCACATTCCTTAAATGGTCTGGAGCGACTGGAGATTCTGTATCATGTGTTCAACCAGGATCGGATTGAACCATTTAAGTTCCAGTACAAGATGCTGCCGGAAACAGGATTAAAGACCAAAGACTTTATTGCACCAACTTCCTTTAACTTTTCCAAGAATCAGACATTTCTGATGGGAAAGACCATGGGAAGCGTGAGTTATCTGCAGATCCTGGCACCGGAGCTTACAGACCGGATGCTTGCAGATTTCCTGGATGTGGATGACAGCATCAATGTCAATATTCATATCCAGTCCATTGACCAGAGTTCTGCGATCAAGATGATCAAGAGCAAGATTTCAGATCTGGATAAGATGAAGATTGAAGAGCAGAAGCGGGCAGTACGTTCCGGTTATGATATGGATGTGCTTCCGTCGGACCTTGTGACTTATGGAGAAGAGGCGAAGAACCTGTTGGAAGATCTGCAGTCCAGAAATGAGAGGATGTTCCTTGTAACGGTTCTGGTAATGAATACCGCAAAGAAGCGTCAGAAGCTGGATAACAATATCTTCCAGGTACAGGGTATCGCACAAAAATACAACTGTTCCTTAAAACAGCTGGATTATCAGCAGGAAGCAGCACTCATGTCCTGTATTCCACTGGGAGTCAATCGGATTGAAATTCAGAGAGGGCTTACCACATCGGCAACAGCGATCTTTGTGCCATTTACGACACAGGAACTGTTCCAGGAAGGGGAAGCTCTTTATTATGGATTGAATGCATTATCCAACAACATGATTATGGTTGACCGGAAGCGTCTGAAGAACCCGAATGGACTGATTCTTGGTACACCTGGTTCCGGTAAATCCTTCTCAGCAAAAAGAGAAATTACGAACTGTTTCCTGATTACGGAGGACGATATTATTATTTGTGATCCAGAAGCCGAGTATTATCCACTGGTGCAGGCACTGCACGGACAGGTCATCCGGATTTCACCGGTATCAGACCAGTATATCAATCCGATGGATCTGAACCTGAATTATTCAGAGGAAGATAATCCGCTGTCCTTAAAGGCAGATTTTATTCTGTCCCTGTGTGAACTGATTGTCGGTGGAAAGAATGGACTGGAACCGGTAGAAAAGACGATCATTGACCGTTGTGTGCGGCTGGTCTATCAGGAATATCTCGCTGATCCGGTGCCAGAGAAGATGCCGATACTGGAGGATTTATATAATCTGTTGCGGAAACAGGAAGAGCCGGAAGCACAGCGTCTGGCAACTTCATTGGAGATTTACGTTACAGGTTCCCTAAATGTATTTAATCATCGCACAAATGTGGACATCAACAACCGTATCGTATGTTTTGATATCAAGGAGCTTGGAAAACAGCTGAAGAAGATCGGGATGCTGATTGTGCAGGACCAGGTATGGAACCGAGTGACGATCAACCGTTCCGCTCATAAATCCACCCGTTACTATGTGGATGAATTCCATCTTCTCTTAAAAGAAGAACAGACAGCAGCCTACAGCGTGGAAATCTGGAAGCGATTCCGTAAATGGGGCGGTATTCCGACAGGAATTACCCAGAACATTAAGGATCTTTTAGCTTCCAGGGAAATCGAGAATATTTTTGAAAACTCTGATTTTATCTATATGCTCAACCAGGCATCCGGTGACAGGCAGATTCTGGCTAAACAGTTGAACATTTCACCAACCCAGCTGTCTTATGTAACCAACAGTAATGAGGGTGAAGGACTTCTGTTCTATGGAAATGTGATTATTCCGTTTGTAGACAGATTCCCGAAGAATTCCCTTTATAAGATTATGACAACCCGCCCGGAGGAAACAGCCGAAGCAGGGTAATACAGGAGGAGTAAAACAATGTTACAGGTAATTTCATATGGATTGACATTTTGTGGCGGTGCTGTATTTGGCATCGCTATTCTCTGTTTATTACAGGCAGGGAAAGGGTATCCGAAGAAGGAGGAGTAATCAGTGGCAGAACAGAGAATGAAAGTCAGGGATAAGAAAGTCCAGAAAATGACCAAGGATGGTCTGGTGGAAGAAAACCTGACGGATAAATCTTCTGTTCGTGTCAGTAACCGTGCCAGTGATGTGCAGATGGGAGGAAAACAGGGGGAAAAAGAATTAAGCCTTGTGGATAAGTCTTCCCGCCAGTCTGAACGGAGTGGGAAAAATATTCGTCCCTCTGTGCAAAAATCCAGAGATGCACCGGAACTGATACGGACAGAGAAGCAAAGTGAGGATTTTGGACAAAATAGAAAGCAGCAAAACCGGAAAAGGATTCGTGCTGAAGTCGGAAAAGAATCCAGACTTGCAGAAAAATCCGAAGCCGGACAGTCAGGGAGACTGAAAGAAAAACGTGCTGATCTATCAGAAAACAGAGGAGACAGCCGGAGAAATCAGACCGGTGGTAGCAAAAAGCCAAAACAAAAACAGCGTTTGAAGTTTGCTTATGAGGAAACTGGTGCTTCTGTGAAAAATGATAAAGATATGGAGAAATTGAACCAGATGGATACAGATGGAGTCAATTTCCGACATCAGAAACAGAAGGAAAAAGCCAAAAAGTTTTCTTATGAGGAAGCAAAAAAGAAGAAGGAAGCAAAGCAGCATTCCAAGAAGGCACAGGTCTATCAGGCAAATGATGGAGAAGCTCCTGGAAAGAAGAAATCCCGCTTGAAGTTTGGCGAAGGGGAATCTGTGAAAACAGAAAAAACTTCTGTTGTCAAGAAAGCAGGAAGTGCAGCTTCCGCAGCATTGCACCGTGAGATCAGCAAAAATGAAGACGATAATGCGGCGGTAGAAGGTGCCCATAAGTTAGAAGAAAGCGGCGAAGGTGTTTACCGGCTGGAACAGAGAAGTGCCAGACGCAGGAAACAGAGGGCATTCAGAAAAAGAAGCAGACTTGAAAGACAGGAAGAGAAACAGACACAGGCGGCAGCCCGTCAGGAACAGAAGAAACTGAAAAAACAGATTCAGAAGCAACAGATCAAACGGGATTATGCCAAAGCGAAGCGAAGTGAACAGACAGTAGGAACAGCTACAAAAGGTACGATTGATTATATCAAGAAGATTGGCGGCAAAGTCACCAACTTTTTTAAAGAAAACCGGAAGGTGTATATCAGTGTAGCAGTTCTGATCGGATTGATGTTTCTGATCATAACGAATGTCACGTCATGCTCTGCAGTGTTTTTACAAAATGTGATCACTTACACCGGAACCAGTTATCTGTCATCGGATCAGGCAATCCGGGAAGCGGAACTGTATTACACACAGCTGGAAGCTAATCTGCAGGAGCGGATCAACAATATGGAATCTGAAGAACCAGGACATGAGGAATACCGATATAACATCGGACCTATTGAGCATGATCCGTTTATCCTGATTAGTTATCTGTCTGCAAAGTATGAAGAATTTACTTTTGAACAGGTCAAGCCGGAGCTGGACGCCTTGTTTGCAGAGCAATATCATTTAACTACTGAAGCAGTCAATGAGACTGTAACGGAGACAGCAACAGTAAGAGTTGGAGAATCTTTGGGACAGGTTGTGACCAGTGGATATTGTAACTGTCCAATCTGTTGTGGTATTTGGAGCGGAGGACCGACTGCCAGTGGAGCATATCCAACTGCCAATCATACCTTAGCGGTAGATGCTTCCAATCCGTTTGTTCCAATGGGAACAAAGGTAGTTATGAATGGTGTCGAATATACCGTAGAAGATACCGGAGCTTTCGCAAGATACGGTGTACAATTTGATGTCTATTATGACAGTCATGCGGCAGCATCTGCACATGGACATCAGACCTGGGAATGTTATCTTGCAGATGATAACGGAAGCAATGAAGTCGAAGTGACCAGAATCAGAGATGTGGACACGCTGAATGTAACATTGACCAGTGGAAACCTGATGTCAATCTGTCAGGACAGGATGGGATTTTTCCAGAAAGAACTGTTCAGTGCCTACAACGATACAAAAGGCAACTTGCAGATGTTTGCAACACCGGTTGATTTTAACTGGTATTCCAGTGTGACCAGCTATTATGGATATCGGATTCATCCAATATCAGGAGCAAATCAGTTACACAATGGTATGGATATCGGAGCACCGGAAGGGACAAAAGTAATGGCAGGGCTGACCGGAACGGTTACAACTTCTGCTTATAACGACAGCTATGGCAATTATGTTGTAATCAAGGACAGTAAAGGCTATGAACTGCGGTATGCACATTTAAGCAGCCGGAGTGTATCTGCAGGTGCATCCGTCACGAAAGGTGATGAGATCGGTCTTGTAGGAAATACCGGAAATTCTACAGGAAGCCATCTTCACATTGAACTTTTGAAAAATGGAGAGCGGTTAAACCCGATCTTTTATCTGGAAACAGGAGAAGGGACAGGCTTTGGTGGTAATGAATATACCAGTGAAGCAGCGCAACGTTTACTGGAAGAGGCTGCAAAATATCTTGGAACACCGTATGTGTGGGGCGGATATTCCCCAAGTGGATTCGATTGTTCCGGATTTGTCAGCTACTGTCTGGTTCATTCCGGGGTAAGAAATACGGGAAGGCTGACTGCACAGGGACTGTACAACATTTGTACGCCAGTATCCCAGTCAGAAGCACAGCCAGGAGATCTGATCTTCTTTACCGGAACCTACGATGCAGGAGAACCAGTAACGCATATTGGAATCTATGTGGGCAATGGTCAGATGATCCATTGTGGGCATCCGGTTCAGTACACGTCCATCAACTCTCCATACTGGCAGAGCCATTTCTATGGATTCGGGCGATGGTAAGGAAAAGGGCGGTATAACAGCCGCCCGGAAAGGAGAAGAGATGAAAAGTCTTGAAAAAGCAACGGCAGATTATGAGAAAGCCAAGGAAAAAATGGAAGCATCTAAAGCCAGATATGAAGCAGATTTAAAGCGGTTCAAGGCTGCGGAGATTGCAAAAACAGAAGCAGAAAATCTGGAAATTGTAAGAATTATCCGTGCAATGGATATGAGTATTCCGGAATTGGAAGCTTTTAAAAAGAAAATGAAAAATGAGTTGCCCGGCAGGGTAGAAATACAGAAGGAGGAAATAAAAGCCGATGATGAATCTGGAAAAAATGAAACAGAAGAAGAGAACAAATACTAAAAGCAGGGTAAAAAAGAGTCTGCTTGCAGCAACGACATTTCTTTGCCTGACAACACCTTTGCTCCAGACACAGACTGCTTATGCAGCTGAGAATACCACACCTGCAATCACGATTGAGAAACCGGATGGCTGGAAACAGGGAGAAACAACCATTGCTGTTACGGTAGATGCCAGCCATATGCCGGAAGGTTTCTCAATAGCAAAGATTGAAGCAAAAGCAGGAAAAGATGGAAGCTGGCAGGATGTAACTGGAAGCGGAAGTATCACGATCACAGGAAATCAGACAGTGTATGTGCGTGTGACAGATGGTGATGGAAAGGTGTATGAGCAGAATCGTTCTATTAAGTGTTATGACACGGAAAAGCCGACACTCTCTGCTTCCCTGACAGATGGTGTGCTGACGATTCAGGGGAATGATACAGTATCCGGGATTACTGCAGTAACAGTTAATGGCACCACTTATACAGATCTGAAGGATGGAATGCTGAGAGTGCAACTGACACAGAAAGATTTTACTACAAAACAGATTGAGATTACGGTAACAGACGGTGCCGGAAATACTTCTGAAAAGTATGTGTTGCAGAATCCTTATTATGAATGGGCAAAGAAGCAGGCAGAGAAACAGAAAACCTCCAGTGACAGCAATGGTGCAATGGCAACTACGACCAGTGCAGATGCAACTGGGACTGAGAAAACAACGACTTCACCACTTCCGCAGGATGCACAAGCTTCTGAGCCAACAGATGCAAAAGGAACTGTGGATGATCGGACAGTGACAGGTATTGAGGAACAGCTTAATAAAGAAGGCGAGACAGCAGATTCTGTTACTAAAACAGCTACGGAAGGCACAAAAGAGTTTTATACCATTTCAACTAAGAGTGGTAAGATTTTTTATCTGATCATCGACAATTCAAAATCTCAGGATAATGTGTATTTCCTTACAGAAGTCAGCGAGAAAGATCTGATGAACTTCACACTTTCTGATTCCGTGACACTTCCGGAAGTAGATACTGTTTATGCAGAACCAGAGAAACAGGCTGAAGAAGAAAAGCCGGAAACAACTGAGACAGCTGAGAAAGATAAGGTAGAGGATGAAATCCAGATGCCAGAAGATAAAAGTCCATTTGGAACGTATCTTCTGATTGCACTGGTTGCAGTAGGAGCTGCGGCAGGAGGATATTACTTCAAAGTCTATAAACCAAAGCATGAATATGATGACGAGGATGAGATGGAAGAGGATGAAGATGAATCCGAAGATTCAGAATCTGAAAAGCGGGAAGTAGACGATGCAGATGAGCAGGAAGAAAGTACAGAACCGGAAATCCTGAGAGATGAAGATTTTGATGATAATGTGCTGGAAGATGAAGAAGAGGAGCAGGAGTAAATGAAATTAGTGATTGCAGAAAAGCCATCGGTTGCGATGGCACTGGCTTCCGTGCTTGGAGCCAGAACAAGAAAAGATGGCTACGTGGAAGGAAACGGTTATCTCGTTTCCTGGTGCGTAGGACATCTGGTTGGATTATGTGATGCATCAGAATACGATGAAAAATATAAAAAATGGAGATATGAAGATCTGCCGATTGTGCCGGAATGTTGGAAACACAGGGTATTGGAAGGCACGAAAAAGCAGTTTGGAATCTTGAAAAAACTGATGCGAGATTCCAAAGTAGATGAAGTAATCTGTGCTACAGATGCCGGGCGGGAAGGAGAACTAATCTTCCGTCTGGTGTATGAGCAGGCAGGATGCAAAAAGCCGATGAAGCGGCTCTGGATCTCTTCCATGGAGGAACAGGTAATTAAAGATGGATTTGCGTCATTAAAAGACGGTTCGTGTTATGACAGTCTCTATCAGTCAGCACTTTGCAGGGCAAAGGCAGACTGGCTGGTGGGAATCAATGCGAGCCGTCTTTTTTCCGTTCTGTATAACCAGAATCTGAAAGTTGGAAGAGTACAGACACCAACACTTGCCATGATCGTGGATCGAAATCAGAAGATCAAGGAATTTACCAAAGAAAAATATTATATGGCTCATATCAAGTTTGACGAGATGGATGCGGTCACAGAGCATTTTCAGAAAAAAGAAGATGCAGATAGAGTGGCTGCGGACTGTATGGAGCGTATGTGCGAAGTGGAAAAGGATGATGTGAAAGAGAAAACGGTCCGCCCTCCAAAACTCTATGATCTGACAACCCTGCAGAGGGAAGCAAACAGAATGTTTGGTTATACCGCACAGCAGACATTGGATGCCGTGCAGGAGATGTATGAGCAGAAGCTTGTCACTTATCCGAGAACAGACAGCCAGTATCTGACAGATGAGATGGGAGAAAGCACAGAAACTCTGATTCAGATGTTGCTTGGGAAAATGCCCTATGCCGAAGGGCTGGAATATCAGCCGGACGTGAGTAAGGTATTAAATTCAAAGAAAGTATCTGATCACCATGCGATTATCCCAACCATGGAAGTAGCCAAAGCAGATATTGGTGAACTGAAAGAACGAAGCCGCAAGATTTTGTATCTGATCAGTGCCAGGGTACTGACAGCAACCGCAGATCCTTATATTTATGAAAGCCATAAATGCCAGATTACCTGTAATTATCATACGTTTTATCTCTCAGCAAAGAAAACAAAGCAGGAAGGATTCAAGTCGATCGAAAATAAATTGAAACAGTTCTTTGGCGTAAAGAGTGAAAAAGAAGAGCCGGAGCTGGATATCTGGGATGGCAAGCATTACGGTCCTTGTGATTCTTTTGTATCGGAGCATTTTACACAGCCACCGAAACAGTACACAGAAGATACCCTGCTTTCTGCGATGGAACGTGCAGGGAATGAAGAACTGACCGAAGATACAGAGAAGAAAGGACTTGGTACTCCGGCAACAAGGGCAGCAATCATTGAAAAACTGATTCAGTCTGGTTTTGTGAAAAGGGAAAAGAAAAATCTGGTGCCGACAGATGATGGCAATGTCCTGATTACGGTTCTGCCGGATGAGATTAAATCTCCGAAGATGACAGCAGAGTGGGAAATGGCATTGAATCACATTGCCCAGAATACAGAGACAGCAGATGAATTCCTAAATGGGATTACAGAGCTGATGCAGGAACTGGTTGCCAGATATCAGGGGATTTCAGAAGAAAAGAAAGAGCAGTTTCAGGGAAAAGCAAAAGGAGAAGTCATTGGCAAATGTCCCCGCTGTGGAGCTGATGTCAGGGAAGGAAAAGTAAACTTTTACTGTTCTGACCGGAACTGTGCTTTTGCCTTATGGAAGAATGATAAATTCCTTGCAAGCCAAGGGAAAAAGATGGATAAGGCGACAGCAAAGAAGTTCCTGTCTAAAGGAAAAATCCATTATAAGGATCTGGTATCCAGAAAAACAGGGAGACAGTATGAAGCAACTGTGGAGATGGTCGATCCCGGTGAGAGAAATGTACAGTTCAATCTGATTTTTCCACAACGATAAGTAGTGTATTGCAGGCAGTCTAAGGACTGTCTGTTTTAATACAAATATATGAAAGAGAGGACCTTAGCATGAAGAAAAAAGGTAATTTTAGAAAAGTAGTATCTGGCTTGCTGGCAGGCATGACAATGCTTAGTACAGTGCTGTCTCCGATGACAGCATATGCAGCGGAGATCCAGCCAGAGGAAAAACCTCCACTTTATGAGGAAGTGAAAGACCTTCTGGATGAAGATGAGGTAGTGACTGCCAAAGATTATGAAATGGAAGCTGGCAGTGTATTTGATGTGAAATCGGATTATACCGGACTGGAAATCAAGGATGATAACAAGGTAAAAGTCACATTTGAGGAAGCAAAGAATGACAAGGATGAGGATTTTACGACAGATCATGCGGACACTTACAAAGCGGTCTATTATGTGGAACCGGTAAATCAGGAGCATCCGAAGTACCAGATCAGCCGAAAACTGATTGTGCGTGAGAAAGAAACAGAAGTACAGACAGAGGCGGCAGGGAGTGAAGCAGTGACCGAATCCGAAACAGCTGGCAGTGAACAGCAGACAGAAGAAGCGGAGGATTCAGAAGCAGAATCGGAGATTACCGATATTGACGCTGATGAATTTGATGATTTGGTAGAGCAGGCACAGAATCAGGATACCTATGATGAAGAATCAGGGTTAGAGCTTCATGATGTTTTGGAACAGGCAGGAGACGAAGGTGTGGATCTTGAGGCTATGGAAGAGGGAGAGATTGCAACATTTGAAGCAGTTTCGGCTTATTCAGCAAGAAGTACACAGCAGGTAACAATTGAAAAAGGACCACTGTATAGATATGCAGATTATAATCTTGGAACCTATCTGACAGAGCCGTACTATATCAGCTACGGAAGCGTCAGAGCAATTGCGTATTGTGTACAGCCAGCAAAGCCAGGACCTGGATCTGGAAATTATACAATTACAAAGATTGGAGACAATCAGGCGTTAGCAAAAGTGTGTTATTACGGTACAGATGCCGCAGGAAGTGAAAGCTTTTTTGCGAATAAACACACGGATTTTTCAGAAGGAAAAAGATTCATCATTATTCACATGGCTGCATCATATGCCAACGGAAGTAGTGATGCATTTTACGGAACAAATGCTACAGGAGAGGCTTTGGCAAAAGAACTCTATAATTATTGTGTGAATAAGCCGGAAATACCAGATGTAGCGATGTCATTTTCAAAGCCGGATGTAAAAGCTTATGTAGATGGAAATGTTCAGAGAACGGAGAACATTCAGTTCAACGCATCTTCCCAACAGAAAATCACAATGGACTTACCAAAAGGAGTAAAGCTCCATAATGTATCTACTGGAAATGTAAGTGCGGCAGGTGCAAGCGTAACAATTGGAGGAGGAACCACGTTTTATCTCTCAGCTCCTCTGACACAGACAAGAGATGTAAGTGCTACTTTTTCTGCAAAAATGCAGGGAAGTATTACAAAAGATTACTCAGCATATAAACTGACTACGAATGCAAGTGTTCAGGATTTGGCATTTGTATTTGGAGAAGGTGTTGCTGATGAAAAATATGTAAGCTTAAAGGTGTCCTGGATTGAACAGGCTACGATCGAAATCGTAAAGAAAGACGATACAGCGGATGTCAATCTTGCAGGTGCAGTATTCGGTGTATACAGCGATGAGGCTTGTACAAAGCTGATCACTCAGATGCCGGCAACGGATAAGAATGGAAAATCCTCTGTTACGATCATCAAGACACAGGATACCGTTTATCTGAAAGAAATCACAGCACCACAGGGATATGTAGTAAATGCAACGGCAACAAATGTAAAACTGGTAGCAAGTAAGACCTCAGCTGTAACCGTGGAAAATAAGGAACAGCTGGCAGAGCTTACCATTTACAAAGAAGGACAGGTGCTTACCGGAGCAGAGGTCAGTGAAAATGGAACGGTATTTCAGTATGAAAACCGCAGACAGAAAAATGCAGTGTATAACGTGTATGCCGGGGCAGACATCGTAACAGCTTATGGCACAAAAGTGTACAGCAAAGGTGACCTTGTAAAAGAAAACCTGACAACAGGTGAGAATGGTTCTGTCACACTGAAAAACCTGCATCTTGGAACCTACGTGGTAAAAGAAACAAAAGCACCGGACAATTTCTATAACGGCAGTGAAGAAAAGTCAGTGACTCTGACTTATGCCGGACAGAATAAAGAAGTTGTATTTGCAGATGTGACTTTTAACAACGAGAGACAGAAAGCAGATGTTTCCGTAGTAAAACAGGATAAAGACACCAAGAAACCACTGAAAGGCGGTATTTTTGCTCTGTATGCATCCGATGATATCAGAAATGCAGACGGAACAGCTGTTGTGAAAAAAGGAACACTGATTGAGAAAGCAACTACTGGCGTAGATGGAACTGCAAAATTCACAGCAGATCTTCCGATTGGATATTCCTATTCTGTAAAGGAAGATCAGGCACCGGAAGGTTATGTAAGAAATACAGAAGATGTGTATACGTTCAAGTTTTCTTACACCAATGATAAAGAAGCAACCGTATCTTTTGCCCATACCTTCAGCAATGACCGTGTGACAGCAAAGATCAATCTTTATAAGGTGGATAAAGAGACAGGAAAAGCAGTACCGCAGGGAGATGCCACACTGAAAGGTGCAGTTTATGGACTGTATGCCCGTGAAGATATTGTGCATCCGGACGGAGCAACCGGAACTATTTATAAAGCAGGAGAGCAGGTAGCTTCTCTTACAACAGATGACAAAGGACAGGCTTCTGTAAATGGCTTATATCTTGGCAAATATTATGTCAAAGAGATTACACCGCCGACCGGATACCTGGCAGATACAGAAGAGCATGATCTTGTGTGCAGTTATGAAGGAGATATGACAGCAGAAGTAAAAAGAGAGTGCACTTCCAGTGAGCAGGTCATCAAGCAGCCATTCCAGATCATCAAAGCAGCCAACAATGGAAAGACCGATGCAGATCTGTTATCCGGAGCAGGATTTACAGTTTATCTGAAATCTTCCCTTACAAAGAAAGCAGATGGAAGTTATGATTTTGATTCTGCCAAACCAGTAGTGAGTGGAGAAAATGGAGCAACTGAGATTTTCACAGATGAAAAAGGTTATGCCTGCAGTATTCCATTACCATTTGGAAGCTATATCGTGCGTGAAACTACAACACCGCACAATTACAAGCCAGTCGATGATTTTGAAGTGAATATCACAGAGCATCATCCAAATGAGCCACAGATCTGGCGAGTGCTTCTGGATGAAGAGTTTAAGGCAAAACTGAAAATCGTGAAAAAAGACGATGAAACAAAGAAATCCGTATTGATTGCAGGAACAGAATTTAAGGTATATGACCTGGACAACAAAAAGTATGTGGAACAGGTAACAACTTACCCAGTGACAACCACTCACAAGTCCTATTTTACGGATAGCCAGGGATATCTGATCATGCCGAAGAATCTGAGGATCGGACATTACCGGATTGAGGAAGTCAACGCACCGGAAGGGTACACAATCAACAAGAACTATGTAGAGATTGCGGTGGATGCAAACACAGCATACCAGATGGATTCTGAGAGCGGAGATGCCATTATTACGGTAGATTACGAGAACCATCCGGTAAAAGGAAAACTGACGATCTATAAAAAAGGTGAGATGCTGACCGGATTCAAAAAGGATTTTGTTTATGAAGAAAGATACCTGAAGGGTGCAGAATTTAATGTCTATGCAGCTGAAAATATCTATACACCG
>ERZ827524.1357-NODE-1357-length-23573-cov-3.863424_pt1 | contig 23573 bp, 27 predicted proteins | sample MGYA00519702_ERZ827524 | MGnify/ENA primary metagenome ERZ827524 (study PRJEB31778, sample SAMEA3449341) | human gut metagenome | biome: human gut; feature: human-associated habitat; material: faeces | place: United Kingdom | collected 2010/2012 ...
GGGACGGGCGCAGGGCGTGGCCATGGCCGCAGCGTTGAGCCGCGGCATCGACGTTTTCGAATACGCCCCGATGCGCATCAAACAGTCGATCACGGGCCGCGGATCGGCCGCCAAGGAGCAGGTGGCCTCCATCGTCTGCCGCACGCTCGCCATCGACCGCCCTCCCAAGCGGCTCGATGCCACGGACGGCATGGCCGTCGCTCTGTGCCACTACTTCACCTCGGCCAGTCCGCTCAACGCCGCGCTGGGCGACGAACGCGTCAAGGGGCTCGGAGGCGGCAAAAAAGCCGCCTCGAAGGGCGGCTCGCAGAGCTGGGAGCAATTCCTGAAAAAGAATCCCGACCGGGAGATCAAATAAAACCAACACCAAACTACCCACCGCCATGAAAAACCTTCTGACCGCCGCCCTCGCCGCCCTGCTATGCAGTTGCGGAGGCGCAAACTACACCATCACAGGCCGCTACGAACTGCCTCCGGGCGACTCGGTCTATCTGCTGGCTTCCGACAACACGGTGCTCGCCGCCGGTGTTGTGAACGCCGACACGACCGTTTCGCTGCAAGGGACCGTTACGACTCCCGACCTGGTTTTCCTGGCCAACGCGAAGCGAACCAACCACCCCGCCTGGTTTTTCCTCGAACCCGGAAAAATCCGAATCGAGAAATACGATCCCGCATTCGGCTATGTCGTCTGCGGAACACCGCTCAACGACCGGAAAAAAGCATTCGACGAAGCAATGTACGCTTTCGGAGACAAACTCCGCAAAGGCTCCCCGGGGCAGTCGCTCCAAGCGATCCTGGCCGAAATGAATGCACTCTATACCCAAACCGTAGACGCCAACCTCGACAATGTTTTCGGAGCCTGGGTCTTCAACAGCTACGAATTCCAGAACATCAAGGACAATCCCGAAAAAGTCAAAGCCCGGCTGGCGCAATTCACCCCCGGGATACAAGCGCATCCGATGTTGAAAAAGTCGCAGGATGCCTCCCAGGCCACCGCACGGAGCGCTGTCGGCCAACCCTATACCGATTTTTCCTGTAAAAACGCCGCCGGAGAGACCATTGCGCTCTCGTCACTCACAGGTCCCGGCCGCTGGGTGCTGCTCGACTTCTGGGCCACATGGTGTACGCCCTGCATGAACGAAGTGCCCCACCTGAAGAAAGCCTACGAAACCTTTCACGCCAAAGGCTTTGAAATCTACGGCGTATCGCTCGACACGGACCTGACCCGTTGGGAAAACACCATCGGCGAACAAGACATGAACTGGATCAATGTGGCACAGAAAAAAGGCGGAGGATTCGATCCAACAGCGCTCTATGCCGTCAGTTCCATCCCCGCAAACTTCCTGATCTCACCCGAAGGTAAAATCGTAGCGAAGAACCTGCGCGGCGAACACCTCGAAGAAAAACTCGCAGAAGTACTCAAATAAAGACTTTCCGATGAACAGAATTTGCCCGACAATCCTCGCCGCCGTGGCGCTATCCGGCTGCGGAGGCCCCAATTACACCCTTTCGGGCAGGGCTGGCCTCGCTCCGGGCGACACGCTCCGCCTGTGCTCGCCCTACGAGAACGACTCGGTGCTGGCCACGACGGTCATACGCCGCGACAGCTCATTCCGCATCCGCGGACACGTCTCCGAACCGACGATCGCCAACCTGATGCACAACGACCGCCGTATCGGGGCGCCGATCCTGCTCGAAGCGGCCGACATCCGGCTCGAGCCCACGGGCGACGTACGCGGCTTCCAGTTCACCGGAACGCCGCTCAACGATGCATTCAACGCCATGAATGCCGCGCAGGTATCGCTCGGCAACGTCCTGCAGGCACTGGAAAACGAACCGGACACACCCGAGCGCAGGCGGAAACTCGACTCGCTGGGACGGATTTACCGGCAGATTCCCGGCGACGCGCTGGAAGCCAACCGCGACAACCTGCTGGGCGCATTCCTCTACGCCCGCCGCACCGATGCGGACCCGGCGAAGGCCCGCGAACGGCTCGCGCAGTTCCCCGCCCAATTGCAGAACCACCCTGTGCTGGCGAGCGTACGGCGCGAGATCGAAGCCGTCGAACGCTCGTCCGTCGGCCGACCCTACATGGACCTCACGCTGAAAGACGCCGACGGAGAGACCGTCGCCTTCTCGTCGCTCGCAGGACCCGGCCGCTGGGTGCTGCTCGACTTCTGGGCCACGTGGTGCGGTCCCTGCTGCCGGGAAATCCCCTACCTGAAAGAAGCCTATGCCGCATTCAGCGGACGCGGATTTTCGATCTACGCGGTGTCGATCGACCACGATGCGGCACGCTGGCAGCGGTTTCTCGCCGAAAACGACCTGCCGTGGACGAACGTGCTGTCCCCCGGCTGCGGCAAGCAAAGCCCTGCCGCAGCAATGTACGGCATCCGCTTCATTCCGTCGAATTTCCTGATCTCGCCCGACGGCGTGATCGTCGCCCGCAACCTTCCCGGCAGGCAATTGCAGTCCCGGCTGGAGGAATTGATGAAATAGCGTCATTTTTTTTAAACGACTGATAATCCGAACGATGGCACAACACCCGTCGTCCGGATCATCTTTTTTACTAAATTTTTTAAGCAATTATTTGCGTGTTTCGGATTTTTGCCCTACATTTGCATTCGCAATTCGGCACCGTAGCTTAATTGAATAGAGCATCTGACTACGGATCAGAAGGTTACAGGTTTGAGTCCTGTCGGTGTCACTCTTAAAATCAACCACTTACAGCAATGTAGGTGGTTTTTTATTTTTGACCCGGTACACAATTTAAACACAACTTGGCCGATTCTTATTCGGTTGAGGTCATCGACATCACAACATTTGACGGACGGAAATTTCCGCCCGTCGGTATTGTCCCCATTATTTAACGGAAAGTATCCGTATTTCGACAAAAAGGGGTAGCCGCAAACGGCCGCCCCTCTACCCGGTTAATTGATCGCCCGTCAGTCGGTCAATAGCTGCAACGCCTCGGCAATGTCGGGGCACTCGTTCCCATTTTGGTTCCATACATCGACCACGGTAATAGAATCGCCATCAGTATCGGCCCGATAGTCGATAAAGGCAACATATCCGCCGTGTATGATTTCGAAACCCTCGCTTACTCCGTTGCAGTTGGCGGAAACATATTCTCGAATCAAGCCCGCCAGCGTGTTAACATCTGCGGCGATAACGTTTTCACGGTCGTAATTCGTAAAGTTGTAGGATTTATTCACCGAAGGGTCGAACGTCGAAAAATCGCCGTCTTTGGCCCATTCCCGGACGGTATAGCAACCGTTTGGCAGGTAGTACGCCCGGCGGATGGCCTCGGCCTCGGTGGGGAATGTCCCCAGCCGATAGCCGCCGTAAAGAAGTTCGTAAAACATGATCGGCAATATTATTCGTTGGTCCCGGTCCCCTCGATGGCCTTTGAACCCCGCAACAGGGTTTCGGTCATTAGTTTTTCCGTCTCAAACATACGTTTCAACGTTTCGTAATTTTTTTCGAGTGCGTCGTATGCGAATTTCGACACCTGCGGATGTTCGGGGCGGTTCGTCTTTTCTTTCGTTGTTATGGTTCGGTAAAAATCACAGGCCGCCATCAGCAGCGTAACAGCGAGCCGCAGATCACGCAAATCATCGGCGGGGTCATATAAATCCGGGTCCGTGTATGTTTCCTTCAGTTCTTCCAACATTTCAACATTTCGGACCGCTTGTATATCTCGGATCAGATATGCGTAATCGGAATAACGGCGCATTACAGCGTCGATAACATCGATACCGTTGGCGTGATCGAAAACGCGGTCCGCGGCGTCCTTAAACAATACTAAAGGCATTTCGAGGTTTTGAATGTCCATAACTTTGTAGGGGTTAAAATGGTTATTGTTATTTGTTTCGGGTTCCGCCTCTCCCTGATCCCGGCGGCCGGATTGCCGCCGGGGTGTCCTGCCGTGGTGCTATGCACCCGCGAAGGTAAGAGAGACGCGGTATATTAATCATTTGTCAAGTAGTGCTATTATTCGCTCTATACACGCCGCCTGCTCGTCGAGCATCTGCGTTAATCTGTCAACGATCTGTGTTGCTTCGTTCATAGGTTTATCGAGGTTATGCGAGAATCTCGCTATTTCTTAATCTCCGCAATATTGACCCTGTGCGCCGTAATAATTGGCGGCGGCGGTCATTGGTATCGGACAATATTCCGAAGTCGGCGCGGTCGCCAACGTGCGGCCCTCGATCCGGGCCGTCATTATCATTTGTTTCTCATTGCGCCAGGCTTTACGCAGGCAGGCCGAAAAGGTCATCGACGGCTGCGACTTTTTCAGATACCAGGCGTTGCGGACAATCTTCGACAGGTTATAAGTTGCTACTTTCATTACTTATATACTTTTTATGTTTATTTCCACACTACAAATATACAGCAAATGTTTATACGCTCCAAATATTTCAGCAGAAAAATAGACACCAAATATTTATTTTTACACACAACTATACATTTTACGTTGCTTTGATTATCTTTGCAGTTGTAGAACAAATAACGTATTGCGTATATGGAATTGCGAATTAAGGACGTATGCCGGGAAAAGGGCATAACACAAAAAGAGTTAGCCGGATTATTAGGCGTATCTGAAATGACATTGAGCCGGGCAAGCAAGGGAAACACCTCTCTTGACCTATTAGACCGAATGGCCGTCGCTCTCGGTGTATCGGTTCCGGAGCTTTTCGCCCCTCAACCGACGAACACGATCACCTGCCCGCATTGCGGCAAACTTATCAAAGTGGAGAAAGGGGAATAAAGATTACGCCCGGTCTCCGAGCATATACTAATGTAAGAAAATCGGCGTTTTATTTGCGGGTACTGCTTTAAGTACTTATATTTGTACACACCAAACCAGCAAAGCCATGAGAACAACAAATTTTACAGACTTGCGGAACAACTTAAAAAAGTATTTGGACGCAGTTACAAACGATTCCGACACGGTTATAATAAACCGGGACGGCGGTACGGGCGCCGTGCTTATATCACTGGACGAATATAACGCCATAAAGGAGACCGAATATATAATGTCGTCGCCCGCGATGATGGAAGCAATCCGCGAGGGCGAACGCGATATAAAAGAAGGACGTTTTGTCTCCCAGCAACCCGGCGAAAGTATTTCCGATTTTCTGAACCGTATCGCCAATGTATAAAATAGTATTAACCGAACAGGCGCAAACGGATTACGCCTATTTTGTGAAGAGCGGACAAGCTCACACAGTAAAAAAAATAGCTGCAATCCTGGAAGACATCGCCGCGCACCCATATACGGGGATCGGAAAACCGGAAGCGCTTAAATATGAGTTGTCGGGTATGTGGTCGCGCCGGATCAACGCAGAACATAGAATAATATACAAAGTATTGGGCGAGGTCGTAGAAGTACAAATAATGTCTATGCGCTACCACTATGTGAAAGCATAAATATCAACAATACCGACTATGGAACTGCAACCCATTCAAAGTAAGATATACGAAATCCGGGGCCAGCGGGTAATGCTGGATTTCGACCTGGCCGAACTCTACCAAGTAGAAACCCGAGTACTAAAGCAGGCAGTAAGGCGCAATATCGAAAGATTCCCCGAGGATTTCATGCTACGATTATCCGCCAAAGAGGCTAACAGATTGATAGACATAGGGAGATCACAAAATGTGATACCCCAAGGCTACAACATCGGTTCCTCGGAAATGTTTGCATTTACCGAGGAAGGCGTAGCGATGCTTTCCGGTGTTTTACGCAGTAAAGCCGCAGTACAGGTAAATATCGCCATTATGCGGGCTTTCGTGGCAATGCGCAACTACATCACAACCACAACGACGGTAACGGCAGAACTGTCCGAAATACGGGCACGGCTTGCGCTACTGGAGCAGACGGGCAAGGATAACGCCGAAGCGGTCAGCGACCTATCGGAGGATATGCGCCGAGAACTCGACAGCATCTACCAGGCTATCGGGGCGCTGTCGGTCAAGTTGCCGCAAACCCGCAAGCCCTCCCAGCCGGTAGGATTCAGACAGGCACACCCGGAGGCAAAGAAATAACCGCCCACCGCAACAGCCGCCCGCCCCGGGGCGGTTGTTTGCATTCAAGGCCCCCGGACCGTTGGGCCTTGTGCCGTGTATCCGGTCCTATCGTTGAGGCGAACAGCATTGGATTAAATACCCACAAAAATAAGGATTTGCCCCGGCCGTTCGGGTAAGTAATTAATAGATACCAACGGGCTATTGAGCCCCGACCCCGTCGAACATTGCCGGGTGTTCCTCTTGGCCCGCCGTGTCAACTTTTGACACTTCGGCCGTTTTTATCGATAATATAGCACGGCTATTTGTTCGAAAGGTTTGATATTTCCCGAACCAAAACACCCACAAGCGCTCTAAAATTGTTCCATTCGTTCAATACACACCAACACGTGCCGGGCCGCTGCTTCCCGTTATCCCGTTGATCCGTTCCCCGGCCGTTGAGGCAAACAGCCCGGGCGGCCAGCCCTCGGAGGGCATAGCACTGCCATCGTCCCGCAGTCGCACGGAACCGCTCCAAATTTCGACGATCTTCCGAAAACTGAACAACGCCACGACTGAAAGCATCGGAGGCCCTGCACGGGCTTCCATCGTTCGGCATCTGCAACATAGAGAATAACGGCCCCGACTGCCGGTCCTGCGCTATACCGTTGATCTGCTCCCCGGTCGTTGAGGCGAACAGCCCGGGCGGCCAGCCCTCGAACGTGTCGGCGTTGCACCCGATACAGTCCACCGCACCGACCGTACACCATGCACAAGCAGTGCCGACGGAAGACACTCCGCGACCAAGAGAGACCAACGCGAGGCGCCGCCAGGTCCTTATGCGTGCAAATATGCAAGAATAAGACGCCGGGAACGTGCGGAAAACATGCGATTTCGTGCAAAAAGACGATTAAAACGCGCGATTTCCGTACAAAAATCGCACGCATTTTCAATCAAAAAACGGGCGCTTTCAGCCGGCAACAACCTCAGGCAGAACCGGGGCGGCCCCTGTGTCATCCTCTCCGTACTGCTTGTATAGGACACGCTACGCGGACACAAAACAGCCCCACGAGTGCACCCGGAGGGGATAGCCGGGCCGAACGGCAAACGTTTCGCATAAGGGGATAGGGGGTAATATTTTATTGTTTTACGCGCTGCAAACCTCGCCGTGCCCGGCTTTACACACACGGACTTTTTTTCAAAATCGCCAACTTTTACGCACAAATACAAGCGTAGGGGCACCTGTATCTCCAGCCCCAGCCGGCCGCGGGTCGTCGATTCATCGTATTTTCAACCGGGCGGCATCCCTATCGGTCCTCATCGCGTTCCACCATCCGGAGGTAATCGGCATAAGGAATTGTTTTGCGCTGTGCCTCGTCCCGAAGTGTCTGAAAGCGCACCAACCGATACCGGAACACAAAACGGGCAAGGATCTCCGCCTCGTTCTTCATCGCGGTGCATTGTGGATCGTGTGTCACGTGCAGGAATGTTTCCTGCATGATGTCGGCATCATCCATTGCACCCTGGACGGGTCCGGACTGCGACGCGCAAAGCCTTTCCATCAGTCGGGAGTAGTTCCGAACGATCACCGAGGCGACGGCGGGCGAATATTTACCGCGGCATCTGTTTCGCATCTTGTTCTATCCGAATTAATCACTACCTTTGTTGTGGGTTCAGGGGTGATTCTTCGGAATTGCTCAAAAATCCGGGGCGGCGTAATACTGTCCCGGATTTTCTTTTTACAGTCCAGCGGTGAAGCAATCTAAAACGGCCCGACATCCCCGATTGCATCCGTTGCGGGATCGTCGTAGTCGGCTATCCGGGTCATACTTTCGTTATGTCGGAAAATCACGCATCCCGTTGCCCCCTCCCTATTCTTGGCAATATGCAGCAGCCCGACACCCTCGGCCGGAATAGTCCCGTACCGGCCCGCGTCCAGCTCTGTCCGGCCGTACATCGCCGGACGATCAACGAACGCCACTATATCGGCGTCCTGCTCGATGGCTCCCGATTCCCGGAGGTCCGAAAGAATAGGGGTTTTATCCGCTCGGTCCTCAACTTTGCGCGACAACTGCGACAGCAGGATGACCGGAACATCGAGTTCCTTTGCGAGCAATTTTGCCGAACGGCTGGCGGCGGCGATCTCCCGCTCGCGGGTGCTGTTCGTGTTCCGGCTTGCCGTGTCGAGCAGTTGCAGATAGTCGATAATGACCATCCCGCACCGTCCCCGGCGGTGCATCGCCTTGCATTGCGAGCGTATAGCCCCTATCGTGATATTAGCGCGATCGTTGATGTAAACCGGCAGCGCGGAAAGTTCCGCGGCGGCTCGTTCGAGTTCGCGCCACCCATCTGCATCTATGTCGCCCGTACGGAACGATCCGGAGTTAACTCCCGAGCCTCCGACAAGCATCCGCCCGGCCAGTTGCGTATTGGGCATTTCCGCCGAGAAAACGCAGACCGGAACCCCAGCGACGGCGGCGGTCCGGGCAAAATGTAGCATTGCGGCACTTTTGCCCATCCCGGGACGGCCAGCCAACACTACAAGCTGCCCGCCCCTCCAGCCGCCCGTAAGGGCATCGAGGCGGGACAATCCCGAAGATATGCCGATACACTCCCCGGTTTGGCGGGCCTGCTGCCGGCGTTCCAAGTCGTCGAGGGTGGCCCGCACGACCTCCGAAAGAGGGGCAATGTTGTCTGCCCGTATTGCCCGGTCGGCTATCGCGGTTATTTCCGACGTGGCCCAGTCTATGACACCGTCCGGATCGGAGACAGCGCGCGCTGCGAGTTCGTGGCCGAAAAGGCATAGACGGCGGCGTATTTCGGTGTTTGCGAGTTGTCGGGCGTGGTCCAGTATATTAACGCCGGAACCTACTGCGTTGGTCAGTTCTACCAGGTAGCGGGTCATCTCCCGGCCTTTCAGTTCCGGACGATCTGCGAGCGTGTAGAGGTCGATTTTAACGCCTTCCGCGAGCATCGAGAGCATCATGCCGTAGATTTTGCCGTGTATCGGGGTCTGGAATGCCGAAATTTCGGCGATCTCTGCAACATCGGCCAGTTGGTCCGGTTCAAGAATCAAAGCACCCAAAACAGCCTTTTCGAGTTCGGGCGATTCCGGCAGTACCTCAACAGGGGCCGGGCGGTTATAGGAAATTTGTTTTCCGCGCTTCATAGTTAGTTTGTTTTTGGGTTGTGGTATTAAACTCGGATTTGCGGCGCATCCAATTTCGCGCGGCGGCTTTCCAGTCTTTTATCGGGTTCTTACCGGTTCGCCAGCCGTTGGCCGTGAAATGGTCGTAAAAACATTCCGCGTCCGTATCGCTTCCGTCGATCGTCAAAAAATAATCTTTGACCATTTCGAGCGAGGGAGCAACAAACGCCCGGCGTTTAGTTGCGACGTCTCCCCCTATAACCCCCTTTTCATTAACATTAACATTAACATTAGCATTATCATTATGATTTAAGGGGTTGTTTTTGGGGTTGTCCCCTGGGGTTATCCTTTGGGGTTGTTTTCTCGCATTCTGATTCCCTTTCGGGGCACCTCCGTTTTTCCCGTATTCGGCGCCTTTAAGGCCGTTATTTCTACACGCGTCGTAACGCCTTATCGAAGCCTCAAGCTGCGGGCGTATCAGTTTCCACGCCAAGCGACCCACGGGGGACAATCCGTTCGGATCTACGCCGAAAAATGCAAAATCCGTAATAGCTTCGTATACTGCTAACTTGTCGGCGTCCGGCATATCGCGTATGGCGTCCTTAAAACTCCAATAAAACGCAAACGTTTTTCGGCTCGGATTTTCCGTGTGCTCTATTGCGGTCATCGCTGCGCCTCCTTTCCCGCATTGTCTTGTTGAATAAAGTACCGTTTGAAACGGCCGCCGTGTTCGCTGTCGCACCACACATCGGCAATCGGCACGCCTTTCGCCCGTAGGTCACGTATCGAGCTGCGAGGATCTGACAACCTCAACGCCGCGGAAATATCCGCTACCGAATGGCTCCCGCCCTGCAACAGGAAATTATATACCCGTCGTTGATGATAGCCGAATGAAATTTGCACATCATTTCCGAATTGCGTATATTTGCCGGTGCCGTTATTTGCCCCTGCGTGCTCGCTCCGAGTGCCGGGGGCTTCTATCTGTCTCATAAGGCCCGGCGGTTATTTACGGTTGGCACTTTCGGCGATACGCAATGCGGCAGCGGTCCGCCTGTCCTCAGAATGGACGGTGCGCGATTCAATCCACGCAAGAAGTTCTTTTTTAGAGAATACCGTGCGGCGTCCGAACTTCCTGTAAGGGATAGTGTTTTTGTAGACTTGATTGTAGAGCGTGGCCCGGGTGGTGGGTATGCCTTGTTCGGTCAGGAACAAAGCGGCATCTTCGACGTTCATGCCGTCTGTTTGGACGGGCTCGTTCTTGCGCCGGAAGTCGGCGAGTTTGGGAAGAATCGCGTTTACTGCATCGCTGATGATGGATTGCAGTTGTGCGGGAGTGGTGACGATAACAGGTTCATTCATACCTTGACACTATTGATTGTTTTACAATATCCGCTGATCGGGCGGATTGCTCAACGTTGATAGTGCAAAGGAGCAAATAATTAAATTGGATCGTAAATACTACCCATTTGGAGGACAGGTGAAAAGCTATGCAAAATAGTTGTCCAGTATGTCGCAAATTATACTACACAACAAAATGACAAATACAGACAAATAAAAAAAGCTGTCCAGTAAAAACGCACAATGCCCCACAAAAAAATTACATTTCTTTCAGCCTTTCTATGGTTTTTCTTACCATTATATCAAATTTGGGCTGACCCAATCGGCGCAACCCCATTGAATTGGCAACAGTCACAATAAATCCTTTATTAATCCAATCTGTTACGGTTTTTCTATTTCGTCCTGTTATACGAGCAAAATATGCTGCACTTATACAAATATCGCGTTCTCCATTTGCGAGATATTCATAAGATGGCCCGAGTTCGTTTTTATCATACTCCGTTAGCTTTGCTATTGTGTCAGCAAACCTATGCCGTTGCTCTTTATCCGCTTTCTTTATGCGGATGTCTATTATATTCCAGTCGTAGTCGTCCGCGCATATGTCACAACACTCTACAAGGTCTTTTATAATAGCATTTTGCGCATCTTTCGAAAACCTCATTAAGAATTTATCAAATTTATACCGACCCATATCCCTAAAATTTCGTTAATAATTCCGCGTTCTTTACCCGCTCCTCCCTCTCGAAGCTGGCCAGGTAATTTTCGGTCGTTCTCAAATCTTGGTGTCCGAGGCTTTCCGATATATAGGCAATATTGGTTCCTGCCCGCTTCAACACCGTGGCGAACGAATGCCGGGCCGTATAGGTCGAAATATTGTCAATACCCAGCCTTTCGCCTATCTCTTTCATGCGACGATTGATCGCACGGGTGAAATACATCGTTTTATGCTTCCGCCGCATTGCATCCTCCTGTCCGTCGAGAATCGGAAAAATGAAGCTGTCGGGCCGGGAGGGGTTGCCCCAGCGGTTGATTATTGCCTGCATCCGCTCCGTGACAACGACCCGGATTTCCTTGCGGGTCTTGGTCGTCCGCTCGGTCTTTTGCCGGACGAAGCATATTTCACCGTTCACGATGTCCCGATACCTCAACTTTACGAAATCGGCAACGTTGATCCCGTTGCACAAGTAGAGGAACAGCCAATAATCGCGGTATTTGGCCGTTGCCTCGGTTCCATCCTCATAGTTGGCAATCTGCCCTATTTGCTCCAACGTAAGAGCCAATTTACGCCCTTCTCCGGCTTGTATCTCATACCGCCCCCGGCCGAATGGATATTGCGCATCCTTGATCGAGCCTAAACGTTTTGCCTCGTTAAGAATTGCCCGGAGGTGGCGCAAGTGTATCGCAATAGTCGTTTGTGTCTTGCCCTCCTTGCGCAGAAAATCAGCATACCGCCCCAGCCACGACACGGTGACCGCCTCAAAACGGATATGCGCCCCGGCAAAGCGTTCCAAACCTTTCAGAACATTATCGTAGACAAGCATAGACCCAACACGCCCGACTTTTTTAAGTTCTTCTATTTTGGCCCGGAACATCGTATTTACCGGATCGACCGCCGCCCCTTTCAATCGATTGTTGAGGGTGTCAAGCGAGAACCCGCCAGATGCCGCCAACTCCTCAACGGCCGCCCGCACTATTTGGTAGCTGCTTTCGATGTCCTTACGAACCGCTACGAGTGCGCGGGCCTTTGTAGTCGGCAACATCTCCCACTCCTCCGGGGTCAGGTCTTTCCCGGTCGGATAGTAATGACGGACTCGATTGTAAGTAACCCGGATTTTTACGGGACACCTCCCGGACTTTTTCGGGTGCGTAGTATCGAGCATCGGGGCCACCGTTATCCCGTCTTTTGAATAGTTCATTTTGTGTATAAATTTTGATTTTCGGTACACAATTTATACACAAACATATGAATTAAATCCAATTTTACAAAAATACAATGAAATAAAATAGCTATATTTGCACCTGAAATACAAACATTTATAAAACAAAATAAAAATCGCCTAAAATCGGCAAAAACCGCCGAATTATGCCTACGGATCAGAAGGTTACAGGTTTGAGCCCTGTCGGTGTCACAAAATCGCATCAGTAAACCGTTGTAAGTTAATAACTTGCGACGGTTTTTCTTTGCCCCGGGTAAAACATAGGTAAAACATTCACCAATTTCCAAATACCTATTTATCAAATACTTACATTTGCAAATATAGAATTTATTTTGTAGTTTTACGGTAACAAATCACTAAAAACTACATGACAAACGAGATTATTCGGTCAAATCGGTTGGAATTACTGAAAAACGAGGTATTCGGCGCACTGGATGTCACGGATGCAACACGCAACGAATACCGGGTGCGGATCACGCATTTTATTCGGTATGCGGAAACACACGGCATCAACCGCAATTCTTATTTAGATTATAAACGGTATTTATCCAATATCGACACATTCAGCGTATCGACCAAAAACAAATACCTGATTGCGGCGAAAATCTTTTTGGACGGGTTGCATCGGTTGAATTTGATTCCGCAGAAAATTACGGATCATGTTCGCGGATTTACGCAAAGCCGATTGCACCGCAAAGAGGGCTTGCAGGATGCCGACATCGGAAAGTTACAACGGTATTGTTCCGACTTACCACCTACACCACAGAATTTGAGATTGAGAGCGCTTGTCGCTCTCTTTTTGTTTCAAGGGCTTCGGCAGATCGAGGTCGTCCGGTTGGATGTCGGGGATATTGACCTGCGGAACAAGACCGCATTGATCCGCGGCAAAGGCCGGGACGATAAGGAGCCAATTCATTTGCACCCCTCGACGGTCCGGATGCTGCGGGAATATCTGAATTGTTACCGATTCCGGAGCGGCGCACTGTTCCGCAGTGACAGCAACCATTGCCGGGGCGAAAGGCTTACGACCAAATCGGTCCGGGAGATCATAAAGCGGGTATTCGCAGAGTTGGAGATCGACGGAAGCACGCATGGCTTTCGTCATTTTTTTATTACCAAGTTAATCAAATCCTATAAAGGGGAATTATTGATGGTGTCGAAATACAGTCGTCACCGGAGTATTCAGATGCTCGAAGTTTACAACGACGAGATTATCCGCGAGCAGGATTTACCTCGGTTTTATGAAGTCTTTAAAGAGATACGGATATGAAGAAGCAACCACCCCGGAATATCTATTGTTTGGAGGGAAATTGGAGAACTAATCCGCGGTGCAAACAAAGCGTGCGTCCGATGCTCGACATATTGCGGGATGCTGCAGGGATAAAATACATTTACCGCAAGTGCAACACGCGGGAAGAGTTCTTCGAATATTTGCGGCAATACACGTTCGAACGCTACCGGAACTATCCGATTCTATACATTGCCTTTCACGGCAGACCAAATAAAATACAAATCGGGCGGGACCTCGTGACGTTACGTGAGATTGCGGACGTTTTGGAGGGGTTTTTAGCGCATCGGATCGTTTACTTCGGAAGTTGTAGCACCATGCGCACGAAACGCGCGAATATCGACGATTTCCTACACCGTACAAAAGCAGACATCCTCGCAGGTTACAGCAAGGATGTCGATTTTATTCAAGCCACAGCGTGGGAGATGGTGTGGCTTTATAATATATAACACAAAAGTCCCATATATTGAACATATTATTATCTTGGGAGCACTATATTTTGTGCATTTTGAATAAATGCAATTCCATTTTGATTCTCTATGATTTTAAAAGCATTCGTTCCTGCTAATGTATGGATACAACTATGATGTATGGATAAGACCAAATCTTGAAGATGGTTGTCATCCTCCAATTTAATTATTTTTAGTCCAATATCTTGACATTTTCGTAGCGATAAATGACGGGCATGGGCTTTGTTTACAGAATGGTCTCCTAATTCTTTTAGGATTATTCTTACTTTTTCAGTCCTTTCATGTTTTTCTACATCTGAGAACATATTTCGATTTAGCCAATTCTCGACCATCTTTTCAGACCAGTCAATAGCTTTTTCACATTCTCCAATTAACGTTGGATTATATTTAGCAATTATTGGTTGCCAAATGGCTATTTTTGCTTGGGCATTCCCTGCAGCCTCAGCACTCTGAGGATGGGCGGCAGCCTCAGCAACAGCTTCTTTTATCTCACTATGGGCCCTTCTAAATTCTTCGACTAAACCATGGGCCGGAATTCCATTGAACTGAGGATCAATAGGTCCTAAACTTGATTGCAAACCCATAATAATTTCCTTACAAGAACAGGCAATCATTGTCCCTGCCGACATTGCTAATTGAGGTACAATCGCTCGTATATTATTACCAAACATATTATGTAGGTAATCAACAATAGATTCAGTTGCAGCTGTATCCCCTCCTGGCGTATGTAAAATTAAATCAAGCCCCTTATTACGGTCTAATTGATGAATTACGGTCATTAAACCATTTTTGTCAGCATCATTAACAGCAATACCATCAATATTCCCTTTTTGCAACCAGCCAGAGTAATATATAATAGTATTACGTCCTGTATACGATGATAAACTGTGAATATATCCTCGTCTTATAACATCAAAAGAACTACCCGCTCTTTTTAATTCTTCTCCGATTTCGTGCCAATTGGGCATAATTCTTCCGTATTAGTAGATTGCATTGTGACGAACCCTTTTTGATTCTGAGTATATTCAAAATCAAAAGTATTCTTTTTCAAAAAAGATAATCTTGAATACTCATCAGAAAAACCAATTTCTTCCAACATCAATGTAATATCCATTTTTTCCTTTTTTTATCAGATGCATTTGTAGATTGCCTACTTTTAAAGATAATATTCTACCGACAATTTATAAAGTTGTACTTTTAAACTAAATAGTTATAATCCATTTCTACTTATTGGAGTGTGGAAATCTTACACTTTTTTTGATCTTATGGCTCTTTTATAATCATGGACTGTCGCAATTTCTTCGCCAAAGCGTTCTTTTAACTCTGTTTCGTATTTACCGTATAAAAACGGCTGCATACTTTTTATTAAACTTGCTTTGCTCCTTTTTGCTTTTGTATATTCATCATCCCCGACATAATCTTTGAGATAAGCGAGGTAACGATCATAGCCGTCGGATACTGCAAATATATATCTTTTTATCCTATTTTGCAACACTTTCGATGAGCAATACGGAATCTTTGAATAGTCTACTATATCATTGGTGAAAACAATATCTTTCATGATAGATCGGAGCAAATAAACGCAAAATATAGCATACCGACGTTTAAGTAAATTTTCTGCTGTCGGATCGGGAAAACCAAAAGTCATTAGCTGTTTTCTCGATAATTTTATTTCATAGCGAAGTAGATTTTTAGGCAACTTTTCTCTATCGGCGGCTTTTATTTTCTTTTCCAGAATATAGTCTGCGATTTTATCGTAAAATTTAATATCATATTCCGCCATTTTGCATTTCCGACCGTATATTTTATTTGTTCCACTTCGCGGCGGCATGGGTATAAATTTATTGCCTTTGTATTCTGAAATCGTTTCAATATATTTCATCGGAGTTTCACCCATAGAGATATTCACTCCAATTTCAATGCTATTTATCCGAAAGGCTGAGAGTGGTACTCCAAGAAATGTTGCAATACCACGTAAAGTCTCTGCGGCTTCGCGGAATGTAAAAGGCTTGTAGTTATGCTTTTTGGCAAATTTATGCAGAGACCCCGTTATTCTTAATAATGAATATGTATGATAATAGGTTAACTTTAATGATCTCCATTGCCCACGTCGTAAATTTTTAGCTTCGTCAAAAATAGGCAAAAATTCATCTAACTTATCTTCGATAAGCCCGTCACTGATACCAGCAACTTGCATTATAATTCGGTCTATCATCTGATTTTGGATTCAATAAAAGCTACGGTCGTTAATTCGGTATACCCAAATATACAAAATCTCTACGATAAATTTGACCTTTAATGTTCGATAAGTGTAATTACAGAACATTGGAAAAGTAACAATAAAAGCGATCCCGAAAGATCGCCTTTATAATATTTGAAAATGTTAGGCCGAATTGTTAGCCCTCTAATTTTTTAGCGGGCATCGGGCTTACTGACTATTACAGTTTGTTTCATGCAGTCGATGATAATTTCACGGCCATCCCATTTGTACTTAAAGAATGTTGGCAGACCTTCGTAGGGATTTTCTTTAACATACGGTTTAACACCGTGTTCCACCGTAAGGTCCAAGTGATAACCGAACGGATAAGGAGTTCCAAACTCAATATTCCACAGTATCTCATTTTTGTTAAAACGACAACGATACGCTAACAACAGTTGTTCGTACTCGTTGAAGCCTTGGAAAACATCCTCTCCGCTGTCGAGAGTAGATTGGTACTTGAGAACTTCATTCATCTTTACGCGGTCAGCCGTACCGACAAGTTCTTTCAGTGCCTTAATGTCGAGATTGACTTTCTTGGGTTGTGCGAATCCGGTAGCTGCTACCAAAAGCGCAACGAGAATAAGAATAAATCTTTTCATAGGGTTTCTAATTTAGATCGGTTAATAGTGGATTTAAGATGTGTGTCATGAAATCATTGAAACAGTTCTCCATCGTTTCCTCGGTTAAATTTTGATCAGGGACGATATGCAGTTCGATAGATTTGTCCTCGATTTGAATATCCCATTTTTCTATCAGTTCCTTTTCGATATTCGTTGTGATTTTGTTGAACACGGATATATCGGGATTCATTTCTCCAACGGTTAGATTGAAGTAAATGATATTTTCTTGGTTGCCGGACATTGCATAGCCAATTATCACCGAAAATTCATTAACAATCTTTCGCCGGAATTGATTGTAAAATATCAATGAGGAATAGATTCCAACCTCGTTATGCAACTGAGGCATTTGTTTCCTGCCTTTTGCCCTTATATATGGGAATAAGGAGATTGTTAGTCGCTCGGAATTCCGTTCGTCAATTTCATATTTCAATTCCGGCTTGTCGTTCAGAAATTGTTGAACCCGATTTTGAACTTTGTCATAATACGATTCGAGGATTTCTCCTATGACATTCGTCGTGTGGCAAATAGCGTCGGCAAGCATCGGCATATTTGCCAGACATTCATTGGTTAATTGTGTTAATTTGTTCATAAGGCGATATTTTTTAATTGGGTGATTACGTTAGTGTAAAACTGATATATGCTAACTAATTGTCGGGATATTTGTTCCGTATCCGGCTTTTGTATCCGCTTGTGCGGCCCGTTGCATAACAACTGCATCAGAGCCGATAAATAATCTTCTGCAATACGGTCCAACGGTTCGCATTGGATAATCGCGTTAAATACGGAACAGTAATCGCAATAGCCCCACTGGTTATCCAATGCATCTTTTCGGTTGCAGTCCGAATAGCTGACGGTCAAATAATACCTGTCGTATGCAGGGAATGTCCGTTCTGCATAAATCCGATAATCGTCGATTTGATTTTTCCCGATACGCCCGTCCGAAAAGCGACTTTCGATTTTATTCTCGATAATTAACACCCACCGGTTCCGTTCATCCGTAATTGTCAGATCGGGAATCCGGCCCGTAATTTTTCCGCAGTCTTTGATCTGCTCCTCGGCTTTCACCTGATAGGTTTCACTGGCTTGAATGTGTTGTAACAATTCGTCTTTGCCGGATAAACATTCCGCAGATTTTATTAATGCCGATAAAATAGCCTTGTTGGATTCGAACAGATGAGCGAGATATAATGTATGTGCAGGCTCGTAAGCATGCTTTTTAATGATAGCTAAGCATGATGGCCGTTTCAGAAAAGCATAGCGATCTAAAAAGGGTGCAACATATCTGTTGTAATTCTTGTCAACCTCATGCGGGTAGAGTGCTTTGATTTTTGCGAGGGCGTCGAGTTGGCTGTTTACCAATGATGCCTCTGCAAGAATTCGCTGTTCCTTGTCTTTTTCGACAAGGATTTTCAGCTTCGCTGTAAGTTCATGGAATTGTTCGGGTGTAGGCATAAAAAACGTGGACCTTTAAGTTTATTTGTTTCTGAGGTATCGCCAAACACCTTACTCCCAAATAAGTAAAAGCCCACGCTGGAATACAACGTGAGCATCAACTTTTACCCTTGGGAGTTCCTTTAAATTGGCGATTTTCAGAAACAAGAATATAAGCTAACGCTTTATATTAATATGTCAGTTATTTTAAATATCTCTGTTTATTGTAATTTTAATTGGTTCCGAAAACAAAGTTAGAAATTTTCCGCGGGACTGCAAGAAAAAATTACAATGGCTGGATTTCCAGAAATCCGTTCTTATCTATACAGACTACCCGTACCTATTTTGAAATTTATTCCAATTTAAGGGGTGGGGTCTGTAATTCGCATCTGCTCGCAGTGCTACCTGCATACCCCTTACCTGCGAATTAGGTTGACACGGATTTATACAATCTTTGTATATATATGCACTTCGTATTGATAAATACACACATTAAATTACTTGCCGCGATCTGTTTCAAATTAGCTGTATCTGCAAATTTAATTTCAAATGCGCACTGAAACACAACCGCCTTTTTACCCCTTTTTCTACTGGTTGCTACGGTTAACCTGATTTCAATAAAACGCTATAATGTACTATACATGAATAAATTAAACGTCTTTTTGTGCGTTTTGTAAAATAGCCTTTTGAAAGCCCGAAAATTTGGTCCTTTCAAAATACAAAAAAGTGGTTAAACCGATTCAACCTCGTCGGCACGGAATTATCCCCGATTACAAAGGAATCTATTTAAGTTTTAACAACCGGGCGCAATTATCTTTCAACCACGTCGAACAATGACTTTTCCGAATCAATGCGACAACTTCTTCCGGATAATACCGAATTATCCGTGGACTGATACGAACGTAATTAAGGCGTCCTTCATCCCGGTATTTTTGCAATGTGCGCAAACTGACATGCAAAATGTCCGCAACTTGTTGCGAAGTAAGCAATAGATCACCCCAATTTCTGCTATTCTGCTCTTTTGTATCCATGATTATTCAACTTATTCAATACATCAATTGCATCATTCATCTGCGACTGCATGATCTTCGCATAAATTTCCGTCGTGCGAATACTGGCATGGCCGAGTAAATCCCGAATTACAACCATATTCTGCCCTGAACGAACCAAACGCGACGCAAAGGTATGTCTTCCTACGTGCGTCGAAAGGTTTTTCTTGACACGCGCTAAAACGGCAACTCTTTTCAATGCAAGATTGATTCGCGCCACGGCGCAATTTTCCGCACAGACTTTTTCCTCCCTTGACATGCTGTCGTATTCATAAGGCAAAATTCCCCGGAATATAAAACCATCCGGCGTGATGGGAACACCTACCGTTTTATATCGTCTTTCACGCATGGCGCATATCTCTTTAACAAGATCGCTCGCAGGTATTTTAAGCTGACGGTCTGTTTTATCCATAATGATCTGTATATAATGCCCGTCATAATTCTGCCAGCGCAATTTCAAAATATCGCTGATACGTATTCCCGTTTCGGATTCAAACACGAATAACTGCCGCGCATCGTATAATTTTCCCTGCATAATCAATTTTAAATTGCGTACACGGAAATATTCCCGCTCCGACAAGCAGGGGCGTTCCGTCGGTGTGGATTTCATTTTATATTTGCGAAAGGGATTATTGCGAATATCCAAACGAAATTCCTCATACATTTCCGCAGTCAGTTCTTTCAGCGTCTTCATATTCGTCGTTACGGTATTGATTGAATTTCCCAAATCCTCCCGCAAATAGTTTTCGTATCGCAATAAAAGTTCGTAAGTCAAATGGCTCACCGAAAATTGATCTTTTCCGATAAACTTTTTAAATTTCGTAATATGGGAATGACATTTATTATAAGTCCGGACGCTCGTATTTTCTTTACGCGATAAATAATTCTGCGCATAAACAAACATATCCGCTGTTGTTCTTTTATGCAACCGATCACGCACCGCATCGATTCCACGCTCAGGCTCCATGGCTTCACACAATACAACGACTTTGTTAACCTCTGCGATTCTCCTGCGTAATTCATTATTGAGCCGTTCATGCTGCAAGTCGGATTTTTTCACTATTCCCCGGGATGCATCCCAGTTCTCTGGCTTTACACGGATCAATGTTACATACATTGAACGACGCTCGTGCGTAATTCGCATACACACGGGCAAGACTCCTTTTTGATTGGTTTTGTCCTGACGAAGAATAATAGCTGTTCTCATAATTGTATAATTTTAATGAAACATAAACAGCGGGTAAAACATAGGTAAAACATTTTACCACGTAGGACAACAAATAATATAAAAAGTTTTGACAATTGCAAACGGGTTAGAAGTTGAAAATTAGGCGTTTGCTTTTTCAAAAACTTTTTTGTATAATTGCGAAGCAATATTATGCACAACTGTCGGTGTCACAAGGAGGGAAAGGCAAATGCTTTTCCCTCTGTTGTTTACAGCCGCTTGCAACTTGCAGGCGGTTTTTTCGCATCTTGTTTTCTGTGGTTTTCACGGCGAAATCGGGAATTTGTTTAAACCAATGCGTAAACCGAAAAATCCCGATGAACACGGCCTTCGAGACGATCGAAAAATGCAGAGACGCGTAAAGCCGGCATTATTTCACCTCCGAATTTTTCCGTTTCACCCGTCCGAAACCGGACAATCGGACAAAGTTTTCTAATTCTATATTTCAGCAACCGGCTCGTTTCACTGTCAAAAGCCGACGGCCAACACGCTTTTTGGGCATTTTCGGCATCGTTACGACACTTTTATTCGTCGGAAAGGGCACCAGAACCGGACGCCCATTCGGTTTTGCATCCATCCGCCTTTTTCGTATCTTTGCATACAATACCCTACGCAAAACCGGACTCTCGCAATGAATAAGAAAAAGAAATGGATCATCACGGCCATCGTTCTCGTGGTATTCTGCCTGATCCTGGGCCTCTACAATCTATTGAACGACAAAGCTCCGGCATCGGATGACGCCGCCAAAGCGCCGATCGCGCCCCGCAGACAGAGCACCCTCAACGTCAACGGACGCATCGTCCGTCCGCAGCGGCTCACCGACGGCATCACCACGGTGGGCAACCTGCTGCCGGACGAGGAGGTGGACCTCTCGTTCGAAACCTCGGGCAAAATCGTGGCGATCAACTTCCAGGAGGGCACCGTCGTCCGCAAGGGCGAGCTGCTGGCCAAGGTCAACGACCTGCCGCTCGTGGCCCAGCTCTCGCGTTACGAGGCGCAGCTCAAACTGGCCGAAGACCGCGTTTACCGCCAGAGCGCCCTGCTCAAAAAGGACGCCGTGAGCCAGGAGGCCTACGAACAGGCCCGCACGGAACTGGCGATGCTCAACGCCGACATCGACATCGTGAAGTCGAACATCGCGCTCACGGAGCTGCGAGCGCCGTTCGACGGCGTGATCGGCCTGCGCAACGTCAGCGAAGGCGCCTACGCCTCGCCCAGCGTCGTGGTGGCCAAGCTCACGAAGATTTCGCCCCTGAAGATCGACTTTTTCGTTCCCGAACGCTATGCCAACCAGATCAAGCCCGGCACGCGCCTCTCGTTCACCATCGAGGGACGGCAGGAGCGTTTCGAAGCCGCGGTTTACGCCACCGAATCGAAGGTCGACATCGCCACCCGCACGCTGGCCGTCCGGGCGAAGTATCCCAATACGCGGGGCAAACTGCTGCCGGGACGCTTTGCGACGGTGCAGATCCGCATGCACGAAATTCCCGACGCCATCGCCATCCCGACCGAGGCCCTCGTGCCGGAGATGGGCGTCGACAAGGTATTCCTCTACAAGGGAGGCAAGGCGCACGCCGCGGAGGTGAAAACCGGACTGCGGACCGATTCGAGCATCCAGATCATCGACGGGCTTAACGTCGGCGACACGCTCATCACCTCCGGCACGTTGCAGCTGCGCGAGGGGCTTCCCGTGAAACTCGACACCGTCGAATAAACCCTCCGCCGCATGAACATTTCCGAACTGAGCATCCGGAGGCCCGTCCTGGCGTCGGTGCTGACGATCATCATCCTGCTATTCGGTCTGATCGGATACAGTTACCTCGGCGTGCGCGAATTCCCGAGCGTCGACAACCCGATCATCTCGGTCTCGTGCTCCTACCCGGGCGCCAACGCCGACGTGATCGAAAACCAGATCACCGAGCCGCTCGAACAGAACATCAACGGCATCCCGGGCATCCGCTCGCTGTCGAGCGTCAGCAGCCAGGGCCAGAGCCGCATCACCGTCGAGTTCGAACTCTCGGTGGACCTCGAAACCGCCGCCAACGACGTTCGCGACAAGGTTTCGCGCGCCCAGCGCTACCTGCCGCGCGACTGCGACCCCCCGACCGTGACCAAGGCCGACGCCGACGCCTCGCCGATTCTGATGGTCACGATCCAGAGCGACAAGCGGTCGCTGCTCGAATTGAGCGAGATCGCCGACCTGACGGTCAAGGAGCAGTTGCAGACCATCAGCGACGTGAGCGGCGTGCAGATCTGGGGCGAAAAACGCTACTCGATGCGCCTGTGGCTCGACCCCGCGAAGATGGCCGGCTACGGCATCACCCCGACCGACATCAAGACGGCCCTCGACCGCGAGAACGTCGAACTGCCTTCGGGCAGCATCGAGGGCAACACCACGGAGCTGACGATCCGCACGATGGGACTGATGCACACCACGCGGGAGTTCAACGACCTGGTGCTGCGCGAAGACGCCGACCGCATCATCCGCATGAGCGACGTGGGACGCGCCGAACTGGGTCCGCAGGACACGCGCAGCTACATGAAAATGAACGGCATTCCGATGGTGGGCGTCGTCGTGATCCCCCAGCCGGGCGCCAACCACATCGAGATCGCCGATGCCGTGTACGCACGCATGGAGAGCATGAAGAAGGACCTCCCGGACGACGTGGTCACCTCCTACGGATTCGACAACACGCGCTTCATCCGCGCCTCGATCGACGAGGTGAGGACCACCGTCTACGAGGCTTTCATCCTGGTCATCATCATCATCTTCCTCTTCCTGCGCAACTGGCGCGTGACGC
>ERZ827524.1358-NODE-1358-length-23544-cov-6.988548_pt1 | contig 23544 bp, 17 predicted proteins | sample MGYA00519702_ERZ827524 | MGnify/ENA primary metagenome ERZ827524 (study PRJEB31778, sample SAMEA3449341) | human gut metagenome | biome: human gut; feature: human-associated habitat; material: faeces | place: United Kingdom | collected 2010/2012 ...
TGGTTTTGTACGCCCTTTTTTCGGAATCGTGCTTAAATTACTGTGTTTCAACCTTTTACCTCACTGATTATGTCGTTTTCTGTATTCAAGAGGGGTTTTGCCTGTTTCCTCACGAAACAGCTTGCAAAAGTAGCTTGTGCTGTCAAAGCCGCACATTCGACCGACCTCCTGTGCGCGAAGAGGAACTTGATTTAATAGCTGTTTTGCTTTGGCAATGCGTATTTTTTTAAGCTGATCCATTACGGAGCATCCGCAGTTCTTTTTGTAGTAATGGCACAGTGCGTATTTACTCATACCGACATAGTCCGAGATTTCCTCAAGAGTTATCGCACGGCTGTAATTTTTCTCAAGATATTTTCTGATTACCGTTTCCTTTGTCGGTGCAGGTTCAAAATTTTCCGTCAGCCATTCGGCAATGAGTGAGTAGCCCGCAGCGGAGCGAGATAAAACCGTGCTGTCGGACATACAAAGGGTGTACAGTTCGTTTACTTGGGAGCGAAAAAGCGGCGTGGTCGTAAATCTGAAATGGGCGGGCAGCGAATAGTATTCAAGCAGGCTGTCACTGCACATAAATGCAAGCCATGCCGTGTGGAATTCATCGCCGTTTGCACGGTAGCTGTGCGCTGTGTTTTTTCGGGAGAAAAATCCTTCGCCTGCGTTCAGCGTAAACGTCTCATCGCCTGCCGTAAAGACCCCGCTGCCTTTTTCTACCCATAGTATTTGGTGAGCCTCATATCCGAAAGGGCGTTTTGTGGCGGGCTGCTTTATTGCATGACCTACTGTATAAAGAATAAACGGCAGCGGACACGGTTCGATGCCTAAATACTTTTTGTCAGTCTCCAAGAACATTTCAAGATTGTTATGTTTTTTCATAAAATCGCCGCCAGATTGATGTTTTATTTTTACTCATTATATATCATTATTTTTTACTTGTAAAGAAAAAGCCCGAGGAATATTCCTCGGACTTTTGTAAATATTTCGGTCTATTTCTGTATGATTTTATCCTTACCGCCCATATACGGTCGGAGTGCCCGCGGTATACGCACCGAGTAATTTTTTCCGTCAAACTCAAGATTATTTTCCAGAAAAGCAATCAGCATTCTGGGAGGTGCGACGACGGTGTTGTTGAGTGTGTGTGCAAGGTATTTCTCTCCGTTTTCTCCCTTGATCTTGATGCCCAGGCGCCTTGCCTGCGCATCGCCGAGGTTGGAACAGGAGCAGACTTCAAAATATTTACCCTGCTTCGGTGACCAGGCTTCGACATCGTATGATTTTACCTTGAGGTCGGCAAGGTCTCCGGAGCAGCACTCAAGTGTGCGCACCGGTATATCGAGCGAGCGGAAAAGCTCAACGCTGTAGCTCCACATCTTATTGAACCATTCCATGCTGTCCTGCGGTTTGCATACAACGATCATCTCCTGCTTCTCAAACTGGTGTATGCGGTAGATGCCGCGCTCTTCAATTCCATGCGCGCCCTTTTCTTTTCTGAAACAGGGCGAGTAGCTTGTAAGTGTGATAGGCAGCTCGCTTTCTGCCGTCATTGTATTGATAAATTTTCCTATCATCGAGTGCTCGCTTGTACCGATAAGATACAGGTCTTCGCCTTCGATTTTATACATCATTGCGTCCATCTCCGAAAAGCTCATGACTCCCGTGACGACATTGGAGCGAATCATAAACGGCGGCACGCAATAGGTAAAGCCCTTTTCAATCATAAAATCGCGCGCATAAGCAAGAACTGCACTGTGCAATCTTGCAATGTCGCCCATGAGATAGTAAAATCCCTCTCCAGCGACTCTGCCGGCGGATTCTTTGTCAATTCCGTTAAAAAGAGCCATTATATCAGTGTGATACGGAATTTCAAAATCTGCCTTTGTCTGTTCGCCGAATTGCTGCACTTCAACGTTTTCACTGTCGTCACGTCCTATCGGTACGGACGGATCGATGATATTGGGCAGCGTCATCATGATTTCTTTAACCTTCGCGCTCAGCTGAGCCTCTTTTTTTTCTGCATCTGCCAGTTTTTCGGACTGTTCAGTCACAAGCTTTTTCATTTCCAGCGCTTCTTCTGTTTTTCCCTGACCCATAAGCGCACCGATTTGCTTTGAAATTTTGTTGCGGTTTGCACGCAGATTGTCTGCATTCTGCTTGTTTTTGCGATTTTGCTCATCGAGCGCTAAAACCTCATCGACAAGCGGCAGCTTGGAATCCTGAAATTTGTTTTTTATGTTCTGCTTAACAATTTCGGGATTTTCTCTTACAAATTTTAAATCCAGCATTTTTATTTCCTCCTGAAAAAATTTAAAAAACAAAAAATCCCCTTCGACCAATGGGACGAAGAGGATTTCCGTGTTGCCACCCAAATTGCGGGATACCCGCCGCTCATATACGCTGTAAGGGGCGTGCCCCGCGGCAGAATACCGCCGGCTCCGAAAGCGGAAACAAGCTGTCCCCTATCTCCGGTTTTCACCGTCCACCGGCTCTCTTTGCACAAAAAACAGCTTTTTCTTTCATCATAGCCACTTGTATTATATACCATAATATCTAAACTTTCAATATTCTTTGCAATAAAAATCAAATTGTTTTATAGCAATAAAGAATTTTAGCAGTTTTTTTATCTTTTTTTACGTATTATCAGTTTACGTATTATGTCCGCAGGTATAACACCGGCACTAAGTGCAAGTATTTCCGGAAGCATACCAAGCGGTATTCCCGACGTGCGGAACATGCTTCCTCCGAAATAAATAAGCCAGAGCTGAACCGCGATTATCAGCATGAATATGAAAACATATGCACGGTTTCGAGCAAGATTTGCAAAAATCCTGACTCCGTCGCTGCGTGCTGAAAAGCTGGCAAATATTCCGCTGAATATAAACAGGGCGAAAAATGCGGTCATAAATCTTAAATTATCTGTATAAAATCCAAATCGTTGTCTGAAGTATCCGCTTGCCAAAAACAAAACGCACAACAGCAGACTGTAAGCTCCCATAGTGATTATCTGTCCTGCCATTTTCCCGTTTAATACGTGCTCACTGCGGCTTATCGGTTTTTCCTCCATATACCGTGCAAGCGGCGGCTCTCCCGCATATGCAAGCCCTGCAAGGGTATCCATTATAATGTTAATCCACAGCATCTGCATAACGGTGACCGGCGTGTCAACTCCGATAAACGGTCCGATTATAGATATGCCGACTGCGCAAAGATTCATTGTCAGCTGAAATACTATAAATTTGCGTATGCTCTTAAAAATTGTTCTGCCGTAAAGTATTGCTTTGGAAATTGAGGTAAAGTTGTCATCAAGTATTACAATGTCGCCTGCCTGTTTTGCAACCTCCGTGCCGCTGCCCATGGCAAAGCCGACGTCGGCGCGTTTGAGTGCCGGCGCGTCGTTTATGCCGTCTCCCGTCATGCCGCATACAAGTCCTGCACTTTGGGATACTCTTGCAAGCCTGCTTTTGTCTGCGGGCAGAGCACGGGAAACAACCTTCAGCCGCGGCAGTAATTTTGCAAGCTCGCTGTCAGACAGGAGCGCCATTTCGCTGCTTGTGAGCGTCACGGCGTCAGGTGTCAGTATTCCGCAGGAGTCTGCCACTGCTTTCGCGGTGTCCGCATTGTCACCCGTGACCATACAGACGTAAATTCCTGCATTCTGTACGGTTTTAACGGAGAATCTGGCATCACGCCGAACGCTGTCCTTAATTGCCAGTATTCCGATAATATTGTAATGCTCCATATCCGTGCTTTTGGCAAGCGCTATTACACGCACACCCTCACCGACCAGCTCGTGCCAGCACTCTCTCAGCGCGTCGCTGACATACGCCGCTTTGGCAAACAGTACTTCCGGAGCTCCTTTTATGTACCATGTTCCGGCATGCTTTATTGCAGCGTATTTTTTTGTGCTGTCAAACGGGATTTTTTTGGATACGGTTACACTGTCATAAGCCCTGTCGTATACAAAGCTCAGCACCGCGCGGTCGGTCGCATTTCCGCCTACCGGCTTGCTGCCTATCATTGTGCTGTCGCTGCCAAGCTGGCAGCAGCACAAAATATCCTCCCGTTCGGCGGACGGTATTTCGCGGAAAAAGCGCCCGTTTGAGTCGTAAAACCCGGTTACAGAGAGATGACCGCTTGTGAGCGTTCCTGTTTTATCGCAAAACAGTATATTAAGGCTGCCGCTTGCTTCAATTCCCATAAGCCGCCGTACAAGTACATGGTCACGCTTCAGTCTTCTCATATTTGCGGACAGCACGACGGTTATCATCATAGGCAGACCCTCGGGTATGGCAACGACCATTACTGTTATTGCGAGCGTTACTGCGTGCAGTACGTTTGAAATCATGACGGACGGTGTCAGAATTTCCGTTCGTATATTTGCAAGATTGAACATATTGTCCAAAACCAAAAGGTTAAAAAGGTCGGCAAGGAATACAAGAACAGCCGCTCCGTAGCCTATTTTGCTCAGAACTCCTGCAAGCGTGCTAAGCTTTTGAGTCAGCGGACTTTTTATTCCGTCGCTTTGTATTTCGGTGGCGACATTTCCGTAAAATGTTCGGTCGCCTGTACGCCCTACAGTCATTATGCACTCGCCGGACGTAATAACGCTGCCGCGGAAAATCTGACTTTTGGATGACAGCTCCCACTGCCCGCCCGCTTTTCCGGGACTTTTTTGTACCTCGGCGCTTTCTCCGTTGAGCGCCGACTGGTCGGTAAATATATTCCCTTGCATAATTACGCCGTCCGCAGGCACGCGCTCGCCTGCGCTGAGATATACGGTATCGCCGACAACAAGCTCGCTTACAGGCAGTGTTATAAGCTTTTTATCCCGCATTACGCGGCACTCTGCTTCCGATGATTGCTGTTCTAACTTTAAAAAGGCGCTTTCACTTCCGTATTCGGACAGCGTTGACACAAATGTAGCCAAAAACAGAGCGATTGCTATTCCGAGCGGTTCGTAAATATTGGCGTTTTTTATTGCAATAAGAATATTCAGTGCCAGCGCCGCAAGCAGAATTTTTATAATCGGGTCTCCGAATGCGGACAGATATTGTCTTAAAAAGGTCTTGCGCGGGCGGCGGGTAAAGCTGTTGTCGCCGTGCTGCCGTCTCAGCTGTTCGACATCACGAGAGCGTATTCCGTGAGGATTGTATTTAATATCGCATGGTAATATAAAAGACATGGCTTTAATTCTCCTTACAGAAAAATATATGCCATGTCTTTTGTTTTTATTTTATAAAATTATTGCAATATATTGTGTCAGCCGACGCTAAGCGCATCTAAAAGGTAAAGGCTGTACTGCAACCGCGGCTAAACCTCGATAAATTCGGACAGCGCAAAGCTGTAAATATATTTGTGTGCGGTTGTAATTCCGTTAAGTACCGAAAGTGCTTTTTCATACATTTTCAGCTGAACTTCATATCTGCGCACAAGCTCCGCGGCGTCTTTTACGCTGTCTGTTTTATAATCTACGATTACGGCCTTTCCGTTTTCTATGTACCAGCAGTCGATAACGCCCTGTATGATTATCGGCTCTTCACTGTCCGTATCAATAACCTTTCTTGCGGGAAGTGTAAATAAAAAACGCTGTTCTTTGTTGCAGGTTCCGAGTGTGTTGAGACGGCGCATGGTATCGCTTTGTAAAAACCTGAGTATTTTCTCCTTTTCAATAAGCTCTCCGTCGCGTTTTGAAATAAATTCGTTTTCCGTCAGACGTTTTGCTTCGCGCTCAAGCGAGCTCATATCCGTGATCGAGTCAAAATCGCAAAACTGTAAAAAGCGGTGCGTTGCGTTACCGCGGTCGGCACCTGTTATACCGTTTTGAAGAAAGCGCGGCTTCGGAACACTTATTTTAACTTCCGTGCCGGTAGTTTGTATATTCTTTATTTCCGATACCGACAGCTTTGACGGAATCCGTGTGCTTTTTTCAAAGGCATATTTGCGCGTTATCATTTCTTTTATGTATTCGGATGAAAATACGGCATCGTCATTTGTTTTTTCTGTGCTTTTCTGAATGTTTTCATCGCTTTGACCGCAAAGCACAGAAACTTCGGAATTAAACAGTCCGGCGTCGTCGCGTGGCTCTTGAGCCGCGCCCGCAAAGGCGGCAAACGGCGCGGCGTCGGCACATCCCATTACAGCATAAAGTATCCACGCAAAAAAGTTCTTTTTATCGCAGATATCGCAGTCGGACGGATTTCCGCCCGACTCGGCGGCGCGCAGTATTGTCTTTTCTGCGTCGGCGGCGTTCATGGCGGCACTGATAAACAGGTGGCTTTTTGCGCGTGTCAGAGCAACGTATAAAAGTCTTATATACTCGTAAATTTCATCTTCCTTCATTTTTTCCTTTATTGCCGCTCTGCAAAGGGTGCTGAAATCACGGTGTTTTATGCTGTCGCGCAGGTATGCGCCCGCTCCGAGATCGCTGTCGGCAAGAATGTCGCCGCTGATGTTTATTGTGATGTCATTTCCGGCGGTTACAAGAAATACAACGGGAAATTCCAGACCCTTTGAGCGGTGTATCGACAGCAAGTGTACACAGCTGTCCGACTTTCGCAGTCTTGCTGCCGGTATGGTCTGATCTTTTTCTATCAGCTTTAAGACGTAGTTTATGAATGAAAAGAGTCCGCGGTAGCGCAGACTTTCAAATTTTGCCGCAAAATCCAAAAGCAGCAAAAGGTTTGCCCGCGCTGCCTCGCCGTCGGGCTCGCTGAGTACACGCAGTAAAATCCCGCTTTGCTCATATATTATATTTAAAAGTCCGTAAACGTCGGTGACTGTGCTTTTTTGCCGTAAATTATTCAGCGTCTGAACAAAGTTTTTTGTTTTGTCATCGTTTTGGGCATAATTTTTTACCGCGTCAAAAAACGGCATATCTTTATTCCGGGCGCGTATTTTTCCCAGTTCGTTTACCGTAAAGCCGAAAAAGTCGGAATACATGAGTGTGATAAGCGGTATGTCGTTATATGGATTGTCTATGGTTTGGAGATATGCTAAAACGTCGCGCACGTGCAAAGTATCAAGGTACTTTTCGCTCGGATTGTTATTTATACACCCTATTCCCGCAGCCTCCAGCGTCTTTTCTATGACGGCACCGGTTGTTGCCGGAGCGCGCATCAGTATTGCAATATCTCCGTATGTTACGGTGCGCTGTATATTTTTATCCGTGTCATAGAATGACAGCGTACCCGTAATTTCTTTTATTTTACGTGCTATAAAGTCTGCTTCGCCCTCAAGCCGCGAAAGTGCGGTTTGCTTTTCCTGTCCGTTAGAAACTAAAAGAGACAGAGTAACGGACGCGGGTGCGTCCTTGTCGTACAATCCTCCGTTTGAGAGTCTGTGTCCGCTGCGGTAGTCGACGCCGCCGCGTTCTTTTGTCATAAGGGTATCAAAAATACGGTTGACAAAATTTAAAATTTTCGGATGAGAACGAAAGTTGTGTTCAAGGTTCAGCCTTGACGGGAATGTCAGCTCCGCGGCGCCTGCGGGAGGCAGTGCCGCATGCTCAAGTTTTTCTATAAACAACCGGGGAAAAGCATTCCTGAAGCGGTAAATGCTCTGCTTTACGTCGCCGACTGTAAAAATATTTTTTTCGTCTTTTGAAAGAGCGCGAAATAAATAGTCCTGTATTTTACTGCAATCCTGAAATTCATCTACTATTATCTCATCGTAAAACGAAGAAAGTTCTTTGGCAAGCTTTGTCTTTACAATACTTTTGCCGCTGTGGCTTTCAATCAAAAGCTCTAATGCGTATTTTTCCGCGTCGTTAAAGCTGACAAGCTTTAAACGCTTTCTCTGTTCTTTCAGCCTGTTTTCGAGCTCAAGGCAAAGCGTAAAAAACTGATTTATTATTAAAAGCTCGCTTTTTCTGTCACTTAGTACGTTACTTTCGTCTGCATAAAGAAAATCGTCGCAGAGCTTTAAAAACCGTTCCTTTTGGCGTCCCCGTTCTTCCTTGAGACTGTTCCATGCGGTTTCGTCGGTGCCCTTTTTGCGCGCAGGGTGATTTTTAAGCTTTATTTGGGCAGCTGCATGTGCACCGTTAAAATCAAGTTTCGTTACAGATTTCAATACGTGTTGTATGTCAGTGCGCTCGTTATCGTAAAATTCACAGAGCTTTTCAAAGCCGGCACTTTGTGCCCGAACAGTAAGCGCATCATATTGAGAAATAATATCGGACAGGGTTTTATGTATGTATTTGTATATAAACCTGTCGGGCAGCAGATCAAATACACTGTCCTTTTCGTGACACGCAAGCTTGATAAAATCCTCCGGATACGGCTCGTTTTGCAGAAATTCGCAACCGCTTTGCAATGCGTCGTACAGCGCGCTGTCATCTCTTCCACGACTGAAATAGTTTATAACGGCTTCTGCGCCTTCGTCGTTGTCCGCGCGATCATACAGATTTTCTATGAATTCGTCCGTAAGCTCCGAGCGCATAAGCTCCAGCCTTGTCTCCTCCGCTATGGAAAACTGCGGGTCAAGCCCTAACTTGTCAAAGTTTTGACGGATAAGGTCAAGGCATGCGGCGTGTATTGTGCATATTTTTGCGGCAGGCAGTAAAGAAAGCTGATGCCTGATATAGTCATTGTCGGGATTTTTTGCAAGCTTATCCCTGAGCGCGTTTGAAATTCTGCGCCGCATTTGTGCGGCCGCGGCGTTGGTATATGTGAGGATTAAAAGCCTGTCCGCATCGCATTGTTTTGATTTGTCGCAAAGCCGCTCGGTGACGCGTGCAACTAAAACCGCTGTTTTGCCTGAGCCTGCGGCGGCACTTACTGTAAGACTGTCTCCGGCAAGCTCTGCTGCGAGCTTTTGCGAGGGTGTAAACTGCATGACTATAAATCCTCCTCTCCCAAAAATCCGTCGGGCAGCGGCTGAAGCTTCCGCCTGCATTCGGGATTTTTGCTTATTTTGCAGATATCGCCGTAATCGCACCAGTCGCATGCACTGACGCCAATGTCGTCAATAGGGGATACGGAGACGTTGCCCGATATTACAGAAGCTCCAGTATCGTATATCTTCTGCTGCGTAAAGTCTATAAGCCGTGAAATGGCACTGTCGCTGACAAGTCTGTCTTTTTTTATTTTGCTGAGTGTTTTAATTCCGTCGCCCAGTCTTGTGGTCTCTGCCGCTTCGGCGCTGAAAATTCCGTCGCGTTTGTAGTACTGTTCCGTTTTTTCAAGGTACTGCTCACCGTCGATGCCGTTTTTATCGGAAAGCTTAATGTCGGGCACGCCTACTTTTAGATAGTACATGGCGGCGATTTTTATATCCGGGTATCTGCTTTTGACAGCTCCCGCATAGATGGGAAGCTGCATTGACAGTCCGTTATATATCTTTTTGAGAGAAAATTCCTGACCGCCGCTTTTATAATCGATTATTTTGGCAAATTGTCCGTTATTGCATTTTAGCATATCAACGCGGTCTATACTGCCGACAAGGGTAAGGGTACATCCATCGGGAAGCTTGGCGGGCGGCGCGTATCGGGATATATCGATTTCAAAATCAAAGGGCGTGTAATCAGAGCCGTGTATTTCCTTTACAACGCTGTTTGCCGCGCCGTCAAGCGCACCCTTTGCACGTAAAAAAAGCTTGTCCCAGCGTTTTGAACTGCCGGTACAGTCTTTAAGGACGCTGTTTTTGTAGTCGTCTGAAATCACATCTATATGAGAGCTTATATCTCCTTCAAGATCAAACTCTCCGGAAAGAAGCCGCTCCAGTCCGTGGTGTATAAAAGTGCCTATATTCGCCGGATTCATTTCTACCGTTTCGTTCTTTCTCACTCTGAGACCCCTGTCGATAAAAAACTTGAACGGACAGCTTATAAACTCCTCAATGCCCGAAAAGCTGAGCCGGAGATTCTTGGAATACAGCCCGTAGACAATGTCGTCGCTTAATCTGTTGCTTTCGGTTCTTTTGACTTGCAGAATGCCTCCTGCCTTGTAAACCTCCTCCGTAAGGCGCGTGTTTTTAAGCTTTGCGGCAAGATCCGAGGCACCTGCAATGCTGACAAGGTGAAATTTCGGCGGCAGTGTCTCATAAAATATTTCCTTGATACCTGTCAGGCGCTGTATATTTTCCAAAAACTCCGATTTTAAAAGCTCCTCGCCAGTTATTTCGAATGTGGAAAATGACAGAACAAGCTCGTGTGAGGCGGATGTCAGCGCACTGTAAAAGTCAAACTTTTCACGCGCGGCGCTCTGTACAAAATTCATGGATGTGGTTATACCGTATTTTGCGAAAAGTCGTTTGTCCGCGTCGGTAATAAGATTGTTGTCAGACGGTGTTTTTGGGATAAACCCGTCGTTCATACGGCAGATATATAGGCATTTTAAATTTTCCGTGCGCACTCTGCCCAGTCCGGAAAAAATGATTTCGTCGGTGCATGCCGGACGGGAGGAGACCGTGACGCTGCCGGAGCAGACGCTGAGTATATCGTAAAATTCATCCGGCGATATTTTCATATCGCCAAATATTTCGTTTATGCTGTCCAGCATCTGTATGAAAATTTCATATATACGCGTATATTCGTCGCTTAGATGCAGCTCGCCCGTGCTCTCAAAATACCGCGCGCGTGATATCAGCGCCTCCGATACGTTCAAATCGTCTAAGAGCCCGCATACGGCAAGCAGCATGTCCCTGCATCCGTGTGCTTTTTTCATGTCCTCGATAAAGCGGATAAGCGGAGCAGTCGCCTTGTCTTTTAGCTCGTTTATATGTAAAAGTTGTCTGCCTTCGTCGTCCCGTCTGCGAATATCGGACGAAATGCCGAAAGGGCTTTGTGTCCATTTTTCACGCAGCCAGCCGCTGCCCTTTATTTTCCACATCCGCACGTAATTTTCAAGTATGCTTATGTCGTCAAAGGAAAGGCCGGCAAGCCCTGTTTTTAAAAACGAAAAAACATTTTCAAAATTAAAGCCGTCGCACACGACCTCTACCGCGCTCAGCACCATAGCAGTAAGCGGCATTGATAAAAGACTTTTTTTGATATCGGTAAATGCAGGCACGCCGTGCTTTGCAAAAACAGCGGAAGCGAGCGGGCTGAGGCTTTCGCTGTCGGGTGAAAGAACCGCAATGTCGCGGTAACGGTATTTACCGTTTAATACGTCGTTTTTTATTTTACAGGCAATAAAATTCAGCTCTTCGCCTGAATTTTTTGCGGAGTAAACAGTGAGGGCATTGTCGTTCTCATATTTTCTGCTCGAGCGGGTGAGTACAGGCGTTTCCATAGCACAGCTTTCTATAAATTGTAGTACAGGCGCAATAAGCCGCCTTTGAATCCCGTCTGTCTTTATAAACGAGCATGGAATGTCCTGTTTTTTGCACATCGACTCAATGCGTCTTGCCTCGCTTGAGACAGTAGTGAACAGCTCGCTTTCAAGATCGGTTGTAAATGCAAAAAAGCATCCCGCCGCCTGCAATATCAACTGAGAGATAAGCTCCAGCTGCTGTGCCGTAAATCCGTAAAATCCGTCAAACATAAATACGGCGTCATTGAAAATATCGTTGATTTCCAGCATGGCGGCGGCAAGTGTTATATCGTCTCCCGGCGCTTTATACTCACCCTCCCACAGTTGCTTGTAGCGATTGTAAATCAGAAACATGTCGCGGTATTTTAAAAGTGTGGACGGCGGAATTCCGTCGCTCGGTATCGCCTCTATGTTTTCAAGGCTTATGCGGCAGGTGTCAAACTCGGCAAAGGCGGATGACAGCTTTGAAATAAATCCGTGACTTAACGCTGCGCTTTTATAGTAGGACAGGCTTTCGTATACTTCTTTTACTGATCTGTACAAAGCAGCCGTACTCATCGCGCTGTCCGGCAGCTTTTTTGCCGTTTTTCCCAGCAGGCGGAAAACAGTGTTGGACAAGCGGCTGAAGCTTTGCACCTGCACACCCTGCAATTCCGTTTGGTTAAAACTGTATTCGCGTGATATTGTGAGCTGTTCGGGCACGACAAAAAATACGCGCATGCCTTCTTTTAAAAGGCGGCGTGCCTCATTTTCAAGCGCGTGCGTTTTTCCCGTACCCGCGCGTCCGTAATAAATGTTTACCATTTGCTCACCGCTTAAATTATTTGTCGGCTTACCCTAAAAGATGTCAATGTTATCTGAAAAATTTTTTTAGTACGTCGGGCAGCTGACTGAGAGATTCAATTTCATAGTCCGGCTGAATATTTTCGGGATTCGGTGTCTTTTTCGGATTGAACCGGCAGGTGGAAATACCCGAATTAATGCCTCCTAAAATGTCGGAGGACGGACTGTCACCGACAATCAGCGCCCGTTTTTTATCAAAATCTGGTATGTGTTTTTCACAGAACTCAAAAAACTCCCTTGAGGGCTTGTTTACACCGATCTTATCAGAAATAAAAATATCCTTGAAGTATTTTGCAATTCCCGCCGCCGCTATTCTGCCATCCTGTACGTGCGCCGTGCCGTTTGAAATTATGTATAAATCGTAGCTTTTATACAGCTGCTCCAAAATTTCCGGCGCGCCGTCCATGAAAAAGCACTGCTTCGACAGAGAGCGTTCGTACAGCTTTTTCGCCTCGGTCGGCTTACAGTCTACATCAATGGCGTTAAAAAATTCTTCAAACCTGTTTAATAGCACCTGGGCTCGGGTAAGCTCTCCGCGCTCCAGCTTTTTCCACATGCTGTCGTTGATTTCACTGTACAGTGAAATGTTTTGCTCAGTTACGGTCACGCCCAGCTGTGACATCGTATTAGTCAGCGCGGCTTTTTCCGATTTATGAAAGTCCAAAATTGTGTCGTCAAGGTCAAAAAGAATGATGTTGGGCATGATACCTTCCTTTTTAAAAAATTACGGCATGCGGATATTTAAACCCGCATGCCGCTCGATGCCTATGCGTTACGCAATCGCTTCATTTATGCGCTCAATCAGCGCGTCGCAATCTTCGCCGTGAACGGCGCAGGCCTGTTCGATTGTCTCGCCTCTTGCAGAGGGACAGCCCAGACAGTGCATTCCTATCTCAAGAAAGAACTGCGCGGTCTCGGGATATTTGTCGAGAATATCGCCTATTACGGAATCCTTTGTTACCATTTCCGATACATCCTTTCAAATATTTTATAAATATAGTATACACTATTTTGACTGAAAATCAAATACTTTATTTACAAACGTGCGTTTTTTGGTTATAATATTAACTTAGAAGAGTTTTCTGAGAGGAGAATGGCATTGGAGTTTCTGGATTTAAACAATAAATCTCAGGTTGATGAATACGAGCGCTTTGTGAAAAGCTGTGATAAAGGTCATTTTGCCCAGTCCGTTATGTGGGCAAGAATAAAAACCGACTGGAAGTTTGAAGCGGTCATTGTTCGCGGTGAGGATGGTGCAATAATAGGCAGTATGGGCGTTTTGGTGCGCCGTGTTCCTCTTTTTCGCGCTAATATGATGTACAGTCCGCGCGGCCCCGTCTGCGATATACACGACAAGGCAGTCATTAGCGCACTTATGGACGGTGTAAATACGCTTGCCAAAAAATACGGTGCGTATATACTTAAAGTTGATCCCGACGTTAAAAGCGACGATAACGAATTTGTTAAAATTTTCCGTGAGCTCGGCTTTACTCTGCCCGAACAGTCTAAAAATTTCGAGGGCGTTCAGCCGAGATATGTCTTCAGACTTTATCTTAACGGCAGAAACGATGAGGAGCTTTTGGCGTCCTTTCACCAAAAAACCCGGTATAATATTCGCGTGGCGATAAAAAAGGGCGTTACAGTAAAGATTGAGGACAAGTCCCATGTAGACGACTTTTATAAAATTATGCTGGAAACCGGTATACGCGATAATTTCGTGATCAGAAACGCTGCTTATTTCAATCGTCTGCTCGATGCTCTCGGAGAGCATGCACGCCTGTATATGGCGTATCTTGACGGCAAGCCGATAGCGGGGACCATTGCGATTTGGTACGGCAACAAGGTCTGGTATCTTTACGGTGCATCCAGTGATTCTTACCGGAATGTCATGCCCAACTACCTTCTCCAGTTCGAAATGATAAAGTGGGCAGTGGAGATCGGTGCGGATATTTATGATTTTCGCGGCGTTTCGGGCGATATCAGCGAGGACAACCCTCTCTACGGACTTTACCGCTTTAAAAAAGGCTTTAACGGCGAGTTTACAGAGTTTGTAGGGGAAATGAGCATTGTTTACCGCCCTGCACTGAATAAATTTTTGAAATTTGCCGAAAAGAATTACCGACATCTCAATATGGTAAAATTTAAGCTGAAAAACAGAGGCGCAAAATGACAAGGTTTGTAATAAATACAAACGACATTATTCATAACTATAATGAGCTTGCGCGGCATACTCACGCGCTTGTAATACCTACGCTCAAGTCCGACTGCTACGGTTTGGGCGCAGCAAAGGTCATGGAGCTTTTGTCCGGCTGCTGCGGTGTGTCGCTTTTTGCTGTGTCAAGGCTTGAAGAGGCGTTGCCGCTTGCGGGGCAGGGCACTGATATTCTGCTGCTGTCCTGCTACCATGACGATGCATCTGTAAGGGCGGCTGTGGACGCAGGACTCATATTAGCTGTTGATTCTCTCGGTCAGGCCCGGCGTATTGCCGCATATGCCGCCGAAAAGGGTGTAACTGTACGAGTCCATGTTAAAATCGATACCGGCTTTGGCAGGTTTGGGTTTATGCCGGGAAATATATCTGAGATAAAAGAAGTTTATGGGCTGGAAGGACTCAGCGTGCGCGGAATATTTTCTCATTTTTATGAGTCTTTCAATATAAATTCAAAATCAACTGACATCCAGCTGGAAAAATTTAATGAGGTTATTGAAAAACTGCGCGACAGCGGTATTAAAGTGGGCATAAGGCATATTGCAAATTCATGCGCCGCTTTGCGCGACGGTAAATATCATCTTGATGCTGTAAGAGTAGGTTCGGCTCTTTTGGGCAGACTGCCGATGAACACTGACGCCGACCTTAAACGTGTGGGAAGATTTGAAACGGAAATTGCGGATATACGAATTCTGAAAAAAGGTTCCAATATCGGTTACGGCGGCGTTTTCAGATTAAAGCGCGATACGCGCGTGGCGGTGCTGTGTACCGGCTCGGGAGACGGTGTGCTGATAAGCAAGGGATATGATACGTACCGCTTAATCGATATTGCAAGATACGGCTTTAACGTGTTTAAAATGCTTTTTTCCGACAATCGGCTGCCTGTTGTGGTAAACGGTAAAAAAACACATGCCGTGGGCAGAATTGCGCTGACGCATACAATGGTTGACGTTACCGATATAGACTGTAAGTGCGGTGATCGTGCAGTAATAGATATCTCTCCGCTGTATGTGTCGCCTAATGTTAAACGGGAATATGAAAATGTTTGACGCTCTTTTGTCAAATAACCGAATGAAAGAGCAGCTGACAAATGCTGTTTTGACCGACAGACCTATGCATGCATATCTTTTCTGCGGTGCGAAGGGTACAGGAAAAAAGACTGCGGCATATCTTTTTGCCCGGCAGCTTGTGGGCAAAAACGCTCAGAAAGTCAGCCGCGGCTCACATCCGGACGTTATTACCGTTGCTCCCCCCGACGGCAAAAAACTGATTTCAGTAGAGCAGATAAGGCAGATGCGTGCAAATGCTTTTGTAAAGCCAAGTGAGGGTATACGTAAAATATACATAATAGACGGGGTGCAGCTCATGAATGACGCTGGTCAGAATGCGCTTTTGACTGTTTTGGAGCAGCCGCCGTCTTTTGCAGTTTTTATTCTTCTCAGCGAAAGCCGGGGCAGGGTTTTGCCCACGGTTATCTCCCGGTGCTGCGTGTATGATATGGAGTATGTGGAGGCAGAAGAGGGCGCAAGGTATCTGAAAAATAAATATCCCGATATTTCTGTGGAGCGGCTAAAAACGGCAATGTATGCCGCGTCGGGCAACGTAGGTCTTGCTCTGACGATGGCAGAGTCGGTTGACTTTGACGGTTATGCGGCAAAATGTGAGAATCTTATGCTTTACTGTACTTTTAAAGACGAATATTCGGCAATATCGGTAATGTCGGATATGAACAAAGAAGTGCTGCTTGAATTTCTGCCTGTACTTACGATGTATCTGCGCGATATGTCTGTATACCGTACTGCGGGAAGGGTAAATATTGACACGCTTGTTTTTCGGGACAGCATATTGCAAAACAGCGAGCAGTTTGATAAAATAGATTTAAATATATTGTATGAAGGGGTAGCGGCATGTCAGGACGCGCTTGAACTTATTAATGCGAATGTAAGTCCCGCGCTTGTCGCGGCGCGTATTGTCATACTTCTTTGCGGAGGAAAAAATATTGATTAATATAGTTGGAGTCAGATTTAAAAACGGCGGTAAGATGTACTACTTTGATCCGGGCAAGCTTAATCTTTCGGAAGGCCAGTGGTGTATTGTCGAAACGGCTCGCGGTAAGGAATGCGGCGAGGTGGTGCAGGGCAACCGCGAGGCGGAGGAACGTGAGGTCGTTTCCCCGCTCAAGCCGGTAATTCGAATTGCGGACTCCGCCGACATTAAAAAAATGCAGACGCTGCGCCGTAAAGAGGAAAAGGCGTTTGATATCTGCACAAAAAAAATAGAAAAGCTAAAACTTGATATGACCGTCGTAGAGGTTGAGTATACTTTTGACGAGAGTAAAATTCTATTTTACTTTACCGCAGAGGGCAGGGTGGATTTCAGAGAGCTTGTCAAGGAGCTGGCGACTGTTTTCAAGACGAGAATCGAGCTGCGGCAAATAGGCGTACGTGACGAGTGTAAAATGAAAGGCGGACTCGGCATGTGCGGAAGACCTTTCTGCTGTCACAGCTTTATGGGAGATTTTCATCCCGTGTCTATAAAAATGGCAAAGGAGCAGGGACTGTCACTGAATCCTGTTAAGATATCGGGAACCTGCGGTCGGCTTATGTGCTGTCTCAATTATGAGCAAGAGGTTTATGAGGAGCTTAACCGCAGCCTGCCGCGCGTCGGTGCGCTTATAAAAACTCCCGACGGCAATGCGACCGTGGCAGAGGTCAATACTTTAAAGCAGACAGTTCGTGCTGCGCTGACGCAAAAGGACGGAACCGTTGTTTACAATACTTATAATGCGGATTCCGTCAGGGTATTAAAAGGCGGGAAAAATATCGTGTCGAAAGAGGAGCAGGAGCTGCTCCGCGAGCTTGAGGACGAATAGGTTTAAATGACATTAGATTTTAAATTGAACCTACGCATAAATAAGGTTGTACGATAGTAAAACAATTTTTAAATTTTATAAAATGATATAAAAAACTCTTGCATTATCCTATTAGTTTTGATATCATAAGCATGTTAATAATAAGGAGGTGTATTATAATGGCACACGTTATAACAGATAACTGCATCGCATGCGGCACTTGTGAGGGTGAATGTCCCGTAGGCGCGATTTCTCAGGGCGACGACAAGTACGTCATCAATCCCGATGAGTGTATCGATTGCGGCGCTTGTGCGTCCGCTTGCCCGACAGAGGCAATCGAGGCTGAGTAAATTACAGTTTACATATAAACTGCATGCCGCGGCGCATTATGCGCCGCGGCTTTATTCTTTAATTATTGACGCAACCGCAGGTTGCGTGCATGTAAAGCCGAATATAAAGCCGAATATATTGTAAAAATCAAGTTTTGCAGTTATAATATATTCAAAAACGAAAGGCAGATAAATGCATGAATATCGAGACAGGTCAAAGGTTGCTGGAGTATCGGAAGAAAAGCAATCTTTCTCAGGAGGAGCTTGCAGAGCGTATAGGTGTTTCGCGTCAGGCAGTTTCAAAATGGGAACGCGCCGAAGCGTCGCCGGATACAGATAATCTGATTATGCTTTCTAAAATTTACGGCGTGACACTTGACGAGCTTATAAACGGCGCAATCCTCGGTTCGCAAAATGAAGAGAATTTTCGTAAGTGTGATAATCAATACCGCTCTTCGGATGATGAAAAGCATTTAGATGATAATAGTTATTCAGACAGCGTTTCATTTAAGCACGGAATACATGTAAGATCAAAAAACGGTGACAGCGTAGATATAGGCTTTAACGGTATTCATGTTGATTTACCGGCTGATAATACGCACGTACATATAGATGGCGGAGGCGTTTATGTACAGGATGGGGCAAATAGCTTTAATGAAGATAATGTCTGTTCGCGCGGTAAAGAGGATGAAGAATGCCCTGCTATTGTACGTGGATTTAAAAAGTTTCCGTTCCCCGTAATGTGCGCATTTTTATATATAATTTTCGGCTTTTGTGACATCTTCGGAGGTTGGGGTACGGGTTGGATTGTTTTTATGACAATACCGCTTTATTATACGCTGATTGATGCAATATATAAAAAGAATGCAGCTCACTTTGCATATCCCGTACTTGCTGCAATGATTTATATAATATGCGGGCTTGAATATTCCAACTGGCATCCCTCGTGGATAGTTTTTTTAACTGTACCGTTTTATTATTTTATATGTGATATCTTTAAAAAATAGGAAAAACCCCTGTGTACGTAAAAACGCACACAGGGGTTTATTAGCCTATATAGCTTCTGTCAAAGGTAATTACCGTGTTGCAATTTTCATTATTTATACAAAACATTTCATCGATTTTTTCTTTGAGCTCCTTATCTGTAAATCCTATATCACGCGGGACCACGACATCGAAGATGACGTTTGTATGCGTCGGACCTTTTACTACACGAAAATCGTGCAGGGTCAAACGGCTGTCAATCCTGTTTATAACCGAAATCATTTCCGATTTTAAGTGCGAAACGTAAGGGTCGTCGGTTATAACCGGGTCGATGTGTATGACCATTTCAAGTCCCATTTCATTTTTAAATTCATGCTCGATGTTGTCAATCATGTCATGACTTTCCAGCATGTCTGCGTTTGCCGGCACCTCCGCATGAAGCGACGCAAATATTCTGCCCGGTCCGTAGTTGTGTACAACAAGGTCATGTATGCCGATAACGCCCCTGTGCGCCATGGTGCGGCTGTAAATTTCTTCAACCAGCTCTTTATCCGGCGGCTGACCGAGCAGCGGATCAAGAGTTTCGCGGATAAGACCGATTCCCGAAACAATAATGAATACAGAGACAATCGCTCCCGTATATCCGTCGATATTAAAATCGCTGACGGCATAAATAACAGTAGACAGCAATACCGCCGATGTTGTAATAACGTCGTTGCGGCTGTCTGCCGAAGCAGCTGCAAAGGTTGCCGAGCCTGTAAGATTCTGAAATTTTTTATAAAACACCGACAGCCACAGCTTTGCACAAATCGATACGATAAGCACCGTTATTGTCAGCCATGAAAATTCCGGAGGTTCGGGTGTCAATATACGCTGTACCGATGATTTTATGAGCGACAGTCCCAAAAGCAGAACGATAAACGACATTATAAGTCCGCTTATGTATTCCACTCTGCCGTGACCGTAAGGATGCTCACTGTCCGGCTTTTTGCCTGAAAGCTTAAAACCGATAAGGGTTATTATGCTTGACGCGGCGTCGGTCATATTATTTGCAGCGTCGGCAACTAAAGCAATGCTGTGAAATATAAGTCCCGCCGATGCCTTGCTAAGCGCAAGCAAGACGTTGACTGCGATTCCGCACGCACCTCCGACAGTACCGAAGCGCAAACGTTTTTCCCTGGCGCCGAGTCTTTTTTTATCTATAAATTTTTTTATTATAAAATCGGTAACCGTAATAATCCCTCCGAAAAAGCGGCTGAATGATTTCAGCCGCTGTTTAATGATGACAGGTATTTATTATACATTCAGAAGCGCCGCGCCTATAATTCCTGCATCATTTCCAAGCTTTGCAATTCTCACCTCGGTTGAGCTTTCGCTGCGTTTTGTAAACATTTCGCTGTAAACTATTTCTTTTACTGGCTTCAGCAGGTAATCTCCCTCTTTTGAAATGCCGCCTCCGATGCAGATTACCTCCGGCTGAAGTATATTGATTACGTTTATAATGCCGGATGCAACGGAGCGCAGATAACTTTCAACAACATAAATTGCAGTATGGTCATCTTTCCGCATTGCATCAAATGAAGTCAGTCCGTTTACATTGTTAAGGTCGTTCTTTGCAATCTCCCACATAACCGATTTTTTATTTCTCAGCATTTCCTGCTTGGTAAGCCGTATAAGCCCTGAAACCGAAGCATACGCCTCCCAGCACCCGCGCCTTCCGCAGCTGCATTCCCAGCCGTCGCGCTCAATTACAATGTGTCCGAATTCGCCGCCCTTATTATTAAATCCGGAGTATATTTTGCCGTTAATAATCATTCCGCCGCCGACGCCCGTTCCGAGTGTTATTGTCACACTGTCACGCGTGCCTTTTGCCGCACCCGCCATGTGTTCTGCGTAAGCTGCGACATTTGCATCGTTTTCAAGCAGTATCTTTTTACCGGGAAAATATTCTCCTACAAGCTTTGCCAGCGGTGTGTGGTCAAAGCCGAGATTTCCCGCAAAATCAACAACGCCGTTTTCGGGATCTATGGCTCCCGGTGAGCCGATGCCGATACTTGCGATATCGTTTTCCGTAAGCTTTGCTTCCGTAATCGCTTGCCGTGCCGCCTTGGCGATGTTTTCTACAATTGCGTCGACGCCGTTTTTTGCGTTTGTGGGCACAGAGGCTTTTGCGATTATCTCATATTTTTCGTTTACAATGCCCGCTGCGGCGTTTGTTCCTCCCAAGTCAATTCCAAGATAGTACATGTTTTTCTCCTTTATATTCACATTCGACTGATATTGGTTTTATAACTCTTGTTGTCTTTTTAGCTGGTTTTCCATATCGTCCATAATTTTTTTATTTAATTCTTCGGCGGCGTTGTAGCCCATGCGCTGTTGTCTGTTGTTCATAGCCGCAACCTCTAAAATTACAGCCAAATTGCGTCCCGGTTTTACCGGGATAGTGAGCGACGGCAGCTTTACGCCGAGAATGTCGGTGTACTGTGTGTCAATACCCAGTCTGTCGTATGTCTTGCTTGTGTCCCAGTTTTCGATGTTGACAACCATGTCTATATCGGCGTTTTCGAGAACGGCACCAACTCCGAATATCCTGCGCACGTTTATAATACCTATGCCGCGCAGCTCAATAAAATGCCGTATAAGCTCGGGAGCTGTTCCGACAAGATTTGTAGAGGTGGTTTTTTTTATGATTACGGCGTCATCGGCCACAAGCTGATGTCCGCGCTTTACAAGTTCAATTGCTGTTTCGCTTTTTCCGACTCCGCTTTCGCCCAGAAGCAGTATGCCTTCTCCGTAAACCTCAACCAGCACGCCGTGGCGCGTTATCTGCGGACCGAGCTTTGCGTTCATGTAATAAATAATTCGGCTTGTGAAAGCAGAAGTGTGCTTGTCCGTTCTAAGTAGCGGTATCTCGTGCTTTTTGGCAAGCTCTATGCATTCCTCCGGAAGATCGAAGTTTCTTGTTATTATGAGGCACGGAAAGTTAAATGAAAATAGCTTATCGATATTATGGCGGCGTGTTTCGATATCCATTTCCATGAGATAATCGTGCTCGACCATTCCGAATATTTGTATCCGAGTTTCGTCAAAGTGATTAAAGTAACCGGCAATCTGCAAAGCAGGACGGTTTATGTCAGTGTTTCGTATCATGAGGCTTTTTTTGCTTTCCGGCATATATATAGTTTCGAGCTTCAGATCGTGCGCCAGTGTGGATAAGCTGAGTTCGCATTTGTCCATGAAAATGACCCCCGTGAATTACTTCACTAAATTATATCAGATAATAACAGTATATTCAATAAAAATCAAATTTAAAATAAAAAATACTTGCTTTTTATAAACTCGTATGATAAAATAAAACTCGTAAAAATTTTAGGAGGTGTGTCAATTATGGCAAAATGTGATGTTTGCGGCAAGGGCGTTGTTTTCGGAAACAAAGTGTCCCACTCACACAGAAGAAGCAACAGACCTTTTAAACCAAACGTTATGCGTGTTAAAGCCGTAGTAAACGGAACACCCAAGCATATTTATGTTTGCACAAGATGCCTCCGTTCCGGCAAAGTTCAAAGAGCGGTGTAATCAAGGTCAATCCGATATGTTATCCCGGTGCGCTGCATCGGGATTTTGTTTATAATGAACCCCCTGAGAGATATTGCTGTTTCACGGGGGATTATTTATTATTTTAAGAGTCCGGTCACCCATGGCATGTCATTTGCAAGGTAGCGGTAATTATACGGGAAGAAGGGTATGGGATGTGGGAAATTTGGGAACGTTTAGGTTGAGTGTTTCAGTTTAACTGATTGATTTAACATCGTATATCTGATATGCAGCTATATTTTTTGAGGTAAAATAATTTTATTTAATTGCAAAATTAATCGACTTTAATGTTACTTTGGTATTGATTTTATTATATGTATGTGTTAAAATAACTAAGCTGTTTAATTGTTTGAAAACACATTAAGTATTCGAAAAGGCAAAACTGCAAAAGTCTTTTTCCGAGCTGGTCTTTAGCACTTTGACAGCATCTGGATAATACGGATTGTAAGCATGTGTCCGATAAAACTGCATACTGCGTTAGCCGTCGAACCGGACGTTAACACATTCGGAAGCGTATCGAAGTGGTCATAACGGGCCTGACTCGAAATCTTGCGGGAAGCTGTCCGTTTCGTCCACCAAAAACCTTGTAACCGTGCGGGTTTTCCACGGTTCGAAAATTAAATAAGTTTGCTGTTCTTTCTCCGTTTCTCGTACCACCTGGGTTCAATCCATAATTGTTGAAGTAGAGACTTCCTTGTCCTATATACCAATTGAGAAAACTGGTTACGGTTCCGCCTGCTCTATCTCCGAATCGACTGACGGTAATGGCACCAACTGGCAACATGATAAGCGCTATGGAGATAATTCCTACACGTTTAAATATCAGATTCACTTTCTTATCGAGATATTTTTTGAAAAGAAGATATGCTCCAAAAATAGTGAGAACACTTGTGATAACTCCTGTTCTTTGTCCATTGATGACTGGCATTAATATACCAATTCCTACAGTACACCAAAGTAATGAAGTTATTATCTTCTTTGAATTTAGAGTCATGTAATACATTGCTAAAAATATAGCGATATCAGAGAATGCGTTGAAAATGACTGCTGGTATATTTGATATGGCAGCACCCGTATCTTCTGCTCCTTTTGCACTTTCCATATATGCATCCTTACCAGCATCAGCATCAGTGAATAATTTAACGATTCCCGTACCAAAGTTTGATATAATATTTGGTATCAGTAATAGACCGCAGATGATTATCATGATGGACAGATAATTAAGTATCCTTGTATTGGGATCTTCAATTTTTGTAGTAGGATGAAAATGATTATTGATGATAGGAAGTAGAGCTAACATCATCATCCCATATAAATAAATATATGGAAACAATGTTAGATTATTAAATGACATTGAAAAAATAGGGTCGTTCAATGAGTCTATAGAGATGATGCCATAGAGAATATACATTAGTATAATACCGCTTCCAGCATCAATGGAATGATGCTTGAAGTGGTACCATATAAATGTTGCTACCCAAAGTAAAA